>OBEQ011170500.1_pt1 | contig 12897 bp, 16 predicted proteins | sample 1670901 | NCBI WGS metagenome assembly OBEQ01 (sample SAMEA104232315, study PRJEB22302) | groundwater metagenome | biome: forest; feature: aquifer; material: groundwater | place: USA | collected 2011-08-07 | depth 5.4 m
CGATACGGCTGCGCCGGCCATGAGCCTCGCGAACAAAGTTTCCTTGTTTCGAATCTTTCTCGTTCCTTGCCTCGTGGCCTCACTCCTGTACTATCATCCAAGTCGAGACGGTCTGCGCTACGTCAGCCTGGGACTGTTTCTCATCGCGATTCTCTCCGACGCGGTCGACGGCTATCTCGCCCGCCGACTGCACCAACAATCCCAGCTTGGCACCGTCCTCGATCCGGTCGCCGACAAGCTACTGATCGTCAGCACGCTCATTTGCCTCTCGACCATCAAGAGCCTCCCGATGTGGATGCGACTGCCCGCGTGGTTCAACCTGATTGTCATCAGCCGCGATACCGTCCTCATCGTCGGCACGATGCTGATTTTCTGGTTTACCGGCAAGCTCGCGGTCCAGCCAACGGCGCTGGGCAAATGGTCGGCCGTCGCGCAGATGCTGGTGATTCCCGCGGCCTTGCTTGGCTGGCCGATCAAGCTGCCGCTCCTGCTGGTCGCGGCGGCGCTGACGTTCTGCTCGGGCGTCGAGTATGTGCGCGCCGGGCTTCGCATCATCGCCGTTGCCGCATGAGGCTCGCCGCGGCACTCGTGGCCAGCTACCTCCTCGGCTCGTTCCCGACGGCGTACCTGCTGGCCAAGGCCGTGAAAGGGATCGACATTCGGACAGTCGGCAGCGGCAACGTCGGCGCGACGAACACCCTCCGCCACGTCGGTCGCTGGCCCGCGTTGGTGGTCTTGCTCGTCGATGTGCTGAAGGGCGCACTCGCCTCGTTCTGCGTGCCGCGTCTGGTCGCGGGTGACTCGACGCTTCAGACGTCGCTGCTGTGCGGCCTCTCGGCAGTCGTCGGACACAACTTCCCGTGCTTCCTCGGCTTCCGCGGGGGGAAGGGCGTCGCCACCACGCTCGGCGTTCTGATCGGCTGCGCCCCGTGGATGGCGCTGACAGCCGTTGCCGTCTGGCTCGCGTTCTTCCTGCCGACGCGCTATGTCTCGCTCGGGTCGATCGCGGCCGCGATCGCCGTGCCGACCGTCCAGCTTGTCAGGCGACAGCAGACCGGGGAAGTGCTGCTGGGATTCGCGATCGGCCTGCTGATTGTCGCGCGCCATCACGCGAATCTTCGTCGATTGCTTCAAGGAACCGAGCATCGCGTCGGCAGCCCGGCATGATGCCATTGGAAGTTCGCCCAGTCCTCATTTTTTCCATTCATCATCTTGTGACCTGAGGAGAACAGCAAAAGATGATTGACCCTGCAGAACATCATGGCTATAATCGAGCTTCGACCAACATGGGGCCAGACCCACAGCTTCAGTTGTTTGAGCTTCCCGAACAGCCGCGATCAAAGCCGCAGGCGGCACCGTTACGATATTGGCGATTGCGTCAGGATCATGTCTTTGTCTTGGTCATCGCTTCACTGATCGGCGTCTCGGTCACGTTTGGGTTCGGTGTCGAGCGCGGCAAGCGATTGGCGCGTCAGGAGCCGACAGTGATGGTGCCGTCGGTAACGGTCAGTAGTAGCCCGGCGGTGCAGGAAGCTCCTCCCACAACCGTGACTCAAGCGCCGGTCGTCGAGCCATCTCGGGTGTCGTCCACACCGGTGGTGGCACCTCCAGCGGAACCGACGGTACAGCCGGTTCCAGCGAAGTTGAAGCCAGTCCCGAAGAGCCCGGCGAAAAGTGTGGCCGGTCGATCGCGCTTTGCGATTCAAGTGGTCACGTACACGCAACCGAAACTGGCGCAACGGCAGCTTAATCGGCTCAAGCAGCGCGGAGTCGCGGCGTTCCTTGTGACCGCGAATGATCGAGTGGCATTGTGTGTCGGGCCGTTCCCATCCCGCGAGGATGCCAGCGCGAAACTGGCAAGCCTGAAGCGGGAATATCAAGACTGTTTTCTTCGAACATTGTAACGCGAGGTCACGCAGACGATGTCGCTTCACTCATCTCTTCGATTGACGGGCGGGAAGACCGGATCTATGCGCAATGTGTTGAAGCGTCATGAGCGCATCCGCCAAATGATGACGACCGGCCGTTGGTCGGAGACGCAACCGGTCTTTGGCCTCCCAAAGCTGAAGGTCGAAAAGCGCAAGGTCCGCAAGGGCGGCTCCAGCAAGGAAAAGGACGCCGAGAAGGCCGCCGAAGGCGACAAGGCCGCCAAGTAGCTTGCGGCAACGTCTCGCTCACGTCTCTTCAAGTTGCGTTTCGCGGCAGCCATCGTCCGTTGAGGCTTAGGATGACAGATCGGTCTCAGCGGCCCGCCACAGCGGCACGAATCGCCGCGATTGATCGAGCCGCCATCGACCGCATCGGCATTCCGAGACTGCTCTTGATGGATCATGCCGGTTTGGCAGTTGCCGACGAAGCGCTGCGTCTGGCCACTCATAGAGATCGTGCACGCCGCTTGAAGCCTCACCATTCCATCCGCGAAACTCTTCGATTCTTCATCTGTGCGGGCACCGGTTTCAATGGCGGCGACGGTCTGTCCGCGGGCCGACACCTGGCAGGTCTCGGCCACCGCGTCCATTGCTTCCTGATCGGCGCGCGCAACGCCCTCCGGCAGGAACCGGCAATCTTTGCCAGCATCCTCGACTACCTGCACGTTCGGATCATGGAACGTCCCGATGGTTTCCGCGCGCGCGACCGGGCAGTCCTCCGTCAATGTGACGCTGCGATTGATGCGCTGCTGGGCGTCGGACTCCGTGGGCCTGTGCGACCCGGCGCGGCGAACGCGATTGAGGCGCTCAACGATTCGCGCGTGCCGATCGTCTCGGCTGATGTCCCCTCAGGCCTCGATGCGGATACGGGCCAGCCTCACGGCGTCGCGATCCGTGCGCGCGTGACCGTCACGTTCGGACTGCCGAAACTCGGGTTTTTCCGGAAGGGAGCGGCCAAATATGTCGGTCGCCTCGTCGTCAACACCATCACCATTCCCAAGTCGCTGCTCACTCCATGACCCCCATCACGGTCAAACTTGGTCCACGCTCATATCCGATTTATACGGAGTCCTCGTACGATGCGCTGCCGAGCCACCTTCGTCAGCGAGGTCTTGATTCGCATCTCTGGGTCGTCTCGCACCGCACCCTGCTGCGGCGATTCGGCCGCGAGCTGCTCGAGCCGCTGCGCCGCGGCCGTTACACGGTCGAGACCATCGCCATTCCGGAGTCGGAGCGCGCCAAATCCTCAGAGGTCGCTGAATATGTCCTCCAGCAGCTCGCCAGGCGAGCCGCCCGGCGGATTCCGGTCCTCGCCGCGTTCGGCGGCGGCGTCGTGGGCGATTTGACCGGGTTCGTGGCGGCAATTTTTCGACGGGGCGTGCCCTATGTCCAGCTTCCCACGACACTGCTTGCGCAGGTCGATTCCGCCATCGGCGGCAAAGTCGCCGTCGACTTGCCGTTCGCCAAAAATTTGATCGGCGCCTTCTACCAACCGTGCCTGGTGTTCAACCACCTTGGCATCCTGAGCCATTTGCCTGCGAGGCAGCGGCGCTCGGGCCTTTCGGAAATCATCAAGTACGGCGTGATGGGGGATGCCGGGCTGTTTCGGTTCCTCGAGGAACATCTTGATGGGTGCCTGGCAGGGGAGGCGAGCGCCGACCGGTTCATGGTCCAACGCTGCGTGGCGTTGAAAGGCCGCATTGTGAGTCGAGACGAGCGCGAAACCAAGGGCCTGCGCATCCGGCTCAACTTCGGCCACACGGTCGGGCACGCGCTGGAGGCGGTGACCGGCTATGGACGCTTTACACACGGCGAAGCGATCGCCATCGGGATGGCTTGCGCCTCGGCGATGAGCGTGCGCCTCAGGCTGTGGGGCCCGCGCGACCACGAGCGGCTCATCAGTCTATTGGAGCGGGCGGGCCTACCGACCCACACGAGCGGAGTGCCGTTACGCGCGGTCGAACGCACGCTGCTCTACGACAAAAAATTCGTCAAGGGCCGGTTGCACTGGGTCCTGCCCACGCGCATCGGCCGCGTGATTGTGCGCTCGGACATCAACGCGGCATTCGCACGCTCCACGATCCGTGAATATGTCGGTGCCTAGAGGCGTTGACACGCGATGGCGCCGCGCTTAGAAATCGTGGGGCGCGTCAAAGGTTTTTTCGCTCTCCCATCGGTGGCGGTGATCGAATTGACCGACGCGTTGCATCAGGGCGATCGCATCCTGCTGAAGGGTTCCACGACGGAGCTCCTCCAAACCGTGGGATCCATGCAGCGTCAGAAGCAGGCGATCCTGGAAGGCCGCGCCGGGGATGTCATCGGCGTTCAGATCGGCGGGCGCTGCCGGCGCAACGACATCGTCTACAAGCTCGTCGACGATCGCGCGCCGGCGCGTTGAACTAGGGCGACTCAACTCCCGACTGTACGACCAACTCCTCGCCGTGCCATCGGAACACCGCCGCATCCTCACGAACTCCGATAAACATGGCGTTTTCAATCGTCTCACCCAACCGTATGATCCGGCCGTTCACGATCACAAATGGCTCGCCAACGCCGCGCACAACCCCGTTGAGCTTGAATGACGGTCTTGGGGTCGGCGTTTTTTGGCGGCTGTTTGGCCAAAATTCCGATCCGGGCGAAGGGATCGACACCGGCGCGCTCGGAGGTCGCATCGAAGCGGCAGGGGCCGATTGACCGGCGGCCGCACCAGTGGCTTTGGCCGCATGAGCGGGCTCGTTCGTTGTCAGTCTCCACCACAAGCCAAGCCACAGGCCGACGACCAGCAGGAGCACGCTGCCAGCCGCCGCCACGCCGAATCCAATCCAGGGGTTGAACCGTGCCGTCGCCGTCTCAACCGGCTCCGTGCGGATCGGTTCGGGGACGCGAGGCTGCACGGGGAGCTTTTCCGGCTTCCCGACAGCTTCGGCAGGCGTCGCGTTCGGGGCTTTGGCCGAGCGCTTCGCCTCCGCCTCGATACGGCGCAATGCTTCTTCAATGAGGCTCATACGACTGGCTTCTCCTCTTGCTGCACCGGAACCGAAGCGGACACTTCACCCATCAACTCCTGATAGCTTCGTTGGACCAGGGTGCCGTTCACAAATTTGACGCGAAATACGTAACACGCGAGCAGCGTTCGATCACAGACCTGGTTGATCAGGCGCGGAATGCCTTTCGACACCTTGAACAATTCCTCGATCCCGTCCTCGGTCCACGACAGCGAGCCGTCCGAACCAGCAAAGCGCAGTCGATGCTCGACGTAGGTGCGGATCTCATCGCGGTCGAGCGGCGCGATGTGGTACCGCACACCAATGCGTTGCTGGAGCTGGTCAAGCGCGGGCAGGCGCAACTTGTCGCGCAGCTGCGGCTGACCAACGAGGATAATCTGGATGAGTTTTTCCTTGTCCGTCTCAAGGTTTGACAGCATGCGGATCTGTTCGAGCAGTCGCAAGCTCAAGTTCTGCGCTTCATCGATGATTAGGACGATGTTGTTGCCGGCCGAGGCTTGATCGAGCAGGAAATGGCTGAGCTGATTAAACAGAAACAGGCGGTTGTTTCTCGATGGATCGAGGCCGAAATCTTGCACGACGCTCTGCAGCAGCTGCAGCTCCGAGAGGTTTGAATGGAGGACGAGCGCGGTCCGTGTGTTGTCCCCGAGCTGGCGAAGCAAGGCTTTGCAGAGGGTCGTCTTACCCGTGCCGATCTCGCCGGTGATTTCGATGAACCCTTTGCGCTCGCGCACGCCGTAGAGCATATGGGACAGCGCCTCGCGGTGCCGCCGGGAGAGGAAGAGGAAGTTCGGGTCGGATGTGACGGAGAAGGGCTTTTCGCGCAGTCCAAGAAATTCAAGGTACATGCCGATGTTGTCCCCTCGTTGAGGACCTATTGTAGCGAATGCGTCCGGCCCGTGCAAGCTGGGGTCTGATTCAATAGCCAGTAGCGGCCCTGTTGTGGCTTGCACAATTCATCATTGACAAATCTACGTCGCTGTGCTACCAATGGCCCCATGAACACCGAGCGGCGCAACGCCCCCCGAATCAGCTGCTGGTTGCCGGTTCGTCTGAGCATCTCGAATCAGTCGGCGGCGATTGAAACACTCACCAAAAATGTCGGCCTGGGTGGGCTCAAATGCGTCAGCCCGATCGAGCATCCCGTGTCGAGTTTGGTGACCGTGGAATTATCGATCAGCAACGCGCTCGAACGACTGCGATTTCGCGGGCGGCTTGCGTGGTTCGAGATCGTGCCGCACAGCGAACAGTTTTTCCTGGGAATCGCCTTCGTCGAGTACCACAGTGACGCCAGACGCCACCTGTCTGCCTACCTAGACAAATTCCTCGTTAGACCCCAGCCCGTCCTCATATCGTAGTCTCAATATAAGTCATTTATACATATATACTTAGTTCATATCGATGCAAATGAATATTGCCGTATGCTATACTTCTTCTGGTGGCCGGAACTGGGAGGTCAACCGGGGAGCCGCCACCAACGAGACTTTCGTATTCTTCAGCAACTTCCGTAAGGAGGTGAGCTGGTGATGAAACTATCAGAGAAGGCGACCGACGTAATGATCGGCGTCATTCTCGGGGCGACGCTTGGACTGCACTATCCGCTCGATGGATTCAAGATCCTGTTCGTTCTATTGAGCGTGATAGGAGTCCTCAAGCTTGCGGTTAAGTAAGCGTCCCCGCAAGGCCGAGAGCCACAGGAGGCTGCCGGAAGTTCGGTGGCCTCCTGTGTGTTTGTAGGCCCGGTTGACCTGAACAAGATCTACGCGTACAATAACTTACATAGACCTGCATATTCGAAACGCCAGACGGGTTATATGCAACGATTTGAAGATCGTTGTCCAGGTATCGCGAATTCCGGAAAGGATCCCGACGTGCAGTTTCCAATTTTCAATCCGAAGCTTGCCAATGTCATGCTTGGCGTGACGATCGGCCTCGGCCTCGCCTTACTGGGCCATTGGATCGCGTTGACCTGGCACTAGCGGTCTCGCCAGCGATGAGACCGGCGAACGATTCAATCGCTGCGGACCCCTGACTCAGCGCGTCGAATACGCGGACGAGCAACGGTCGCACGCGTTTCGACAGCGATGGTGTTTTCGTTTCACGCCGCTTCATGACTTGCCACTGGCGGTAGGCGTCATCCGCGGTATGCGCCGTTTGCGCACCGAACACGTGCGGATGCCTCCGAAACATTTTGCGATGCGTCCTCGCTGCGATCGCCTCCAATCCGGACCACCCGTGGCGCTCTGATAGTATCGCAAGAAAGAGGACAGTATAGAGGACATCGCCAAGCTCCTCTTCGAAGGAACGCCGCCGTCCGCGCTGGTGTGCGTAGAAGAGCTCCCATACCTCTTCGATGAGATGCGGCAGCAGGGAATCGATGGTCTGGGCACGATCCCAGGGACATCCGCCCGGACCGTTCAGACGCTCGGCCAGTTGCACCAGCCGCGTGAGCGCAGGATCGGCACCGTTGGCTGAGAGCGATCTGGACCGTTGATCGGCGGGCACTGCTTGACGACCGCGTGGTCGTGGGCTCGGCATGTTGAATACGCACTCCGTGGTTTGACCTGGATTGGAAACTATGCTACCATGCCGGCGCGATGCAGCGTCGACCAAGGACCAGCGATGCTGGTGCGCCGGCTCTCATGTGCGCGCCAGACCGCACTGACCGTCGGTCATTCTAGCGCAACCCACGCGTCGCAACAACGTCGAGCCGCGAATCGCAGCGCTCGGAAACCGGAGAACGAAGCATGGCAGAGAAACCTACAGCATGTTCGTCGTGCGCCAAGCGGTTAAGCAAGAAGTCGTGGTACTACCGGAACGGCCAGTATTTCTGCAAGAGGCGTTGCTGGGAAGACGCGGTTGCCAAGGCTGCTGAAGCGAAGCAGTCCCCTGCGGCGGCCTAACGCACCGTGCGCACACTCCGCTCGCACGCCACGTGGCGTCGATGCGCACGGCGTGTCGTCCACTCGGGCAACGCGATCGCGTGATGCCGGATTGCCTCTTCTGCAAGATCGTGGCGCGCTCGATTCCGGCTGCGGTCGTCGACGAAACGACCACGCTGCTCGCCTTCCGAGATATCAACCCGCAAGCGCCAACACATTTCCTGATCGTCCCAAAACAACATGTCGCCTCGCTCGCTGAGCTGGACGCATCGACCGCGCCGCTTGTGGGCGAGGCGGCGCTGTTTGCGAATCGGCTTGCCAAGGAACATGGCTTTGCCGACCGCGGCTACCGGCTCGTGGTGAATTGCGGCGCGGAGGCGGGGCAGACCGTCTGGCACTTGCACGTCCACGTGCTCGGCGGCCGCAGCTTCCGCTGGCCACCAGGATGAACCACCGCACGCAACCCGCGGCAGTCAGGCTGCGACGCGGCATCACAGGAGGTCTGGCGCTATGAGCACATCGGAACGCCGGTCGAGTCCTCGAGCAAGTCATCGTCTGCCGATCATCCTCAACGGCGGCGTCAATGAACTCGTCACGAAAACCGAGAACATCAGCGCCTCGGGCGCCTATTGCACGTTGAGCCGGTACGTGCCGCTGATGACCAAATTGCAAGTGAAGCTGGAGCTTCCCGCCGAGCCGAAACCCAAGCGACTGACGTGCTACGGGGTCGTGGTGCGGATCGACCCGCCGGCACCAGGCGGCCGCGGCACGCGGTATAAGGCCGCGATTTTCTTCCACGACCTCAGCGACCACGATCGCGCAGCACTCGCTCACTACATCCAACAGCACGGGCACATCGACGCGCCCCACGCATGACGGGTTCCGCGGTCTTCTCGCTGGTGCATGCGTGACGGCCCGGTCGTCGGCCTGCTGAGCGACTTCGGCACCCGCGACTGGTACGTCGGGGTGCTGAAAGCCATCCTCTTGCGCGGTTGCCCAGACGCCCGCATCGTCGACATCACCCACGAGATTCCGCCGCACGACATCGCGGCGGGCGCGTTCGTGCTGCACGCCGCTGCCCCGTGGTTCCCAGCTCGCTCAGTCTTGCTTGCCGTCGTCGATCCGGGCGTGGGAAGCGACCGTCGGCTCCTCGCCATGGATGTCGACGGCCGCCGATTCGTCGGGCCTGACAACGGGGTGCTGGCGCTGGTGGCGTCGCAGGCGAAGCGACGTGCCATCGTCGAGCTGACCAATCGCCGGCGATGGTTGCAGCCGGTCAGCTCGACGTTTCACGGCCGCGACATTCTGGCACCCGTCGCCGCGCGCCTCGCCAGCGGCGCGCGCCTGACATCGGTCGGTGAGACCGTCGACGCCTGGCGGCCCCTCGCATTCGCCGAACCGATGCAGCGAGCCGGCCTCTCCACGGGCGCCATCATCCACATCGATCGATTCGGCAATCTGATCACCAATCTGCCCGCGACGTTGCTCGAGCGGGGGCGCGCCGCGCGCGTCCGCTGCGGGAAACGGCGTGCGCGTGTGGTATCCTCATATTCGGAGGGCCGTGTGCGCGAACTGGTGGCACTCACAGGATCGCACGGGTACGTGGAACTCGCGGTGCGCGACGGATCGGCCGCCCGACAGATTCGGGCCGCGCGCGGCGATGTCGTCAGCGCGCGAATCGGCGCATCGCGCGCCCATCGATGTTGACGATCGCCCATCGCGGCGCATCCTCGGAAGCGCCTGAGAGCACCGCGGCCGCGATCAGGAGAGCTGTTCGCCTGGGCGCCGACATGGTCGAGCTCGATGTGCAGCTCAGCGAGGATGAACGCCTCGTGATCTTCCACGACGACGACCTTGACCGCACGACCGACGGTCACGGCCCGCTCGCGCGTCAGCCGTATCATCGACTCGCGAAGCTCGACGCGGGAGCCTGGTTCGCTCCGAGCTTCGCGGGCCAGCGGATCCTCCTCGCCTCCCAAGCGCTCCGCCTCGCCGGCAATCGATGCCGTGTCAACCTTGAATTGAAGGCCACGCACCGTGGCGGCATCCTGATGAAGCGATTGATCGCGTGCCTACGCTGGACCCGCAGCGTTCGACGCGTGCTGGTCTCGTCGTTCGACGCGTCGCTGATTGAGCAGCTGCGGCGCGCGTGGCCGGCGGTCGAGCGCGCGCTCCTGTGCCGACGGCATCCGGCGGCGTCGCTGCAACAGGCGAAGGTGCTGAACTGCGTCGCCTGGCATCCGCACCGCGAGGTGGTGACGCGGTCGCTCGTCGAGCGGGCGCACGCGTATGGCATGCGTGTGCATGTGTGGACCGTGGATGATCTCGCTGAAGCGCGGCGATTGGCCGCATTCGGCGTCGATGGCATCATCACAAACCATCCGGACCGCATGCTGAGACTCCGACGCCACGCGGGGCTGACCGCCGGTCGACACCCATGACCATCTTCGATCTCCCGAAGCCGCAGGACAAGCTCGCGATCTTGAAGCGCATCGCGCTGTTTTCCGCGTGCACCGAGGACCAGCTGCAGCTCATCGCCGAGCGCTCGCGCCTGGTCGAATACAAGAAGGGCGAATGTATCTACCGCCAGGGCGACCTGGCGGATGCGTTTTACGTGATCGCCTCCGGCCGCCTGCAAGTGCGGTCGGAAGCCAACGACCAGAAGCACGTGCACGCGGTCTTGCACAACGGCGATACGTTCGGCGAAATCTCGCTGCTGACGGGCGAGTGCCACTCGGCGACGATCGAGGCGCTCAACGACACGCTCGTGCTGCAGCTCGAGAAGCAGGATTTCGACGACCTCATCAACCGGGTGCCGTCGCTGGTGCTGTACTTGAGCCGCGTGCTCTCCAAGCGACTGCGCACGCAGAACCAGGCGGCGTCGGCGGAAGCCACCATCGTCGCGATCTACAGCGCGGCCAAAGGCGTGGGTCGCACGGTCTTCGGTGTCGCGCTGGCCGCGATGCTGCGACGAGAGACCAAGCGGCCCGTGCTCGTCATCGACTTCAACGCGGTCGAGGACGAGCCGCACCAGCTCTTCGACGTGCCCATCCAGCGCCGCATCCTGCCCGCCACGGTCAAGCGGCTGTGGTCCTCGGAGCTCGTCGAGCAAGAAATCCTCGCCCACCCGCTCGGGTTCGATTTTCTCTCCGCCGGCGAGCTCACCGGAGGGCGCGAGGGCGAGATGCTCATCGCGCCGCTGGTCAGCGAGCTCTCCAAGCGGTACCACTACATCCTCATGGACCTGTCCGTCGAAGTCGGCCCGACGGTGCTCAAAGCGCTCACGCAGGCCGATCGCATCTATCTCGTCACGGATTCGGACAGCGACAACGTCGTCCGCACGGCGGCACTCATGCGCCAGGTGCGCGAATCGGTCAATTTCCGCAACGAAGAGATTCGCGTGATTCTCAACTTGCTCGATTCCGACAGCCCGCGCATGAGCCTCGACGACGTCACGAATGTGCTGGGCCGGCCCGCGAGCTTCGTGCTCCCGCGCATCCAAATTGGCGACGAGCTGACGCTCGAGTCGCTGACCACGCTGCTGAACGATCAGCAGTCGCCCTACACGAATCGCGTCCGGCGCATCGCGCGGGAACTGGGCGGCGTGCTGGTCGGGCTGGCACTCGGATCCGGGGCCGCGCTGGGACTGGCGCACATCGGCATCATCAAGGTCCTGGAGCGCGAGCGTATCCCGATCGACATCGTCGCCGGCTCGAGCATCGGCGCGCTGATCGGCGGCCTGTGGGCGGCGGGGCGCAGCGCCGCGCAGCTTGAAGAGTTGGCCATGCGGTTCAAGAGCCCATGGCGCATGCGGCAACTGTTCATCTTCGACTTCAGCCTGCCGGTGGTCACGCTGATCATCGGCATCACGGCCGGCGTGCTGATGGGCTGGGCGCACGGCTTCTGGGGCGGGCTCTCGTTCGGCTTCATCGTGTGCGTGCTGCTCGGGATCATCACCGGGCCGCTGATCGGCGGGCCGATCCAGGGTTCGCAGCTGACCGCGAAGCTCCAAGCCGACTTCGAGAACAAGACATTTGAAGAAACGTGGCTGCCGCTGAAAGTGGTCGCCTGCAACCCGATGTCGCGCGAAGAGGTCATCTTCGACTCCGGATCGATCGCCGACGCGGTCCGCGCCTCGGTGTCGATTCCGGGGATCTTCAAACCGGTCACCCACATGGGACAGATCTGCCTCGACGGCGGCGTGGTCAACCCGATCCCGGTCAGCGTCCTCAAGCGCGCCGGCTGCAGCCGCGTCATCGCGGTCAACGTGTTTCCGACGACCGTCGAGCTCACGGCCCACCAAGAAGAGCTGCAGCGCCGGCGGCTGCAGTGGGACGCGCAGCTCGCGTCGCGCAGTTTCCCGATGCGCATGCTCGCGCGGGTTCGACAAGAACTCATCCGTTCGTGCACGCCGCTCGTCTTCGACGTCATCATGCGCTCCATGCAATCGATGGAATATCAGATCGCGGAAGTCTCGTGTCGCGATGCGGACATCACGCTGCGCCCCACGCTGCCCGGTTCGCATTGGCTTGAATTTTTCCATCCTGAGCAGTTTATTCGGCGGGGCGAGGAAGAGGCGCTGCGGCAGTTGCCGCGGCTCAAGCAATTACTCGGTGTGACGGAGCCGTCTGCGTTGACAACCTCTACACCGGCCGCTACGATACAGCCGTAATGAGCAGAGACGTCGTCGTGGTCGATGGAGTCCGCACGCCGAACGGGGTCTTCGGCGGCACGCTCAAGAACTTCACCCCGCAGCAGTTCGGCGACGTCGTGGTGCGCGAGCTGCTCAAGCGCGACAAGCTCAAGCCCGGCGACGTCGAAGAGGTGATCTTCGGCTGCGTGGGGCAAGGCTCCGACGCGCCGAACATCGCGCGCGTGATCGCCCTCCTGGCCGGCATTCCGAAGCAGGTCCCCGGATACACCGTGCAGCGTAACTGCGCCTCGGGGCTGCAAGCTATCATCAACGCCTACCAAAACATCGCCTGCGGCGATCGCGACCTGCAGCTCGCCGGCGGGGGCGAATGCATGAGCGCCTCGCCCTACTTCAGCCGCGCCTTGCGCTGGGGCAAGCGGCTGGGCCCC
>OBEQ012165262.1_pt1 | contig 12893 bp, 10 predicted proteins | sample 1670901 | NCBI WGS metagenome assembly OBEQ01 (sample SAMEA104232315, study PRJEB22302) | groundwater metagenome | biome: forest; feature: aquifer; material: groundwater | place: USA | collected 2011-08-07 | depth 5.4 m
AACAAATAATAAAAATATGACAAATAAATGTGATAAAAAATGTTTTAATTGCAATAAATATATATTAGAAAAACAATTATTACAATGTATATATTGTGAAATTGTATTTCACCGAAAATGTTCTAAAATAATTAGATTAAATAATAATTTATGTCCAAAATGTGAATCTAATGGAATTATTATTAAAATTATTGAATATTAAACATGTTTTTTATGTAATATTATTTTAGATAACAATTATAATATGAAAATACAATATTTTACGAATGTTTCTAATTTAGAACAATTATCAAAAATTATTTTTTTAAATTTTATAGAATTACAAAATCAAAAAGGCATAGTTTATTCACATGATGATATTAGAACATTATTGGCATCACCATTATTAATTGGATGGTTTTTATTGGATGACAGTGGAAAAATTATTGGATATATTGTTGGTAAAAAAATGAATTTAAATGATGGAAGATATGTTTATTTTATTGAATATTTTTTTATTATTCCATCATATCGCAATAAAGGATATGGAAAAAAAATGATGCTTATATGCATTAAAAAAATAATGGAATTAAACATTTCTTATGTTATGTTAATTACAAAAAAAATAAGTATTGCAGATATATTGTATAGAAAATTAGGATTTGTTGATGATACAATAATTAAAATAACTAATGATGATTATGAAGTTTTAACATATTATACCAATAAAATTTAACATTTTTATGTAAATATATAAAGAAACAATTAAAATATACAGTTATTGTTTTTTCTTGAGAAAATTAACTTAAAAACTTAGTGCCATAATAAATTATAATTATGACACTTTTACAACTTTTAGCACATGGACCACTGTGTGAATGTTATATTGTTGGTAATAAAGATAGTGCAATTACTATTAAAAACGATGAATATATAAAATTTACTAAAGAAGTAAATGACATCATTAATAAATGTATAAATGATTTTATTATTAAAAACAAATATGATTTTTTGTTTGATACAAGCAATAATAGATACTTTAAAAATAAACAAATCAAAAAAAAATACAACAAATACATTAAAACAAATAATATAAATTTAGACTTAATTTTGGATGACAATAAAAAACAATTTATTGAAAAATATTTTTATGATAATGTGTCAAACGACACTGATAATTTATTATATATCAACGAAATATATGAAAAATATAAAAATAGATTTTAAATCACATAAATTTAAGTAAAGACGATAAATAACATAACATAACATAACATAACATAACATAACATAACATAACATGACATAACATAAAATAAAATGTTATTTACATTTAAATAATATGCATAAACGGCGTTATTTGTTAATGCATTGATAGCCATATTGTTATTTTATTAATATTTTTTATTTACAATATTATAATTTATGCATCTTATCATGTTGTTAATGTTATTTTTTATAAATATCATTATTATTTAATTAGTGGCGTGATTTACAATCGGCATTTTTATGTAATTTTTAAAATTATATTTTATATTTATTACTTTTTATTATGCCACCTATCACGCCACTGATTTTTTTATTTATAATTTATTTTTTATTTAAATATAAATATAAATATAAAAATATTACAGTTAAAATTTATTGCATTCAATTTAAAAAAATATTATAATATTTAAAAAAAATTATTTAATTTATTTAATTTATTTTTTAGCACAACATCCTTGAGACATCATCATTTTACGAATTTTTGCTGTAACCTCATTATATTTTGGATATGCATCATCAACGAAATCCATAGAAAATGAATTAGGACATTCAAATCTTTCCATAGATCTTGACATAATTTGTTTTTTATTTAATGTATCTTTAGCATTTTCTTTTGTAAAAATACTTGCACCATAACTAACATTTGTAAATTTATCAATATAGTTATGAGAATATGTAAAAGTAATTGCGACATATCTTGGAACCTTATGATTTAATTCATTAAAATATTTATGTCTTAATTTATCATGTTTTTTATTTTCGGGTGTTTCTTCAGTGGTTTTAACAGGTTGTTCAGATAATAATGATGTTTCTTCATCAGTATTGAATGTTTTCTCAATTTCAGGAGTATCAAGCAAATTCATAAGAAATGACATGTTTTATATGATATATGATATATGATATAATATGAATTGATATGGTTTATGGCGTTTATGGCGTTTATAGTGTTGTTTTATATAAATAATAAATATGTTAATAATTTCAATTTTTTTTTAATTTTTATAAACTTTTTTCTTTAGAAAACGTTATATAATTTATATTATACTATAATATATGGCATCAAATATTGATAAAAATAATTTATTTATGGAAACACATATTGGTGGAAATTTGGATGATACAATACAAGAATACAATAACCAAAAAGATATTATAGAAAAAAATAATAGCGATTATATGAATTTTTTAAATATAAATTCCAAAAATAAACGTGATCAAAATAATGATTTACAATTCAATGAAAAATACCAAAGAAATTTTAGAATAAATGATATTCCAACAATCATTGATAAAAACATAAATATATCAAATCCAATAATATATCCAAAAGAATATGATCAATATTTTAATTATTTAGATGATAAAAATTTAAATCCAATTAATAACCAAGTTGTGTTGGAAAAAACATGTATAAATATTAATTCAGAAAATAGAACAGTTGTCACAACATCAACAGATGAATTTTCAATAATGCTTGCTAATAATTCATTATTATTTGAAAATGATAGTTCAGTTATGACAATAATGGTTGATAACACATTAGATAAATTTTTAGTAAATGACATAATTTCATTGACGGGATTTGATTTTTACACTAAAAATTATAAAAACATGAAATTTTATTTCAAAAATAATTCAGATGAAGTCATTTTAAATATTAATCCTAATTTTAATGCACCAATTCCATATTACAATATTATGATTAGAATTGAAAATGTAACGAATAATAATGAAAATTTCTTTAAAAATATTCCATTGAATGTAATTAACATAACAACACCTGTAATATCTTTTGATGATAACGGTGATATGAAATTTAAATTTAAAATACCAATTCCATTTTACACAACTAATGATTTAGATAGTACATTAACATCAAATTGTGTCATTACATTTTTATCATTAGGAAATTATCCGATAAATTTGATTAATGCAAAATATCCGATAACTGAATATAATTTGATGGGTTCATATTCAATAACAAATGTTTCAAAAACATATATACAAGTAAAATTATTTAATCCAATATCAATATTAAACACAATTGAATTTTCTGAAACACAAGGATATTGGAAAAATAATATATTTTATACAGGAGGTTCAAATGTTCAAATATCAAAAATTACAAATATTGAAAAAGGTTATATAAACATATCAGATTACAGAATGCAACTTAAAAAAATTATTAATAATGTTGTTAATATTAGAATGATTAGTTCAGAATTCCCCGACACACAAAAAATAATAAATTCAAAAACAGCATATGGGAATATAACAGTATCAAATAATAATTTTTATTGGGCAAATGCGTTAGACACTGAAACATATAATATAACAATTCCAGTTGGTAATTACACTGCAAATGAATTAGAACATGTGATGATGAATTTAATATCAAAAGTAAAAAGAATATTTGTAAATTCAACAAATATTTATCCATACAACGATATGACTATAAAACTTGACACAGATTCAAATATAACAAGCATTGCATCATATAATAATTTTATATTACCTGATTGTTTGGTTTCCATTACAAATGATAGCATTATTAAAATAAATCAAAATCAACATGATTTACGAGAAGGTGATACAATTATAATAAATAAATCATTAGATTATTATAAAATTTCAAAAACAGATATAAATAAAGAACATGTTGTTACAAAAATATTAGATAGCAACACATATGAAATAACGTTGATTAATATAAATTTAATTACTGATGTTGGAAATACACTTGGTGGAAAAGAAATCATAATTAAAACAAAGAATTCATTTAAATTATTTTTTAACAAATCAAACACCTGTGGAAATCAAATTGGATTTAAATATGTTGGATTGGTTGGCTCAGTGACACCATATAGCAATATATATAATAATTACACAATAACTAATTTACAACCATATATATTAGATTTGCAACAAATTTTAACAGTTACAAATAAAACGGTTGATTTTCAACAAAATACGACAAATATTAATTTGAATGGATATAATTATTTTTTAATATTGTGTAATAATTTTAATTTGAATTCAAATTTAAATAGTATTGATTATTTTTATAAAATACAATTAAATAAAAAAAGTAGTGGTGATATATTATATAATACATTTGTTGATAATGCAATAACTTTCAATCCACCACTAAAAAAAATAGAAAGTTTATCATTTAAATTTTATGATCCAAAAGGTAATTTATTTGATTTTTATGGAATAAATCACTCATTCACATTAGAAATAACCAATATAACTAATTATCCTGAAAATACAAATATTAACACTTTTACATCAAGGATATGATTTTGCTTTTGCTTTTGCTTCTTTATCAATAATCATTTTTTCAATTGTTAATAACAAATATATTTTTTTATTATCTTCAAGAAATCTATTTATTCCTTCTACTATATTTGTAGAAACATGTTTTGCGAGATACATATAAAAATTAATAATATTATTTAGGAATGTTGTATCTTCAGTATTTTCAGTAATTTGTAATAAATTCATATATATATAACTAATAAGTGATGATTTTAAAGTTTCAATAGGTTCATATGATATTGTATTATTTGTCCATTTTAATTCTTGAACAATATATTCGTTGAATAATGTTGATATTTTTTTAACATAATCTGCAAATGACACATCAATAGTTTTTTCTGATATTGTATGACGTTTGTTAAAATATTTAATAATTTCACGAGATAATAATTTTACGAAAAAATGAACATTAAATGTTTCATTTATATTAATGATTAATTCATTTATTGGATTAAATAAATTTTGCTCAAATTTTTCTAAATCATTAAAATCATTATATATATTACTCATTTTTTCAAAATAATTATATATATTTTGACTATAATCATAGTGCATTATTTTATAATTTAAATTACATATTTTATTTGAATTGCAATTGATAATAGATATTGCAGTTGAATATAATTGTTCTAAAATATAAGGAACACCATATTGTGTTTTATATATTTCATCAATTCTTGTAGTTGATTCAAATGAAGAATTTATATCTTGTATTTTACCATTAATTTCTTTTAATTCTTCTATTTTTTTATCTGACAACATAAGATTTTTAGCAATTTCATCACTATTTAAATTTTGAAAATAATATTCAGTTGATATTTTATTCTCTCTATTATTATCATTGATGGTATTTATTAATTTTTTAACAAATGATTCATCATGATCAATAAAATCATTAAACAATAAATAACAACTCATAATTATATTTTCAATAATATCTGTATTAAAATCTTTAAAATCTTTAAAATTTTCATTTATTTGAATGGAATTATTTAAATTTGAAACATAACCTGTTATTTGCATTGTTAAATTTTCACATACATATTGAGATGCAATATTTTTTTTAATATTTTTTAAATATTGTAATCCTGTTAAATTTGATTTGTTAGAATATGTATATATTTTTGGATTAATTTCTAATAATTTTTCAATGGCTTTGATATTATATTGATCAACAAAACGATGAAATATTGTGTTGCCGTTTGCGTCTTGTGTTTTATAATCTAAATTGATATTATTTAATTTTGATATTTTTGTGTCAGAAGAACATTTATTTAATAATATTTGATTGCTTGTAGGTGATTTAGTATATAAATCATTAATTGTAATTTTACTGTTATCTATATTTTTAAATATGTCTTTATTAGGTTCTTTAAAAACTTTAAGATCCTCTAAGGTATTTTCATTGTCAGGATTAATAATACGATTTATTTCTTGTTGCACCGAACGATTTATGTATAGTTTGATGTAAGTAATTAAATTATCATATAAAAGTTGATTTTTTGTTTCAGGGGTTTTATTAATACTATCAATATAATTTGTTAATTTATCATTGATTGTTTCAATTTTAATATCTTTTTTTTTAATGTTTACAAATATTTCATAAATAATAATGTTTATTATATCTGATGCATTATATGTAGATGCAATTGGTACTGGATTTGTTATACTATAAACACTTTCAATATAACACATATCATATATTCTTGCATAAGTATAATCATAGTCATTATTAACAATTATATTGTTAATAAATTCTATGTCCAATTCTTTTTCTTGATCTTGTGTTTTTGTTCTATAATTATAATTATTATGTCCAAAAAAAACATTTTTTTTGTTACTTGTTTCATTGTGACTAAGTTTTGATATTATAAAATCCATGTTTAAATCTACTTGATTTATCATAAAATTATTATCAATTTCGTATTGTATTAAATTTATATATTTTGCATTCGTATCACTGTAAAATATATTATAATGAGAATTATTTTGATATTGTTGTAATTTTTTTATTTCATTGTCAAATCCATCTTTTTCTTGAAAACGAATTATAATTATATCTTCATATTTTGTTAATTTATTTATGAATGAAAATTTATTTAATAAAAAATTATATATATTTTTGGGACGTATTTTGTGTCGTGTATAATTAATAGAATTAAAATTGCATGCACTATTAACGATATTTTTAATATTATCAACAACACTATTAATCATAATATATGTTTCTTGTAATCCATATTTTTTGTCATATACCAATTGTAACATTCGTTCTATTTCTTTTTTATCTTTTATTTCTGATTTATCATGTTCTATAAAAGATGTTTTAAATTCAATCACATCTGTTATGAATAAATATATCTCATGTATGTAATAATATTCTATTTCATCCATAGCATTATGTAGTAATACCATATTTATTGATATATTAACAAATTGTTCATAAATTAACAATGTATAAACATAGTAATTTAATATGTTTTCATTATTTTTTAAAAGATTGAAATATTTTTTAATTACATCAATATTTGCATTTAAATAGGTAATCATTATTTTTATTTTTTCATGCATAAAATTATTTTCTATTTTTTTTGGAACTTTAATAGAAAAAATATAATACATCATAGTGTTTGCGTCAACATTATCATCTTTATAAATTAATTTTTCTTTATGTTCTATCATGTCTGATTTAAATTTTGTTATTTTATTATTATCATCATTTGTTACAATTGAATTTTTTGCTTTACCATCACTAATATATTTATCATTTTTTTTAATAAAATTTGTAATTGAATTATGTATTTTATTAAAATCATTATTTGGTTTAAAAATTATTGATATATGTTTTATTATGTTTTGATCAGTAATATTTATTGTATCATAACTAATTTTTGTAATATATTTTTTATAATCATCATCATATTTTTTTTTAATATTGTCATATTTTAATTCACTATAATTTTTAAATTTAAAACAATCATATTTTACATATTGTATAATTAATTTAATTAAATGTAATAACATATTTATGTAATTTGTTTTTTTAAAATAAAATATAATATTGTTGATTGTATCTGTAATATCTTTATCATTATTTATATTGTATATGTTTTCATACCTATTTAATTCATTAAAAAATAAAATAATATCATTTTTATAATTGTCATCGAAATTTTTTTTTTCGTTAATCATCCATATTATATTATGTATAAATTTTAATATAATAGTAAATTTATTTTTTTGAATTTGATTAATAATTTGATATTGATTATCATTAAATTTGTCATGTATTTCATCAGATGCAATTATGTCTTCATTAAGTTTATCTATATTATTTTGAATTGTTAATATTTCATTTTGATATTCAATTTGTCTTTCTAAAATTTCTTTATGTAAATTTTTACTAAACTTAAACATTTCACATGCTTTAGATAACAAAATAATGTCATTTTTTATTTTTTTGTGATATTGTCTATATTGTGCATATATTGCATCATATAATTTTCCATATGTATTTTCATACAATTCTTTTAATGATTTTGTTTTAACAACATTAGAATCTGCATCATCAATAATTGTTTGTTTATACGCGAGAACTGCATTTTCATTATCAACATTATCAATTAATTTTTGTATTTTATTGAATTCAAAATCACGAATTTGATCATTAGTAATGTCAGGATCATTCATATAACCTTCTATAAATTGTATGTGATCATCAAAATTAGCAATAATAATGTTTTGCATTTCACGATATTTTTCATTTTTTGTGTCTGTATTTTTCTCAATGGTATTAATGTCTTGTTTTATATTTCCATATTTTGTTATATAACCACGGGTTGAATTATAAAATAGTCCATAATGATATATTGTGTTTAATAAATTATAGATAATTTCATTTATATTATCATATTGTTTTTGTGTTAGTAAAGAATCAATATTAAGTTTAAAAATTGAAATATGTTGATTTTGTTTCATATATTTTTCAATTAAATTTTTAATGTTTATCAATTCATAATTATTCATAAATATAATTTTAATATTATCTAGGCTATTATTATTATTATCATTGTCTATAATAATATTAAGATGATTATTAATTATATTGTATGTATTTGCGTTAAACATATCTTTTTCAAGTGCTTCATAACTCATATTTTTAACTATCATATCATTATTTATTGTTTCAATATTATCATTTATTGATTGTGTAATATTATCACAATAAGTAAGAAAATTACCAATATTATCATTATGATATGTATAAATAAATTTTTCCATTAATAAATTTTGTTCATTATATTTAATATTAAATTTTTTTAATGTATCTTTATTATTTCTATTTTCATTTTGATAGATTATTTCTTGAGTGTGTTGTGTTATATATTTTGATGTTTCATTATAAAAATTAGTTGTATCAATGTTAACTATACCAATTGTTGTTGCTTTATTAATATCAGCAACCAATAAAATATTTGCTTTAATAGTATTTATTAATATTTGTAATGAATATATAACATATAAATCTGGAGTATTTTGTAGTGAAAAAAGTGATGTGATATCATCTGGTTTAGAACACAATAATATTATATGCGATAAAGCATCGGAATATATTTTACTGATTGGTTTGATATTATAGATATAAGGTAAAGTAACATTATCAATTGAGTCATTAATTAATAATTTTGTATTGCCCATTGGTTTGGTACTATCGTTATTAAATAAAATTATATCATTAATTGTGTCATCAATAAATTTCATTATATTTTTTTCATTATTATCTAAAAATTTACATAATTCGTTTGCATATATTTTAACATAATTATACTTGTGCATGTTATTTAAAACATCAAGTGATTCTGAATAATTTTTCATGTTTAACTCATATTCATTTATTTTATCTTCTAATATGTCATCAGTAAAATATTTAGATAATTCCAACAGATTATCATAAAAATTAACTTTAACACCATTAAAACTTTTTGTAATTTCATCACATTTAGCAATTGAATTTTCTATTTCTTTATTTTTTTTACTAATTTGTTCTTTCATTTCTATATCAACTTTATTTTCAATTGCAATTTTATTTTCATTTCCTTCATTATATGGATAATACACAATTTTTTTTGTTAAATTTTCATATTGTTTTGCAATGTCAATTACTGCCATATTAGATATTTCAATACGATTTTTTTTACTCACATCTTTTTTTATTTTTTTATCTTTATCAATTAAAATATCATTTATTTCTTCTGCATAAAATATTGTATTATTATTAACAATTTCTTTTATATGTTTTAATTCTTCATTATCTTTTAATTCAACAATAATTTGATCCAATATTTTTAAATTAATTGTTTTCATAACATCTTTAATTTCTGTTGATTGTTCATTTGTTTGTTTGTTATCTTCATTAAAATATTTATCATTACATTCATATGTAAATGTGTCAGCTAAATAATGGATTGGTGCTTTTCCATAATTATCTAATTTATTGGTTTTACAACCGTTTTTAATTAAATATTCCATAATTGATATATATCCTTTTTGTGCAGCAATATGTAATGGTGTTTGATCATATTGGTTATTTGTACAAATTGGAACATTTTTTTCAACTAATTTTTGGATAATAAATAAAATATTTTCTTCTGTTAAAGATGATGAATTATTTAATAATATTGCAAAAATAAGTGTAGTTTTATTTGTGCGTTTTTCGCTTAACATTTCGCTTCCATCTAATATTTTTATTATTTCACCATAAGTTGAACCTAAAAATGTTGAATATAAATTATCAATTTTACTATAATCCATAATTGGTTGAGGAGCATGTATTGGATATTCTTGTTTTTTTATTTGTGGATATTTCTTTTCGTTCATATAATAAATAGTTATAAATAATATTTATATTGGTAAAAAATAAAATGATAAAATTAATTTCGTTTTTATAATTTATGTTATATTCAGTGGCGTAACAAAAGGCATAAACAAATGTGATAAAATAATAAATTCCAACCATAATCACATTTTAAATATGCCTATCACAAATCACGCCACGAACTTCCAACAATTAAAATATAATACATTGGCATTATGGCGTTATTTATTATGGCTTAAATTATTATATTGCATATAAAATATAAATTATTTCTTTTGCAATATAATAATTTAAGCCATAATAAATAACGCCATAAATATCCAAATAATATTTATATCAATAAAAAATAACCAATAGCGAACTTGTTCGCCTCGCTTTAGCGAGTTTTTTCGTTAGAAAAAAGTTTATTTACATCCGTCACAAGTTATATTAGGAATATTATATTTTTGCAATGGTGTATTAACCATTCTATAATCTGGATAATATTCACATTGAAATGAATTTGGTAAATTTTGTGTTGTGAAAACCATATTTGTTTGTTCTCTTTCGGTGACAAAATCTCTCGGATCCATTCGCAAAGGATATTTATGTGTGCATGCATTATTCCAACACGATTGATTTTTTTTTAATTTTAACCAATCAGAATCTAAAATTTTTGTTCCATTCATTTGTAAAAATGCTCTATAATCATTATTATCATTGATGTTATTTAATTGTTTAATACTTTCATTTATTACAGTTGGACTTCTGAAATCTGCCAATCCATAATCAACTCCCATTTTAGCGGGACAATTTTTATAATAGTTATCCATATAATGAATTATATAAAATATAATTAAAAATTAATATTATTATTTTATTTTTTTTAATTGTTTTTAATTTAATTTATTTTGTTTTAAGTTTGTTGGTATTTGTATTTGTATTTGTTTTTGTTTTTGTTTTTTGTTTGGAATTCAATGTATCACTTTCCATATTTGATACATCATTTTTATCATTATCATTATCATTATCATTATCATTATTATCATCATTGTTATCATCATTCACACTCATATAAAAATTCTCTTGTTCTTGTTCTGATTCTTTACTGATTTCATTATATTTTCGTATATTGTGTGCTTGTGATGGATCAATAGAATGTAATATAGCGTTTTTATTGTCATCAATTTCTTCTTCATTATATAAATTTATTTGGCTTATAATAGGTTGTGAATTTATGTTTTTAATTTCAATAATACGTTTATTTAATATTTGTATTTCATTAATATTTTTTTCACAATCTGTAATTTTATTGAATAAAGTAATTTCAATTTTATTTAATTTATCCATTATATTTTCATTATTATTATTTTCAATTTCAGCAATATTATTTACAACATTTTCTTCATTTTGTTTTATTAAAGATGTTTGTTTCACAATTAAAGTATATAAATAATATGAAACTAACATAATAACTGCAATAATAATTATTGTTTCAAGACTTAGCATAATAAAATAAAAATTGAAAAAAAGATATGGATTTAAACATAACATTCACATAAAAATATTATAATGTATATTGAAAAATATTATACCCCATTTTATTTAAAAACAGTTGTAAATTCAAATACAACAATAAATAAATTTATAAATAAATATATAATTAAAAATAAAAATGATAAATTAATAAATGCAATAATTTATGGAAAATATTATTGTTGTTATAAAAATTATAATTGTTGTTATGATGAAAAAATAATGGATATAATTTTTAATACAATAAAAAATTAAACAAATTATTATACTATATAACCTTTTAAATTATAAATCCTGTATAATCCAACAGTAAAAAAAATTGAATAAATATATGTATTGATTATTATATAAGTAATATCACCAATAATAACTAATTACATCACAATGGAACCACCGTCATTTAACATGATGGAATCATCATTATTTAACATACACAATAAAATTGAACAAATCAACCAACACCGATTAAAAAGAAATATTGAAGATGATCAAAATAATTGTGATATTATACAAAAAACATTATCAATATGTTTAAATAATATGACAAGAGATATGGATTATGAGGGTCATGCATATAATAAATTTCCACAACAAATGTATAAGCATCATTTTGATATTAACAAATGTAATTTTTACAGTAATGCTAAAAAAAATATAAATAATAATGGATTTAAAGTAAATGTGACTGAAGAAATACAATATTTTGAAGAAGAATGTATTGTAACTAATGATCCGAAATTGCCACAAGCTTCAAAAAATATGAATAGTGTTAAATGTTCATATGATTTAAATAATAAAGAAATCAATATTAAAATATCATATGATACATTTAACAAATTAAAATAATTTTTTAAATATTTTTTTTTAATAATTTTTACTATAATAACGTTTTTCTAATGAAAAACCTTGCTAAAGCAAGGTGAACAAGTTCGCT
>OBEQ012677225.1_pt1 | contig 12890 bp, 8 predicted proteins | sample 1670901 | NCBI WGS metagenome assembly OBEQ01 (sample SAMEA104232315, study PRJEB22302) | groundwater metagenome | biome: forest; feature: aquifer; material: groundwater | place: USA | collected 2011-08-07 | depth 5.4 m
CCGAACTTTCGGGTGCTAAGGCCCACCAACAAAGAGAGAGGCTAGATATTGCGTGTAAATGAACCGAATTCATAAATAGTCTAGCATATAACTCATTGATAATGCTAACATTGTTTATGATAACTGTCAAGCTCAATTAGAATAGCCCAAAGCGTACCCTCACCCTTTCGAGAGTACCATCGAAGTCGCAGTCCCGATTTGCGTAATCGCAAATCGCGGACGTCCGGGCATGGTGCTGTGGTGTAATTTCCGCAGAAGCGTAGCTGGGTGGGAAATTACACCACAGCGAGGACGGCGAGATGATAAGTGAAGACTTCAATAGACAAACAGCCCCGCTGGGGCTGTAGAGTCGGAACGTCTCGAGAAAGAGTGAGGGCATGCGGTTACACTACCACCACCGATGCCACGGCATCGCCGGGTTCGAGTTTCATGACACGGACGCCTTGAGTGGCTCGGCCGAGAATTGAGATACTTTTGAGTTCAGTGCGAATGACAACGCCTTTACGGGAGACGGCAATAATTTCCAGATCTTCTTCGTTGGTAATATGGGCCGAAACTAATTGGCCGGTTTTGGGTGTGATCTTGGCCGTCATAATCCCCTTGCCTCCACGCTTCTGGATTTTGTAAGCATTGAGTTCAGTGCGCTTACCGTAGCCATTCGCCATCACTGCTAATAGTTTTAAAGACTTGGATTCTTTGCTCACGGGTACGACATCGGCACCAACAATTTTAGCGCTTTTATCCAAGCGAATACCAATTACTCCGCCGGCACCGCGACCCATCGGCCGGACGTCTTTTTCTTTAAATCTAACAGCTAGGCCATTGGTGGTAGTTAAAATCATTTCATCAGAACCGGAACTGCCTTGAACCCACTTTAACTCGTCGTCACCCTTGAGCTTGATAGCGATCATGCCGTTACGTCTGACTTGGGCAAATTCATCAATTTCTACTTTTTTAATAATGCCGTTGGCCGTAACCATAACTAAATATTTGGCGCTATTAGCTTTACCAATTGGAATTATAGCTGTTATTTTATCAGTGGGGGAAATTTGGAGAAAATTAACCAACGCCTTGCCTTTAGCTTGGCGGGTAGATTCAGGCACTTCGTAGCCCTTGGTTTGGAAAACCTTCCCCGAGTTAGTGAAAAACATTACGTTGTCGTGGGTATTAGCCACAAAGAAATGATTAATCACGTCCTCTTCTTTTGTTACCATACCAATCAAACCCTTACCGCCGCGTTTTTGAGATTTCAAAATATCAGGCGGGATTCTCTTTATATACCCTCCTTGGGTAATCATAAACAAAGACTCTTCTTCCGGAATTAATTCCTCGTCGCCGATTTCTTTGAGAGCGGACTTAACAATTTTCGTCCGACGCTCATCGCCGTACTTTTGCCTAATTTCTTGAAATTCTGTTTTAATTATTCCCAAAATTTTCTTAGGATGAGCTAGTAAATCCTCAAGGTAAGCAATGAGTTCGAGTTTTTCCTTGAGCTCATCTTCAATTTTCTTACGCTCAAGTCCGGCTAAAGCCTGTAAGCGCATTTCAAGAATGGCTGTGGTTTGGCGGTCAGAAAATTTAAATTCCTTAATTAAATTCCTAAATGCATCGTCCCGAGATTCTGATTTTTTTATAATCTTGATGATTTGATCTATGTGATCAAGGGCAATCTTCAGTCCTTCTAGGATATGGGCTCTGTCCTGGGCCTTGTTTAAATCAAACTTGGTTCGGCGGGTAACTACTGTTTCACGATGCTCAATAAATTTCTCAAGCAATGCTCTCAGGCCAAGAATCTGGGGCTGAATACCGTCAACCAAGCCCAGCATATTGAAATGGAAAGTTTTTTGGAGTTCAGTATATTTGAAAAGCTGATTTAAAACCTTCCTTGGAAAGGCGTCGTTTTTTAAATCAACGGCAATACGGAGACCATCTTTGTCGGATTCATCGCGAATATCTTTGATACCGTCGACTTTTTTGTCTTTGACTAGCTCGGCGACTTTTTTAATTAATTCAGCCTTGTTAACCTGATAGGGAATTTCGTTAATAATTATTTGAAAACCTCTTTTTTCCGATTCAACAATATCAGCTTTAGCTCGCATTATCACTGGTCCCTTGCCGGTAGCATAGGCAGTTAATATATCTTTCTCGTTATAAATCGTACCACCAGTTGGAAAATCTGGACCTTTAATAAATTGATTCAGTTCATTGACGTCAGCATCGGGATGGTCAATTAAGTGAGCCAATCCGTCAATCACTTCGCTCAAATTATGTGGAGGAATATTGGTGGCCATACCCACGGCAATACCCATGGAACCGTTTAAGAGTAGATCTGGTATTCTTGTCGGAAAAACCATTGGCTCCTTAGTAGAGCCGTCGAAGTTATCCATAAAATCAACAGTGTCTTTTTCGATATCAGCCAGCATCATATCTGCAATTGGAGCCAGCTTGGCTTCGGTGTACCTCATGGCAGCTGCCGGATCACCATCAATGCTTCCAAAATTTCCCTGGCCAGTTATGAGTGGATAACGCAAAGAAAAATTTTGAGCCATCCTGACCATTGAATCGTAGGCAGCAACATCACCATGAGGATGGTAGTGACCCAATACGTGACCGACTACCGTGGCTGCTTTGCGAAATTTACCGTTCGACCTCAATCCCATTTCATGCATGGAATATAAAATTCTCCGGTGAACCGGTTTAAGTCCGTCGCGAATATCCGGCAGAGCACGAGCCACAATTACACTCATGGCGTAATCCAAATACGACTCTTGCATCTCCTGAGTTATTTCTCGGGGTTTAATTGTGCCGTCTAAAGTCGCCATTGTTTATTTTTTATTTTTTGACAAAGGCAGTTTCTGCGGCGGCAATGGTAAGTTTTTAGTTTGAGTTGTATTACTGCCTTGGATTTCTAAACTAGTTGATTTATTGGCAAAATTAAAAAGTTCGCCTATGTTTGCCTGTAAGTCCTTAACTGATGAAAAAATCGTAGCAAATGGCGAGGTATTTTGAGCTAGTCCCGAACTTACTTCGACTTGGTCTGGATTGACCATAGCTATAATTTGTTTCGTGGTTGATCTAAACCAAGCAAAACTAACAACCGAAAAAGTTATGACCACGCACACCCACATAAAAACTTCTCGGATATGGGGCGGTTGTTCTCTTATTTCTTCTAATAGGCTTTTCATTTTTATTTTTATTTTCTAGATTTTAAACGTTACTAATTTTATTTCTTCAGTTGGTAATGTTTTTTTGGCAATTTTTAATGTTTCAACTTCTTCGGGCTTAAGGCCAATTTCTTTTAAAAATTTCTGGGAACTTTCCAAGTCAATGTTCAGTCCAGGAACTTTATAGTGCATTGGTATAATTATCTTAGGTTCAATTTGATTAATAATTTTTGATGCCTGAATTCCATCAATCGTATAAATGCCCCCGATAGGTATCATTAGAACATCAACCTCGTCTATAGCCTCAATCTGTTGATCTGTAAGCTGACTTTGGCCCAAGTCCCCTAGATGACAAATTCTTAAATCATCGAATCTGATAACGTACATGGTATTCAAGCCTCTCTGTTTGCCTTCAACGTTGTCGTGAAATGATTTTATACCCTCAATATAAACCCCGGATTTTTCGTATTCACCCGGCCCTCGGATTACAAATGAATCCTCTGCTATGCCCTCGAGATTGTTATGATCAAAATGTTCGTGGGTGATAATATAAATATTATCATTAAGTCTAGGCGCCCGCAAACCTATTTCTTTTGAAAACGGGTCGATTAAAACGCTGACCCCCTTGGCCTCTAAACGAAAACAGGCTTGGCCATACCAGTTAATAGTCATGATTCAATATAGCACAAATATTCTTTATTTCAAGTAAAGTTTCACCGATATTGTCATGAAAAAAGAAAGATGTTAGACTCACTGAACAAGATGGAAGTTTTATCCCAACAAATAGATACCGGCATAACAATGAAGGACTTGCTAGCCAAGGTTAATTTTGATTTGCCTAAAACCGGCGATGTCGTTGAAGGAGAAATAATCGCCGCCAGTAAAGGCTCAGTTTTAATAGATTTGGGACCCTTAGGCACGGGCATAGTTTATCCCAGTGAATTTTATGACAACACCGATCTTCAAAAATCACTAAAAACCGGCCAAATAATTTCGGCTATTTTACTGGAGCTGGAGGACGAAGATGGCAATCGGGAACTTTCATTGAAACGCGCTCAAATGACCACCGCCTGGCAAGATATCAAACAAAAAAAAGAAAAAGGAGAAGTTGTTACCACTAAAATTATCAACATCAATAAGGGTGGTTTAATTGTCGAAATTAATGGTATTCAAGGATTCCTACCTTTGTCCCAATTGGCACCAGAACATTATCCAAAAATTGAGGGCGGCGATACTACCAAAATCGTTCAGGCCCTTCAAAAGCTACGCAACACAGACATTACCGTTAAGATTATAGACTATTTTGAAGACGAAAATCGTTTAATTGTATCCGAAAAAGCCATCAATGACGAACAGCTCAAGGAAGAAATCTCCAAATTAAAAATCGGGGACATTGTTAACGGTACTGTTACTGACGTTACTGATTTTGGAGCATTTGTTAAAATCAACGAATCCATTGAAGGTTTGATCCACATTTCAGAAATTGATTGGAAATTAATTGACAATCCCCGCGATTTTTTAACTACCGGTCAAACCGTTGACGCCAAAATAGTAAACATTGAAGACACTAAGGTTTCTCTTTCCCTTAAAGCTCTGAAATCAGATCCATGGGAAAAAATTGGCGATAAATATAGTGTTGGTCAAAAAGTCGAAGGTGAGGTTGTTAAAATTACCAACTATGGAGCTTTCATTAAGCTTGATGAAGCCATTGTCGGATTAATTTCCAATACAGAATTTAATAACAAAAAACCGTCTGAAGTTCTCAAGGTTGGCGACAAAACAAAAGTCGCCATTGTTTCAATTGACGCCAAGGAGCATAAAATGCTTCTAACTCTCCAAAATAATGAAACCCAAATTTCAGCCTCTAACTAAGAAAATTAGAACTCGAGTTTCTTTAGGCCAGCCTCTCAAATTAAAACCCTCTCGGTTTTATAAAAGTAAGAAAACGTATAGTCGTAAGCGACAAAAGTCCCGATCCCATAGGATTGAGGATCCTCGATTTGCATAAATGCAAATCGGGACAAAAAAACTTACGATCGCCGTAAGGAAAAGGTCTCTGTAAAAAAGAGTTATTTTTAATTTGACAGTTGTTAGTTTATATGATATCATCTCAAACAGTACGTTACCATCTTTAAGTTATAACTTAACAACCAACTAGGAGGGCGCAAAGTGAAATCACCAATAGAGGAGGCGGAAGTTTCGTTTTTCTATAACAACGTTGAACGAGAAATTGAGGAAGACGGTTACGTTGGTCGATTAACACCAGCCAAGGCCGTTATTCAGGTTCGTATTTTTCCACGCCCGGGTCGGAGTATCTGGGGGTTAAATGTTAACGGGAAGAAAAAGATAGACAAGAAAAAGGACGAAACAGTCAAGATGGACCCGCGGCCAGAATATCAGCTATACCAAACCGGCGTCCAGATAAAAGAGCGAAATATAGAAACGGGCGAATTCCACACCCAGCACCCCACAAACTATTTTGTGCTACTAGTAGTTAATGCCTCTGGTCATTCGGAAACATATGACGTGGCGCTAGTAAGCCAGGCTGGAGAGTTTTTTATTACTTTCCAAAAAGTTTGGGAATTTCAGTGCTACCGGGATGAGAGCGGAGTTCTTCGCTGCCCCCGATTTGAACTTTCCCAACCAAGACCAGAACATGAAAGCAATTGGGATGAGCTCGTTGAGATATTAAAAAAAATAGTTCAACCAGACAGCTTCGAGACGGCCGATAAGTATCGGCCGAATCCCGAACTACCAGAAATTCATGAGGCCAATGTTGGTCTTGTGACATGGTGGAATCAAGCCAGAGGAATTGGTGAAGTTCTAACCTCCAAGGGTCGTGTCAAAGCTCACTGGCAACACTCGAGTGTGCCCAAACGACCTCGTCTAGCATTTCTGAACGCTGGCGAGAAAGTAAGATACGAATACCTCCGAGATGCGGTTGATACGCGGTTAATGCATACTTCTTATGTATCGCAAGCATGTCATGTATCTCCCATCGAATAGCTCCCTACTGGCCCCGTCGCAGAATATACGCGACGGGGCCTTTTTACTACTTTTTTGATTTTGACAACTAATCTTGACATTCGTCCACTTAAAGACTATAATATAGGAAGCTTTCTTAACAATCTATCCAGCTTAACAAACCTACGAAAAACTTGGCTTAGCTTGGATTTAGGTCTAACTAAGCCTTAACCTAAGAGGAGAGCGGAAATGAAAGACCTTTTTTCAGTACGAATTATCGGAAAATCGAAAGAAGCAGACCTAAACCCTGATCCTCAAAAATATCGGGGCAAGCCAGGCATCAAAGTGAGCAAAACCGGATCCGTAGTGTTTGAATATAAGGTGGATCCAAAAGATAATGACCCGGAGTCTAGAGATAAGAAGTGGATTCCTTCTTTCGACTCCGGTCTCATGCCGAAAGACATGAAATTTTTTTCAGATATGATGTGGGTTGATGGATACAACCCCGGGGCAACCCTTCTAGTGCTCACACGGTTTGGTAATAATCATATTATCAAACCACTTTTTACCGCACCGGTTTTCAACCAGTACGGTAGAAAAGTTTCCGGAAAAACGGAGATGCATTACCGTTCTGAAAGCTGCCTAGTTATTTGGGTAGACAAGAACGGAGTCGCAGAAGTCGAGGAGATAAATGCCGCGGCTCTTTACGACAAGGTATGGCTTGTCAGGATCGAGAAGCTACCGAATAGAGGGTGGCCGTTTATCGGCGGTGAGGATTTCCTTCGGACAGCATTGCCGTCTGAAGAAGTAAAAAAAATCACTCACCAACTTTACACGGCGTATCTGATCTCGATGGGCGAAAAGGAGTATGAGGACGCCTTCGAGGACAGTCGCCCACCAAGACCAAGACCGCCAGCAGTTGAGGCTAGGCCTGCAACTGCTCCCGTCGCCGAGGTCAAGGTTACTGGAGATAGCGAAGCAACGACAGTGGTAAAGGAAGCTGAAACTTCCGAACCATCACCACCTTCGATATCGCAGTTACCCAGCACTGCCCCCCGTCCCCAACCCAAAAAAGTTACTTTCGGGAAGGCTCCGGCAACAATCGTAATCTACGATTGGCAAGCCGAAGCACTGATCAAAGACGGAATCACAACAGTAGATGAGCTCCTTGAGGCAGCAACACCAAGAGTTGAAAAACTCTTGCGTGGCTATCAGAGCGCCCGTCTGATTTGCTCATGGGCAGTAGACGCCCAGAAGAGAGCTAAGAGGAGGGAAACACAGCAAATTAGTTCTTCTATGGCACCTTCGCTGCCGCCCGTACCAAAAACGGAAATGGAATCGCCTTCTACAAAAACTGTGGTTGTCGTGGTTGTTGCGCCTGAAACATCATCACAGTTTATGGCTCACATAAATGATGATCACTTTTTGAGAGAGGTTATGCCTCAAATCAGGGGCGTTATACCAAAAAAAGCTGAGGTATTGGAGGATACCTTCCGGTCTTTCAATGGCGATGTCGATTCTCTGAAAAGTAAGTTAGGCGCCATGGGATTGGGAAAGCGTCAGATAGCAACTGTTCTCGAAAAGCTAGAGAACACTTTTGAAAAATTAGAGCCGAGGGTTTAATAAACTTCCGACTCTACAGCCCTCGCGTGCCACAACAGCACGCGAGGGCATTTTTATTTTTTCTCGATAACGGTCCTCCTGTTTTAGGAACGGACATATTGCACCCCGAATAGATAAAGGTATTCATTAGGGGTTAGCCCATTGAGGGCGCAATTTTCTAAATCATTGTACCACATATTCCATAACCTTAATTTGTATTGAAACTCAGTGAGGGTTCTCGGTTTCTTTAAGTGGTCGTAGAATATTCTTTGATCCAAAGAATGAGAATTCTCCACCGCTCCATTCTGGGCCGGCTTTCCCGGATCGATTAAGAAGTGGGTTATCTTATTGGCGATACATTTTAAGTCAAAGCAGTGATAGCTAGGGTTAAGAGGATCTGTACTCTTGGCATAGCCGATATATCGATTGGTAAAGATACTCCCGTTATCCGTTTTGATGCTTTGAATTTTGAATGGAGCTTTCTGTAAAAGAATATCCAAGAACTTCATGGAGTAAAAGTTATCCTGATTTTCAAATCCCCATAGTAGCCTCCATCTGGAGGCTTTGTCTTTGGCTGTAAATTGGTACCACCAGCCTCTTTCTTCAAGCTTAACGCCATATTTAACATCTATCTCAACCATCTCTCCTGGTGTCTTGAATTCTTGAGGCTGGTATATTTCCTCGGGCTTTCTCTTGGTTCGGTATCTTCTAACTAACCCGTTTTGTTTCAAAATCTTGTTCACCGTTCTTTCTTTAACATCAACGCCTTGTTTCTCAAGTTTCCAGAATATTTTCTTGCCCCCGATGTGGTAATCGGTTCTTAACTCAATGATTTTATTCTTGATCTCATCTGGAGTAGTCCAGGGACAAGACCGGGGCCTTCTTGATTGGCTAATTAGCCCTTCTTCTCCATATTCTCGATAATCAGCCAGCCAATATTTAAGGGTTCTTTCCGAGAAGGGGCAGACCTTGATCATCTGCTCGATGGTCAGCTCGTCTTTAAGGATAGGCAATATCCAACGTAAACGTTCTTCCACTTCGTTATTAGGCATAGTTTTCATATGCCCCTATCTTATCCGAAAGGTGCAATATGTCCGTGCACATTACCAGAGACTATTGACGTTGCTCAACAAATGACTTTGCCGGATTATGTCCGGATTGTTGTCGTTCCCCATTCGTTACCTAAAACAAAGCCCAAGGCCTGTAATTATGGCCTCTCATTAGCTAAAGGAGAGTATCTTGTTATCTATGATGCTGAAGATATTCCAGAGCCACTTCAGCTTAAAAAAGCATATCTAGGTTTTCAAACGTTGCCGGAGAATATTAAATGTCTTCAAGCAAAATTAAATTATTTCAATCCTCATCAAAATCTTTTAACGCGATTATTCACCGCGGAATATTCGTTATGGTTTGACATTGTCTTACCTGGTCTTCAATCCATCAATACTTCGATTCCGCTTGGAGGAACCTCAAATCATTTTCGTACGGCAGATCTTAGAGACCTAAAGGGCTGGGATCCGTTTAATGTTACCGAGGACGCTGATTTGGGTACTCGCTTATTTAAGCTTGGTGCTCGGACAGCGATTATTGATTCTGTGACGCTAGAAGAGGCGAACAGTAATTTAAAAAACTGGATTCGTCAGCGTTCACGATGGGTCAAGGGTTACATGCAGACCTACTTAGTTCACATGCGTCATCCTTTTCAGTTTTGGAAAAAAAGCGGCCGACACTTTTTCCTTTTCCAGATTAATGTTGGAGGCAAAATTGCGTTTATGCTTATTAACCCCATTTTGTGGTTAGCGACTATTTCTTATTTTGCCATTAATCGGTTAGTAGGACCAACAATCGAATCTTTATATCCAACCCCGGTATTATATATGGCCGCAATTTCGCTTATTTTTGGAAATTTTATGTATTTTTATTACTACATGATCGGCTGTGCTAAGCGCGATCACTGGTCGGTAATTAAATACATATTTTTAATTCCTTTCTATTGGTTTTTTATGTCTGTTGCCGCCGCTATGGCTCTCTACGAATTAATTGTTAAACCTCATTATTGGCAGAAAACAAATCATGGGTTGAATCTTGCACCACAAAAAACATCACTATCACCTCTAACAGCGAGCCTGGGCAGGCAGACTAGTCCGGCTTTAGCGGTTACTCAACCAGCAAAGCCATTAACATGGTTAGGTAAAATTAGAACCAATCCTAACTTTTCACGAGGTAGTCTTTTGATTGTGGCAATGATGATTGCGAACGTTATTAATTTACTATTTAGTGTGTTTTTGGGGCGCGACCTAGGTTTCGGTGACCTGGGGTTAGTTACTATTGTTAATACTATCTGGTCTGTTGCCGGAATTTTTATTAGCGGTGTATCCTCAACAATTAATTACAAAACAGCATATTTATCTGGACAAGAAGACGTTAGATCCAGTATTCACTTTTGGAAAACCACATTACGATTGGCAACAACCATTTCTTTGGTGGCTTCTGTCGCCTGGATGTTAGCTACCCCATTCTTGTCTAGTTTCTTTCATATCCCAAGCACGATGGTTCTCCTACTTTTTACTCCGACTTTGACGTTCGGAGTTATTGCTGCGGCAAGCCGTGGATTCTTGCAGGGTAATCTAATGTTCCAGTCAGTAGCTATGATTACTATTGTCGAAGCCATAACGAAGCTCTTAGTCGCGATTCTATTTATTCGCTTTGGTTTTTATGAATGGGTATTCGTAGCAATACCGCTTTCTATTCTGGCTACAGCGTTGGTGGGTTCATTACTGTCTCGTAATTTATCTACCAAACTTTTAAATCCAGAAACAAAAATACGACCATACGAGTTTCCCAAGTTTTTCTATGCCGCTTCAATTATGTCGAGTATATCTTCGGCAATCTTTTTGAGCGTCGACATTATTTTAGTTAAGCATTATTTAAACCCTATTTTAGCTGGTGAATATTCCCTCTTATCGTTGGTAGGTAAAATGGTTTATTTTCTAGGTTCATTGCCTGCAGTATTTATGATTACCTTTGTTTCTCGTGCCCAGGGCTTAGGTAAAAATTCTAAAAAAACTTTCCAAGGAATTTTCTTGATTACTTTGGCTATGGTTGCGATTGGATTTTTGGGCTTAGACTTTTTAGGCAGCCAATTCATACCCTTGTTATTTGGTTCTAAAACTTTAACCATTCTTGCCTATATCCGACAGTATGTTTTTGCTATATCTTTATTTACCCTCGCTAACGTTATTGTTTCTTATCATCTTGCGAAAAGGCAATATATTTTTCCAGTTGCATCACTGATTAGCTCGGCGTTAATAACGATAGGTATTATCAACTATCATGATTCAATTGGTGGTATCGTGCAGGTTATTTCTGCGGCCAGCGTATTCAACTTTTCATTAATGGCCCTGATGCATATATTTGAAGCTCAATTAGAATTCGTTAGTTCGAACACTCTAGACTTTTTCGGAGCATTCATGGGTCGTTTGGTTATTCCTCGGCTAGCCCATGGTCGTCGTATTCTTATTTTCAATTGGCGTGACACACGACATATTTTTGCTGGAGGAGCAGAAGTCTATATTCAAGAAATTGCCAAGCGATTTGTGACTCAAGGTGATTATGTCACGCTTTTTTGCGGTAACGATGGCCGATCACCCCGTAATGAAATTGTTGACGGTGTGCATGTTGTTCGACGTGGTGGATTTTTCTTTGTCTATGTTTGGGCTTTTCTATATTATTTTACACAATTTCGTGGTCAATACGATATTATTATTGATTGTCACAATGGAGTTCCATTTTTTACTCCGTTCTACGTAAAAGAACCGGTAATTTGCGTTGTCCATCATATTCATCAAGAAGTATTTCGTCGCTCGTTATCATTCCCATTTGCTCAAATAGCGTGTTCCCTTGAGAGCGATATTATGCCCCTTGTCTATAGAAATATAAATTTTGTTACCGTGTCTGAATCTTCTCGAAACGAGATGGTTGAGCACGGTTTAATTGGGAAGAGTATAGAAATCGTTTATAACGGTGTTGATCTAGATATCTTTAAGCCTGCCAAAAAAAATCCGACGCCAATGGTAGTCTACCTTGGCCGACTAAAAGCATATAAATCCATAGATATTCTTATTACGGCATTTAGAATTTTAATCGACCGTACGCCTGATGTTTCGTTGTTTATTGTTGGTAGCGGCGAGGAGGAGAATCATTTGAAACGATTAACTCATCAACTCGGTCTTGATAAAAATATTATATTTACCGGCAAAGTATCTGACGAGGAGAAAATTGATTTATTACAAAAAGCTTGGGTGATGGTTAACCCGTCATTTATGGAAGGCTGGGGGATTACTACTATTGAAGCCAATGCTTGCGGTACGCCAGTTATCGGTGCGGATGTGCCAGGGCTACGTGACTCCATACAAGATTTTAAAACCGGTTATTTAGTTGCCCACGGAGACAGTAAGAGTTTTGCTAGTCATATGTTAGCAATCATTGAAGACACAAAATTACGAAAAGAAATGTCTGAAAAATCAATCGAGTGGGCTCAAAATTTTAGTTGGGACAAGAGTGTTCGACAACTTCATTCAGTTATTCATACCGATTAATCTATTATGAGCATTCACATAAAAATGAAAACCCCGAATAATAAAATTATTAATCGTATAGTGGAGGAAAAAATTCCGTGTGTTTTCGTATCGCCACATTTGGATGACGCTATTTTATCGGCCGGAGATTTAATCGCTTATCTTTCAAAACGTACAACCGTAGAAGTGGTTAATGTATTCACTAAACCTTCGCCTCGGCCTTATACATTATCTGCTCGTTCATTTTTGAGACAGTGTGGATATAAAGACGCCGATAAACTTTTTCAAGATAGAACTAGAGAAGATATAAAGGTATTTAGTGCTCTAGGTATTAAACCTCATTACCTTGATTTTGTTGACTCAACTTGGAGAAAAATACAAAACATTGGTTTTATTCGACGCGTATTAGGCAAAATTATTCCAGAACTTAATCATATCTATCCTGTCCATCGTCTCCACATTATTAATGGCCGGGTGTCTTCAAAAGACAAAGCAATGACGGTTCAACTATCTCGTAAGCTTGAGACAATCACCAGTAAATATAAAAAATTCTATGTTTTCTGTCCCTTAGCTATCAATTCTC
>OBEQ012191572.1_pt1 | contig 12889 bp, 19 predicted proteins | sample 1670901 | NCBI WGS metagenome assembly OBEQ01 (sample SAMEA104232315, study PRJEB22302) | groundwater metagenome | biome: forest; feature: aquifer; material: groundwater | place: USA | collected 2011-08-07 | depth 5.4 m
GTATCAATCATATCATCAACTATAAGCGCGTCTCGTCCCCTCACGCCTCCGATCATATCAACAGTTTCCGACTTATTATTGAGAGTCACATCCCGCTCTTTATATACAATTGCCAGCCCCTCCGCGTTGAGAAGTTTGGCGTAACCCGTTGCGCGAAGCATACCTCCTTTATCTGGAGAAGCGACAACAAGATTTTTCAATTTCCGCAGTTTAATAGCCGGAAGCAACGAATAACTGCCATACACATTGTCCCATGGCTTTTGAATAAACCCCTCAAGCTGCTCGGCATGAATATCTACAGTCAATATATGATCCGCTCCTGCATTATCAATCATCGAGGCAACAGCAGCCGCGCTTATCGGTACGCGGGACATTTCCTTTCTGTCCTGGCGTGAATAACCAAAATGTGGAATCACAGCGATGATCTCTTTAGCCGACGCTCTCTTTACCGCGTCAATCATAAAGATAAGCTCCATGATATTATTGTTCACCGGAGTCCCGGTAGGTTGGATAATAAATACGTAACGGCGGCGGAGATTCGGCTGAATTCGTACCCTGATCTCGCCATTTGAGAAATAGCTTATCGGCTCATAGACTTGTATCTTGAGAATCTTCCCTATCGCGCGCGCGAGTTGTGGATTAGCTGTCCCGGTAAGCAGGATAAAATCATCAAATTTAGACATACTGAAATTATACCATTATTCTTAGCTGAAGCAAGTTTATACTGAAGAACTCGATTATCTTTTATGGAGTTTTCGTTCAATGAGTCCAAAATACAACGATAATGCAATAATCATGAGTGCTGCAATTACCTGTGCGCTGTTAAAAAATTCATATAGACTTATCATGGTATTTTTTTACATAATACAATCGCAAATCGTATCATTACTATACAGAAAACAATTGTCGTTGTCAACCGCAGCCAATCGTGAAGCAATACATATTCAGGAATTGAGAACATTAAAACCTCGGCAAAATTAACAAGTAAATCAGAGAATACCTCCTTTGCCTCATAGCTAATCCTTGTGTCTCGCCTTCTGACATATAGCAAAATTATTATACCAAACTTTTCATCCCGCCGGAGCAGGTTGCAAACCTGCTCCGGCGAAGGTTTTGCGTTATAATTTTGATCTTTGATTTCGACGCTTCGCCAGAAGCTAGTCCCCTTGTGGGATGAGATTTGAGATAAAACTCTTACTTTCCTCCCAACAGCGATCCCAATCCGCCCATTCCTCCGGTCATTTGCTGAAGCTCTTTGGCCGCAATCTCTTGCGATTTCTTGATCGCTTCATTAACCGCTTCTTTAATATCGTGATCCGACTTCTCGTTGCTTTTTATCTCAACTATCTTTTGGTCCCCGCTCATGCGCACAAAAACACCGTTTTTATTGACGTCGATTGTTTTTGCCTGAAGTTGGCGCTGGATTGCCATTGCCTGATCCCGCATTTTTTTAATCTCTCCGATCTGTCCTAACGGATTAAACATCTAAAATCACCTCCTCTTCAATTCTACCTCAATCTCTACCTCATTTCCAGTAAGCGCCTTACAGACTTTTTTCAATTCAGCCCGCGCCAGCGGGTCATCAAGTCTCTCTTTATGAAATTTATATCCCGTTGAAATCACAAGTAACTTCTTGTCATAACTCCCGATCTGGCAACTTCGCAAAACCCCGGCAATAGTATGGTTATATTTTTTCATTTCCGCAATAATACTTTTCCAAAGAACATCCAGCCAGTCAGCAGTCACATCCCCGCTTGCCGGAAGCTGAAGCATTACAACTTCCTCTTTGTTCTTGGTTCTGGATTCTGAGTTCTTTGTTGTCGAAGACACCGCTTGTGTTTTAAGATTATTATTCGCCTCCCGACGAAGCTTCTCAATCGTCGGGGCCACGGTTATATCACCAGGTTTTTCACCATCATCTTCTGCCGGAGCAAGTTTTAAACTTGCTCCGGAACGTTCCAGACCAGGTTGCAAACCTGCTCCGGCGCTAGATAAAGACGGGGATAAATTTATAAATTCTATAACCGCGAGCTCCAACGGCAACTGCGGCAACACCGCGTACCTCATATCCCCATAAGCTTTAGAAAAAAGTTCAAAAAGTATTTTCGTCTCTACAATTGAAAATTTGAAATTTGAAATTTGAAATTTGAAATTATCCTTCACTCCCGCCTGTTCAAGCAACTGCTCATGCAAAAACTCTATTGCTTGTTGTAGGAAATACTTGATATCAATCCCTTCATGAACCAGTCTCTCAATAATTTCCAGAGCTATTTTTGCATCTCTCTTTGTCAGCGCCTCAAACATACTCAATACTTGTTGCGCGGTGCTTGATGCGTGATACTTCTCCTCAATGAGTTCGGCAGTAATCTTTTTCCCCTTTGCGAGCAAAGATATCTCCTCCAAAATCTTCGTAGCGTCACGAAATCCTCCTTCTGCTCTTTGCGCGATTAAACGAAGTGGTTCATCATCTATTTCTAAATCCTCGCCTTTAGTAATCCTCTTGAGCGAGCGCATAATCTCATCAGTTGTTGCCCGCTTAAATTCAATATGAAAACATCTTGAGTGAATTGTCGCCGGGATCTTCTGCGGCTCTGTCGTACACAAGACAAACATTGCGTGCTCAGGCGGCTCCTCGAGAGTTTTAAGAAGCGCGTTGAATGCCTCAGTTGTGAGCATATGCACTTCGTCAATAATGTATACTTTCTTATGCGCCTTAAGAGGAGCCAACCAGATCTTCTCGCGCAGATCCCGGATTTCGTCAATCCCGCGGTTTGACGCGGCGTCAATCTCCATAACATCCATATTTGTGCCATTAGTAATAGACACGCATTCTTCACATTTATTGCAAGGTTCTACGGCAGTAGCAAACTCAGCCTCTTCTGAACTTTGAGCTTTACGTTGTGGTTTTGATCTTTGATCTTTGATCTTTGATCTTTGATCACAGTTCACCGCCTTGGCGACAATCCTCGCCGTCGACGTCTTCCCCAACCCCTTCGGCCCTGTAAAAAGAAAAGCGTGCGGAGGATTCTTTAATACCGAATAAAGAGTATCTCGTACATTCGCGCTGTCAAGTTCTTCAATTTTCTGTGAACGATATTTACGATAAAAAACCATACCCCTCCTCACTCATGGTGTAATCCAAGTAGATGCAGCATCCCATGCTGCACCAGCTCTTCTACTCTATCATCAACCAACTTCTCATCACTCGCCGCTTCGCGGATAACTTGCGGATAAGAGATGACTATATCTCCCAAACGCATTAAGTCCGCAGGCAGATGCGTGTCCCCGCCCTCGGATAGTGGGAAAGAGAGAATATTGGTTGTTGTATCCTTGTCACGATATTTTTTGTTGAGTGCTTTCATTTTGCGATCGCCGACTATCGCGATAGACACCTCCAGAGGACTTGTTATCTTTTGCTCTTCAAGAACCGAACTGATAAGAGATTTAATCCGTTTCCGGTTAACTCTATACCTGCTTTCCACAAAAATAAGAATTCTCCCAAGTTGTTGAAATTTGATGTTATCCATTTCATCTCTAACTATATAATCTAAGCCGTGCGGCTTCTTCCTGCTTCATTTTCTTCTTCAACTTCCGCGCCAGCGAAGGCTTTAGATAAAATTTCCGCCGTTTTGCTTCCTGAATTATCCCCGCATCCATAACCTTTTTAGAAAAGTTACGGATAAGTTGGTCATCGGATTGTCCCGGCAATTTCTTAACCTGTACCATAAAAAACACCCCCTTAGTAATATCCTATTCTACTCCAAAAACCCCATTCTGTAAACAATAAGACCTATAGCTTCGCAGTCTTCTCAATTGGTCCCATGAGGTGTATATGAAAATGCTCTACAAGTTGGGCTCCCCCGCCGTTTACAACTATTCTAAACCCCCGATCCTTCAAACCCTCCCGTTCTACCATCCTTTGAACGACGGAAAAAAGTTTAGAGAAAAGACTAGGATCATCGACTAGAATAAAATCCTCTATATGCTTTTTCGGCACGATTAAAAGATGAACTGGTTTCACTGGACTAAGATCAGGAAAAACGATGGCGTCTTCATCTTTATACAGAAGCTTTGCCGGCAACTCTTTATTAATTATCTTACAAAAAACACAATCCATACACTAATTAAAACTCGAAATACGAATATCGAAATACGAAACAAATTCTAATTTTCAAAAATCAAAAATTCAAAACGTTTCGTATTTTGGTCATTTTGCATTTCGAACATTGTTTCGAATTTCGGATTTCGTGCTTCGAATTTATATCTTCTCCAGCACTTTTATTATAACATCAAGTCCTAATTTTGTCGGTCTCATTTTCGGATTCTTGGGTGTGCCATTCAAAAGCATTTTCTTGGAAACATGCAAATACCACGTCGCCTCAGGATCAATCTTCTTCAACTGTTCATACGCAAGCGTCAAATCAATACCACGACCAGTCCCCTCTCCTTTTAGAGCCTGTCCTCGACCTGATCGGGGAAGAGGGTCAGGGTGAGGTCGGGCTTTGATACGGACATACTTCTTCCTCGGATCCTTCCGCACTACCAAGATATATCCCATCTTCTGTGCCAATTTCAAAACCGTATCATTAATCGTCTCAAATCCAATCCCCTCACCAAAGCGAGTCACAAACTTCTGCCCCTTGGCAATCTCGTCTTCAGCCCAAATTCTGTTCTCAAAATCCGCGACCAACGCGTCAAGACACTGCATACCAAATTCCACGTAAAACTCATCCTGATCCTGCTTTATATACTTCAATCCCTCCAAAACGCCAAGCAAAGAAAACTCATGATAGTCCGCCGTCGGCTCACCCCAATAAACTTCTCCAAAGTGATCAATATCTACCACAACCCGCACAATACGCGAGATTGCCTTCAAATGATTATCTGTTAAAGCATTATCCTTGCTCTCAATTTCATTTCTCACAAAATCCCACGTCCTCGACATCGCGCAAACCTCCCTATCAGAAGTCTGATGATGGTCAAGCGGCCCCATCCCCGTATCCACATGTACCACCTCATCCTCCCCAATACGCTCAACTGGATCTTTGATCTTTGATCTTTGATCTTTGATCTTTGATATATTTTCCCCCGCCGGCACAAACCTCACTTCCGCCCTCTCCCATCCGGCCAAGTATTTCTTGATGAGCCACACCGACCCAATCGCGTCCCAATCAGGCGAAGCGTGAGTAACAATAATCTTCATAACCGCTAAAGTATAGCTGTTAGTAGGCTAAAAAGTCAAAAAACAAAAGTTGTCATTCCTGGCCGCAATACCCGCAATCTATTTTACTTCTGGATAAACACTTTTTTGACAGCCGAGCAGTGCGTCAGAATGGATTTACTGAAGAAATAAGAAGAAGAATCGAGGGGCTTAACGATTTGCGTTTTTCTTTTTTGTCGTATCTTCACGCCTATAAATTCTGGCCACAATCAAAATTAGCAAAAATGTTATGACAAATAACATCCAAAAAATTTGTCCATTAGAAATGGTCTGATCCCAATTCATTTTTCATACACCCCCTTTATACTCATTATCAAAATTGCTATTGTAAAAGCAATAAGTCCTTGTATAAAAGACCTTATCGCTACCACTTGGTTCGCTGGCGCAATTAAAGCTGCTCCAAACCACAGAACAGACATATTTGAGAAAAACCCTGCAATCAGCTTCCGCTGATCTGCATTAAATACTTGCATTTTTATCATTCTAGAAGCTTTTATTTTTACTGTCAATCATAGAGACTGGATACTCGGACATTTTCTTCGCAATATCTTTCATAAGCAAAGCATTTCCGGATACACTCGGTACTACAATATCAACACCTCGAACCGGCCGATCTTCCTCATGCAATGGCTTTAGTTAGATGAAGAAAGCTATGTTACTTAAACAAGGAACAGTAAGCCTGCCTACTTCTGAGCTGGATCAAGAAGCAAATTTATTTAGAAACCGGAGCACTTTTTCTCATTAAAAGACGCAGCCAAGAAACATTGGGACGAGCTTGTGGATTCTTATCAATTTCTCGATAGTGCTCATTCTCAACTACCTCAAATCCTTATTCGGTAAAAAGTTCTCTCATCTGAGGAAGTGTATAAAGATATGTAGTACGGGAAAATCCTGATTGTTCATCAGTTTCAACTGTTTTAGAATCAGATCCAGTTTGTTCCTTAGTAAACAGATGAACAATTCCATTAGGCTTTAAAACTCGACTAAATTCTTTTATTACGTCTTTTGCTTCTTCTGGAGGAATATGCTGTAAAGCTGCATGGCACCATATCCCATCTGCTACGTTAGATTGTATTGGAACCGCTTCTAATTTACTTCTGACAAGCGGAAGATCAGGATATCGTGTCTGTGCTTCAGTAAGCATTTTATTTGAAAGATCAAGATCTATAGCTTTATAACCCTTTTCTGAAAAATGCTGAGTATATGATCCAGCGCCTCCACCTATGTCGAGAATAACTCCGCCTTTTATAATATTTGCGAGAAATTCATCAACTTGATACAACACTGGTTCATCCAACCCAAGAGTGGCTGCGTGTTTTGCAGCGCGTGCATCATACCAATTTATCGTCTCGCTTTGTGTTTCTTGATCTGGCATAAATAATATTTATTTTCTTTATTTTTATATTATAACATCAAAGAGTCAAATCCTCAACACTTCGCTTTTCCTCATCGAATATTTGACAAAAAAAGGCTTTCTTTATAAGCTTAAACATATAATGGGATTGAAAAAGAAGAAACATCCGCTTATTCTAATAGGGATTATGTTATTGTTTTTTCTGTCCGTACCAATATTTCTCGTTGCTTATAGAAGCACTCAATCTTCATTTGCCGTCCGTGAGCTGAAGTTTAAATTTATTGACCGAAGTGATCCGGCAAACAATATAATAGCGACATTTAGCTGCCAACAGTAATATGACTAATCGCCCAAATACTCCTGATAAATTATTTAATTTAGCAAAAGAGACAATCAAACAAGGATTACTAATCGGAATTGTGACTGATTTTGATTTGACGATCTCTCAGGAAGGATCAAACCATGGAAGCAATCCATTTGAGACTAAAATTCACCCTCGTTAGTAAGTCTATAATTCACCCCCGTTTTAACGCTTATGCCGACATGATAACCGATATTCTGGCAAAATCGCGAAAAGAACTTTTTAGATTATTGGGTTTTAAGATGAGCAAGTCGCAAACAGAAATAACTTTGAATTCTGACAATTGAAATTTGTATCATTGCAAATTCAATGAAAATTAAAAATTTCAAATTGAAAATTAGTTTTGCTCTTGACAAAAACCCACAAATCCTGGATTATTGAAATAGGATAGTTTATGGACCAGAATACACTTACGAGTCTTGATCCCAAATTACGTGAGACCTATGAAAGAGTCATGGGCATGGCAACCCCGACGGGAGCATCTAATGGCAACCCTCCACCCCTTCCTCCATCTCAAAACATGCCCCCTGCTCCTATTCCTGAGCCGTCTGTCTATACGCCTCAACCGCCAACACCAAATACAACTATGCCGCCCGCCCAAACACCTCCCCAGCCGGACATGGCGATGTATACGAGTCCTTCAACACAACAAGCAGAGCTTGCAGCTCTTCAGCCTACTATGACAGGAGGAAATCTACAAAGACCTAGTGGCGCGAACATGTACCCCAACGAGCTGATGCAGTCATTACCTTCACCCGCTTCAGTCAATCAGGGAGCAACCTCAACCGGTATGCCGCCTGCGCTTCGCATCCTCTACTTCGCAGCGGGAATCATATTTTTCGTAGTCTATGCCATCTTCTGGCTAAAAATCTTCAAATACCCGTTGCCGTTCTAGTTGGTCAACACAAATCAAAAACTTGACGGCAGATATCTTTTGTAATACAATTTATTACATATGAAACAAACACAAAGAGCAATTATCAATATTTCCGTACCCCAAACCTTGGCAAAACAAATTAATAAAACCGCAAAGGACGAAAATAAAACGATCAGTGAATTGCTAAGGGAAGCATTTCGTGTATATAAATTCCAAAAAGAATGGGCGAGATTCAGGATGTTAGGTGAAAAAACCGCTAGAGAAATGGGGATAGAAACATATGATGACATCGAGCGCATTGCCGGATGAGAGTTGTTTTTGATACAAATATCTATATTGCGTCTACCTTCAAAGGCGGTCTTACAGAAAGCATCATAACCAATCTCGTCATAAAAGATATAATTACGCTCCTCTGCTCCGAAGAAATCTTAAAAGAAATTCAAGAAAAATTAATAGAAAAATTTCATTGGCAGGAAATTGATGCTCTTGGTTTTGTAAATAATATCAGTAAAATAAGTGAAATTGTGCATGTTCAAAAACATCTCTCTGTTATTACTCGAGATCCGGATGATAATAAAATCCTGGAATGCGCGGTTTCCGGAAACGCGGATCTAATTGTCTCAGCAGACCAGGATTTAATCGCTCTCAAAGAATTTCACGGCATTGCAATCATCCATCCCAAAACCCTTTCCTACACATTCCCAAAATACTTCAAAAAGAAAAAAGGCAATTAACCCAAATAAGAGGCTAAAGATTTTCAAATACCCCCCGTTCTAAAAGCCTATTTGAAAAGTTGTCATTCCGAGCTTAGTCGAGGAATCTCACACCACAGTTTTGCTAAAACAACGCAGTCTTTTTATTACTTACCCAACAAAAGAAGCGCCTCTTCAAACGCTAACAATTCCGTCTTACTACTATTTCTTCTCTTCACCTCTATCTTTTCACCACTTTTGGGGCTCACAACCAATCTCACCGGAATTCCGATCAAATCCGCGTCCGCGAATTTCTCCCCCGCACGCGCGTCTCTGTCATCAAACAAAACCTCTATTCCAGCCTTTTGTAATTTCTCATAAATTTCATCAACTTTGTTCTTAGTTCCTGGTTCTTTGTTCAAAGTTATCAAATGCGCTTGAAAAGGCGCAACTGATTTCGGCCAGATAATCCCCTTATCATCATGATAAATTTCCACTATAGTAGCTAATGTCCGTGCAAGCCCAATCCCATAACACCCCATATAATAAGGCTTTTTATTCCCCTCCGCGTCGGTAAAATTTGCGTCTTTCATCCGGGACGAATAATGAAATCCTAATTGAAATACATTCCCGACTTCTATCCCCCTCTTTGCGGTAAGCTTCTTCCCGTCTTTTGTCTCATATCCCTCCTTAGCGAGTTTAAACTCATAAAACTGTTCGGGTTCAGGCAAATCGCGGTCGAAATTGACATTGGTCGTGTGATAATCTGTCCGGTTTGCTCCCATCTCAAAATTTTTCCTACCCCTCATTGACTCATCCATAAAAATCCGCACATCTTTTGGCAAATTCAAAAGTCCCGCGTAGCCAACTTCAGCGCCCGTTACACGTTTGACCTTCTCCGCGCTGGCAAGTTTTAGAGAATTTACCTTCGCGGCATGCATGAGTTTTATTTCATTAATACCATATCCGCCTCTTACAGCTGCCGCGATAACTCCTCCCTTTTCGTCTTCAAAAAGAATCGTTTTTGTCGTCTTCTCAACTGGGATTTTTAAATATTTTGCCAGTTCCTCAACACCGATAATTCCCACTCCGCGCGTCTCCTGAATCGGTTTCTCCGCCTCTTTGTCATGCATTTCAGGGACAAAAAACTTCGCCACCTCCTCATGCGCGGCATAACTCCCGTCTTCAGTAGTAAAAAACTTACTCTCTCCAACCGAACTCTCAACCACAAACTCGTGACAATACTCCCCGCCGATATATCCATTATCCGCTTCAACCACAATCGTCTCAAGCCCCATACGCTTAAAAATTCTTGTATACGTTCTCTTCATATTCTCATACTCTTTTTTGAAATCTGCTTCATCTGCGTGGAACGAATACGCGTCTTTCATGACAAACTCCCGTAGTCTGAGTAGCCCTCCACGCGCCCGCAATTCATCTCTAAACTTTGTTGAGAATTGATACAAGTTAAACGGCAAATCTTTATAACTCACCTGAAATTTCCGCACCAGATCCACAAGCATCTCCTCCGCGGTCCCGCCGAGAACAAATTCAAAATCATTGCGATCCTTGATACTCATCAGTTCAAATCCCACCGAACTTGTCCTATTCGTCTCCTCCCACAAACTCTTCGGATGAAGTACAGGAGCCGCCATCTCCTGCGCCCCGGCGAGGTCCATTTCTTCTTTGATGATCTTCTTTATCTTTTCGTGGACCTTAAGTCCTAAGGGCAGCAAATAATATCTGCCGGCGGTTGATTCACGGATAAATCCGGCTTGATAGAGTAGTTTGTGAGAAATAAGTGTTGCGTCTTTGGGACTATCCTTCAATGTTTTACCGAATAATTTAGAATATCGCATATAAGTAGTATACCATGGCTTAGTGAGCATGTACACGCTCACTAAGCCAAAAAGATTTACTTTCGCATCCAGACAATACCTTCTGCACCTTCTTTACTTACCTTCTTAACACTTTCCCACTCTTGTCTGCCTGCATTGACAATTATACCTTGTTTATTTTCTTGTATACCTCGTGCTGCAGCCTGTAAATCAGCAATGGACTCCCAATTCGTAATTTTGAAATTACGCAATTCCTCAGTGGTCCACATTGTATCCTTTTCTTCATGCATACCCATACCAGGTATTCTTCTTTCCATAATATTTATTTTCACCTCCTTTCCGGACAATAAAAAAGCCCTTGCAAAACCACCAATTTCTTGATGATCTTACAAGGGCGTAAATAAATTCTATTTACACGGTACCACCTTGTTTTAGTTTCTCACATAAAATCCTCCTTTCGGAGGAACATCTACATGAAAAACTCTCATGTTTAGTGCTCCGTTGCCGACACGCTTTGTCATATTTTTACGGTTGACTTCCGTACTACTCATCGCAGTCAGCTTGCTTGGCGGGAACCAAACTAATAACGCTTTTATTAACTTAAAACTATTATACCAAACATACAACCTTTGTCAACTCGACTATCCTACCCTTACTACTTTGAGAGTTAACTTGTTCATACGGCTTCGCTCTTCTTGTAATGGGCAAGCGGGATGATTTTTATCGTGGTGGCCTTCCCGTGATGTTTAACGTTTTCGGTAATAAGCCCGCTCTTTAACTCCTCAGCAAGTGAAAGATACGCTGCATCATAATAGGTTATATGAAGCTCGTCTGCAAACTGATACGTTTTATCTGCCAACTCTTTTGTTTCCGGTAAAAACGTGATGGGTAAACTGTAATACGTAGCGAGACTGCTTTTTGCTTCATAGGAGAGTAATTTCCGCTTTTTTAAGAAATTACCGATTTCATACTTTGCAAGTTCAGGAGCGTAAATCTCAATATTTCCATTTTGTAAATCCTCAAGCATCGCATTCGCTTGTTCAATGTACTCTTCTTTTTCGGTTCGTAGCCATTTTGCCATTACCGACGCATCGGCAACATATAGCTTCTTACTCATAGTTGGGTTACCTTTGTTCTCTGTCTTCGGTAATAAGCGCTAAAGCGCTCTTGGTTTCATTCTTGCCCTTAAAAGAGCGTACAAGGTTTATATTATTCCAAATTGCTTTCCAGTCAATTATCTTTTGCTCGCCATGAGGTTTAATGGTGATTTCGTTAGAACGCTCTACAGAGAGCGTTACAACCGAAGAAGGGGACGCCCACCGTACCACCCTACGCACTGTTTCAGGTATAGTAAGCTGCCCTCTATCTCGAATAATACTAGTAACTTGTACTTTTCCCACATCAACAGATTATCAGAAATTCTGATTAATGTCAAATCTTAATAGGGGAAGATTTCTATCTCGCGGTCACACTTACAGCGCTTGAGGAGGTATTGCCGCTAGTACTGTATTTCGTAATATTTCATGTGCAGTTATGTGTTTTTTAGATTGTTGTAACAATATATATAAAAAATCTAATGTAGCAAAATTAACGAAATACAGTACTAGGGTCATAAGCTTTAGCGGTAATGATATTGGGGGCTTACTCATCTGCCTCTTAACGCGGCGATCCAGGCAATGTAGCCGCCGCCCGATGAGCTGCCGGTGAAAGCATAAGAACCTATATTTGAGGCATTCTTGTCTGCGGCTACATTGCTATCAAGTCTTGAGCGCGAAGTCCAGCCGCTTGAGGCATTACCAGTGCTTGAATCAATCTCAACTCCATAGAGCAGATCATTTGACCTGGTTGTCCTAAGAGAGTTTGAGCTGAAAGAGCCTCCTGTGCCGGCTTTGACTGCGTAGTTGTCAAGAGGGTTATTCAGGTCTAGACCTGAGTATTCATGGATATAAAGTTCATGATAGGCAGGTGTACCTGAGAGAGTTGTGGTAATGGTGCCTGTGCCTCCCCTGATGTTTTTGGCATAGTAAAGTCGGGATTTGGTATTAAAGAGGGTAGAGTTCTGTTCCGCGCCGATCTGTGTAAAGACATTGCCCTGCGAGTCAGTGATAGAGGTGAAATTCTGATTTGCGCTCCAGTCTACTTCTGCGATAAGAGTGTCCCCTGCTCTGGTTGAGGAGGAAAAGGAGAGTGAGTTTATCCTGGCAGAGGAGTTTTGCGCTTTGGTTTGAACATGCGACCAGGTTTTGCTTTTGCTTGGGGTTGGAGTGGGAGTTGGAATAAAGAGGGTTATGGTTGGTATGATAGGCGTTGGCGTGTTGGTTGGAATTGAAGTGGGAATAGGAGTATTGGTTGGAGTGGGGATAGGAGTATTGGTTGGTATTGTAATAGTCGGCGTGGGGGTGGGGAGTGAGCCTGGAGGAGGAGGCAGGAGAGCTGGGGTTGGAGGGATTCCTGTCACTTGCGCGTTGCCTTGTTCCTGTTGTCTTAGTAGATAGTTGGGTAGAGAGATAGCCAGAGTGAGGAAAAGGAGTACGCCAAAGAGAGCA
>OBEQ010329824.1_pt1 | contig 12887 bp, 9 predicted proteins | sample 1670901 | NCBI WGS metagenome assembly OBEQ01 (sample SAMEA104232315, study PRJEB22302) | groundwater metagenome | biome: forest; feature: aquifer; material: groundwater | place: USA | collected 2011-08-07 | depth 5.4 m
CCCTCACTCCGCCTTTTCCGTTGCCGACGATCTCGATCGGGTTCGTCAGGAAGTCACAGATGACGCCCTCCTCGATGGCGTGGTGGAACTCTTCCGCACGTGCGGGTATCTCGTCCGAGGAACGGCGGTAAACGAGGTGGACTTCACCCGGTTTTTCTCCGGTCTGCTGCGCTTGCAGAGCCTGAAGTCTCAGACTGCATCTGACTGAGTCCATGGCAACATTGCCTCCGCCGACGACAGCAATCTTCTTTCCGATCTTAACCGGGGTGTCGAATTCCGGGAACTGATATGCCTTCATGAGGTTTACCCTCGTCAGGAACTCATTTGCAGACATAACGCCGTTAAGATTGATGCCGGGTATCCTCATGAAAGAGGGGAGACCTGCGCCGGTGCCGAGGAATACGGCGTCATAGTCAGACAGAAGTTCATCCAGGGTGAAAGTACGCCCGATGACATGGTCGGTCTTGAGCTGGATGCCGAGGCATTCAACGGCGTAGCTTATCTCGCCATGCACTACTTTCTTTGGCAGCCTGAACTCGGGGATGCCGTAGACGAGCACGCCACCCGGGCCGTGGAGGGATTCAAACAGCGTTATTTCATGACCCGCGCGGCCGAGGTCCACGGCACAGGTGAGGCCGGCCGGTCCTGATCCTACTACAGCAATCCTCTTCCCGGTCTTCGGCGCCTTCACAAGCGGGCAGGTGCGTTGCGACAGTTCAAAATCGCCCACAAACCGCTCGAGCCTGCCGATGGCCACCGCCTCGCCTTTCTTCGCAAGGATGCAATTGCCCTCACACTGGACCTCCTGTGGGCATACCCTTCCGCAGATGGCCGGCAGGTTGTTCTTCACCTTCATCCATTCCACAGCCTTGACCATATCGCCTTCCCTGAGGGCTTTGATGAACTGGGGTATCATGACCCCCACAGGGCATCCCTTTACGCACTTCGGCTCTTTGCATTGGAGGCAGCGCTCGGCCTCCCTCCGGGCAGTTTCTTCCGAATAACCGAGAGCGACCTCTTCGAAATTGCCGCGCCGGACATGCTGGTCCTGGTTCGGCATGTCGTGACGCTTTATATGCATCCGTTCTTTTTGCGTTAGTTCAGCCATTACTTACCTCCCCCGGCAGCGCCTTCAAGTTTGCATTTGTGGTCATAACGTTCCACTGCTGCCCGCTCCTCTTCCCTGTAGAACTGGAGACGTGACAGAAGGTTGTCCCAGTCGACCTTATGGCCGTTGAATTCAGGGCCGTCTACGCAGACGAAACGCGCGCCGTCATCGAGCAGAACGCGGCACCCTCCGCACATGCCAGTTCCATCAATCATGATGGTGTTAAGGCTCACGGTGGTCGGCACGGCGAAAGGCTTCGTCGCCGCAGCGACGAACTTCATCATGATGGCGGGACCTATGGCCCAAACATGGGCCACCTTCCTGTCGGAGTTCTTGAGTATCTCGGTGAGGGGCTCGGTCACAAGGGACTTTCTTCCATGAGAGCCGTCGTCTGTGCAGACGATGAGCTCGCTCGATACCGCCCGCATCTTCTCTTCCCAGAAGAGCAGGGACTTGTTACGGGCGCCGATTATGGATATGACCGTATTACCCGTTTCCTTGAGGGCCTTGGCGATGGGATAGATCGGGGCCACGCCAACGCCGCCGCCAACGCAGACAACCGTCCCGTAGTTATCGATCTCGGTCGGGTGTCCCAAGGGTCCTGCAAATGAGGCGACGGTTTCGCCAGGCTCGAGTTTGCCGAGCTGCATTGTGGACTTTCCCACTTCCTGGAATATAATGGTGATCAGACCTTCATCCCGGTTATAATCCGCGATAGTGAGCGGTATCCGCTCGCCCTGCTCATCGATGCGCACGATGATGAACTGGCCCGCCCGCGCTTTTCTGGCGACATGCGGCGCCTCGATGTCCATAAGTTTTGTGACATCGCTGAGCACCTCTTTTTTCAGAATCTTATACACGTTCTGCCTCCTTCCTTCTGCTAGGCTGAATTAGGAAAAATATTACAAGTGGATGGATAAATTCATTAGTTTTATTTATAATATCATAAGCAAATACGAACAGTCTATCGCAAAATAATGCGCCAGATTATATAGTTTATTATATATTAAATAGGGAGTAAAAAATGGAACTAGTTCCAATAAAGACGGTGCATGGAGAGGAGAAGGTCTGGAAAATCCTTCAGGGTCTTCCTGTGAATGACGTTTGTCGGAGGGCCTCGGTAAGATATGACGATGGGGAGGGGTTCTTTATAGTAAAATCATTCGGGATGGATTTTTGTGTTTCAGTCAGCGAAAGAAGAATATTCAGCAGTTCTGCAAACAGCGTTCTCTTCCTGGATAAATTCAGGGATTTTTTCAGGCTATCTCTCCTTTGGTATCTATCCAGCGCGAAAGAAATTCCTTCTACCGGCAGGCTCATCAGGCCTATCGACGTAAGGGGAGGGCAGCGTTTTTTCACCGGGACCCATTTACTGCCGCTCGACCGGGTTGCTGCCATGTACAGCAGGGACAGGGACAAGTTCATCAGGCAAGGCCTTGAATTCGGCGCCGGGGAGGCAGGGCACGGAGATGCATCACTGATTCTTTACCCACTTCCGAGGGTGCCAATTACTCTGATCTTATGGCTTGAGGATGAGGAATTCCCCGCCAGGGCAGATCTCCTCTTCGATTCCACCTGTGATCTTCAGATAGGCCTCTCTGACATTGTTTGGTCCCTTGCGATGCTCACCACCATGGTTATGATCGAGACCTAGTCGCTATCGGGCGGATCCTTATCGTATCTCTTTTCCCGGGCTCCGCTCCTTGTCCCATTTGTCCTTTGTCTGTTGAGCTGAATGATCTTTGTAGTGTCTACGGATGAGGTGATTCTCCTCTTCGCTGGCTTTTCATAAATAATGGATTATTATGAATTAATTAATAATTATTATAGCTATGAGTTAATAAAATAATTCAATAACCTTTAGGGTCTTAACTATGCTAAACTGACAAACTGGCCGGTGCAAATCTTAATGGTTTATCAATAGTTACCGCCTGGGATTATGTAGTGTAATGCGCTGCATTTTTGCAATAGTCGATGGTGAATACCCATCAAATAAATTCGCTAAACAGGAGGTTCGATGAGGATCGAGGATCTGACCATAGATGGCCATTATAGGAAGATAGGAGAAGCCCTGAACGAAGGTCAAAAGGGCAGGGGCTTTCTGATACACGCACTTCAGAATATCCAGAAGGAGCATAATTATCTTCCGGAAGATAAACTCAGGGAATTATCGAAAAACCTCAATATTCCCCTTGCCGAAATCTACAGTACCGCATCGTTTTACAAGCATTTCTACTTCAAACCAAGGGGCAAGAATATTGTGTGCGTCTGCGTGGGAACAGCCTGCCATGTGCGGGGCGCATCAAAGGTCCTTGAGAAGCTTGAAGAGGAATTTGGCGTGAGTGAAGGGGAGACGACCGTGGATATGTCCATGACATTGGAGACTGTGGGGTGCGTGGGGTGCTGCGGCCTTGCTCCTGTCATTACTGTCAATAACGAGGTTATGGGTGAACTTTCCGCAGAGAAGATAGACGGCGTTGTCGAGATGATCAGAGAATAGGTGGTGTTATGGAGAAACTAAAAAGTATTGAAGATCTGAAGCGTTTGAGGGAAAGACTGGCAACGGAACTCTTTCAAGAGGATAAGTCCAGGGCCAGGGTCTGCTGCGGTACTGCGTGTACTGCATCCGGTGCTTACAAGGTGGTTGAGTCTCTTGAAGCAGAAGCGGATAGAAAGGGGCTGGATCTCGAAATCGTAAAGACCGGATGCCAGGGGATGTGCCAGAAGGGACCTAACATAAAGGTCGAACCCGCCGGTATTTATTATCAGCGGGTCAAGCCGGAACAGGCCTCAAGCCTGGTGAGTTACACCTTCACCGGCGGTCTTCCCTATCGTCAGGGCCTCTATCGGGAGAACATCCTCAAGGACCCGGTTCTCGAGATGACGGACCTGCCCTTTTACAAGAAACAGGTGAGGATAGCACTGAGGAATAACGATAAGATCGATCCAACGGATATAACGCACTACATTGCTGTGGGTGGCTACAAGGCGCTGGAAAAGGCCCTTACCTCCATGGATCCGGAGAGTGTCCTTAATGAAATCGATAAGGCCAATCTGAGGGGACGCGGAGGCGCCGGATTTCCCGCGGGAAAAAAATGGAAACATAGTAAAGGAGCTCCCGGAAAGATAAAGTTCGTTATAGCCAACGGAGACGAGGGAGATCCCGGGGCCTTCATGGACAGGGCGATAATGGAAGGAGACCCGCACAGCCTTTTTGAGGGAATGCTCCTTTGTGCGTATTCCATCGGCGCACAGTACGGCTTTGTCTATGTGAGGCATGAGTATCCCCTTGCGGTCAGGAATCTCCAGATTGCCATACGGCAGGCAGAGGAACTAGGCCTGCTCGGTGACAACATTCTCGGAACGGACTTTAGTTTCCATCTTGATATTCGGGAAGGAGCAGGTGCCTTTGTCTGCGGTGAGTCCACGGCGCTTGTCGCTTCAATAGAAGGAGAACGAGGATTTCCGAGGCCGAGACCGCCGAGGCTCTCTGAGCCTGGAGGCGGCGTATGGGGATATCCCAGCAACCTCAATAACATAGAGACATATGCCTGTGTCGCGCCGATCATAGAGAAAGGCGCTGACTGGTTCAGGAGCATCGGCACTGAAACCTCACCCGGCACAAAGGTCTTTGCCCTTACAGGGAAGGTGAAAAATACCGGACTTGTGGAAGTGCCGATGGGCATGACGCTGAGGGAGATAATATTCGATATAGGCGGCGGCATCCTCGGGGACAAGAAGTTCAAGGCAATCCAGACAGGCGGACCCTCCGGGGGTTGCATCTCTTCCAACTATCTTGACCTCCAGGTTGATTTCGACTCACTGACCAAGGTAGGGTCGATGATGGGATCAGGGGGCATGGTTGTCCTCGACGAAGAAACCTGTATGGTAGATGTGGCGAAATACTTTCTTTCCTTCACCCAGTCGGAATCATGCGGTAAATGCCCTCCCTGCAGGATCGGGACCTATCAAATGCTTCAGATCCTCGAACGCATAACCTCGGGGAAGGGAGAACACGGCGACATCCAGAAGCTCATAGATATCGGCAAACATATCCAGAAAGGTTCTCTCTGCGGGCTCGGACAGAGCGCGCCTAACCCTGTCCTGAGCACGCTGAAATATTTCAGAAACGAGTACGAAGAGCACATATACGACAACTACTGCAGCGCAAAGGTCTGCAAGGGCATGGGTGTGTTTGTCATAAACCAGGCCGAGTGCATCAGATGCGGGCTTTGCAAACAGGCCTGCTCCTATGATGCGGTGACCGAGACGCGGGACATCTATCATATCGATCAGGGCTACTGCCGGAAGTGCAAGGCATGTTTTCTGGCGTGTCCCGTGGGTGCGGTCAAGATACGCAAGCAGAGCGTTGTCAAACTCGAAGAACAATTCAGAATACCTACGGAGAATATTGAAGTCCTTGAAAGGAGGGCACGAATGACACTGAAGGACGTTATAGCATCGAAGCCTACCAAAATGGTCACCTGCAAGAGGGATTGCAAGCTTGCAGATGCGGTCACCAAGATGGACGGTAATAGCGTCGGTTCCATCCTTGTGATGGATGAGAATGGCCAACTGGTCGGTATCTTTACCGAGAGGGATATCATGCACTGTTTTGCCAAGAAGATACCGTTCAATGATGCGGTCATGGGGTCGGTGATGAGTTCGAAGCCCATTACTCTCGACGGATCAGTCGACATCGGCGTTGCAGTCCATCTCATGTCCGAAAAGAAGATCAGGCACCTGCCGATTACTGAAGACGAAAAGATTATCGGGATGATCTCGTACCGCGACCTTGTATCATATCTCCTTCCCGAAGTCATTTATATGGCTGAAGACATGTATTAAGGGGGGGGCATGACAAAGACTGAAGAAAAAGAACTTAAGGTTGAAGAAATAAAGAGGCTTGCGGACGAGAAGATGTGCGCGGTCCAGCGGGCGCTTTATTATACCGGGGCGTTCCTGTCCGGGCCGATGTGCGGCCGCTGCCTTCCCTGTTCCCTTGGGAGCTACGAGGCGAGGGTGAGGCTTCAGAACATAATCGACGGAAATGGAACCGCAAATGACTTGGCGGCCTTGAACAGGATTGCAGCCCAGATGCTCGAAGGTTCCCTCTGCAAGAAGGGCAAGGATACTGCGCGGTTCATTATTGACTGGATGGGCACCGATGTATTCAGGATGCATATCGGGGGCGCATGCCCGGAAAAAGAATGCCGGACATTCATCGAGTATAGGGTAATACCGGAAAAATGCATTGTCTGCGGCCTATGCAGGGATACTTGCAGGTACAATGCGATTCATGGTGAGAAGGCTAAGCCCTTCCAGGGGGGATGTTTTCCCTTTGAAGTGCGGCAGAAACGGTGTGTTAAATGTGGCGACTGTGTCCCGGTGTGTCCGACAGGAGCGATCGTAATTGTTGACGCAAAGAGCAATGAGCCTGTTCGTGTATAAAATCAAGAATACTTAAAAGAGAGACCGGAGGTTTTGATGAGCAAAAAAATTAATCTTATGATAGACGGAAAAGAGGTCGAGGCTGCTGAGGGAACAAACCTTATCGATGCCGCGGCGACAGCGGGAATACATATTCCCAACCTCTGCTATCTGAAGGGCATGAAGGGAGTCGGCGCATGCAGGCTCTGTCTTGTGGAGATAGAGGGGATGAAGTCACCCATGATCGGCTGTACCACAAAGGTCAAGGAAGGCATGGTGGTCAATACGAAAACCGATAGGGTGCAGGAAGTGAGGAAGTTTGTTATCGACCTTATACTTTCGATGCATCCGCTGGACTGCATGACCTGCACGAAGGCGGGTGTATGCAACCTCCAGCAATATGCCTATGACTTCGGGATCAAAGAATCTAATTTTACACGGAAGAAGTTCGGCTATCCTACCGACGAGGCTAATCCTTTCATCAAGAGAGACCCTGAATACTGCGTCCTCTGCAGCAGATGTGTGAGGGTATGCAAGGCCCAGGGTACAAACGTGCTTGAATTTTCCGGAAGAGGGGTCGGAGCGAAGGTAATTACGGCCAACGACTTGCCCCTTCAGGAGTCATCATGTACCTTCTGCGGCAGCTGCGTGGATGCCTGTCCGGTCAACGCCTTGCTCGAGGCGGACCGCTGGAGAAAAGGGAGGGAATGGGATTATGATAAAGTCCATTCTGCCTGCCTCTCGTGCGGAAACGCATGCAGCATTACGGTCAGCACGAAGGACGGTGAGGTTGTAAAGATCAATTCCGGTGCCGCAGAGGGATCAGTGGAGAAGTATATCTGTGCCATAGGAAGGTATGGGTTCGACAGCCTTCGGAGCGAGATACGGCTGAAAAAGCCTTTAAAGAGGGTCAACGGCGAACTGCAGGAGACTACCTGGGCGGATGCATTCGCAACTGTCGCCGACAAACTCAAGACCGCCGGTTCCGATGCGGCATTCGTTACGAGTGCCAATATTTTGAATGAGGACGCTATCCTCCTCAAGAAACTCGCTGCGGATGTGGTAAAGACTAAGAACTACGATTCCTCGGTTACTCTGTATTCGGATTACTATGCGATGAATACGGACGGCGCAGCCCTGGAAAATGCCGATCTCTTTGTCCTCGCAGGTACGGCCCCTGATCAGTGGTCGAGGATGCTGCCTGCATTGGATGCCGTTATCAGAAGGAGAGTGAATGAGGCGGGGGCGAAGCTTCTCGTGATCAATTCAGGCGAGCCCAGGATATCTTCGGCTGCAACCCAGACGCTCAGGGGCGAGGAAGTGAAGATGCTCGAACAACTGGCCCAGGCCGTCATATCAAAGGGGGTAAAGGCGCCGAAGGAGATGGTAGAGGCGCTTGCCCACGTCGATCCTTCGGATGCTGCGATGGCCGCCGCGGACCTTTTTATCGCCGCTAAATCACCTGTCGTATTGGCTGCGCCTTCTCTTTATAAGGCAGCGGCAAATCTCTCCCTGATCAAGGGAAAAACAGTTTCAGTTCCTTTCGAGGCAAACGCCAATGGCGTCATGCTCATGGGCCTTGCATCGGAGGGAAAGAAGTTCAAGGATATTCTTGCATCAAAAACAAAGGCGCTTTACGCTATCGGTGAGATCCCAGTAGGCAAGAGGCCGGACACAGAGTTCCTCGTCGTGCAGAACTCCCATTTAACGGATCTCGCTGCACAAGCCGACGTGGTATTGCCTTCGACTCCGGCGCTCGAATCAGAGGGCACGATTATCGATTATCTCGGGAGGCTGAAAGAGGTGAGGAAGGCGGTTGATTCTGTAGGAGAGTCACATGCTCATGCCGACATATTTATCGGCCTTGCCGGGGCGATGGGTGTTTCCTTGAAAAAGGCAAAGGATACCGACGTTAAGAAGGCATTGAAAACAAAGGTGAAGGTCGCCTTTAGTCCTTTTAAAAGGGAAAAGGACCTTGATATCGACGGGGAGAAATTTACAGAAGACATCAACAGGTCCGTAATAAACGGGTCGAGACTCCTCTGGCTAAAGGAGACAGAAAAGGGCGTTGCAGTCTGAACGATAGTGCTGGATCACACCCTGATCGCCGGGTCTGCAAATGACCCGGTTGATCAGGGATTATTTGACATCGATTCCTTATAGAGCCAAGATATTCCTTTTCGAGTGCGTTGAATCTGCCCTGCAGCTCCCCGATCGCCTTTACCTTACGCAAATAAATTATGCCGAATGAAGCGCGGGTTCATGGCATTGATGCCTTTGATTATCGCCGTATCTTGTGATATAGTTAAGACCGGAAGGCATAACGATGATTACGCGGGAGGGGAACGAAAAATGAAAACTTTATCTTATGTTGTGTTTTCGCTTATATTGGCTTTTATGGTATGTTCCCAGACATACGCGGGGAGTGAAGATTTCGAAAAGGGGTTGAGGTATTACGGGAAAAGGGATTACAGAAAGGCCGAGATGTATTTCAAGAATTATATATCTAAAACTCCTGATCCCGTTGCGTATTATCTGCTGGGATATGCGGACTATAAGTTGAAGAAATTTGACGAGGCCAGCAGGTATTTTTCGGAGGCTTATCTCATTGACCCGGAGGTCTCTCCAAGAGCCGCTCACATCGTGAAAAAGGTGGGCAAGCGATAGAGAGGAGGTGCGCGTTAAGACCGATGCGGGTTCAGTCACTGTTCGGCCCCGAAAGTTTTTTCGACATCATAGCGCTATCGTGATCCAAAGTCCTGTCATGTCAAATGTACATATCGTGAATCGTATTTGACGTCTTCTTGCGCTTTTTCATCGGGATAAAAATACCTATTGCAAAGCGAGCCCCGGTCAGACCAAATTTTCTCATAATCTGTTAGAATACTGCCGTAAAATATGAATTGAGCCATGGAAGACCTTTATAATATTAAATTACCGGCATTCGAGGGCCCGCTTGATCTTCTCCTCCATCTTATTAGGGAAAATAAGATTGATATTTACGATATCCCCATCTCATTTATCACGGGCCGTTATCTTGAGTATATCGGGATGATGAAGGAGCTCAATCTTGAAATAGCCGGGGAATTTCTTGTTATGGCGGCTACACTCATACAGATCAAGTCGAAGATGCTGCTGCCGCCCGAAGAGGAGGCTGCCGCAGGGGCCGAGCAGATGGAAGATCCGCGACTCGAACTCGTGCAGAGACTTCTTGAGTTTCAGGCGTACAAGGATGCCGCGTCGATACTGAAGGAGAAGGAGGATGAATCGCTCAGGATCTTTTCAAGGGAGCCGGAGGACGTGCCCGGAGAGGAAGGGGGAGAGGCTGAGGCAGAACCTTATCTTTTCGCGGTGAACATCTTTGATCTGCTCGGGGCTTTCAGGAAGATACTTGAGGCCGCGCCTCCCGAAGTGCGCATGATCACTATGGAGGCGCTGACCGTCAAAGACAAGATGTTTTTAATCGTCGACCTCCTCGAAAATTCTGAAAGTATACGTTTTGAGGAGCTTTTCGAGGGTGGCGTGACAAGAAAGCGGTTGATCGTTACATTTCTTGCACTCCTCGAGCTTTTACGTCTCGGGCTTGCGAGGGTGTATCAGGAAAGGGAGTTTGGTTATATCTGGATCATCAAGCCGCAGAGAGAGGTCGCGGAGGCTGAAGTCAAGATGTGAACGACCATGCATACTCGTTTTGAAATATATGGGGGCATGATTGAGAAAATTATGTGGGCGGACTGTAACCATATGAAACCGGGCGCCGATGTTAGAAGATACAAAGTGGTATTTATTTTATTTGTTGTATGGTTTGCGGGAAATCTGCCGGCGGCGCTTGCCGCGGATTATCTGACCGGCAGCGGTTGTTCTGTGAGCAATGTCGGTTACCTCAATGAACTCGCCAAGGACTATGAAAAACGCACAGGGGTTAAGGTTTTTGTGCGAGGTGGAGGCAGTGTCGTGGGGATAGAGGACCTTCGCAACGGTAAAGTCGATTTTGCTGCGGCGTGCAGACAAAGGGAGGCCGGAGACCCCGATGATGTGCAGTTTATCCAGGTCGCCTGGGATGTACTCGTGTTTATCGTACATAAGTCAAACCCGGTAGACAATATAACGCTTGATGAGGTTAGGGCCATATACTCTGGAAAGATCACAAACTGGAGGCAGCTGAAGGGAGCTGATGCTCCCATACAGACGTATATGTCAAGACCGAAAAGGGGGCTTTCGGGCGTTGAGGCGTCCGCAAGGAAGATGGTCTTGAACGGGAAGGATCCTGTCATTTCACCTCACGTCCAATTTGTTGCTTCCACGGGGATAGTCGAACAGATGGTGGAGGGTACCGCCGAGGGCTTCGCGACGACCGGTTTTACAAGCGCGAGAAAACGTGACGTCAAGATGTTGAAGATGAGCGGCGTTTCTCCGACGTACAAGAATATAGTCGACGGCAGATATCCGCTGAAGAGACAGCTCTTTATCCTGCTCCCCAGGAATCCCAAACCGGAGGCGAAGAGGTTTGTCGATTATGTACTGGGGAAGGATGGACAGCAGTTTATCAGGTCGCAGGGAGTTGTCCCTCTTCTGGATCTTAAATGAAGTTATCACTTAAAACAAAGGTATCGGTTTTACTGACACTGGTCATTCTGTCGATAAGTGTCGTAAGCACATATCTGTTTGTAACGACGCACGTCAGAAGCAAGGAAAGAGGGATGCTCGCAAGGGGCAATGCACTGAGTTATGCATTGGCCAAGGCCGCAGAGGAAGGACTGGTCCATGAGGACCTCAACCTTATCAAGAAGGCGTCATATATCGTTAAGGCCCCGGATGTAACTCTCGCTCAGGTTTATTCCAACATATGGGAGGCTGTCGATTCCTACCCCTTCGAAAAGATGAAGGACGAACCGAGTCGCGAGGCGGTTAGCCACTTCATGACATCTTCGACTCCTCTGTATGTGAAACAGACCGGGGGGTATGACTTTTACAGTCCGATAGTCTATAAGGCGTCAGTTGATTCACCGCCGCTTTCTATCGGGTATGTCAGGATCCTCCTCTCTTCCGACATGATACGGAAAGACCTCCAAGAGATAGTCCTCATGAATATCATGGTGTCGGTCGTCATCACCCTCTTCGCGATACTATCGATAAACATTCTGATGGGGCGGCTTGTGATCAGCCCCGTGATGAACCTCTATAATTACGTGTCGATGTTCAAAAACGGCATTATGCCCGACGACTCTTCCATGTCTGAGAATTCCGCCGGCGAGATACGCGAACTTTCGGTCGAATTTATGCATATGTGCAGGGCGATCAAGGACAAGGAGGACAAACTAGTAGAGTCGGACAGACGAATCCGGTCGCTCTTTGAGAGGGTTGAACACGCGATCTTCAGACTCGATCGGGACGGTAATATAGCGGAGGCGAACGGCAGATTCACTGAATTGTTCGGGAATGTGGACGGGTTGTGTGATATTTTGATTGGAGATAAGAGCGCACCTGACTGTCTGAGGAAGGCAGTCTCAGAGAGGGGTCTGCATATCGAGAACAGGGCGGTAGGCAGATCGGGTGAAGCGCTCCTTATATCGCTCTCTCTCTACCCTGAAACGGGCGATCATGGTAATGTCAGTGCGTTTGACGGTTATGTGATCGATGTGACGGAGAAGAGCAGGATGGAGGAGAGGCTTATTAGAGCGCAAAAAATGGAAGCTGTAGGCACTCTCGCCGGAGGCATGGCGCATGACTTCAATAATCTTCTGACCGCGATCCTGGGATATGCTGAGATCATCCTCTCGATGACAAAAGCAGGAGACCCCTTCAATAAACCCGCTACCATAATCTATGATGCCGCGAAAAGGGGGGCGGATTTCGGTAAAAAGATACTGACGATGACGCGAAAAGAGAAGATGGAAGCAAAACTTATAAACATAAATGATATCGTGCGGAATTCTATAGAGTTGCTGCAGCGGAGCATCCCGAAAAACATAGAGATAGCCACCTGCCTCGGCGAGACCATTCCGCTGACAAAGGCTGATCCGTCGCAGCTGCAACAGGTCATTATTAACCTTGTGGTGAATGCCAGGGACGCCATGCCCGAGGGTGGCAGGCTTTTGATCGAGACCGCATTCGCGGGGACGGAAAACGGCATCGCTAACGATATAGATTCGGAAGGGGGAGGCTTTGTAAAGCTTGCGGTTTCAGATACCGGAATAGGAATCGACACGGTCACGCAGAGAAAGATATTCGACCCATTTTTTACGACAAAAGAAATAGGGAAGGGTACGGGGCTTGGGCTCTATATCGTACATTCGATCGTTAATAACCATGGCGGGTATATTAATTTGTACAGTGAGCCTTTAAAAGG
>OBEQ011246202.1_pt1 | contig 12887 bp, 11 predicted proteins | sample 1670901 | NCBI WGS metagenome assembly OBEQ01 (sample SAMEA104232315, study PRJEB22302) | groundwater metagenome | biome: forest; feature: aquifer; material: groundwater | place: USA | collected 2011-08-07 | depth 5.4 m
ATCAGGGAATGGGTAAGCAATGGTATCTGTGTAGGGCGATTGTCGACGCAGATAAGCCAGAAGATCTTCGCCGTTTTCTACCTCTTTAACCTCACACTGTATTTTGCCCTGCTTAACCGCACGATTAAGTGACGGGGTGACGGGGTCAGGCTCGGGTTAATGGGGGTATTTCCAGAAACTTGTACCAGATTAAATTAAATCGAACACCTGTAGCGTGTTGCGAGTTATTTAACAAAATGGAATTTATGAAGACAGTGAGCAGGAAAAGATTCCTGCTCACTGATTCTTATATTTTGAGAGACCGAAGGTACCAAGTTAAGTAATCAAGGTTATCGGAATGAGAGAAGCGCACTTGAATTAGGTAATAATTTTCAGGGAAAATTTTAATAACCCTAATAACCCGAGCCTGACCCTTCAATGACCCTTCAATAACCCGAGCCTGACTCTTCAATTTAGGTAATTATGTCAAACAATATTTAGGTTATTGTGTTGTATTGGTGCCATTTTGTGGTAGGAATGCTAATGATTTTGTGCACGTCCCTTATTGGAAAAAACCGCAGGTTCCTAGAAAACCGATTGAATGGTTCCAACAGGTAAAAAGAGCGTTAATGGATCGTCTGGTGCCGGAATAAAGCCAAAGCGTTGATAATAGTTTGCAGCTTTTTGATGTTTAGCATTAACCGCAATGCCAGCACCGCCGCCGACTTCATACGTAATTAAAAATTTTCTGCAAATATCCATCAACATAAGTTGTCCAACTCCCTGGTGTTGGAATTGGATATCAACGGCCAATCTTGCAATGAGCAATACAGGGACAATACCTGCAAATCCGCGTCGTTTATTGGGTGGTATGAGATTCAAATCCAGTTGTTCAAATACTAATGTGTAGTACCCAAGAATCTCCGACTCATTTGCTACATCAACACAAACAAATGTTTTGCTCCGGTGTGTGTTGGTACTTTGGCTGGCATACAGTTGTAAGAAATTGTTTAGTACGTCCTCGCCACAGTTAAAAGATGCACGGTCATGCGTGGTTTTATCGAGTAATTGGAATGTTAAATTCGCCATTGCCCTGATCAGATCCTTTATAGGTGGTGGCGGCTTTCTTTAAAGCCTCAGTGGGGGCTGGCGGGTTCAACATGGCGTCGAAAAATGCTTCCGCTGTGATTTCGGTGACGTTCAAGGCTTCTTGCTTTTCAATAAGCACTTTGGCTTCACGGAGTGCGGCTCTAAGCACAAACTGGTTAACTTTAAAACCCGCTATTGAGGCTCCAAGTTGTAATATTCTTTGCTCGTCTTCTGTCACTCTGGCGGTCACCCTGGGATCTTCTCTCATCGCTAATTCTCTCATTGTGCAGCTTAATAATTTGAATTGTGGCTAAACGGCATGAATATGTCAAATAAATGTGCCAGATTGGCACATTTTTGTTGAGCTGTATTCATAAACATTGATAGTCCACTTTATTGTGCTGAGTCGGAAGCTACTCTTATAGATATGTGAGCTTATGTGATTTCATGTGAGATAAGTCATTTTCGGAATCTCCCTCTCCCAAAGGGGGCAGCGATGTTCATGGATGAACTGCCCGTGTAATCTCAATATTTAGGTTATTGTGTCAAACAATATTTAGGTTTTTGTGTTGTGTTGGCGCCATTTTATGGTAGGCATCGATAGGCAATTGCGATCACACATCACAATGGAGTGCCGTCTATCACGCGGTAGCGGGTTGCGCGTCCTTGTCCTAGTCTTTCCAATTTTTTCAAATCAACGAGTTTTTGAGTGATGGATTCCACGGTACGGGCCGGAAATTCGAGCGCGGTAATGGCCTCTTTGCGGGTGAACGTCTGTTTTTCCAGTTTCGTTGCCCAGTGCCACAATGCCAATTGTTTTTCGGAAAGCAGATATTCAAATTGATCGCCCTCCAATAGTCTGTGGGCGTCACTGGCTTGTTGAGCGAAAATACCAAATAGGAACAATAACCAGGGTGAGAGATCCTCCTGTTCAGTTTTCCACGTGCTTTGAGTTTTATTTAATGCCAGATAATATTCCGCTTTGCGCGCTTCGATAATTCGTTCGTGCGAAACAAGTCGGGTAAAACCGTAGCCATGATGTAACAGCATAAGATTTGTGAGTAGCCTGCTGGTGCGGCCATTGCCATCTTGAAAGGGATGGATTGCCAGATATTCGAAGATAAAGTTGGCAATGAGAATTAATGGATGCTTGAATTTCTCCTCTAAAGCCCACTGATACCAGTCGATAAGCTCTTGCATTTCCTTCGGCGTAAGATGTGGCGGCGTAGGATCAAAAATGATACCGATAATTTTTCCGCTTTGATCTTTCGCTTCAACGCGGTTTGCGCCAAATTTATAATGGCCTCTGTGGTCTCACTGTAGGTCAGCATATCCTGGTGCAGTTGGAGGATAGATGACTCTTTTATCGGGATCGCGTCATGGTGAGAAAACACATGTTCTAGCATGTCGAGATAACCGGCAACTTCCTGCTCATCTCGGGTTTTAAAGGATTTGATGTGCATGCTTTTATACAGCGCTTCGACTTCATCATCTGAAAGCCGATTGCCCTCAATCCTGTTTGAGGCGCCAGTGGAGGTAACGATCACTGATTGGGTTAATCGATCAATGGTCTGCGGTAGGAGTTTATCCGTCAGCCGAAAGGTATTCTTGATGGCGTCTATCTCTGCAATCAAGGTATAAATTTTTTCTGTGACTATGGGGGATAGTTGAAGTCTTGTGCTGAGTCGAAAGCTACTCCAGTCCATTTTTTATCTCTCATTGTAGGTATGTGAGATTATGTGATTTCATGTGAGATAAGTCAATTTTCAGCGCGTTTGCTGATGTGAAATAGTGTGAGATAACGTGAGTTTAAACAATTTTAAAATTTTATCCAAAATAGAATCAATAAGTTAGTTTGATTTCAGTATTGTGCATTCCCACGTGGGAGCGCAAATCGTTATACACAAGTTTGCAGAGCCTACTGATTAACACCCTCTCCCTTTGGGAGAGGGTAGGGGTGAGGGTAGAAATATTGAAAATATCACTGTAATTCAGCATATTTTACTCTACCAACTCCATTGCCCTCACCCTAGCCCTCTCCCAAAGGGAGAGGGAACTGGTCTGTGCTATTTGCTAAAAATGCCCTATTTTACCGACTAAAAATAGATGTGTGTAACGATTTGCGCGGGAGCGTGGGAACGAGAAAATACTTTCTGTCTGTCACTCAACCGCATCCTCCACCGGCGGCTTTAACCTCTCCACTGAAAATGTGAGGAAAAATTCAGACCCGCCGCCGTCACGGGGTTTCACCCAGGCCCAGCCGCCATGTCGCTTGGCAACCTCTCGCACAATGGCGAGTCCCGCCCCTGAGCCTTCGACCTCTTGTCCGACTGCGCGCTGAAAGAGTTCAAAGATCCGTTCTGCATGTGCCGCTTTCACGCCGGGTCCTCGATCGCGCACTACAAATCCAACGCCATCATTCTCTCCTGGTTGCGGTTCATAAAACGCAATCTCAATATCGGGCGCTGTGTTGCCATGCGTGAACTTCAAGGCATTGGCAACGAGATTATAAAGTGCATGAACGACCCATAATTTATTGACAAATAATAGCGGCGGATGATTCGAAGCCACTAGGTTGATCCGTGCATTCTTCTCTCGGATGCTGAGCTGAAGTCTTTCCAGTACTTGCTCTACAAGTCCTTGCGCATCTGAGGGATGAATAGGCAGACTGATATTCCGTGCTTGTGAGAGATTCAGTACCTCATTTATGAGGGTGCGCAATTTTCTGGTTCCCTCCACCATGCTATGCAGCAAGTACTGGCCTTCTTTATCCAAAAGCTGACTATAGTCTTGGAGCACGATGTCCGAATAATTTTCGATCATCCGCAACGGTTCTTTTAAATCGTGCGTGGCTACATGCAGCAGCGTCTCCAACTCATTTTTTCTCTCACGCAGTTTTATTTCGATCTGTTCAATCTTATATTTGTCATCAATGGCACTCTGCATTAAGTCGACGGCAGTCTGTTTTGAAACAATCAGTTCTTTATTTAAATCGTTTAAGGCGGCATTTTTTTGCTCTAGTATCGAGTACGAATCTTTGAGTTTTACCGCCATGTTATTCAACACCAGGCCCAGCTGCCCTAGTTCATCTCGGCTCTCGATCGTGTTGCTGACATCAAAGTTCCCTATTGAAACCTGTTGTGCCATGAGACTAAGCGCTTTGACCGGGACAGTGATCGAGCGAATAATCCAAGTGAATACCAGGATAATAGCTAGCAGAATAAGCGCAATCATTACTTTTGCTTTGAATATTAAGTTTGCATTAAGTGCTTTGTCGAGTGCCAGAATTTTAGCCAGCTCACTTTGTTCGACATCCACAATGCGCTTTAGGTACGTACTGGCTTCGCCACGCAAGGTTGCTCGTTCATGACGGAGTAGACTAATCTCCGCAGTCGATACTCTGTGATCAACGGCGGCTATAATTTTATCAGCCAATGCGATGATGCGCGGTAGCCTTGCTTCATATGCATCTAGCGCGGCAAGCGTTGCTGGCGTGGCGGTGAGTTGCCGCAGAGCTGCCCTGTAGCGAATAGATTCTTTTCTATGTTTAATGATCTCTTTGCGGAGGGATTGGTCATAGACATCATTATATTGATACAGCAAAGTTTCAACTCGCAAAACAGTTTGTTCGATCAGGAGTGCCGTCATGACGGCCTGCCCAGCTTTTACTTCTCGCTCGGTAAACGCATCGCTCGCGGTATTGTAGGATAATTCGATCTAGGCCAGCATGGCTGACAAAAAAAGGATAATACCAAAAGCTAACAAAAACTTTTTGCTGACGGAGAGATTTTTAGGGTTAAATAAAATGTTTACTGGCGTTGGCCTAGGGGATTTCAACGAATTTCCCCGCTTTTATTATTTTAAAAATAACAGGCTTTTCCACCGAGTGATCTGCTTTAATGGTAATTGTTCCGCTGACACCCGCATAATTTAGGGTATTGGTGAGTTCGTCCGCCATGCAATCAGTATTGCCCATACATTTCACAAAACTGGTGGCTTGCAGCCTTATTGCATCATAGGCATTACTCGCGAGGACGTCCGGCAATTCACCGAATTGCGTTTTATATCTTTTCTCAAAATCAAGCATGGTTTTTGTTTTATTCGTTTTGCCGGAGGGTGTGAGGGAGGAGATGATCATGCCTTCTGTTGCCGATCTCTCCAGTCGAACTAGGGTCGGATCTTCAGACTCGTACTCGCCCATGATAGGAGCTGTTATGCCTAGTTCTCTGGCTTGTTTTACTGCGTAGCCTAATGAGCTGCCGAAGTGGAAGATAAAGAGTAGGTCTGAAGTCAAGGATTTTATTTTTGCTAATTCAGTTTCAAAGTTTTCAGCGGTCGGGTGTTTTGCAACTGAGTATAGTGAGTAATTAATGAAGCGCTAAAAAATAGCGCTAAGGTCGAGATCGATATTACTTGGCTCAAGCGAGGGTTAATAACTAAGTTTGATAAACTGGAATTTTGTGAAAGCCACAATGCGAGCAACGAATTGATTACATCATCAATACCAAAGGTTGGCTTGTGGCTTTTGCATCACAGGAATGCGTGATGCATATGCGGAAAAATAGACGACTTCTTTGCTAAACAGCAAAGAAGGCTTTTTAAAAGATCATATCCACTGCGATGGAATAAAACTCTATATCGTCACCGGCATCAAGTGTATCGAAGCCACCTAAATAGGCGCCGTTAGATTTGATTCCGTCGACTTCTTCAACATCTATTACCCGTTGATATTCTGTTTTGACACAGAGTTGTGTTGAGATGTCGTATCTGAGACCGAGGGTGATAGAGCTATTAGCTTCTTGCGCGGTGCGGTTTCCTTCGCCTGCGGCCACTGCTAATACTGCTATAGCAGCAAAAGGATGATCATTCCTTTCCGTAGTCTCAAATTTAGAGAATGTAATATTGGGTAGCCACCTGCCAATATGATAACCAAATGTGGTGTACCAAGCATCAATAGTAGGGACTGGCCCTTCATTGCTGGCGTCAAACCGCGAAAATTCCGCTATTGCTAACCAATCCAAATCATCATACATAATGCCGCCGATGTAAGCCTTGGTCACGGACGAAGCTCCTATCGACTTAATTTCGGTTTTGCCGTAAGAGTGCATAAATTTGGTTCGCCAAGGACCGTGAGAAGATTCAAGGGTGATTCGTTTAGTACCGGGAGCGTGGGCGTACTCATTCTCCACGTCGCCACGGAGTATTTGAACAGTATGAGTCCACCCCAAAAAATTCATTTCATAAAGCAGGTCAGTGCCGATAATGGCAGCGAAGTCCGTTCTATAAACGTCAAGCGGTGGCCGAACCCATGGATAGGTATAGCCGACCTCGATGGATTCTGAGAAGAGGTAATAAGGGTTGCGCATGCGTCCGGCACGAATATTCAGGTTCTTTTGCACCTCAAATTTCATGAACACCCATTCAGCCTGGGTAGAATAGTTTTCAGGTCCTCGAGAAACTAATTGAGCGACAGCGGTGGTGCGATCACTAATGCGCAGATCTAGCTGCAGACCTAAGGTGGAATCTGTTTTAAAGTTGATGTCATTATCAAGATCTAAGGGTCCTTTAGTCTCACCGGACTTTGGCAACCCCCAAGATACATCTTCAGTACCCTTGACAAGTCCTGCCGACAAGAATCCGCGGATCTTTAATCGCTCTTTTTCTTGGTTTAGCTGAGATTCAATTCTTGAAATTTTGTGCTCACTTTTTTCAGTGGCTTTAGCTATTTTCTTTTCGATAATTTCACTGGAGCCAGTTTTACTAGATTGTTTCTTCAGTTCTTCTAATTCTTTTTTAACCTCTTTTAACTGCTGGTAAACACACTGCTGATCTTTTGGATCGCATTCGGTATTCGCCAAAGAAGTGATTGAGGTAGACGCCAGTGAAAGAGCAAACAGCAAACGTGTGTGATTATTTATCATCGCGAGTAAGCCTATTGTACTGTGAGCAGAATTTTTACATCTGCTGGAAGTTCGTTAGTATCTACATAACCAATGGTATTGTTACCAGTGACAACGGCTGCAATAACTTCTTCATTATCATAGAGCGTTTTGGGCGGAGTGCCTTTACCCGTAAAAACGATGCGTGCCCAGTAAGCGCTCATTTGCATCGTAGATTTTTTCACGATTTTGGTATTGAAGGACTCGGTAATTTCGTTCTTATCTTCTTGAGTTAAGGGTTCTAAATAGAGTGACGATCCCAGCGCTGTAGTGCTGCCGAGATAAATTTCCCTGACAGTTTCTATCGGGATGGTGCTAATAGGCAGGGAGCTTTTCCCGATGACATAGATGTCGGCGTGTGCATGGCAACTGAGCAGCCAAACCATGCTAGATAGAGCGATTTTATTCATCCCTGTGCTCCGGTATATAGCGAAATAGCTAAATTCCGCTAATAAATATCCATTGAGTGAAACTGGTCTAATCCAGTTTCATAACCAGTCTAGCAGTGGGATTTAATAATTCAAAAAAGAAAGCAACTAATTGGCAACAAAGAAAAAGGGAGCAAAAATAGCTCCCTTTTTTTTGCACATGGAAGTGCTTATGCCGCGAAGCCCATGGATGGGCGAGAGCGGCTTTGCACATGGAAGTGCTTATGCCGCGAAGCCCATGGATGGGCGAGAGCGGCGATAGCAATCGAGCCTAAAAGAATTTAGTCAACAATTGCTATGAGGTGCGAAGACACCAAAACGCTACTCTTCAGCAGTCTGCAATTAGGGCAGCAGATGCTTAACAGCATCGCGCTCTTCCTGTAATTCCTTCTCAGTAGCTTGCATTTTTGAACGGCTAAATTCATTGATCTCCAGACCCTGAACAATTTCCCAATCGCCGCCTTTACAGGTTACGGGGAAAGAATAGATAAGACCTTTGTCGATGCCATAGCTGCCGTCGCTGTACACACCCATGCTGACCCAATCACCTTCGGGTGAGCCAAGTGCCCAGTCGCGTACATGGCAAATGGCGGCGTTAGCTGCAGATGCCGCACTTGACGCGCCGCGCGCGGCGATAATAGCTGCACCGCGTTGCTGAACGGTTGGGATAAAGGTATCTGAGTACCAACCCTGATCGATCATCGCAATAGCGCTTTTGCCTTTTACATTGGCCTGATGAAGATCGGGGTATTGCGTAGAGGAGTGGTTGCCCCAGATGGTCATCTTGGTGATGTCAGTGACATGAGAAGCGGTTTTTTCCGCTAATTGCGATACTGCGCGATTGTGATCCAATCGAGTCATTGCAGTGAATTGGCGCGGGTTGATATCTGGCGCATTGCGTTGGGCGATCAGCGCATTGGTGTTCGCTGGATTACCTACCACGAGCACTTTAATATTTTTGTTGGCATTGGCATTAATCGCTTTGCCTTGCACAGAGAAGATTGCCGCGTTGGCTTCAAGCAGATCTTTGCGTTCCATGCCGGGACCGCGCGGCCGCGCACCGACTAGCAGCGCATACTCGGCATCTTTAAAAGCAACATTGGGATCATCGGTGGGTATCACAGCTTGCAGCAATGGAAATGCACAATCTTCTAACTCCATGACCGCACCCTTGAGAGCATTCAGCGCTGGGGTGATCTCTAACAGTTGCAGGATAACCGGTTGGTCCTTACCCAACATTTCGCCAGACGCAATGCGGAATAAAAGTGCATAACTGATTTGGCCGGCGGCGCCGGTAACGGTAACTCGAACGGGCTGTTTCATCGAATAAAGACTCCTAAGGTTGATCTCTATTGACCATTGCTGATCAGGGTGGTGTTCATCAGTTGAGATACAGAGAATAGTCGAACATGGGGGATGATCAATGATTGGTCTTTGGGAAGACTGGCATGATTAAACTATGCTCGTTCTACGCGGTGTATCTCAGGAAAATACGCCGCTAATTTTACTGGTGTGTCACTCAAAATACAAAAAATACGTTACAAGTAATCTTGGAGGTTTATCTGCAGCGCCGTTCGTTCAAGCGCAATTGATCAGGGCTTCAATTCCAGTTGGGTGCAATCTATATGAACTGATTTCTGAGTATAGAGAACAGAGCTGCAGTGCTAATTGGTTATTTGGTAAAATCCGACGTAAGCTCGGTCTGGTGCATATTAAGAGAGTTAGGTTTAGCTGAGAAGCTAAGCTTGAGCATCTCAAAAATAATCGATTCTTCAAAGTCCCAATGAACCAGCAAATTCCAGCGGCGATTTAAAAGTTATTAACCTGATATAGAAATAATTAATTAACGTAAAAATTAAGAATGCAACGAATGGATTTTAATTTATATAACTTATGTAAAGGCGATTGTTGAATTTGATGACAATTGGGTTTTTGAATAATATTAAGTTTAAGCTAACTTTAATGGTATCAGTTGGCAAAAAAATCAAAACCAGGTCTCATCCGTATACCTGTTTAAACGGGTTAGACTGTTAAACACAAAAGTTTCGTAAAAATTAAACCAAAAGCTATATTCACCACCAATAGGCATTGAAAATTCATTACTGTTGATGGTCCTCTTCGTAGGCATGAACTATAGCGATCACAAACTTAGGGTAGTAGCCATGCAACAGCAACCAATAACACCAAGAGTAATTGCAACCGCTCTAACACTCCTATTTACCAACCTAAGCTATGCCGTCGAACCGGGTGAAACCTGTTGGGGGTATGCAGACTTAACAGCGTTGTCATCAACCTGCGGGAAGGACGGTTGTGATGCCAGCACCGAAACAATTGATAATTGCCCGCAAGATTGTCAAACAGGAAATGCCAAACTAACGCTGCCCTACTATGCTCTCGGTGAAAACGTTTGTAAAAACGTTCAGCAGGTCTATACCCCAAATACTATTGCTGATGTGCAGACCGCAGTTAATGAATCGGTTGCAGCGGGCCGTACCGTGAAAATGGTAGGTTCACGCCATTCGACCAGCAATACTATTTGTAACACGGGAAATATCATCCTCGCCAAAAACCTGCGAACTATAGAAGGCATAAGCACAATTCAAGATGGCCCTTACTTCGTTGAAGTAGTGAGGTTTCAGGCAGGTGTAACCTTTGGTATTGATGACGCTAAGGTTGATCCTGTGACATTGCAGCCCTATCAAGGACTGCTGGACTACCTCCATGCCTATGGTAAGACGCTGAATTATGCCGCAACTGGATTTTCAGGCATTACTATAGCAGGTGCTATGGCAACGGGAGTGCACGGTTCAAATGCACAAGGTCCCGCGAACATCGCCAATGAAATTCAGGAACTATGGGTAGTCGGCGCCAATGGCAGCCTCAATTATTATTCCAAAGGCACTACAGGGCAAACCGATTCTGAAAAATGGAAAGCACTGACCACAAACCTTGGCTTATTAGGCCCTGTGGTAAAAATTGGCATGCAGATTAGAAACGAATTTAAGCTACACACAAAAATCTTTTATCATACAGAAGCCCAACTATTGGCAACCAATGGTCTAGCCAATATAGTCGCTGGGTGTAGTTTCTCCTTTATGTCATGGTTCCCTGGCTCTGGTACAGGATCACTCACCAACACCTGCGGTTGGGAAACTTCAGAACCTGTAAGCCAAGAAAACACTAAAATGGCGTTATTTACACCTGACATTGCTCCCGAATTTCAAGGCGTCTTTATTTCCGAGAGCCAACGGGGTTCTTGTCCGAACATGGATATTTTTAGAAATGTCACCTACCCATTGAACTATCAAGTACAGCGTGACTTCGAAGTTACTCGTGCCAACTTTAATAACGATCCTGCTAACGCTTGGATATGGTTAAATGGCACTGGCTCGCAAAAAGCTATTGAGGGTGTTGGTTACGCCTATAACATGATTAATATTGATCTGCCCAATAATCAGATTGCTTTCAGTCAGGTTGATTGGGAGGTGGCAGTACCCTTCTCACAAGCTCAGGGTGTCTTAAACCTTATCAACGATGTAGTCGGGCAATCCGGAACGGGTGAATACAATAGAGCTCTTCCTACTGTCGGTGTTGTAATACGCTTCGACAGAGCGACCAGTAACACTATCATGAGCGGTGTCGCTGCCGTGGGAGGCAAAGTTGATGGTGATCCCATGGTGCATATCGAAATGCCGATCTTTATACCATTCAAATTGCGCGGCACTGATCTCGATAACTATTGGGCTCCTTGGAATGACCTGATGACCCAGATCATCACCAATTATGATGCGCGCCCACACTGGGGCAAAAACAAAGACTGGGTGTTTCAAAATGCCGCAGTTAAAGCCCGCAATGCGCCTGAAAGAGCACGCTTCCAGGCTGTTATTAATCAGATGGATCCCAATGGTGTGTTCAGTAATAAATGGGCTTACGACGCCGGATTTACTTGGCCTAATGGCCCCTCCTGTTATGCCGATGTCAATGGTTGTGTCAATAGCGGAAATTGGGTGATGCTGCGACATAAAGCAACTCAACGTTGTATGAGTTCAGTATCGAATCTCACCGACCAAGTGTGTTCATCTACCGACCTCAATCAACGTTGGCAGTTATACGGCAGCGGCAATATCTATCAACTGAGAAACGTCGGCACTGGTCAGTGTGCGAAACTTAATTCTACCTCGGCCCCCACTGATGCGATCATGGGTACGTGTGATTCGAGCAATATTCAGAAATTCAAGTTTGAAGATGGCAGTGGCGATCACTATGAGATGAGATCTAACGAGAGTAGTGCAAACGCCTGTCTGTATGCGCCGCTGTGGACTGCATTCGGTACCAATGTCACTGCGAGTGGCGGTAACTGCGGTATGAGTACTGATATAAAATGGGGCGTCTATCCACTTGGTAACTTCGCCGCTGCGCCCATGGAATTTACGCCTTAATTAAAGGCCTACCCCTGAGCTACACATGTCGAGGAAAAAAGAGCGCCAAAATTGGCGCTCTTTTTTTGCCTCGAATTTATCGCAGTTGCTCAACCAATCGCCTAATAACTGCGGGCTTTCACACAGGTCTAATAGCGCAATCACGGATGTTGTGTGGTTGAAATCGAATCCCTCAACTAAAATTAATTGCCAGAGCATGATCAGCCCCACCATACGGTCTGCAAATAAAATGATACGGTGATAACGGACGATGACATTATCAATAAATACCCTCAGTATTCGTGGCAAGCTTGGCGTCATCTTAATGATTCCCCTGCTAGGGATGATCTTCTTTTCGGCGGCTTGGCTATTTGAAAAATACAAGCTGATCGAAGAGGCCAATGCGTTAAAATCCTTGACTGAGTTAATCGTCTGTATGGGTGATGCGGTGCATGCGCTGCAACAGGAGCGCGCTGCTTCAGTAGCCTTTTTAGTTGATAGCAAGAGTTATGACTTTCAGACAATTTTAAACACCCGCCAGAACTCGGATACCAAACTGAGTGATTTTTTGCACCGACTCGATCGAGGGGAGCTCGGTGCCTATGGAGAAAAATATCCCTATGTGATTGAAGATGTGCGTTACAACATTCACAAGCTAAACAGTTTTCGCGAGTCGTTCGACACCCGCGGTCTCGATCTACTGACTGCTGTCAAGAAATACGCTCATTTGAATCAATTGCTGTTTACCTTAGCGGAACATTTGTCGGATACCGATGTTATTGGCCCCGTCACGTCATCCATCTCGGCTTATATAAGTTTACTCCACATTAAAGAGAACCTTGAATTGGAGCGCAGTCTACTGCATGGCCTACTGTCTGATTATATTGCCAACTCAAGCGACTATTATCAGGAATTGGTTGCCGCACTGAAAGCGCAAGAGAGTTACGAAAGCAACTTTCTCTCCATGTCGACCGATGAACAACGCAGTCTGTATCAGAAAACGAAGTTGTCAGCGGACGCCAAAGAGGTCTATA
>OBEQ011691009.1_pt1 | contig 12885 bp, 14 predicted proteins | sample 1670901 | NCBI WGS metagenome assembly OBEQ01 (sample SAMEA104232315, study PRJEB22302) | groundwater metagenome | biome: forest; feature: aquifer; material: groundwater | place: USA | collected 2011-08-07 | depth 5.4 m
GATTCGATTTCTTCGTCGTTCGGCACATATTCGCAGAAGTAAATGTTCAAGGTCAAGCTGTTTCCAACTTCGTCCTTCCAAACAAGCGGTCCACTCGAACCGTTCGTCTTCAGCATTTGTTTCAAAATGCCGAGCAGCTGATTCACCTGCCTCATCAACTCTTCACGATAATCCATGCGCCATATCTCCTTTCGGCTAGCCAGCCTATAGGATAGCTAGTCAACATGTTCTGTGTAGCTATTTTTTCTGTAAAACAGAATCAAGAACATGAGTATCGGGCAACACATTATGCCAGAAAGTAACCTCACCGTCAAAATTTATGAGAATATTCGTCGGAACGGAATAAATTCCGTATTCTGCAACAACAGAACCCTTTTGATCGAGCACAATCGGATACTGCGCATCCCGGGCCTTGATCCACCGCTCCACCTGATTTTTCGATTCCTGTACATCGACACCGAGAAGCGCTAGACCTTTCGGACCGTATTCTTGATGAATCTTATTTAACTCCGGCACCTCAATATTACAGGGCAGACACCAAGTAGCAAAGAAAACAAGCAGCACTGCATTTTTCCCTTTAAAATCAGAGAGAGAAACCATCTTGCCGTCCACTTTTGGCAGAGAAAAATCGGGTAGCGGCCCTTGTTTTTCTTGCATCTCCATAGGTTGGGGAGCCATTCCCGTCAAAACAAGAAACAAGCACAGGACTCCCAAAAACCGGAATGTTTTATTTCCTAGATTCACACTGACCTCATACATTTTCCACATAATGCTGTGCCGCCAGCGCCGCTTCGCAGCCTTCTCCGCATGCCGAAACCAATTGCTTTACCGCCCCGCTACGTACCTCACCGCAGGCGAAAATGCCTTTTACGTTCGTAGCCGTCGAGCCGTTTTTAGTAACAATGTAGCCTCCGCCGTCCAGTTCAAGCAAATCTTTAACAAATCCGGTCTGGGGAATCTGGCCCACAAAAACAAAAACTCCGTCTACTTTAAATTCTTCTTTTTTTCCGCTTTCTACATTTTTTAACGTCACCGATTCCACTTTTTTAGCACCGTTAATGCTGTCGATTACGGTATTCCAAGTAAAGGAAACCTTGGGATTTGTCCGGGCGCGTTCCTGCAAAATGGGCGAAGCTCTGAGTTTATTTCTCCGATGAACCACGGTAATTTTTGTTGCGTAACGCGTAAGAAAAAGTCCTTCTTGCATGGCGGAATCCCCGCCGCCAACAACGACCAATTCTTTTCCTTTAAAAAACGCGCCGTCGCATGTCGCACAGTAAGAAACGCCTCTGCCGGTTAAGACTTCCTCACCGGGCGCTCCGAGTCTTTTATACGAAGCTCCCGTAGCCAAGATAACCGCCTTGGCCTTCATTATTCCGTCGTCGGTTTCCAACTCAAAGCTTTTTTCTTTTGGCTTTACGGCTTTTACTTCACAAACTTTGTATTGTGCTCCGTATTTCTTTGCTTGTTCCAGCATATATTCAGAAATCTTAGGGCCGGTCACACCTTGAGGAAACCCGGGGTAATTTTCAACTTCATCCGTTAAAGCAATTTGTCCGCCGGGCGCTAATTTTTCTAAAACAGCAGTGGATAACAACGCACGCGAAGTATACAAAGCCGCCGTAAGGCCCGCGCCCCCGGCGCCAATAATGACAACGTCATATTCAGACATAAAAGATTCCTTTAGAGTTTGTTCGACGTAAGGAAAATGGGTGGGACCGGCCTTAAATTAGGATTCACCGAGACCGGCTTGATCTAGAATATCTTCTTCTACAAAAATAGGCGACTCCGCTCGCAAGGCCAGCGCGATACTATCGGATGGACGCGCATCTACGATAACTTCACTACCGTTTTTTTGTAATAGTAATTTGGCGTGGAAGGTGTTGCTTTCCAACTTATCAATATATACTTTGGAAAGCTTCGCCCCGAGTTCATGGATAGCGCTAAGCAAAAGATCGTGTGTAAGCGGGCGCGGGGGCTTTATGCCGCTTAATTTCATCTTGATCGCATTCACCTCGGCCATGCCTATGACCACCGGAAGCAACCGAACGCCGTTTTTTTCTTTTAAAACAATAACCTGTTCGCTTCTGCGTTCATCTACCTTTATCTTGAACAAAGCCATTTCTTTTAGCATTCTCTAACCCCGCATCATCACCCATACTATTATATATCGCTGGATTCTTCAATAACCGCTTCGGGTGATTTTACTTCCAGCCGTCCTCGCGCTCGCAGCGACGGCTTTTCTCTGGACTTAATCTGTTCTGAAATATATTTCTGCGCCTGCTTGGCGCGAACGATTTCACGCTCGATTTCTTCCTGTTCCGACAGAACCTGTTGAACAACCTGCCCGCGTTCAACAATCTCTCGTTCGATAATTTCCTGCTTTTTCACCAGCTCTTTCAACCGGGCTTCCTTTTCTATTAATTCATTTTGCAGCCGGAGCCTTTTGGTAATAGCTTCCTGCTGTTCGCGATTGACGGTAAATTCCTTCAGGCGTTCTCTTGCGGACTTGAGCTCGTCCTGCAAAGATTTGTTCTCCGTTTTGAAAACATCGAAATCTTTTAATTTTTTTCTGAGCATTTCAAGCTCTTCGCGAAAACGAAGCATTTCCTCTTCGCGTTCTTTTTTTATACGCTCGATTTCATCGGCCAATTGCTCGGCGCGCATTTCGGCAGACCGTTTCTCATCTTCTACCGTGCGGTATTGCTTGTAGCGTTCTTCGCTTTCTTGAACCAAATCTTCGTAACGTATGCGCAGCTGTTTATTTTCATCTTCCATACGCTGCTGGCGCTCAACAACGCCTTTCAGCTCATCCAGTTCTTTTTCTCTGAAAGTAATCTTTCTTAATAAGGTCTCCTGCTCGGTAGCCGACCGATTTCTTTCCGTCTCTACCTCCGCTAACTTGGAGCGAAACCGTGAAAGCTCGCTGACAAGCTGACCTCTTTCTTCCGTAAGCTCTTCCACTTTTTCTTCGAGCAGCATTTGTTTTTTTTCATACTCGAGGCTGAGCGAATCAAAACTTCTTCGCTGTGTTTCTAAATTGTTTACCGAAAGCCGGGCGGTTTTTTCTTTTTCGGTTTCTTCTAAAGAATGCTCTAATTTTTTGTTTTCTTCTTGAAGCTCAGAAGCTCTTTTTTGAGCGGTAAACAATTTGTCTTTAAGTTCGTCGATGAGATTATCGCGCTCGGAAACATTCGGAGATGATCTCTCAAAAGTTCGAGGCGATTCTTGAGATGATTCAAACGAATAGCGTGCGGTAGAAGGATCGATCAGATCGTTTTTCTTAGCGATGGGCTTAAAATAGTCTCCATCGGTCGTAAGGGATAATCGCTCCTTTACGGGAGATCTGCTGACGCTAGGAGCCGGTATTCTCGGAACTTCCCGCGTAAAGGATTCTTTTTCCACCGGCTTCGGTTTTGGTATTTCGAGTTTTGTAAAATCTAATGACGGCGGTTCTGGCCAGACAGTCCTATAGCAACGACGTCTTAGCGTGTTGTCATTGCTAATCATTAAATCGACATGGGCACGGGCAAAATGCTCACGAACCCGGTTGGCATCTTCTTCGGAAAGGGATTCTAAAAGTATGAGCGGAGTACGTTCTACAAGTTCTTCTGCTTCACCTGCCGTGATAGGAAAAACTTCTACGATTTTTTGAACAGCTTCGTTTTTTGCAATTTCACCTGAGATCGGATTGAGGATGACGCTCCAATCGCTGGTAGAAGATTTCTTGAGAGCCCGCATAGTATTGGTGAACATTATGGATTTTTCCTATCGAAGAAAGGGGTACATAAAAACAGAGGCATTCTACAAGAATAAGCAGGAGGGGTCAATTATAAATAGGTCAAAAATAGAGGGAAAACGGGATATGATGAGCGTGTATCGATGCGCAGATTAAATGTTGATTTTTTTGGCAATGTCGTAAATGACAGGCATTTCCCAATACTCTCCGGTAAGTACTTTTAAAATGCCGACGAGTGACAATATACCAAAGACTACAAAAGCAAATGTCGCGATAACAGGACCAATCACGGGTACGATCTTGAGTATTGCAGCGGCAATCTCAAGAATGAGCAAAACCAAGGCCTGTTTACCATGGAATGCTGCGAATTTATTGCCCTTCTTTAGCATTAACGGAACCAAACATAAGAAAAAGATGTATCCGACGGCGGCAAAAAACCGCCCCTCGTCGATTTCGGGATCCGCAGCTTTTTTTGATGGATTGTCGTGTTCGGTCATAAATCCTCCGGAATTACCTAAATTATAAAGCGGTAGAGGTTTATGTCAAGCTAAAAGGCGGTGTTATGCGCGCGGGATCCTTCGAATCAAAAACCTAGTTTTTTAAGTGACTCGAGATCGAAGGGGAAATTTAACTTATCCGAACGATTTTTTTGAACGTATTTGGCAAGCATATCGGCTTCTATATTCACTCGATCGCCCTTGATCTTCTCTCCAAGTGTAGTCGCATGAGCCGTATGCGGAACAATAGCAACCGTAAAGAAATTATTCTGGACCGCTTGAATAGTCAGGCTGATTCCATCCAGCGCTACCGAACCCTTCTCAACCAAATAGCTCTCGCAACCGCTAGGAATTTCTACAGAAAACTTGTGATCTTTAGTAGTTCGGTGTACACCTACGATAGAACTAATGCCATCAACATGACCAAAAACAAAGTGGCCTCCTATCCGATCTCCCGCTTTGAGCGACCGCTCTAGATTCACCTTGCTCCCCACCTGAAGATCGGCGAGTGTCGTAATATTCAACGTCTCGTGGACTGCCGAAATGGAAAACTCCTTCTTACCCGTTTCTTCTACTGTTAGACATACGCCGTTTATCGCGATACTTTCTCCTAATTGAATAGGGTCGGCATCGTTTTCATATTGAATTCGAAAACGAACTCCTCTTTCGATCTTATCTCTGGACTCAATCGCAGCTAATTTCTCGACAATACCCGTAAACATTACAAATCTCCTTCGATCACGATATCATCCTTAAATCGATGGATTTGCACTTTCTTAAGCCTTAATGCATTCGTTAACCGGTCAATGCCCATTCCCTCCACTGAGGTCTTCGCTCCGCGACCGCCAATAAAAATAGGGGCAACGCACCAGTAAATTTTATCCACAAGCTTGTCTTTTAAAAGCGAGGCCGCCAATTCTCCTCCGCCTTCAACCAATATAGACGCAACGCCTCTTTTAGCCATTTCTTTCAGCAATATTTCCAAATTAAAAGAATGCGCTTTTTCCGGAATACCCAAAATATCGACTCGTTTAGATGCAAATCGTGAAGTTGCACGCGATACATTTTTGGGGGCGGTAGCGTAATATATCGGTGCGGATTTCGTATTCAATGCTCGTGCGCCTGATTTTATTTTCAAACAGCGATCAAGAATAATGCGCGACGGTTGATTCGTTTTGACCGAACCATTGCGTACCGTTAAATGAGGATTATCGTGCATTATGGTATTGGTACCGACGAGCACCGCATCCACTTTGCTGCGTAACGCATGAACAAATTTGCGCGTCGCTTCCGAAGTAATCCATTTGGACTCTCCTTTTACTGTGGAAATCTTTCCGTCCAAACTTTGCGCCATCTTGAGGATCACGTACGGCCGTTTAATTTTCATAAGACTCACGAAACCCACATTTTGCTTGAGAACTTCCTCTGCCAAAATCCCGTATTTCACTTTTATACCGGCTTTCCGTAAAATGCGAATGCCCCGCCGGCCATGTTTCGGATTGGGATCTTTTGCTCCGATATATACCTGTTTAATTCCGGATTCGAGTATCGCCTCCGTACACGGCCCTGTTTTTCCCCACGTCGAACAAGGTTCAAGCGTCACATAAAGCGCTGCGCCTTTGGCTTTATGTCCTGCCATTTTGAGCGCATTCGCTTCGGCGTGCGGACCTCCGAAAAATAAATGCGCGCCGCGGCCGATTACTTTGCCTTTTTGTATAACAATAGCGCCGACAAGCGGATTGGGGCTTACGCGACCGCGGCCTTTTTCAGCCAAACGAATCGCTTCGCGCATATAAAAAGTATGGAGACCTTTCTTTAACATGATTATTTTCACAAATCAGGAATAAAAAATTAAGGTTTGTCGGTCGAAGATGGCGGCGCCAACGGCGGAATACGAGGTTCGCTATGATTTATTTTGTCTAACACACCGTTTACAAAACGGCCTGATTCTTCGGTAGAAAATTTCTTCGCCAAATTTACGGACTCGTTAATGACCACTTTCGGCGGAATTTCGTCGGCTAAAAAAAGGAGTTCGTATGTGGCGGCTCGTAACACATTTCTGTCAACCACGGCCATGCGGTCGAGATTCCAGTTTTCGGCGTACTTGGAAATGATACCGTCGATAAAACCGAGCTGCTCGATCGTACCGTTCACAAGCTTCTCGGCAAATTGAATCACTTCATCCTCCGCCGGCGTAGGAAGGCCTTCCCAATAGGAAGATTTGACGGAAGAAGCCTCTTCTAATCCGCTCATATTGATCTGATAAAGCAGTTTTAAACTATGTTCGCGCGCGAGCGTACGTTTACGCATTCCCACCCAAAAGGCGAATTTTGGCCTGCACTTCCGGATGTTCGGCGCCCAAAGAACGATAGAGGCTAACCATTTCAACCGCCGAGCGGGCGGCTTCAGCGCCTTTATTTCCCATCTTGCCGCCTGCCCGGTGAATGGCTTGCTCGAGTGAGTCGGCTGTGATAGCGCCGTAAATAATAGGAATGCTCGATTCGAGAGCCACAGAAGAAACACCGCGCGTGAGTTCGCCGGCAACATAATCAAAATGAGGCGTCTCGCCTCGCAGCACGCATGCCAGAGCTATAATAGCTGCGATTCTCCCGGTTTCCGCCATCTTGCGGCACGTCAAAGGAACTTCCATCGCTCCGGGAACCCAAACTACATCGATATCCTCCGCCGGCACACCGAGACTCAGCAATTCTGTTTGAACGGAATCAAGTAAACGCCTGGTAATAAATTCGTTGAACCGGGCTACCACAATACCAAACCGCATTCCGGTGCCATTTAATTGTCCTCGAAACTCACTCATTAGCGGCCTCGAAATGTCCCATTTTTTCGCGTTTGGTTTTAACATAGGCGCGGTTTGTATCGTTCAGCTCAATATCCAAATGTACACGCTCAACCACTTGAAGTCCGTGTCCTTCGAGTCCAACAATTTTTTTGGGATTATTGGTCAGAAGGCGGATTTGATTTAATCCGAGGTCTTTCAAAATTTGCGCACCGATTCCGTAATCACGCAGATCCGGCCGGAATCCAAGCTTTTCATTAGCTTCCACGGTATCGTACCCTTGGTCCTGAAGCGCATACGCTTTTAATTTATTAGCCAACCCAATTCCTCGGCCTTCTTGACGAATATAAAGAAGAACGCCGTGGCCTTCTTTAGCAATCATTTCCATAGCGGCCTTCAGCTGAGGGCGGCAATCGCATCGGATGGAACCTAAAACATCTCCGGTAAAACATTCGGAATGAACACGTACAAGCTGCGGGGTCTCGTCGATTTTTCCGAAAACGAGAGCCATATGCTCTTTTTGATCGATAAGCGAATGGTAAAGCTTGGCTTGCCATGTTCCTAATTTGGTAGGAATATCCGCCTCAGCTACTTTTTCGACCAATTTTTCCCGCATACGCCGGTACGCAATAAGGTCGGCAATGGTCCCTATCTTTAAATGATGCTTCTCTGCAAATTGACGAAGATCAGGAAGCCTCGCCATAGATCCATCATCGTTAACGATCTCACAGATCACGGCAACCTCGGCCAAACCCGCAAGCCGCATCAAATCAATGGCGGCTTCCGTATGGCCGGAACGCCGTAAAACCCCGCCTTTTTTAGCGCGCAAAGGAAAAATATGTCCGGGAGTAACAATATCCTTGGCTGTATATTTAATATCCGCAAGTACTTCAATGGATCTTGAACGATCGTGTGCCGAAATTCCCGTGGTAACGCCACGTTTTGCATCAACCGAAACGGTAAATGCCGTCCGCATGGAATCATCGCTTTGATCGACCATATCACGCAAACCCAGGGATTGCAGCCTCTCATCCGTCATGGGCACGCAAATCAAACCTCGCGCATGCTTCATCATAAAGTTGATATTCTCGGGCGACGTAAACTCTGCGGCTAAAATAAGATCGCCTTCGTTTTCGCGTGATTCGTCATCGGTCACAATAACCATGCGGCCGTTCTTTATTTCCGCCATCAATTCTTCAACAGAACAAAAAGGCATATTATCTCCAAGAGAATTTATGTTTCTCGAATATAGAAATCCATTCGAGGTAAGCGTGAATTATACTGCTAGTTAGACCTTCCCGCCACAAAGTGAAAAAAACTCGAGAGGGATTTGTTTTTTGAAAGGTAAAAAAGGAAGAATAAAGAATGTACTTAAGTTATTTAAATATAATGAGTTACATTATATAGTAAGCTGATCACCATCTACCGTCGAGGAAGCATCGATGGTTCCTTCAGGGAGTTCTATAACAATCGATGAAGACATCACCACTGGACTCAAAGACCAAGGCTTTAAATGCCTCACCAATCGACAAACTTTAAGTTTACTATCCGCGAATACGATATCTATAGGAAATCTCATCCACATCGTGTGGACAACCGAGCACCGATAAATAATTAGACCTTCGCCCTTCTCTAATTTTTTTTTACTTATGAGGCCGATGAGGCGCTCAAAAAAGCCACGTGCTTCATTAGCTGAAGAGGCAAGTTCTGTACGGCGCGTTATGTTCTGAATACGCAAAAACAATCTCCTGATTTCAGAAGCTTTATCCCATCCCGCCTCCGGCAAACTGGGCCACTATCTTCAACATGGCCGGAGCAAGAATTAAAACCAAAAGTGGAAAAAGAAGAAAAGCCACCATGGGCAGCAGCATTTTAATGGGCAGTTTTTGTATTTTTGTTTTCAACTTTTCCCGCCGCGTAGCTCTCATATCTTCTCCATAAATGCGAAAAGTCTGCGCCAATCCGGATCCTACACGCTCTGCCTGTACTACAGCGCTGGTGAGAACGTTCAGTTCTTGAATTTCACTCCGCGTGGCTAGCCCGCGCAGCGCTTTGTTCAGGTCCAGCCCCGCGTCCATTTCTGAAAGCATTTGCTCCAACTCTAGTTTTAACGGATCCTTGGGGTCGGGCTCCTGTTGCACAATTTCTCGTAAAATAGCCGGCAGCGTCATTCCGGCTTCCAAACCAATCACCACAAGATCAATCACGTTAATCAATGCGATTTCTATTCTTACTTTACGGGTGTTTCTCATGTTCTTTAGAACCATAACGGGTAACATTCCCATAACGGCTCCGAGGCCGCTTAGCCACTTCAATGCAACAGGAGGATTTTTCACAAGGCAAAATGTATAAACACAAAGTACAAGCGATGCCATCATAAAAAGACGGAGCACACGAAGCAGATTTTTCTCGGCGGCTTTTCGTACAGCATATTTTGAGCTTGTCAGAATCTGCGCGATGGTCTTCGGCTTTGCTTGAGAAGTGCCGGGGTGAAGATGCTGAGATTCCATTTCGCGCAGTATATTTCCTAAACGGGCAGATGCATTACCACCGCTGCCCGAAAAAGAAACCACAATAAGTCCGATGCAAAGGATTAATAAAAATATGGCTACGAAACTTACCATCCAAGGCTCCTAACGTTATTCAAGCTTGACCTGGGACATTCGAAATAAAATAAACGAACCAAAAGCAACAGCCAGATAGGAAGCAATGGTTATCCAAATGCCAAGCGTAGTGGTCCAAAGAGGACGCATGTAATCAGGACTGGTGACAAACATATAGCCGCTTACGGCCGGTACCAGGATCGTCAGTAACATAGCTGAAGCTTGCGCTTGGCCGGTGAGCGAAGAGATTTCCCCGCGAAGACGCATGCGATCGCGCATGGTCTGCTCAAGTTTTTGTAAAATTTCCGTCAAATTACCGCCTAATTTATTGTTTAAAAGAACGCTTATCACAAAAATACTTACGTCGCTCAGTCCCATTCTCTTTTGAAAATTATTCAGAGCAACATCAAGCGTAACGCCTACGTTTAATTCCCTCAAAATATGAGAAAATTCTTCTTTAACGGGGCTCGGCATATCTTCCGAAACCATCTCAAAAGAAGAACGTATGTCATGACCAGCCCTCAGGGAATTCATCATCATGCGGATCGCAGCGGGAAATTGTAGGGAAAATTTCTTGCGGGTCTGTTTGATGCGCATTATGCGAATCATGCGCGGTACAAGTATCGCCAAAACTCCGAGAGGTAAAAAATTCTGCACCTGGCGAGGCAATATTCCCCGGTTAACAAGCACAAGTGCAAAAGCGGCAACGGCAATAACAATGCCCAGCATAATGAGCTGATTTTGCGGGCTTCCACCTCCTAACATTAGAGAAGTAGTCGACCCGTCCGTTTTTTTCTTACCGAAGACACCTCCTCCGGGCCAAACACCTTGCGCTTGAGGAGCGGCATCTGGAAACATGCTTGCTTTCTTGCGGCCGGCTCCGAGATCTAATTCTTCAAATGCCTTGAGTCTTTTATGGGCGAGCGTTGAAGATGAACTACCGCCGGAGAAGAAAAGTGCGATCAGTACGGCGAATACCAGGAAGATTAAAAAGATGAACACCGGATTCATAAACTATGTCCATATGGGTCAGGGTCAGGCGACTTTATTTCCAAGATTTTTCCAATGTTTTTGATCGTCCGATTGAACGGGGGGCAGATTAACCGGAAGACCGCGCTCGGCCACCATCTCAAAAAACTTAGGACGGCCTGTTGAAAAAATAAACTGTCCTTTTATTTTGCCTTCTGCATCTTGACTCATAGGTTTAAAACGGCAAATTTCCTGCATGGTGACAATATCGCCTTCCATACCGGTAATTTCGGTGATGGAATCTACGCGTCTAATACCGTCTTTATATCGACGAAGCTGGAGAATAATATGAATGGCCGACGCAATTTGCTTCATAATGGATGCGGAAGGAAGGCTGGTTCCCGCAAACTGCACAAGAGTCTCAAGACGGCTTATGGCATCGCGGGCCGTGTTGGCGTGAATCGTTGCCATGGATCCATCATGACCGGTGTTTAAGGCTTGAAGCATGTCGAGCGTTTCCGCACCGCGTACCTCACCAACGATAATACGATCCGGCCTCATACGAAGAGCGTTTTTCACCAGGGCTCTTTGGTCGATTTCGCCCTTGCCTTCGACGTTCGGCGGCCGCGTTTCCAACCGGACAACGTGCGGCTGCCTCATTCTTAATTCCGCCGTATCTTCCACCGTAATAATACGCTCGTCGTCCGGAATAAAAGTAGACAGAAGATTGAGCATCGTTGTTTTTCCCGTACCGGTACCTCCCGATACAATCACATTGAGTCTTCCGCGTATCGCGATCTTTAATATTTCAAGCGCTTCTTTTGTAACCGATCCGTAATCAATCAGATCTTGCTCCCGGAGGGGAACGTTTTTAAATTTACGAATGGAAACCGACGAACCGTCAATGGCAAGCGGGGGAATAATCGCGTTTACACGGGAGCCGTCCTTTAGGCGCGCGTCGACCATCGGGGAAGATTCATCGATGCGCCGGCCCACCATACCCACAATTCTCGTTATGATATGGCGCAGATGCTGCTCATCGTAAAACGATATATTGGTAAGCTCTAATTTTCCGGATCTTTCCACATAGATTTGCTTTGACCCGTTTACCAAAATATCGTTCACCGAAGGATCACGAAGCAAAGGCTCAAGCGGACCGAGTCCAAACATCTCGTGTTGAATTTCCTGCACAAGCTGGCGATGCTCAACACGATTAAAGGGAATGCGTTGCTCGGCAATCACTTCTTCAACAACACGGGACACTTCCCGAAGCGACGTTTCGGGATCCATACGTTGCAGCGCATCTAAATCAATGCGATCCACTACAATATGATGAATCTTGGTTTTTAATTTTTGAAAATCCTGGCGGGTACGATTGCCCTCTTTTTTTGTTCCGTCAAGTGAAAAAGGCGAATCACCTTGAAAAGAATCCGCAGACACTATTTACCTCCCTGTTTTGCCTTATTCGGGTCGTCCTTTTTCGGTTCTTCTTTTTTCCGGCCCAAGCCAAAAAGCTGGCTCATCATGGTTGAATCTTGTTTAAGTGCGGCATTTTTTCCGTTCACCGAAAAAGCCAGCTCGGTAATTTGCTTGGAAAGTTTACTTTTTCTGGAAACTTTATTGATCGGCTGGCCCTGATTAATGGCGTTAATGGCGGCCGCATAATCGTTGGGTAATTTTATCGATATCGGAAAATCCACATTTTTTTCAACGCTCGACAGATCGATATGCTGTTTGGCGTCAAAACGATTTACGATGACTTTGGTTCGTTCCGACGGAAAACCAAATTGTTCAAACATATTAAGACAGCGCTTTGTATTACGAATGGTCGGGATATCCGGAACCGTCACCAGAAAAATCAAATCCGATTTATTTAAAATGGGAACCACTTGGCTTGTAAATTCATGGCCGCCGTCTACTACGACAAAGTCAAAGCACGACAGCAAAAAATCAATCGCATCGGAAACCGCCGATGAGCGGATCTGCGCTGTCTCGTCGGCTAAAAACGGTGACGGCAACACATAAAGTCCGGAGGGATGCTTCTGCAATTGATTAAACAAAAGTTCCCGGTCAAGGCGGTCGATTTCCTGAACCATATTGCTGATCGTGTATTTTTGCTTCACATCCAGAAAAACAACGACATCGCCATGCTGCAGAACCAAATCACACAAAAGAACGCGGTCGGGATGCAACTCCGCCAAACTCGCAGCTAGATTGCAAGCGATCGTAGTGGTACCGACGCCTCCTTTATTGCTAAATAGGGTAATGAGCTTTCCCCTA
>OBEQ011753778.1_pt1 | contig 12884 bp, 15 predicted proteins | sample 1670901 | NCBI WGS metagenome assembly OBEQ01 (sample SAMEA104232315, study PRJEB22302) | groundwater metagenome | biome: forest; feature: aquifer; material: groundwater | place: USA | collected 2011-08-07 | depth 5.4 m
CGTAGAGATACAGCCCCAGGCCGAACTTGGCAGCCGCACGTTTCAGCGCCATCGCCTCGGCGTTGCTGCTGGGGTCGCCATACATCTTGTCGCCCTCGTCCGGCTCTTCCTCCGTGCCGGTCGCCTCACGCCAGACCAACCCTTCAGCCGTGGGGATTGAGAGGCGCACGGTCACGACGATGCGATCATTCTGCCAGGTGATCGAACGAACTTCCGAACACCAGCCCGGCGCGTAGTAATCGAGGTACCTGACCGCGTAGTACCAGGGGATGTAGGTCAGCGTCGCGCCGCCCTTCTTCTTCTGCTTGAGGTGCTGCGCCGCGATGGGCTTGCTCAGATCTGCCATGATGTCGGCCAGCGGCCGGGCGTAGGGCTTGGGTGGCCGGACCTGCGCGACGTTGTTCGCGTCCTGCTTTGCGAGTTCTTCAGTCGTCATTGGTGTTTTTCTCCTCTCCGATAATTTCTGCTCTGACTGAGAGCCGGGTGATGCGCCGACCTTTGATCCCTTTCTCTTTCAGGAGGCCAGCCAGCGCGCGATTGATCGCAACACCGAAGCTGCTGCCCTTTGCGTGGTAAACGTGCTGTGCGTGAGCGGCGGGCAACTCTGGAAATGTCACGATGACGGCGAAGGTTTTCATAGTTCTCCCTTCGTGGCTTTGGTGATGGCGGCCTGTGCCTGTTCATATCCGGCGCGGCGTGGCGAGTCCTCGGCTGCGGGTTCATTCTCCGCGACCATTCGGATGAGCGCGGCCAGCAGATCATCGTGAGCGTTGCAGGCGCGGATGATGAAATCGGCGTTGGCTTCATCGATTGCATCACTCGCGCCATAGTACAGAACCTGGCAGATCGCCTGGCAATTCTCTCCTTCGTAATTCCCGATCTCGAGATGATCGGGTGAGAAGTTTTCTATGCTCCACGGGCCGGGCGTGTGTTTCGATTGTTGTTCTGGCATTGATCGTCCCTCCTTTCTAAATTGTCTTCCTCGACGAATGAACCTCCGCTGCGCCCCTTCGACGCGCCGGCTTCATCCCGTTCTCTCGTGGCAACCCGCGCCGCCGTCGCGAGTGATGGGGCCTTGCGGCTCGATGGTCACACGCGCGGTGGTCGCTCTGCTGCCGGGTTATTCACCGGGTCCGCAGCGTGCGGGAGTGTCTTCCGGCAGGCACCGCTCGCAGATGTCATCACTCTCGCTGTCCTCGTACACCTCGAACCAGCGCCCGCACCCGAGGCACTGATTTGTGAAAACAGGTTCTTGGGCGCGGTCAACGTTCGCGCCCATGACGTCATGGGCTGCTTCGAAATCTGATTGACTTGTTTGCATTTCAGTGTCCTTTCAATTGATGAAGTTTGCGAGTCAGCCAGTACCGGAACCAGCCCCGGCAACCGCCCGACACCAGCCACCAGAAAAACTCCAGCCGGTCGAGGACCCGCGCCACGACATCCCAGCGCAGGCCCGCGAAGAGCAGGAGAGTGATGATGAGCAGATTGAGTTTCATTTCACTATTGCAGCTCGAGTTCAGCGAACACCGCCGCGAGGCACGTTCGGAACTGATTCCGTTATCCCGAACGGCGCGGCAACAAATTCTTCTAGTCGCGTGACCGCGACGGTCACGGGCACATTCAGAATACCCAGGTCAATTGCCAAATCACCCAGGATCCAGAGATCTCCGCTGGCTCGGTACCTGGTCAGGCTTTTTTCCGCGCTCGCAATCATTTCTTGTTTGCTCATTTTTTTTCTTTCTCCGCGTTGGTGGATGCGCGGCCCCCTTTGGATTGTTCAACAGATTGGCAGCCCGCGCCGCATTGGATCAGGAGCGGATTGCCCGAGTTTCAGATTCCACGCCCAGCAGCCCATCGCTGCCGAGATGCGCCCGCCGATTTGTCCCCAGCGCTGAAAATCGCCGTTCGTCGAATGATGCCGCCGGTGGCAGGTGTCGCACGCCGGAGCAGTGACCGTGCCGCCTTCCGATTTCGGCACGAGGTGGTGAAGGTGCAGCCGCTCGACAGGCCGGCTGCAAAATATGCAGAGAGGTGATTGATTTGCCATCGCATCACCCCCTAAACCCAGTAAGCGCGGTCAGTGCCCGAGCCCGCCCCTGCGAGTAAATCAGCCTCGGCTGCATCGCACACCCAGCAGGTCAGGCTGTCGATTTCGGCACACGCCGGGGCGCCGCATTCGTGCAGCTCGGCGCACGCCGGGCAGTGGTGGCTGTGAGTTTCGGGGTAGCCGGCCGGCAGCGTGGCCATGAGCTGCGGCGGATCGATCACCGCGTGAGGATCGCCCACGTGGCCCCCATCCTGCTCAAGCGAGCGCGAGAGGGCAGCGGCGGCGATGTGATAGCAGGGCAGCGCGCGCCGGGCGGCGGTACAATCGCAGAGACCCCAGATTGAGCCGTCAAAAACGCGAAAGCGGACGACCGCGACACCATCATCCGAACGACGAACCCAGTAAGTCGAATCGAAATGGACCACCCGGGGCCGCACATCGAGGGCCTTCCGGGTCGCGTGTTTGAATGTTTCGGTTGAAAGACGGATGCCCGCGCGGACGGCGCGAGCGGTGGAAGCGGAAGAGGTTTGCATTTGATTATCCTTTCGTTTGGTTGCCCGGTTGCTCGGTGGCGTCGCGGGTCGTTGATTCCAGTGCTTCGATGTCCTACATTCTACTCCTGATGTAAGACAAATGGAAGCACAAAATCGCACCCAGCCGCACAAAACCACAAATATATTTCCACCGGGATCGGCCCGGCGCATCGGTTCTGGCACGGAAACGCCCCCTGATCAGGTGCGACAAAATGTCACCGCCATCACCAGAGGAATCGCATTCAGCCACGTCCAATCCCTCCAGCGCAGGCGGAGACACCACCGGTTGCGCGTTAAAACACAGGGGCAATGGTGGAGATTTTTTGCTTTGAAAAAATACTACCATTGCCCCTGTGTTAGCGTGGCCGAGGGTGGCGGAGCCGGAGCGAAGCAGGCGCGTGGATCGCCGCCTCTGGCGTGCAGACATCGACAGAGCAGCGAATGAGCAGGCGCTGAGGGAGCCACGGAAAGGGCGAAGCTTATCAGTGTTGGCCCGGATCTCGGCTGGCCCCACCCGACGCTTTTGTTTTGATCTCCCCGCTCGTGCTTTGTGATTGACAGCCGCAATGCTCGCGACTACCCTCCGGGCAATCGTTGTGACGTCACAATGATTTTAGTGGGGTTATTTACTGCCTGCCGATCGCGGCAGGCAGTTTTTCCAGAGGAGCTTTCGTGATGGCCGATCAGCAGCATCTCGCAACACTCAGCAATCTTGCGCAATCACTCAAGGACGCACAGGCGACGAAGGATTCCACCACTACTGGAGCAGGGTATGGCTACAATCCCGATCCGGCGGCGCCGCTTGAACTCGATGTGATCCCGCTCATGATCTTCGTCAACAAAATTCTCTGCGCGTATCACTGCATGATGGTTAAGTGGGTGGCGGCGGGCACCAGTTACGCTGAGATGGAATCACGCGCGAAAGAGATCCGCCAGATCATCCTCGATAATAGCCGGCCCGGTTACTCGCTCGCTGCCATTGTCACACCTGATGGTGGTTATACCTGCCCGCGTGGTGAGGTCTGTGTTAATGGCGTCTGCGTCCCCATTGGAAACGAATCTGTTTCGTTCGACTGAAGCAGCGGCAGGCATTGGCAGTCCCCTTTCAACTCATGGTCAGATGACCGATCCTCCGAATATTGAACCCCTCAAGCCCTGCCCCTTCTGTGGTGGTACCGCTCATCTCTGGCATCCGATGGTGAGCATTCAGCCTCACATCTGGTGTGGCCAGTGCCTTGCCTCGACCGCCGGACAGGAGACTATCGAGCGAGCAGTAGAGAGATGGAATCAGCGCCCTGGCGAGGCAGCAGCAGCAGCAGCCAGCCCCGGCAGGGGCGAAAGAGCAGCAGGTTAGCGCCACACCCGCAGCCCACACACCAGCCAGACACGCCGACGCCCGACCCCGCGCGACCGGGGAACCCACAGCCACACCCACCAACGACCACGCGACGACACCAACCCACCCAACGAACCCAGCACACCGCGAAACACAACGAACAGCAGAACCAGCAGAACCAAAGACGAAAGAGACATGGCAACACCCCCAGGGAAACGAGACAGCCAACCCACACGCGCAACCGACGCCCCACAGCGAGGCACGACCGCGCACAGCCCCTAAGGCCCGGAGGGGTCAACCCCGTTTCGCCGCGATAGCGGGCCGCGAAGCGGAGGGTTGATGCCGGAGGGACAATGGGGCGAGCACGGACGGGCCGGACACCCGCAAGCGCGAAGCGTGCAGTCACCCGAGACACGAAACCCTGATTTGTGCTGGCTTTTCCCCCTGTGGATATTTTTCCCATTGGATCCGGGGATCTTTTGTGTGTTAGTCTGCTGCTGCCGCGGATGTGGGTATCCGCGGTAAGCCAGCGCTGGCGCCCCGTTCAGCCTGGTCCTACCCACCGGTGACTCACCACCGAAATCCCACAAAGCCACTTTCCCACAATCATCCGACGCGCTTCGTTATTCTCTGAAAGGAGACTCCCCTATGTTTGGCGCAAAATTCTGGACTAATCTACTGGGCTCAGCGGCGACTGCTTACGGCGCACTCTATGCGCAGAGCGGTAGCGCTCGGACTGCGGGCGTCGGCGCTGGTCTGGCCACGCTCGCCAATCTGCTGGCGTTGTTTCAGCGCCCGCCTGTTTCATCAGAACCAAAGAATTAATCTCCCTCCTGTGGAGCACCGTGGCGCGGTTGCAGGAGCGGGGGCGTCGTCGTGTGTGAGGCATGGCGACACTCCTGCACTGCGCCGTGGTGAAGAATGACTGAACAGCTCCTCACTGATGAAAAGATTCGTCGCCTCGAAGCGCTCCTGGTCGAGCTCGATAAACGCATTGCCCAGCGTTTCGAGGATCAGCAGCGCGCGTTGCATACCGCGCTGGCCGCGGCGCACAAGGCACTTGAGAAGGTTGAAATCAATGATGACAAGTGGCGAACCAGCGTGAATGACTGGCGTGCCGTGATGGTTGACCGCGAGCGGACTCTGATGTCGCGCGCCGAGGCTCTGGCGTCGCTCACCCTCAACGCTGACAAGATTGATGTGCTGGAGACTCGGATTGACCGCAGCGAAGGACGCACCAGCGGACTGCTCACGATCTTCAGCATCCTTGGCGCGCTCGGCATTCTTGTCTCGATCTTTCTCGCGCTCAGGCGTTGATGGCAGGTGTCCAACTTGTTCCAACTCTGCTGCTCACTGCGCTGTACTTGCTGTTGCCACCCTGCACCGCACCGCACCGCACTGCACTGCACGCACTACTGCACTGCACGCATACGCGCGACTCATTGATGGTGGTGATAGACCCCCGGCCGCCGCGTTGATTGATTTTAGAATTTTCAGTTTTTTGATTTGCTTCTGGTGGTTCATTGAATGGCAGCTCCGAAGATTGACAAGCGACACCAGCCGCAGCTGCTTGAATGGCTGGCCGCTGGTTATCAGAACAAGCGCATTCGCGAACTGATGAAGACCACGAAGATGCCGGTGATCGGTGACACGGGGCTGGGTTATTACCGAACGAAGTGGCGGGAAGAAATCGTGGTGGCAATCAAAGCCCGTCACGATGAGGCGCTTTCCAGCGGCCTCGCATTGAAGGCGGAGCGAGTCAAGCGGCTTTGTGATCATGCCGATGAAATCGAAGCCAGGCGGCTTGAACTCGACAAGATCCTCAAACCATCGTGGGCTGCCGAGTGGCGAGCGACGCTTGAGGACATCGCGGCTGAGATGGGTGACCGGCGAGGCGCGAAGGATGGGACTGATGAAGCGAGCATCAAGGTTTACGTCAACATTGATCCTGCTCGGATCTGAGAGGTGACGCAATGACACGCTACTGGGCCAATCGCAAAACCAAAGTTGTCCACGATGCGAGGACGAAGAGCCAGCAGTGTTGTGCCGAGTGGATCAGCGCGACGCGCCTCATCCGGTTCAGCTCACTCAGCCAGGCGGTGAGCGATGGTTACCGGCTCTGCCGCAGGTGCTTCAAGGGAGCTGATGCTGGCAATGGTCTGAAGGGATGAGGAGAGTTGAACGTAACAGCCCTGATGAGGATTCACGGCAGCAGCGGCGGCGGTTCTGGTTATTCGTTTCGACGCTGATCGTGCTGGCACTCTGGCTGGCGCTCTCCGCGCTGGCGGTCTGGTTTCTACTGAGGGTTTGATGATGCGGATCGCACAACGCAGACATTTACTGGAGCGGCGGCTGATCGCCATGGAGCGGCGGCGGCGGCTGAAACGCTGGGGCTGGCTCGCGGTTGTCTGGCTGGCCGTGCTGGTGATCGTGATGGCGATGCTTGTACTGAGTGAGAGCGTTTCGGCTGCCGGGTTCGCGCCGGAGTCACGGGCCTATGAGCCATGTGGCGCGGCTCTTGAGCTGATGTACGACCGCTCGGATGAAGTTGTGTTGAGCGGTCCCGCTGGGACTGGCAAGAGCAGAGCGAACCTCGAAAAGGTTCATCTGCTGATGTTGAAGTATGCTGGCGCTCGCGGCCTGATTACCCGCCAGACTCGTGAGAGCCTTTCCGAATCCGCGGTGGTTACTTATGAGAACCACGTCCTGCCTGCCGATTCCTACCTTAAACAAGGTCCGCAACGTTCCCGACGCCAGCATTACAGCTACCGGAACGGTTCGGTGATTATCGTGGGTGGTCTGGATAAGCCGAGCAAGGTCATGTCGACTGAATTCGACATCATCTATGTGCAGGAAGGCACCGAGCTGGATGAAAACGCGTGGGAGTCGCTGACTACCCGCCTGCGGAATGGCGTGATCCCATATCAGCAGCTGATCGCGGACTGTAACCCCGGCTCGCCCTCAAACGGGCCCAAGCCGCGAGGGGTGAGGGGCCAGACGCGGATGCTGGAGAGCAGGCACGAAGACAACCCGAGGATCCATGACCGGGCAACCGGTCAGCTCACACCTGAAGGCAGGAAGTATATGGCAAAGCTCGACGCGCTGACTGGCGTCAGAAAGCAGAGGCTCCGTTATGGTATCTGGGCGCAGGCAGAAGGGATGGTTTACGGTGATGTATGGGACGTGGCCGTTCATGTTCTCGATAAGTTTGCTGTCCCCAAAGACTGGCCGCGGTATTGGTCTGTGGATTTCGGTTTCACGAATCCGTTTGTCTGGCAATGCTGGGCTGCGGATGGAGATCACCGTCTATACCGAATAGCTGAGATCTATCGCACTAAGCGGCTGGTTGAAGATCACGCGAAAGCTATCCTCGCCTGGCAGAAGAAGAACAATGAGCCAGACCCGGTGGCCGTGATCACGGATCACGATGCGGAAGACCGCGCGACGCTTGAGCGTTACCTGAACCTTATTACTACTCCCGCGGATAAAGCAGTCTCGACCGGCATCCAGGCCACGGCCTCGCGGATGAAAGTGGCTGGTGATGGCAAGGCTCGTCTCTTTCTGATGCGTGGTGCGCTGCTCGAACGTGACCGCGAGCTGGATGAAGCCAAGCTGCCCTGCTCGACCGAAGAAGAGATCGAAGGCTATATCTGGGATGAGCGGCGAGACCAGCCGGTTAAGCGCGATGATCACGGGATGGATGCGCTGAGGTACTGCGTCACGTTCGTGGATGCGGATTATCTGCCACTGATCATCTTCGGTGGTGACGAGGATGAGGATGATTACTAATCAAAGTCGGAAGTCAGAACTATGAACGATGAAGTCATCAGGAAAGTCGGAAGTCATCAGGAAAGTCAGAATTCAGAACTATGAACGCGGAAGTAAGAATCAGGAATCAGCATCCGAATCCCACTTCATCGTTCAGACTTCTGAATTCTGACTTTTCCTGATGACTTCCGACTTTTCCTACGGTGAAGACTCTGAGAGCTGAAACGAAACATCTGGTTTTCGATGGCGACAGCGTCAAGGCGCTCAATGCGCTGCCTGGCTATGACGCGAGTGTGTCTGCTGGGGTGACTTCGGTGGGTGATGCCTATGCGGCCGCCAGCTATGGTTACAGATGTATTCATTTGAGGGCCAACTCGATCAGTCAGATTCCTTATCAGGTGACCGGGTCTGGATCAGGTCAGGCTGCCTTGCGGAAACTCGGCTGGGATTACGAGCATGTCCTGCCACGGCTGCTCTGGCTGACTGAAGCGGCTTTGTGTCTCTATGGGGCGGCGTATTGGTTTCGTGAGCGCAATCTGGTGCGGACGATGGGTTATCGCTGGCTCGCGCCGCAGACGATCAGCCCGGTCTATGACCGCGAGCAGGGAATCACTGGCTACAAGCGCCGCCTCGATGTCGGACGCCGTCAGGCGTTCGGCGAATCGCTCAATCGTGAAGACACGCTTGATCGCGGCGTGCCCGTCATCGGAGCCGTGCCTGATTTCACGCTCGATGATGTGGTGGCCTTCTATTTCCCCGATCCGGAGACTGAGCTGGGGCCGGGCCGCTCGCCTACTCACGTCGCGCTCGAAGCTATCGGGCTGCTCAAGTACGTGAACGAGTATGCGAGCGGATTCTTCAAACGGGGCGCTATCCCGGCCGTGCTGCTCTCGGTCAAAGGCCCGGCTACTGAGACTGATCTGAAGAAGCTGGAAGCGTGGTGGAAACGCCTTGCGCAGGGAGTCAGACAGGCCTGGGCGACGGTGGCGGTGAGGGCTGATGTAACGCCGGTCATCATCGGTCAGCCGGTCAGCGCTCTGGCGATGCCGGATCTCTCCGTCAGCGCGCGTGGTCAGATTGCCGTGGCCTATGGAGTGCCGGAGACCTTGCTTGAGGATGCGGCTAACTATGCGACCGCGAAGACTCATCGCAAGAGTTTCTATGTCGAGACGGTTATCCCGGAAGCGCTGCTCATCCAGGGCTTGCTCAATGAACAGGTCTTCAGCCCGGCCGGATTGCGCTTCGATTTCATGCCGGAGCAAATGCAGATCATGCAGGAGGAGGAAGCGGAGCGCAGTCTGGCGCTCGGGCAGCTTGTCAGTGCTGGTATCCCGCTGCTGGTGGCGATGAACATTCTGGGTTTCTATGTGGATGCGAGCGTCCTTGATGATCTTGAGCTGGCGGTTCACGCGAGTGATCCGGCGCAGCTCGAAAAGAGCAAGCTGATGATTCAGCAGGCGCGCGTGCGGCTGGCTGATGAGCGGCAGCACATTGCCCAGGATCGTGAGGCGCGGCTGGCAGTCCCTGGTGGAGCAACAGTGCCTGCCCAGGCTGGAAGCCACAAGCGGACCGGGGAGACCGGGGGACTGCCGAGACTGCCGAGACTGTGGGAACGTCATGCGGCAGCACTGCGCGTTGCCGTGAAGGATACCGAACCATCGGAGCCGGTCTTTGATGGTGACTGGCCTGATGACAAGTTCAACTGGGATGTGGGCGACGATGGCGGGCCGAGTGAGGATCAGCTTGATCCGATGGTCAAGGTCTGGCAGAGCGAGCTGGGCGATCAGTCATCGTGTGAGTTTTGCCGGATGATGGCGGACCGCATTTTTGTCACCAATCCGAACGACACTGCTCCGATGATCGTTCCCTATACGCAATGCGCTGGTGTGCATTATGGCTACAGCTGTCAATGCACTCTGAATGAAATTGATTTGAAGGAATCGGAAGTTGCCAGTCAGTACCCCGATGCGATCAATGCCCGGTACTGGTCTTATACGTACCATCACCCTAACTGGAATCCTTACGCTCCCGGCGGTAAGCCTTTGCTCGGTCTCAAGCCATTAGTCGAACACTGGAACTTCGATGCGTTGAATGGTGAATGGCATAAGTGGATCAAGGTGGGTAACACCTGGTACCGGGATGATTTCACGGGAAACATTTTCACTTCTCCGGGTCCGCTGATTGCGCCGACGATCTACAACCAGGATCCCCGGAGCGCCTTTGATTTCTCACACGCGGTTTTTACGCAGCTGCCTGATGGCGGCTGGATCCGGACCAGTGATCTGACTGTCTGGATCCAGCTGGCTGATGGGACATGGGTCAGGAAGCCATAACCAATAACCCCCGAATCCGCTGGGCTGGAAGTCCTGGTGTTTTCACTAACCCGAAGGAGATCTATGAATTCCAAAGTACCGAAAGCAAGAAAGACGCCGACCCGCAAACCGGCCAAGCCCCGGACACGCAAAACCTCAACGCGCCCGGTGCGCTAAGCGACCCGGTTCCGGACTGTCTCAACTGGGCGGTCCGGAACCATTCTCGGAGTGAAAGTCAGGAACAAGATGAATCATCAGATAAAAGCAACCACCCGCGCCGCTTTGATCGCAGAACTGCTGTCGCTCGCGCAGGCTGGGAAGTGGGATGAACTATATACCCGGATCACTGAACTGATCACGGTGGACGGCTCATCGCCTGACACGGAATGGCTGTTGAGTTTCCTCACGGCGATCATCGCGCAAAAGTATGACGACGCGCTCGTGATCATCGAAGAGCAGGCGAAGCTGGATGCTGAAACGGTCGATCCTGCCGCTCCCGTTCTGGTGACTGTTGCCGCTCACACGCGGCGCGCGCCGGGCGCTGTTGCCGCCTCTCCTGGGAAAAGCTTTTCGCTTGATGAGTGGCGTAACAAGGTGCGCTCGGCCTGGGATGCCCTCAACTCAGGCTGGCCATATGATTCGCCATCCAACAGCTATGCCTGGGTGGACGAAGTCTTCGATGATCAGATCATCGTTTCGCGGCAGGATGAGTATTGGCAGATCCCTTATACGCTCGTGAATGACGAGGTGATCTTTGCGCCAATCGATCAGTGGACGGAGGTCGTCAGGCTTCAGCAGTGGCAACCTAAAGGTGAGGTTGCTGCTGCTCCCGCCGCTCCTGCGGGCGTGGTCAAGTCGCTTGATGATGCGGGGCGGATCGGGGCCTATGCCATCCGCTTCGGCTCGGCTGAAGAGCCTGACTTGAGCGAGCACAGTGACTTTTTCACAAAGGATACGAATTACTGGTTGGATGAACTGGGATGGAGCGCAGGCAAAGCCATTGCTCCGATGTTGTATGAACATGCGCGGGAAGAGACCACGGGCAGTGATCCGGTGGTCGGTCGCTGGACGAAGGCGGTGATCGATGACGTTGGTGTCTGGGTGGAAGGACAGCTTGACCGCGCGAAGAAGTACACGGCCTGGGTTGAGCGGCTCGTCAAAAAGGGCGTGCTCAAACTTTCAAGCGATAGTGCCCCGCACCTTGTTCAGCGTGAAGCGCAGAACAACGGGACACACAAAGTTCTGAGGTGGCCGTTGCTGGCCGCCTCGATGACGACGACACCGGCGGAGCCAAGGCTGCTGCCGGTCGAAGCACTCGGCGCCGCTTACAAATCCGTAGGCGTGACCGATTTCAATCAACTGATAACTGATTTGGAGGTGAAGACGATGGACCAGGTAACTATTGATCAGATCGCCTCGGCGGTGGCAGCGAAGATGTCTCCACCTCCGGCCGCGGTGAACGATGAAGGCAGAAGGATGAACGATGAAGGCGCTGCCAAAGCTGCCGCCACACCCGGCCTTGAGGAAATTGTCAGTGCGGTGACTGATGGCGTGATCAACAAGCTGGCTGAGATGCCCGCCATCAAGGAGGCGGGTTTTCTCAAGCCGATTTCGAGGGGGCCTTTCATCAACAAGACCCCGCACAACATGGATGAGTACAAGGCCTTCGGGCTGTATCTCCACTACGGCGAACACCGTTTGCAGGATAGTGTCAAGGCACTGCTGAAGTTTGATTCTGGCAGGGGCCGCGAGGTTGATGATGGGGTCAAGGTCGCGCTCAACGTCGGGACGACCACTCAGGGCGGCTTCCTGGTCCCGGTTGATTACTCGATGGAGCTCGTCCGCTCGCTGGCTGAACTTTCGCATCTGCGCTCAGCCAGAGCCAGGCAGATCAAATTCCCGGACGCGCTGACCTTCAAAGTCGAGGGGCTGACTTTCAGCGCTACTGCCGTGCTGACTTCCGAAGCCGCGGCGTATGACCAGGTCGAACCAACGATCGGGGAGACCACGTTCCAGGCCTATAAGTACACGCGCCTGGCAAAGGCCTCGGATGAGCTGATCGATGATTCCAGATTCGATCTTTGGAAGGAGATTCTTCAGCCGGACTGGGCGCAGGCCTTCGCGGCCGCGGAGAATACGGCGTTCACGACCGGGACCGGCTCATCACAGCCACAGGGTGTGGTGACTGGCGCGGGCACGGGTAAGACAACGGCCTCAGCCACCGTGATCACGGCGGATGAGATCAAGGATCAGTATTACTCGCTCAATCACAGGTATCGGGAGAGCCCGGCCTGCGCGTTCATGATGAACGACGCGATTGTGCAGTACATCGATAAGCTCAAGGATGGTCAGGGGCGCTATCTGATCGGTGGTGATCTGACTAAGGGCATGCCGCTGACCCTGCTCGGTCGGCCGATCATCATTAACAACACGATGGCGTCGAGTGTGGCGACCGGGAACAAGACGATCCTCTTTGGTGACTTCAGCTATTACTGGATCGCTGATCGCTCGAGCAAAGGCCCTGATGGCAAGCTTGCTCAGACTGAGATTTATGTTCGCCGCCTGAACGAACTCTATGCGGCGACCGGTCAGGTGGGCTTCCGCGCGTATATGCGCGTGGATGCTCACGTCATGCTCGCGGCGGCCTTCAAGCTGCTGGTCCAGGCCTAGTGGAACGATGAACGATGAAGGATGAACGATGAAGTAAGAAAATCAGAAGAGGCTTTGCTTCCGAATCCCACTTCTGACTTCATCCTTCTGACTTCTGACTTTGAGAGGGGGTAGCGATGGCTGATACAAGTTACACGACAAAAGTTTATTTCAAGCAAAGTCCGGGCGCGGCTGCTGTTGACACGATCGTCGTGGCGACTGGTGGGATCGTGCAATTC
>OBEQ011618075.1_pt1 | contig 12882 bp, 12 predicted proteins | sample 1670901 | NCBI WGS metagenome assembly OBEQ01 (sample SAMEA104232315, study PRJEB22302) | groundwater metagenome | biome: forest; feature: aquifer; material: groundwater | place: USA | collected 2011-08-07 | depth 5.4 m
GAACCGATCGGAAATCGCCGCCGGGATGAGGGAGAAGAGGTTGACCGACATGCCGAGCAGCACGGCAATGATGGCCAGTGACCCGATGGCCGTGACGCCCAATGACAGCACGTGGAACAACACAGTCGCGAGCACAAGCCATCCGATGATGACCGTTGTGCGTGACACACCGCGTCGGGCGAGAACATCCGACATTTTTCCGGCAAGTGGACAGCCCGCGGCACGTCCCAGCAGTGAAAACGCGAGCAGGGCGAGCAGTCCACCGCGAACCACGGCCTGGTTGAGCGGGAGCCCCTGGTTGCTGATGTACAGGTCGGCGGCGTACACCGCGATCCATATCTGGGCGATGCGGATGCCGATCACGAACCCCGACCAGAGGAACGCGTAGCACCACAGCTCGAGGTCGCGCAACAGGCGCCAGTCGAACGGCTTTCGTGTGGTTGCCACCTGGTCAGACGGGGCGGACCGGAACAGCACGAGCGCCAACACGCCCAGCACGGCGATTGCCGCGGCAAGCATGTGCATCCCCTGGCGCCAGCCGGACGCAAAATAGACCGAGAGGATCGGGAGCAGCGCGTATGCGGCACCTTCGCCGAGGGCGCCGCCGACGCCGCCGAGCGTTCCCTGGCTCAGTCCGCGTTCCTTGTCTGGAAACCATCGCGCGACGCCACCCGTCAATGGCATGTACACCGCCGCTGCCGCGATACCGCTGAGAATGCGCCAGAAGATGAGCGAGCCAGTCGACTGGCCCATCGCGAATCCGGACATCGTTGCGGCGGTGAGGAAGATGCCCGTTCCGATGACTGCGCGACTGCCGAGTCGGTCTGACGCGATGCCCCACGGCATCTGGGCCACCGCGTAAGCGTAGAAAAACGCGGACCCCATCACACCGAGCGTGCCTCGATCGATGCCTAGATCGGCGGCGATGAATTTCTGCACCCCGGCGTAGTTCTGTCGCGAGAACTGGCTTGTCCCGTATGCGAGGATGCCGACCGCAAGAATGACCCAGCGGTACGGGTAGGGGTTCTGGTTTCGAGCGTCCGGTGTATCGCTCATGGCAGTGCCATCTGCGTGAAAGGGACAGTTGTGCGCCGTGTGCCGACGCTCGAAAGCTGTGGTGTCAGACGGGCGAGCGGCGAATGCTAGCAAGATTGAGGCAGTGAAAGCAAACTGCGCGAGTGAATCCCCAGCTTCTCTGGTCTATGAAATCGAGATCGGATATGGTGTGCGGCATGCGACAAGCTCTTTGCGCCCTCGTTCTGGTCTTGGCTGGCGTTCCCTTGATAGCAGCCGATCTTTCGACGCTGGCCACGCTGGCTGCGCAGGGCCCTCTGCAGGCTCTGGACAAGGCCTATCAGCAGCCCGGACAGGCCGTCAAAGTTCAGTTCGACACGTCGCCGAACATCACGAAGCGGCTTGCCATGGGCGAGATGCCAGACGTGCTGGTCGCACAGTCTTCGACTGTTGACCAGATGATCAAGGATGGGCGTGCGATTGCCGCGACGCGCACGACGATCGGCAAGATCGGTGTTGGCGTTGCCGTCAGCCCTGGTGGACGTCGACCGGATATTTCAAGCGTCGACGGGCTGAAGGCGTCGCTCCTGCAAGCAGACTCCGTGGTCTACAGTCAGGGCGCGTCCGGCCTGCTCGTGGAACAGATGCTGCGCACGATCGGGATCGCCGATCAAATCAAGGGCAAGACCGTGCAAGTGCCTACGGGCGGCGACGTCATGCAGCGCCTGGGCAACAGCCGCAACAACCAGATTGGCTTCACCATGGTGAGCGAGATCAAGCTTGGGGAGTTGTACGGGGGCTCGCTCGTCGGGCCGCTGCCCCCGGCCGTCCAGACGTATACGGCGTACGACGCCATCGTGATGTCCGCCACGCGCGCGCCGAACGCCGCGCGCGCGTTGATCGCCTCGATCACAGCCCCGGCCGCGCGTCAGGTATTCGCCGCGGCCGGCTGGAATTTCTGATCCGGAGGTCTCTGTAGTCGTGGTCGACGTCCGCAGCCGGCGTGCGGCGGGCGTTGCTCTGCCTCCGTGTCTGTCTGAGGATCCGAATGAAAGGTGTCGATATGGTCGCGCAGGACCGCCTTCCGCCGATTCCGGCCGAGAAGATGACCGAGGCGCAGAAGAAGGCAACGGCGGAGTTCCTCGCCGAGCGGAAACAGCCGGTCTTCGGACCGTTCGTCCCGCTCAGTCGCAGTCCCGAGTTGATGCTGGCCGCGGCGCGGCTGGGAAGGCATCTTCGTTTCGGCAATTCACTGCCGCGCGATGTCAGTGAGTTCGCCATTCTGCTGCAATCGCGCCGCTGGACGCAGCAATACGAATGGTGCGTGCACGTCGCCGATGCCAGGACGGCCGGACTGAGCGAGGCGACCATCCAGGCCATCGCAGATGGACGCCGCCCCGACAACATGACCAAGGATCAGGAGATCGTCTACGCATTCTCCGCGGAGCTGAATGAGTTTCGCAGCGTGACCGATCACACCTATGCGCGGACGGTGGAGAAGTTTGGCGAACAGGGGATGATGGACCTGATCGGTTTGAACGGGTACTACGCGTTCATCGCGATGGTGCTGAATGTGTCGCGCTTCCCGCTTCCGTCAGGGAACGCGCCCGCGCTGACGCCGTTCCCAAAATAGAGCTGTGAAGGACACAATCACGAAGGGCACGAACGTCAGAAAAAATACGGTCGCTGTCGGTCCGCGTCTGGACGATCTGTACCGGACATTCGATCACGTCAACTCGGCCACCGACCCGATTCAGATCGTCCGCCGCTACGAGGCGCCGGAGGATCGGGAGGTGGCGGGCTTCTGCGCGGCGGCACTCGCGTTCGGACGGGTCGCGAGCGTGCTCCAATCGATCGAGTCACTGCTCGCGGTTATGGGCCCACGGCCCGCCGCCTTCGTCCGCTCATTCGATCCGGCCAGACATCGTACGGGCATCGATCCACTCGTGCATCGATGGATTCGCGGACGCGACCTCGTGGCGCTGCTGCTCGTTCTGCAACGCATGTTGCGGGAATCGGGATCAATCGAACGATTCTTCGCAGCGGGTGACGATCCGGGCACCCCCCACATCGGTCCGGCGCTCGAGGCGTTTTCCACGCGCGCGCTGCAGACCGATCTGAAGGCGGCGTACGGCCGGATGCCGAAGCGGGCCGGCGTATGCTATTTCTTTCCGCGTCCGTCCGGGGGCAGCGCCTGCAAGCGCCTCAATCTGTTTCTTCGCTGGATGGTTCGCAGCGACGCGATCGACCTCGGTGTGTGGACGACGGTGTCACCGGCGAGGCTCATCATTCCGCTGGACACCCACGTGATTCGCCTCGGACGATGTCTGCGCCTCACGCGCTACGTCAGCCCAGGGTGGAAGATGGCCGCCGAGATTACCGGGTCGCTTCGCGCGCTCGACCACGCTGACCCCGTCCGTTACGACTTTTCGCTCTGCCACGTCGGAATGATGAACGCCTGCGGATTCGGACGCGCTCAGGGCAGCCGGCAATGTCCGTTACGCGGTGTCTGCCGACCCAAGGCGGCGGATGGCTGAGCCGGCGCCCGTTATTGGGTTTTGGGTTTTGGGTTTTGGGTTTTGGGATTTCTCTGAAGCTCCCACAGTTTCATGAACTTCAGCGCGACGCCCCATGCGTTCATCAATGAGATCGTGAGCCCCGCGGTTCCGTCGAGAAACCCGCGCCGCAAGATGTAGTTCCGCAGAAAGGCCGCTGGAGGATGGACAACGATCTCCATCGGCCCCGTTCGTCGCCCCGCCTCGTACATCTGCATTGCCGACAGCGTGGAGTAGTGATTGATCCGCTTGATCTGATCGCGCAAGTCGGTGAAGGAGTAGTGCTCCAGGTCGTTCTTCAAACGCCCTGACGGACCATCGACCGCAACCGACTCGTGGACGTAACGGCCGCGCCATCGCGCAAAGCGCCGATCGTAGAGTCTCGTCTGATAGTCGGGATAGAAATCCGTGGTGCGAATCCACCGGCCGAGGTGATAGGCCACGCGAGGCCCCCGGTAACCGTGGACCGGCGGGTCACGGGCCATGATGTCCCGAATCTCGTCCGCGAGAGCCCGCGGAATGCGTTCGTCCGCATCGAGGGAGAAGATCCAATCGTGTGACGCGGTTCCAGCGGCGAAGTTCTTTTGATCGACGTAGCCGCTCCATGCACGTGTCACCACGCGGGCGCCCGCTGCCCGTGCGATATCCGCCGTTCGATCGGTGCTGCCTGAGTCGACGACGATGATCTCGTCGGCCCAGGAAGCGGACTCGATGGCGAAGGCGATGTGTTCCGCCTCGTTGAGCGTGATGATCGTGACCGAGAGCTTCGGCACTGCGGAATCTTATCGAGCGGCGGTCCCCGTCGCGGTCGCCCCCGTCGCGGCCGTCGCTGTCGAGGACGTCGTCGTTCCAGTCGCGCCCGTTGACGTTCCGGTGGCCCCGGTCGTGGCGGCCGTCACGGTGCCTGTGCCGCCACCGATCGGCGCCTGCTGAATCGTCTCGAGGTCCACGACCGAGCGGTTGTAATCGAGAATCGCGCTCAGCTCGTTGTTGCGCGCCTGGGCAAGATCGCGCTGCGCCTGAAACACGATGAAGTTCGTCGACGTACCCGCCGCCAGCTTCTTCTGTTCGGCGTCGAGGCGTTGCTCGAAGAGCCCGCGGGATACGCGCGTGCTCTCGACGCGTTTCTGGTTCGTCTGGACCTGTCGAGCGACGTTGCGCACCTGCGTCACGACCTGCAGTTCCGCGTTCCTCAGCTGCGTCTGCGCCTGGCTGGTCTGCAGCTGCGCGCGGGCGAGACTCGCTTCCTGCTGGCTCCGGCCCAGCGGGTAGCTGATGTTGAGGGAGGCTGTCCAGCTGGGGAACTGGTTGCCGAACAGGTCGCCGAGTACCGAGCCGAAGCTGCGCTGCGTCTGGCCGGTGATCGGTCCCGGGAACCCGGCGCCGCGCCGGAATTCCGTCCCGCCGAGGCCGGTCAGCCCGTAATTGAAGTTCGCGGTGACGTCAGGCAACGACTGGTTGCGGAAGTAACGGATGGTGATGTCATTTGCTTCGATCGACTTGCGCGCCTGCTCGAGGTCGGTCCGCATCTGGAGCGCCGTCCGCACGACTCCATCGACGTCGACTGGGAGCGGCGCGAAGGCCGGCAGATCCGATGGCTCGATCCTCGTCGTCCAGAAATCGGGTGCCGTCGGGTTGAAGACGAGCGCGCGCAGCGTATCCTGGTTGGTTTCGATCTGCGCCTGCGCCACGATCACCGCCTCTTCTCGCACGGCCACTTCTGCCTCCGCCTCGACTGCATCGATCGGCGGCGTGGTGCCAATCTGGATCCGCGAATTCGTTTCCCGCAGCGACTCGCGCGCGAGATCGAGCGACTGCTGGTACACGACGAGCGCCGCGTTCGCGTACGCCAGATCCCAGTACGCCTCGCGCACCAGCCTCGACGTGGTCGCCAGTGTCTGCCGCACATCGACGTCCGCGATCTCCCGGTTCTTCTCGCTCAGGCGCACCTGCTGCCGCGGATTGTCGATGGAGAAGTTGCGCAGCAGCGGCTGGGTGATGTCGATCGAGAGCGACGACTGGAGCTGGGGCGAGAAGTTCGAGAAGATGTTCGTGGTGGTTGCGCGGGTGCTGTCCCACCCGACGCTGTAGCTACCGCCCCGCTTCGTCTGCTGCGTGAGGCCGAAGTTGCTGGCCACACGGCCGTTGGTCGTCTTGTCGCCCTGGCTGCCGGACAGGAAGCTGTTGTTGGGGGTGTCCGTGCTCGATCCCTGCACCGTGGTGTTGAACGTCGGTGCCCATGCCGATCGCGCGACCGCAACCACGAGATCCTGGATCTGAGGATTGATTCTCGCGACCTGGATTCCGAGATTGTTCTCCAGCGCGAGCCTCACGGCTTCGTCCACGGTCAGGCGCCGCACCTGTTCGCCGGGCGCGGCCGCGACGGGCACGCCGGTTTGCGCGGAAGCAGGCAGGACGTTCGAGCTTGCAAGGATCACAATCACGAGGCCGCTTCGAATCTTAGTCATTCGCATGGATTCTCAACTCCGCACTGACGACGTGTGTCGACGTTCGCATTTCGCGTGTGACAGATGGATGAACGTATGATGACATTTGTGACTGCCGATGCCATTCTCGATCGTTTTCGCCGAGTCGGTGCGCTGCTCGAAGGACACTTCCGTCTCACGTCCGGCCTGCACAGCTCCGGTTACCTGCAGTGTGCGCTCGTCCTGCAGCACCCGCGCGAAGGCGAAGCCTGCGGCGCGGCCATCGCGGAGCGTGTCCGCTCGCTCGGCGCGCAGGCCGTCCTGTCGCCTGCGCTTGGCGGCATCGTGATCGGCCAGGAAGTCGCGCGCGCCCTCGGCGTGCGCGCGATCTTCGCCGAACGCCAGGACGGTACGCTGACGCTGCGCCGCGGCTTCACCCTGTCGCCCGGCGAGAAGGTCCTGGTGGTCGAAGACGTGGTGACCACGGGCGGCTCGACGCGGGAGACGATCGAGGCCGCGCGTGGCGCCGGGGCGCAGGTGGTGGCCGCTGCTGCAATTATCGACCGCAGTGGGGGACAGCAGCAGATCGACGTGCCGTTTCATGCGCTCGCCCCCGTGTCGCTTCCGACCTACGCCCCGGAGTCCTGCCCGCTCTGTGCGGCGGGCCAGCCGCTCGTCAAACCGGGCTCGCGATCTGTGTAATTCTGAATTGCGAATGTCACATGCTGAATGCGATTCGGCACTCGCAATTCGCCATTCAGCGTTGCCATGAGGGTACTGAAGCTCACTCTCGCGTACGACGGCACGCGGTTCGTCGGCTGGCAGCGCCAGGCGGCGGGCGAGTCGATCCAGGGTCTTCTCGAGGAGGCGCTCGCACGGTTTGAAGGGACGCCCGTCACGGTGCACGGTGCCGGGCGCACCGACGCCGGCGTGCACGCGCGCGGCCAGGTCGCGAGTGCCCGCGTCACGTTCACCCACGATACCGCGATACTCGCGCGTGCGCTCAACGCGCAGCTTCCTGAGGACATTCGAGTCATCGAGGTCGCGGAGGCTGCGTCCGATTTTCATGCCCGATTCAGCGCGCGCTCCAAAACCTACCAATACGGGATTCGCACGACGCCGGTTTCACAGCCTTTCGACCGTGCGTATGTGTGGCACCTGCCAGAATCGCTCGATGTCGATGCCATGCGACAGGCGTCGGCGGTGCTCGCAGGCACACACGACTTCGCTGCCTTTCAGAGCCCGGGGGCCGAGACGACCAGCACGGTCCGAACGATTTATCGCTCGGAGATGACGAGCGGGCCTGGCCTGTTGACGTACGAAATCGCCGGCGACGGCTTCCTTCGCCACATGGTGCGCGCGATCGTCGGCACGCTCGTCGAGATCGGTCGAGGGCGGCGTCCGGCGCACACGATGGCGGATCTGGTCGCGGGTGGAACGCGCGCGGACGCGGGCGCGACCGCGCCCGCGCACGGGTTGTTCCTGGTCCGGGTGGGCTATGATTGAGAACTTAGTGGTCCGACCTCGATTACCGGCCCCGCTGTCGCGGCCCGCAGATCGCGCTCGGAGGCTTGCTGTGACTAGTACTCAATCGGTCCGGACAGTCCACTAGATGTCCCGTGAGGAACTCCTGGCGGGGATTCCGGCCGGCCATCCGGACGAAACGCTCGTCCGCCAGATCAACTTCGATCGCCTGCCGAAACACATCGCCATCATCATGGACGGCAACGGGCGGTGGGCCGCGCAGCGCCACCTGCCGCGCGTCGAGGGTCACCGCGCGGGCATCGATGCCGTACGCGATACCGTTGAAACCGCGGCCCGCCTCGGCATCGGAGTCCTCACCCTCTACGCGTTCTCCATGGAGAACTGGAAGCGTCCGGCGGCTGAAATCAGCACGCTCATGATGCTCTTGAAGCGGTACCTCCGCGCCGAGTTGAAGACACTTCTCACCAACAACATCAGGTTCAACGTGATCGGCCGGATGGAGGATCTCTCTCGCGATATCCAGGATGAACTGCGGGCCGCGATCGATCGCACGGCCAAGGACAGCGGCATGCTGTTCAATATCGCGTTGAACTACGGGGGACGCGCGGAAATCGTCGATGCGGCGCGGCGCGCGATCGAGTCCGGAGTCAGCCCGGACGATCTGGACGAGCAGCGCTTCGCGAGTTTTCTGTACACCGCGGGACAACCCGACCCGGACTTGCTGCTTCGGACAAGCGGTGAGATGCGGGTCAGCAACTACCTGCTCTGGCAGATCGCGTACGCGGAGATTTACGTCACCGAGACGCTGTGGCCCGACTTCAGGCGCCGCCACCTCCTCGAGGCCGTGCTCGCGTACCAGAAGCGCGAGCGGCGCTATGGCGGCATCAGTCCGTCGCCCGCGGTTGCCAACGCGAAATAAATGACGCGCGTCATCAGCGGCGTTGTGCTCGCTGCGGCCGCGCTCGCGGCCATCCTGTTCCTCCCGTTCGACGCCCTTCGCGTGCTCGTGTGCGTGATCGCTGGATTGGCCGCCGACGAGTATCTGCGGATCACGGCCAGACCGCGGGACGTCGTACGCTGGATCGTGATTGCCGCAGTGATCTACACGTGCTGGTGGGTTGCCGTCCCTGCGCCGCTCAGCATCGTGCTCCTCTCGATGATGGTGGTCGCGTGGCTCGCGTTCGCCGTGTTACGACAGGGACGGACGGTGCAGGAGGCGGCGGCCGATCTCGTTGCGCCGATGTACATCGGCGCTCCGCTTGGCATGCTCGTGGCCTTGCACAGCCTCGCCGGCTGGAAGGGCACGCTCGTGCTCATCGCGACGATTGTCGTCAGCGACTCCGCGCAGTTCTACACCGGACGCGCGTTCGGCCGGCGGCCGCTCGCGCCCGCCATCAGCCCGAAGAAGACCGTTGAGGGCGCGATCGGCGGCGTCGTGTTCGGGACGTTCTTCATGACCGTGGCAATCGGCTTCGTCTTCCCTGCAACCCCGATCGTCACCCGCGTGATTCTCGGCGTGATCGTCGTGTTACTCGGGATCATCGGCGACCTGTTCGAATCGCGCCTGAAGCGTCTCGCGGATTTGAAAGACAGCTCCGCGTTGATCCCCGGTCACGGTGGCGTCCTGGATCGCATCGATGCGCTCCTGTTCGCCATCCCCGTCTTCTACTTCATGGTCCTCCAGGGCCGCTTGGCGTGAGGAACCTCGCGATTCTCGGATCCACCGGCTCGATCGGCCAGAGCGCGCTGGCGGGCGTCGACGCGCATCCCGATCGACTGCGCGTCGCCGCCCTGGCGGCCGGTGACAACGCCGGGTTGCTTGCCGAACAGGTGGCGCGGTACCACCCTTCGCTCGTCGCGATGGCAACCGTTGACGGTGTAGAGCGCCTGCGGCATGCATGTGGCGAGCACGCGGTGACGATCGTCAGCGGCACCGACGGCTTGGTGGCGGTGGCAACGCATGCGCCGGTCGATATCGTGATTTGCGCGTCCTCGGGAACAGCGGGCCTCGAGGCTGTACTCGCGGCGATTGACGAGGGGAAGACCATTGCCCTTGCCAACAAGGAAATCCTCGTCATGGCGGGCGAGCTCGTGACCGAGGCCGCCCGGCGACGAGGCGTCCCGATCCTTCCCGTCGACAGCGAACACAACGCCATCCACCAGTGCCTCCATGGACGCGATCGCCGGGAGGTGCGGCGGCTGATTCTCACCGCGTCGGGCGGCCCGTTCCGCGATTTGATGCCGGACGCGCTCGAGAAGGTCGACGCGGCCGCTGCCCTGCAGCATCCGACGTGGAGGATGGGCCGCAAGATTACGATCGACTCCGCGACCTTGATGAACAAGGGGCTGGAGGTGATCGAAGCGCACTGGCTGTTCGGCGTGTCTGCGGACCAGATCGACATCGTGATTCATCCGCAGTCGATCGTGCACTCGATGGTCGAATTGACGGACGGTTCGGTGCTTGCACAGCTCGGGGTGACCGACATGCGCCTGCCCATTCAGTACGCCTGTTCGTATCCGGAGCGGTGGGAGGCGGCGCTGCCCCCGTTGGATCTGACCCGGGCGGGAAGCCTCGAATTTCACGCTCCTGCACGCGACCGGTTCCCGTGCCTCGACCTCGCGTATCGCGCCCTGCGGACGGGCGGTACCCTTCCCGTTGTGTTGAATGCGGCCAATGAAATCGCCGTCGAATTTTTTCTTGAGGGGAAACTCGGCTTTACAGCCATCCCGCGCGTCATACAGAAGGCGATGGATGCGCATGATGTCGAAAGAGTCACAACCCTCGAGGTGGTGCGCCGCGTGGATGCGTGGGCACGCGGCTGCGCCCGGGACGCGGCCCACGCGCTAGAATTGAACGTGTGACCACAATTCTGGCGTTTCTGTTCGTGCTCGGCGTGCTCGTTTTCGTACACGAGCTCGGTCACTTCCTCGCGGCGAGGAGAATCGGCGTCCGGGTGCTGACGTTTTCGCTCGGCTTCGGCCCGAAGCTGCTGTCCGTCAAACGCGGCGACACTGAATACGCGATCAGCGCGATTCCGCTCGGCGGTTACGTGAAGATGGCCGGCGAAAGCGTCGAGGATCCGCGCAGCGGAGCGCCGGACGAATTCCTGTCGAAAACCAAGTGGCAGCGTTTCCAGGTGCTCATCATGGGTCCCGTGATGAACATCCTGCTCGCGGTCATCGTGATGGCCGTCGTGCTCGCGCAGGGCGCCGAGATGCCCGCCTATCACGATGAGCCCCCCGTCGTCGGAGCCGTGACGCCCGGTTCGCCGGCGGAAAAAGCCGGCCTGCAGCGCGGCGATCGTGTCCTGACGGTGGCTGGGAACGAAGTCGCCACGTGGGATCGCTTCGACATGGAGATCGGGACCCGGGCCAACCGCGAACTGTCACTGACGTTTGTCCGCAACGGACAGACCGAATCAGCCACGCTTCGCCCTGATGCCCAGGGCAAGTATGAAATGGGCGATATCGGGGTCCTGCCCGACGCCACGCCGGTAGTTGCCTCGGTCGTCAAGGGTGACGTTGCTGAGAAAGCGGGGCTGAAAGCCCGCGACGTCGTCGTTGCGGTGAACGGCGAGCGGATGGTTCGGGGGCCGCAGCTCACCGCAGCGATTTCGCGCAGCGCCGGCAAGCCGATTGACCTCACCATCGGGCGGAATGGTCAGGAGATCCACATCAAGGTGACGCCGCAACAGCGCGGCGATCGCGGGATGATCGGCATTTTGGTCTCCGAGCGGACGAAATCATTCAATCCCAGTCCGATGGAGGCGCTGAAGCTCAGCGTGCAGCGCAACATAGAGTTCGGCGGGCTCATATTCAAGACGCTTGGCGGGCTGTTCGTCGGAACGACGTCCCCACGTCAGCTGATGGGACCGGTCGCCATCGCCCAGCTCTCCGGCGAATCCGCGGCGGCAGGATGGATTGCGCTGTTCACGCTGATGGCGTCGATCAGCCTCAACCTTGGTCTGCTGAACCTGATGCCGATCCCCATCCTCGATGGAGGTCACATTTTGATCATGGCGCTCGAAGGCGTCGCACGCCGGGACTTCAGCGCGCAGGTAAAAGAGAAGATGCTCCTGGCGGGCTTTGTGCTGATCCTGCTCCTGATGGTGACGGTCATCTACAACGATCTCACGCGCATCAGCTGGATAGAACGCCTGATGCCGTGGCGCAATTGAGGAGAAAATTTGATGCATCGCATTCAACAGGTCGCGATCGCAGCGCTGTTCACGGCGGCCCTTGCAGCGCCGGCGGCTGCTCAGCAGCAGAACTATTCGGCGGTGAGCCAGGCTGACATCCAGCGGCTCCAGGACAACGTCTACCAGGCCGCCATGGACATTCAGCAGCTTCGCGGTCGCGACGCCACGCGCGCGACGCAGCTGCAATCCCAGCTCGACGACCTGCGCGATGAAGTCATCTACCTGAAGGTAAAACTCCGAAAAGACGGGACGCTCGGGCGCAGCGAGTATTCCAGCGTGCGCGACCGGATCGAAGATGTGCGGTCGCAGTCGCGCGGCGAGACGAACAACACCGCGTCGACGTCAACGGGTACGACGCTCAGCCGCTCAGCGGGCACCGGGTCGACAACCAGCACACAGTCCTCGTCGACCGCGCGTTCCACAGCCTCGACGACCACGACGGCGGCGCGCGCCGGCGACGTTGAAATTCCGGCAGGGACCGAGATCGACGTGCGGCTGACGAATGTCCTGAATTCGGGCACCGCCCAGGTCGAGGATCGATTCGAAGGCACCACGCTCGTCGATCTCAACATTTCGGGCAAGACCGTCATCCCGGCGGGATCGGTGATGCGCGGTGTCGTCACGGCAGTGGAGCCGGCGACGCGCACCAACCGGACTGCGAAGTTGACCGTCAGCTTCGACCAGGTGACCGTCAAAGGCCGCGCGTATCCCGTCCGTGGCACGGTGACGCAGGCGATTGAAGGCGAAGGGATCAAAGGGGAGACGGGACGCATAGCGACGGGCGCCGGCGTTGGTGCGATCCTCGGCGGCATCCTGGGCGGCTTCAAGGGCGCGCTTGCCGGAATTCTGATCGGCGGCGGCGGCACGATTGCCGCAACCGAGGGCAAAGAAGTTGAACTGCCGCAGGGTTCAGTGCTGCGCGTCAGGATCGATTCGCCTGTTCAGATCCAGACGAACGCCGCCGGACGGTAGCCACTAAGAGCACGAAGACGGTTTGGCCACAAAGGCCACAAAGATCTTTTTGGTCACAAAGAATCACAAAGAAAAATCTTTGTGTTCTTTGTGGCTAATTCGTCTTAGTGGCTCTCGTGGCCGCGAGCCGATTGAGCGCATCGCCAGTGAGTCGATAGACGGGCCAATCGTCCATGGGGACGGCGCCGATCGCCCGGGAAAAACCGATTGCCGGGTTGTTCCAGTCCAAGA
>OBEQ010383555.1_pt1 | contig 12881 bp, 15 predicted proteins | sample 1670901 | NCBI WGS metagenome assembly OBEQ01 (sample SAMEA104232315, study PRJEB22302) | groundwater metagenome | biome: forest; feature: aquifer; material: groundwater | place: USA | collected 2011-08-07 | depth 5.4 m
GGAAATAGTTCTTTAATTAATCTATTTTCAAAATCAATATTTCTCTCCCCTTCTATTTTTTCTTTATTTAATGCTTCTATAATTGTAGCAATGAAGTTTTCATCATTACCGAATTTAAAATCTGTTTCTTCTTTTACATTTTCTATTATAAGCTTCTCTTCAATCTGTTCAATACTGCCTGTTTCAATCTTCATGTCACTTAATTCCCTGGCAAATAATTTATTAGTATTTTTTAGAACAAAATAAGCGTCACTTAAATTTTTTATAATATCTGGAAATTTAATATCGCTTGGTTTTCCAGAGCTTAAAACACCATCAATTCTTAGGGTTATTATCTTATCTTTAATATTGTGATTTTTTATTATCTCATAGAATTCATTTTCTACATCTTCTGGTTTTTTATCCTGGGAATTTATATTAATTGATATTACATCTTTAAGTTTTATTGGGATTCTTTTTATTTCAATATCTTTATCAAAGTTTATTATATAAAAACTACCATGGTTTAATTCCTCTATTTCCTGAAAGTTTGTTGGGAATAAAGGACCGGGGTAGGTTATGGTTCCATTTCCATACTTATCTTGTTTTACAATATGAATATGGCCACCAGCATAATAATGGAAGTTTTTAGGCAATATTTTAACATCTATGCCCTGTACCTTTTCTAAATTTCTTGGTTTTAATTCATTAATGGTTGTATGAAACATGAAAATCTTAAAACCTTCTTCCTGCTCTAATGGATTTTTATTTAAAGAAACATAATCATATAGTTCTAAACCACTTTTTTTGCCATGTAAGCCTGCTAATTTAACCTCTTTTCCATTCTTTGTCTTATGCAAGGTAATTTCAAGTTCATTGTTCTTAAGTTTAACAACATTTTCTACTAAGCCTGCTTTTTCTAAGACATCTATCATGGTCTTTCCAGAAACAGAGAAATCATGACTCCCGGGAACAATAAAAGTTGAAATATTTTTATCTTTAATCTTCTTTAATAATCCGGTTGCTTCTTTTATCAAGTCAATATTTGGTATAGCATAATCAAATAAGTCACCAGCTATTAATATAAAATCTACATCCTCTTCAATGCTTGTATTTATTGCACTTTCAAAGGCCTTCATACTAAGCTCCTTAAGCTTTTCTTCCCTCCAGCTTCCTATATGACAGTCTGCTAAATGGGAGAATTTAATCATGTCTAGAGAAACTAAGGTTTATCTTTTAAGTATGATGATAGTGTTAAATATAGGTTAGAAGTTTAGTGTTTTGTATAGGTATATTTTTATATCAAACTTGTTTTGTTTATTACATATGGAAAGGAAGATTTATGATAAAAATGTACTAAACGATTTTTGTGTTAAATTTTGCAGGGTTATTGAAGGACATGCAAAATATATTATTGTATCTGGCTTTGTCGCTATTGCTTCGGGGAGGGTGAGGGGGACAGAAGATATAGATATAATTATAGAAAAAATAAATAAGAAAACTTTTACTCAAATGCATGCTGATTTAGAAAAAAATTCTTTTGTAGCTATCCAAAGTGATAATCCAGATACCTTATATGCAGATTATCTAAGCAATAACCTATCTATAAGATATATTATTGAAGATCAACCTCTTCCGGAAATAGAGTTAAAGTTTGTTAAGGATTTATTGGATGCATATCAGTTAAAAACAAGAACAAAACTGCCTTTAACGAGCCTTGATTTGTGGTTTAGTTCAATCAATATGAATATTGCCTTTAAAGAGGAATATTTAAAATCTTCAAAAGATATGGAAGATGCCAGGTATTTAAGGATTGTTTATAAAGGATTAATAGATGAAAAAGAAATTAATAAAATTAAGCAGATGATAAGGAAGCATAGACTATGAGGGATGAAACACATGATGACTTTATTGTAAGATGGGCAAATTTTGTCAGGAATAACCCAACGAAATGGAGAAAGTTTCATACTGACTTTATTAATGCTCAGATTAAGATGAATAGAGAGTTTTTGAAAAGATTATCTAAGCAGAAAGACGGTCCAGAAAAGATAATTAAGTTATATGGTATTAAAAATATTAATGGATGTAGGAGATTATTGCGATTAAAGTAATTTTAAATATAATCTTCTAAAGTTGAATAGGCTCTAACAGGAACTGGTTGTGGGACTAAAGAACCTGCTTTTTCCTTACACCAGTTATATGCTTTTTTCCATAATGGTTCTTTTTGTAAAAGTTTTGGATCTGTATCTCTTATGTATTGTGCAGAGGCATATAATAGAATATTCAATAAATAGCTTGATTGAGTTATGGCGTCATTAATTGCTATATTGCCACCTTTTAAGGAGCGGTATATATCTATTATTCCATCACCAAGGAAATAAATTCCAGTAAGCAACATTGGTAGTCTTAGTACTCTATCACACCATCTCAAGCTTTCTATGCAACTATCTTTAACACCATATACCATTTCTAGTTTTTCAGCTCTCTCCATTTCTTTGTTAATTCCTGTTGCATAAATCATGTTAGTAAAAACACATAAGGCCCCCCCACCACCATATGCACTTCTTTTTGAAGAAATGGCAGATAAAAATCCCAAGATACTAGCTGGTATCGAGAAACCTGCCGCAGTTATATTAAGGTAACTTGCTAACTTATACTTGCTAATTCTTCTTGCTTCTACTTTTTTAGCTAACTTGGTATATTGCCTAAGTACCTGTTCATCAACATATTTTATTGGTTTAATGAGTTCTTCAAGGGTCTTTTTCATCTTTCATTAAAAATTAGGGATTATATTTTTTGAGTACTTCTTTTTAGCTTCATAAAATGCATCTAATTGTCCATATTTTTTTGCAGCGAGATACATTCCCTGTATTTGACAATAACCTGTAAATTTTCTATTCTCTGTCCCTTCAATAAGTGTTTTAGCAAATTCAGAATCTAGTTTTCCAAATTGTTTAATATGCTTTGAGGTTCTGTTATAATATTTTAAAGTACCTAAACCTTCAGTTGTATAAACAAAAAATATAAGACCTAGACCTGTTGGTATTAACAATAGAGGATCTTTATACCTTATTAAACCATATATGCCAGCGGCTAATGTTATTTTACTTGCAAGATTGACCCTATCCCCCATTAGGCTTACATATAATTGGTTAACAATTTCAGTCAATTTCATGCTTATTTACTAAGAAAAGTTATATTTAAACCTTTCTATTTATAGTTACTTATAAGTAGTATTAAATAAAGATTTTCGAAAAGTATATATACAACTAGACAGGCTAAATTAATATTATTCTTAAATTGAGGTGACTTTCATAAACTAAACTGTAGACTAGGAGATTAAAATGAAGGTGTACCTTTCAGAAACAGCATTTATAAACATAGTACTTTCTGCTATTGAGGTCTATAGAAAAGAATGTCTAGGTGTATTGCTTGGCCATAAAATAGGTAAAGATAAGTGCATAATTGAATATGCTATTCCTTATCAGAGTGCAGATAGAAAGTATGCTGAGGTAAAGCTTAAAACTATGAGGGAAAAAAGACTAAGAAATAACCTTAAATTTTTAACATACATAAGTGAAATAGGGGACTTCCATAGTCATTGTAACACAACCACAGAGTTAAGTAATACTGACATTGAGGATATGAAGACTAATAGAAAATATATCTCAATAATTATCTCTATTAACAATCAAAAGAAAAAAATTCCATGGCAAATACTTAAGGATGGAGATATTTCAGGTAATGTAGGCAATGATTTTTCTATAAGATTGAGCTGTTATTACTTTGATAAAAAGAAGAGTAAACCAGTTAAGGCTAGTATAATATGTCCCTATGCATTAAGCTTTGCACATATACAAGAAAACGCTAGAGAAAAGTTAGTAGTAGCTTAATTCTTAATATCGTATTTTTCCCCATTCTTGCTTAAATGAACGTTCTTACCTAAACTATAACCCATTTCTTTCGCTAGGTCTGCCAGGTTTTTTTGTAACTCTTCTGGGCCATGAGAAGGAAAAATATGTTCCGGTTTTAACATGTTTATAAGTTCTCTTAAATCTTCTCTAAAGGCATGACCAGAGCTATGGATTCCAGTAAATATTCTTACTTTTTTCTTTTTTAATATCCCTTCTAGCCTTTCTCTATTCCTGATGTTTATAGCTACAGGAATAGTTCTTGAGGAAAATATTACATTATCATCAGGTCTAAGTTTTAAAGTAAGATTATCAGCAGCTAATTCATTTAGTATAGATCCTGGCTCTGCTTGGTTTCCAGTACACACAATTAAGTAATTCTGTCTTCCTTTTTTATTAATCTCTTTTAATCTTTTCTTGACCTTTCTTTTATAACCAACTATCTCAACATCTTTAGAGAAATTAACAATACCAACCTCCTCTGCAGCACTAACATATTTTGCAAGACTTCTACCGAGAAATACTACATTGCGACCTATTTTTTTACCATACTCGATAATACTGCTTAATCTTGCAATATGCGAGGCAAAGGTTGTTATAAAGATTCCATTATTATTATCTTTAATATCAAATAAAACATCCCTTAGCATTTCTTTAGCTAAGTGTTCGCTAGGTGTTTTTCTTTGTTCATGAGCATATAAACATTCAACTATTAATGCCTTAACACCCTTTTCACCTATTTGTTTTAATCTAGCATAATTTGGTTCTTTGCCTAAAACGGGGTGGTTATCAAATTTAAAGTCATTTGCATATACGACAGCTCCTTCTTTAGTATGCAATACGACCATTGTTGATTGTGGTATACTATGTGTTATATGTACAAGCTCAATTTCAATATCTCCTACCTTACAACTCGAATTAGGCTCTACAACTTCAAGATGATTATTAAGCGTTATACCATCATCTTCTAATGATCTTTTAAGAATTTGAATTGTATAGGGTGTTCCTATTATTGGTGCATTATACTTATTAGCCAGGTAAGGGGAGGCTCCAACATGATCTAAATGCCCATGTCCAATAACTATTGCTTTGACATTATCTTTAACTGATTCTAGGATTCGATCATTTGGTATTGCACCTATTTTTGCAAGCGCTTCTGAATCTAAATCCTTTCTCTCTCCGCCTTCTTCTTCAAAATCTACAATTTTTGGCAGATAAAGACCCATATCAAGAATTATTACCTCATTATTAACCTTAACAGCAGTCATATTCCTGCCAACCTCATTAAAACCACCAACAGTATATATTTCCATTATTTTTTTGCATAAAGTCATTTGCTTTAAATATCTTTGTTTTTAAACAAGTTTAAAACTTATGTTGTTTTATATAAATTTATTTAAATAAAACTAGTGAAGAAACAAATATGTCTTTAGAAAAAAAATTTGGTGTTTGTTTGGTTTCTCAACAGATTAGAAAATTAATTAGTAGTAAGATTATTGGTTCCTCAATTGATGAAGACAAAATTCAACCCTCATCTTTTGAACCTACAATCGGTACTGAGGTATTTGTGCTTGATACAGAGACTAATGGAATATTTAGACCACAAATTCAGGAAAGTGTCTATAAGACGCTTCTACAATTACCTGGTAGACAGAGAAATAAAGTAGATATAACTGGTGGTTTTGAAATAAAAAGCAGCTTTACCTATTTGTTTCCTTTAGAAGAAAGGATAGTTATTAATGAAGGTGAATATATTAAGTCATCTCCTAAAAGCAGTTTTGGAAGGTTATTTTTAAATACAAGGCTATTAGCGGACTACAACCCTTGTTTTGATGAAATAAATTCACAATACAAGGCTGATTCTGAGTTAAAACTATGGTTATTAGTACAGCCGCTTAAATTTAATCTTATAATTTATCCTGGTCTCTCATTGAATCAATTAAGATTTTTTTGTGGGTATGATGTTCAATTAACACCATCCCAAGTAATTGAAGAATGTAAAACAAATCCCTTCTTATACATAAAAGATAGTAATGGATTGTTAATACCAGCTAGTCCCATTATAACTGATGGGCTTCAGATCCACCTTGATTTATCCGGGCAATATACTGAAGGAATTATAGGATTAAGGGCAAGGCATAATCCAACACCAATTGACCTAAAAAAGAAAGGTGAGTATGAGGCAGAAAAATTTTTTGAGCCACTATCAAAGGTAAATAAAGCCCTTACAATTATAAAAGGTGAGCATTATCTTTTCTCTTCAAAAGAGGTTCTAAAGGTTCCTAAAAATATCAATCTTGAGCTTAAAAGCCATTCACATATAGGATTATCCGGACCGTTACATTTTGCTGGTTTTGTTGATAATGGCTTTGAAGGAGATATTGTTTTTGAGGTAAGATCTGATGAATTATCTAGCATGGTACTAGATGATGGCATGCCAATTAGTAAGCTAGATGTTTTTAAGACAGAAGAGCCAGATAAGTTATATGGTGATTCAATAGGCTCAAATTACAATAAGCAGGTTGGTCCACGCCCGTCAAAATACTTTAAGCCATTTGATTTTACATTTGCAGCCAGAAACTATAAGAAATTATCACGTTTTGTATTAGTGCAGGATGCCAAATTGCTAAACTCTCATCAGGATATTGCTGAAGGTTTTGAGTTATTGAACAATGAAAAAGCATTAGCACTCTATCATGATATTAAAAATGGATTCTTTCAGTCTCGTTATGATTGTGAATCTGATGAATTAATTTTACAGCCTATACCTTATGTTTTATTATTTGGTGCTAAAGAAACAATTTTTTCATATGTAAGAGCCGACAATATAAAAGACTATGGCGATACTCGGCTTTTTGGGAAATATTCAATAGGTGTCGGTGGCCATATTACTCAGTCTGATGCTCCCGATTATATCCAAAACTGTATTAAGAGAGAAGTAAATGAAGAGGTGGATATTGAAGAATTTTCTAACCCAGAATTAGTCGGAACCCTGATGCAGCATGATACACCAGTAGATAGGGTTCATTTTGGGTTAATATTTTCAATAAAAACAAATAAGAAAATTAAACCAAAAGAATCGGCCCTGGTTTCTGGATCTATGCTATCAATAAATGAACTAGTAAATGATAAAGATTACAAGTTAAAATATGAAACCTGGAGTAGGATTTTAATACCTTATTTGGATGATATTTATAAAAAAATCAAAAATTAATCTTGCTTCCTATCCCAGCTTTTATTGAATTAGGTAAGGCTTCTAAGATGTATTTTGCTGGTTTTCTTGGAAATCTTATTAATGAAAATGGTCTAAGTCTAGCTTTATCAACAATTACTTTATCTTTATCCAGCCAAAAAACGTCTATTGGAAAGAAGACGAATAACATATCAACACAAGAGTTAAGAGTCCCTTCTTCGTTATTAGTTATTAATAATACTTCATCTTTGCTTAATTTTTTTGAAAACCTTAATCCTATAAATTTGCTTAAGGTCGAATTACAATATTTAATCCTCATTTGATACTAAAATATTTAAATAAACTAGATTATTAACCTTATCATGCTTAAAAAAGGTGTAATTATTTTACTTTTACTTTTAATACCTTCAGTTATTTCTATTACTGTTGAAGAAACACTCAAGATAAATGATACTGTAACAGTTAATGGAAAGAATTTTCATCTTGAAAGAATTGGTGCAGATTATAGCTCAATAGTTTCTGTAGATGGCATTAAAGGAATTGTTCCCTTTAGAGAAAATTCTACAAAAAGGATTAATGGAGCAATATTATTAGCTGAAAATATAACATATATTGATCAGATAGATTCTTTAGTTACTTTACAGATTACAGTTGATTATGTTTGTGGGGATAAATTTTGCAATGAAACACAAGGAGAAGATTCTTTAGGATGCTGTACAGATTGCGGTTGCAAAGAAAATGGTTATGCATGTGCAGGTAATCTTTGTAAGATTAATATGTGCTCGGTTAATGCAGATTGTGATGATAACGATGAATGTACCCAAGATAAGTGTAGCGGTTCCCCTAAAACATGCTCCTATAAAAAAATTCCCGATTGTCCAAAAAATCTAACACTTGATGAGGAGAAAAAGAATACTTCAGAAGAAGCTAAAAAAGTAGAATGTAAACCAAATGAATGTATAATAAATGAAACCTGTCATGATAATGGTTCTATATTAGGAGATAAATTTTGTTCAAATGGTACATTTTTAGAGAGAAAAAAACAAGGTCAAGATTGTAGTAATAATTATGAATGCTTGAATAATGAATGTGTAGCTAACAAATGTAAAATACCAGAAACTAGTTCTACAATAATTGGAACAATTGCAGCGATAATAGCTTTAGTTTTTGGTTTGATAATATATAAAAAATATTTTACTTCTTAGATCTTTTAATAAATTTTTTATTTAAAATAACAGTCTGGTATTGGAACTTTCTTTTCAATAAATTCTTCAATACCATATTTGCTTTCAAAAACCCCACCACAATTATTGTCAAGTAACCTGAATTCATCAGCTATTCTAGGTCCGTATGTTCTATATGATGCTATCTTTCCATTAATTACATATTCATTAAACCCAGTTCCATTTGGTCTATCCCATTCATTTACAACACCAACTACCTTGCCCATAAATGTGAATGGAGAGCTCTGCATTAATTTTGCATCAGTTTTATCAGGAACAGGAAATCCTTTTTCATTAGTTTCTAAACCATAAGCGCTTGATCCAAGAAGACCTAAACTTAAAACTCCAACTAAACCTAATTTACTTAATTCTTTTTTCATTTTATACCCCCATCACTTAATTTAATTTGTTTTTTTCATAAAACACTAGTTTAAAAGAATTATTATACTATAATGATTATATCCTAAAATAACTATTCCAGACCTAAGAATATCTCATATAGCTTTTGGAAGAAATTCTTCTTCTCTTTTCTTTCTATGGTTTTCAAATACTGTGCAACATCTTTAACAGCAGTTTCATATGTAAATACTTTATCTATCCCTCTTCTTTTAAAATATCTTATCTCCTTTTTACTTAAACTTCCTTCAACAAAAACACTTAAGTCACTCATTTCTTTTTCTTTTATTCTTTCCATAAAACTAGAAAGTAATTCCTTATTTGAATAAGAACAAATACCGATAGCATCAACATCCTCTTGCATTGCGGCATTAATAATCTGATCAATATTATTTTCACTACCTGTATAAATAACCTCAAACCCTGAATCTCTTAAGCCAATAGAAATAGCTTTAATCCTTGCTCCATCATTATCAGGATTAAGTACACACATCATTATCCTTTTTCTGTACATACTTTTAATTAATTCAGTTTATTTTTAAGCTTAATGATTGAAACAAATAATTATATATTAGAAATGGGGTTAATTCAATAATAAATAATCAAAAGAGGTGATGCTTATGAGTTTATATGAAATTCTAAAAGAACTAATCGGGGATGAGTTATATAAAGAAGAATTAACTGACCAGGATAGGGAAGACATTGGTAAGGTTGTAGAAAAGTATGGAAGAAAAGAAATAGTTAATAATTATGATAAATTGGATGAGTACATTAAATTAAATAAAGATGATCTAAAGGTAAAGGACTATGTTGGGGACGTATTTGAAAAAGTGGTTAGAGATATTCAATATGTAGATGATGATGACTTTGATGATGAAGAAGATAAGAAAAGAGAGATAAAAAGAAACGAACAAAAAACATACTATAGGATTATAAAACTTTTAGATCAAGAACTTAAAGAGATAGATTATGATCCTGTATGGGCAGATTTAGAGGGTATTCCAACAGACATTAATGACGATTAGAAAATAAAACTTCCGTCTTTGATTAAATCCTCTTCTTTATTTTCTTTTATAATTTTAAGTATGTTTATCTTTACATTACCATTTCTTGGATAAACCATATCCTCATGAACCACATTCTCTTTGCTTTTAAAAGAACTAATATCTGTAATACCACCTAAATGCTTGCTTAAACCATAGGCAATATGAATTCCTTCTACTTTTTCATCCTCTAAAACTGATCCAGATATAATTGCCCATTCATTACAACCAACACCTAATTCAGCCATGTTTCTTCTTGCTTTATCAACATTAAAGAATCTAATCATAGAATCAAATAGTCTTCCATTTCCTTTAATAGTGGTAACTTTATTTTCATCAACCTCAAAAACAACCAACTCATTATTTTTTATAAATGGAATTTGACCTTTAGTTTTACTTTTACCAAACTTTTCACTTTCACCTTCATAAGGAACAATATAGGTTTCACCACTTGGAAGATTTATTATGGTTTTAGGTTCCCAACATCTTCCATTATCTTCTTCAGCTGTTCTATTCCTTAAATCAAAAAACATCTCAAATTTCTTTCCATCAGCATTAAAAACTACTTTAGCACCAACAGCATCTTTTAACTTATTTTTAACCAAAGAACACCGTTCAGCAACCCTTTCATAATCAGCAGCTAAAGAGGTTCTTTCCATACTTTTACTTACTCCAGGCATTGATGCTGCCCTAAAACTAAATCTTTCAGTTGCAAAAATTAAAGGGGCAGTAGCTGAAAATTCGGTCATGGCAAATACTATGTCCGCCTTGCTTAGAACCTCATCAAAGCTAACCTCATTATTATCTAAAAAACACTTATCGGGAAGAGGCGCATTCTTAGAACCTGTTGCTTTGTATTTCAAAATCTGGTTTACTTTAATGCCTATTTTATTCTCTAGATCTTTAAGTTTTTCAAGCCAGTCTTTAGCCATTTCAATTCTTAGGCTCCATTCCCTGTTTGGTTTATCTTGTTTTGGAAAGTCATACATTACTAATACAGTTTCACCTTTTTTTGGTTTAAAAACATTAAGAAAAAGCTTTTCTAAATTAAACATCCTTTTCATATTCTAGTTGAGAATCATTAAATTTAACTACCTTTCCATTTTTAACTATAATTTTAGCTAAATTATAACCGAAAGAATAAGGTATATAATTAAAATTGGGAGCTTCATAAAGAACAATATCTGCTTTTTTATCTGTTTCTATACTTCCAATTTCATTTCCTTTATCAACAGCAAAAGCAGCATTTATAGTAGCTGCATTAATTGTTTCAGCAGGTGTTAATTTTAAAAATCTACAGGCCATAGCCATTACTAATTGCATATTAAATGTTGGACTACTTCCTGGATTGTAATCAGAGGCTATTGCAATTGGAACACCCCTTTCTATCATAAGTCTTGCTGGGGCATATTTAGAATTCATCAAATGAAAATTAACGGTTGGCAATAATACAGCTAATATTTTTTTATCTGCTAGTTCTTCTATTCCTTTTTCAGATATGTTTTCTAAATGATCTGCTGAAGTTACGTTTAATCTTGCTGCCAATTCTGCTCCACCTGAACAAGTGATCTGGTCTGCATGAATCTTAAGCTTAAAACCAAGTTCTTTTGCCCTTAATAAGATATACTCACTTTCAGCAAGAGAAAAGGCATTTCCTTCGCAAAATACATCACAGAATTCAGCTAGTTTATTTTCTTTTATTAATGGCAATAAATTATAAATTAATGAATAAGTATAGTCTTCTCTTTTATTTTTAAATTCTTTGGGTATTGTGTGCGCTCCTAGATAGGTTGGAATAATATCAAAATCTTTTTTTAAGAAATCCATTACATGTAAACATTTTAGTTCATTAAAAATATCCAAACCATAGCCTGTTTTTGCCTCTATTGTTGTTGTTCCATAAGAAAGCATTTTCTCTAGTGTTTTTTTAGCTTTACAATATAATTCAGAAAAACTTGCTTTTCTTGTAGCTTCTACTGTGTTTAATATTCCACCACCAGATGCGAGTATTTCAAGATAACTTTTTCCTTTAATTTTATCAACAAACTCATTTTCCCTAGAACCATAAAAAACTAGATGTGTATGGCAGTCAACAAATCCCGGTAAGGCGATATAATTAGAACAGTCAATAGAATTTTGTGGTAATTTTCTTATAAATTTATCATATTTATTTACTTCTAGAATCTTTCCATCTAAAATATAAATACTTGCATTCTTTACCACACCTAAATCTCCAAGTTCTTCTTTAGTTTTAGGAGTTTTAGATTTACAAGTAGCAATTTCTTTTATATTATAAAGAACTAGTGGTTGCATACTAAATTATCAATAACATACTCCATTATTTCTGTCTCAAGTTTCTCTGTTTTAAAATCTATATCTTCTGCTCCATTCATTATTTTGTTACAATAATCTTCATCAGATAATTCTTTAAGATTTACAGTAACGTTAAATGCAGCACCATAAATTGAAGATAATGCCATATATAATGCAACGCCCGCATCACTTAAGGCATTCTGGTTACATATTTTAATTAGATTTTTAAGGTTTTTTAGATTTTTAAAAGAAAGTTCCATAACCTTGAATGGAATATCTGAGGCATATTTTAATGCTTCATCATATTTTATCTTGAGTTCTTTAACATCATCATCTTGTGCTTTATTTGATTTTCTATACAATTTTCCTATCTCTACTACCAAATTATATGCTATAATATCTTCTTCCACTAAAGTCATTAAATCTTTCTTTAAGCTTTCAGAATCAGCAAGAATTTCTTTTAGTGTTTCTTCGTGTTCTTTGTATTTTTCTCTACCTATGGTTAAATTACAAAGCTTAGAAATCAACGCAGTTGTAAAAACCCCTGCTAAAGCTGCAATAGAACCTCCGCCGGGTGCAGGATTCTTTGAAGCTACTTGATCAAGGTAATCTTCAAGCTGCATCAACTATCATACATTATATTACTTTTTCTAAATATAAACTTTTCTAATTAATTTAAACCTGTGTAATAAAGTGACATATGTCACCCCCTAAAATAATCTCTCAAAAGAAAAATATATTTCAGCGGGAGTTTGCTTAAGCAAACTCGTGTGCGGTCTGAAATGGTTATACCTCATTCTGAAAAATTCAATATCATCTCTAC
>OBEQ011493760.1_pt1 | contig 12881 bp, 13 predicted proteins | sample 1670901 | NCBI WGS metagenome assembly OBEQ01 (sample SAMEA104232315, study PRJEB22302) | groundwater metagenome | biome: forest; feature: aquifer; material: groundwater | place: USA | collected 2011-08-07 | depth 5.4 m
CTGTTTTGAGCGGTGGAGGCGGGCCCGGTCGGTAGCGCCGGTCATCGGGGACCTCTATGCGTCCGCAGAGTCCCTTCGCCAGAGGGAGGTGACGCGCTCCTTCCGCCGCCTGGCTCACCTCAGCGAGGCCGACAGAGAAGCCGTCGAGGTGCTGACCCGCAGCATCGTAGACAAGCTCCTGCAAGCTCCTGCCCAAAAGCTACAGGCCCTGGCAATCCAGAGCGATCCCAGCGCCTACGAACAGGCCATACGGGACCTATTTGATCTGAGGAACGGGGAAGCCTTTGAGACCGCCCCCAGCGAGCTTTGCCTTGCTGGCGGGGGCAGTCGAAGGAGCCCGGGGGAGGCACAGTGCTCAACCTAACGCGGCTTTGGAGCGGGGTGTCCACCCCTGGGGATAACATCCGGTACGGGGACGCGCCACGAGGCGACGGGCCTCCGCCTCAGCCCCAGGTGCACCATCGCCCCGTGGTGGTATGGAACATTACCCGAAGGTGTAACCTCTACTGCGCCCACTGCTACATCGCCGCAATCAACCATGCGGACCCCCTGGAGCTGGATACACCAACGGCCATGCGTGTGGTGGACGACTTGGCCGTCTACCAGATCCCGGTGCTGCTCCTCTCCGGGGGCGAGCCCATGGTACGGCCCGACCTCCTGGAGGTTGCCTCCTACGCCACCGCCCGAGGCCTGCGAGTGGGCCTGTCCACCAACGGGACCCTGTTGACCCCTGAAGTGGTGCAGTGTCTAAAGAAGGCGGGGGTTGCGTACGTCGGCATCTCCATTGACGGGCCCGAATTGGTGAATGACAAGTTCCGAGGCAGCCGCGGCGCCTACCGCAAGGCCCTGGAGGGGATTCGCAACGCCCAGGCCGCAGGATTCCGGGTGAGCCTTCGGTTTACCCTGACCCGCTACAATCACGCCTATTTGGGGCAGGTCTTTGACCTGGTGGAAGAGGAGCGCATCCCCAGGGTGTGCATCTACCACCTGGCCTATGCCGGGCGGGGCGCCCGCATCAGCGGGAGGGCCGATCTCTCCCATGAGGAGACCCGGCAGGCCGTGGACCTCTGCCTGGAGCGGACCGACGCCCTTCACCAGAAGGGCTTGGATACGGAGGTCCTCACAGTAGATAACCACGCCGATGCCGTGTACCTGGCCCTGAGGCTCCTGGAGGAGCGGCCCCAGGAGGCCCAGGGCTCCCTTCCACTGCTCCTTCGCAATAGAGGCAACGCATCAGGAGTAGGCATCGGGTCCATCGGGCCCCGGGGCGACGTTCACGCCGACCAGTTCTCTCACCACCGCTCCTTCGGCAACGTTCGGGAGCGCGCCTTCGCCTCCATTTGGGAGGACACATCCAACCCCGTGATGGCGGGGCTCAAGGCCAACCCGCGCCCGCTGGAAGGCCGCTGCGCCTCATGCCCCGCTTTGGCCCTCTGCAACGGCAACCTCCGAGTTAGGGCGGAGACGGCCACGGGCAACCCGTGGGCGCCGGACCCGGCCTGCTACCTGACCGACGCCGAGCTTGAGAAAGTGGGGGTGGCCATCCATGCCCGCTGACCATCCAGATTCTCCTTCACCGCACTACGGAGGCCCGGCCCCGGACTACTCCCAGGCGCCGGTCGTCCTCTTCTGGGAGATCACCAAGGCCTGTGCCCTGGCCTGCCGCCACTGCCGGGCGGAGGCCCAACCTAAGAGGCACCCCCTGGAACTGACGACGGAGGAGGGCTTTGCCCTGGTGGATGAAATCACGCGGTTCCGCCCGCAGCCCATCTTCATCATCACCGGGGGGGACCCCCTCATGCGGAGGGACCTCTTTGACCTGGCAGCCTACGCCGTCTCCCGTGGCCTCCGCACCTCCCTCTCGCCCAGCGTGACCGCCCTGGTGACCCCGCTGAACCTGACCCGGGCCTACGATGCGGGAGTGCGGCACATCTCCTTCAGCCTTGACGGGGCTACCCCGGAGGTCCACGACGGCTTCCGAGGAGTGGAGGGGGCTTTTGGACGGACACTGACAGCCATCAAGACAGCCCAGGAGGTCGGCCTGACGGTGCAGGTCAACACCACCGTCAGCCGGTGGAACCGAAATCAGTTGGAGACCCTGGCAGACATAGTGGGCCGCTCCGGCGCCGTCCAGTGGGACCTGTTCTTCCTGGTGCCCACAGGGAGGGCTCGCGCCGAAGAGATGCTGTCGGCTCAGGAGCACGAAGAGGTGTACCACTGGCTGTACGGCCTCTCACGTCAGGTTAGCTTCCGGGTCAAGACCACCATGGGGCAGCCCTTCCGGCGCGTGGTGCTCCAGCGAGCGGCCCTGGAGGGCGCCCAGGCTGACTCCGTGCCCTCAACCAACGATGACAAGGGGATATGCTTCGTGTCTCACATCGGGGAAATCTACCCCAGCGGCTTTCTTCCCCTGCGCTGCGGGAACGTGCAGACTCATTCCCTGGTGGAGGTCTACCAGAGCCACCCCACCTTCCTGGCCCTCCGCGACCCCGGGCAGCTCAAAGGCAAGTGCGGCGTCTGCCCCTTCAATGCCCTCTGCGGAGGCTGTCGCGCCCGGGCCTACGCCTGCACTGGCGACTACCTGGCAGAGGAGCCGTGCTGCGTCTATTCAGCGCCCTCCCTGGTCGCCAAAGGCGCTGCGCCCTTGCCAGCACTCCAACGGTAAGGAGAGTTGAGGAATGGACTCCTTTGCGCCCCTGCTCGCCACCATGACCCTGGCTGTGGTCAGCAACCTTCCCCTGGGGTTCTGGCGCGCCCACACCAGGAAGTTCTCCTGGCAGTGGTTCCTCGCCATCCACCTGGCCGTCCCCCTTGTGGTGGCTTTGCGCCTAGCCTTAGCTCTCCCCTACTTTTCCATACCCCTTCTCATCGCGGCGGCCATCCTCGGTCAGGTCCTGGGTAGCCAACTGGCAAAGAGGCCCCGCATGCCGGTCCGCTGAATAAACCCGGGCATCTGCTCCACTGCTTCGATTTCAAGAATGCTCCGATTATTGCCCGCTGGTTGCAGCTTGAGAGCACGCTATCTGGCCGAGCATCGCCCATTGTTTGAGGCTGTCGCTCTTTGTGACACCCTTCGACTTGGCGCTGCAAGGTGGCGGAGGACCTAGCCCGCCACATCTAAGGATTCCGACGTGGTCGTGTGGTCGGCCTCCCACGCCCTTCTGATGGACCCTACGCTCGGCTGTACCTTCTTGCCGCTGCTGGACTTCACCGGCGGGTGCACCTCGGCGATCTACCGCCAACTCCTCCCTGTAGCCTGGGGCGCACCACAAGCCCAGTGTCCGCCTTGTCCACCACCGAACACACCCAATGCTTTGCCGTGGGCCCTGGTCTTCTCCATGCCCAGCCGCCCTGCCCTTGCGGTTGCTCTCCTGGCAGGCCAGCCGGGCGAAGAGGATCGGGAGGAACTGGTCTCCCGGATGGGGTGGTGGTGTGTCATGATCTGATGGTGGGGTGGCTATCCTGTCCACAGCCGGCCTCCTGGGAGGGCGCCTGCCGAGCACGGGCGCCTTCTCTCTTCTGTCTGATGTGCTTGGACTGCAGGGCAGCGGCGTGGGCCTCGGCCAGCTTGTCGCCCAGATCCGAGGGGAGAGGGCCACGGACGGCGACGATATAGCTGTTGCTCATGGCCTTGCCCCCTCGTCATCTTGTCCCCCGCCTAAGCCGGGTCGCCCTTCGTCGGGCGCCCTGGGGGACAGCACAGTGCGAAGAGTAGCGATATCCTCCTGGCTGTACATGCGCCAGCCGTTCAAGTCCCTTCCGGCCCTTGGAACCCGGGCGCGCCGCTCAGCGCGTCGGAGCCAGGCTGCCGAAACGCCGAGACATCGGGCTGCCTGATTGACATGCACTTTCGTCATGCTGCCTGGGCAAAACAAAAAAGACCCACTTTCAACGCCCTTCGAAGGGGCTGAAAAGGGCCTCATTGGGCCTTCTCTATTCGGTTGTGACCGCTGCTTTACCGGTACTGTGGCATAGACGCGGCAATCTTGTCAAGTATGGCGGAAGACGATCTGGCTCGCATCGTCGTGGACGTGGTGCCCCAACTGGAGTTGACGACTTTCTACGCCCCCTATCGAGCCGACGGCTGGGGCCACCCCGTCTTTCACCCAGAGATGATGGTGAGCCTGCTGGTGTATGCCTACTGCGTGGGGGAGCGGTCCAGCCGCCAGATCGAGCGGCTGTGTCAGCGGGACATCGCCTTCCGGTTCATCATGGGCAACCGGGTGCCCGACCACGCGACAATCGCCCGCTTCCGGCAGGAGCATCAGGAGGCGCTGGCGACCCTGGTGACGCAGGTGCTGCGGATCTGTCGGGAGGCTGGGCTAGGGAGGGGAGGTGTGGTGGCGGTGGATGGAACGAATCTTTGGGGATCATATACCTGACACAGGAACGGTGTCAGGTATATGATCCCCCCTTGTTTCAGGCCGTAGAGGCTGCTCTCCATCAGCAGCAGGTAAGGCTACCGGAACTCCAACTCAATGCGCCCATCCAGCCAGACGTGGGCGGCCTTGACGATGCCTTGCAGGATTGCCTTGGCCTTCACCGTCTCCATACCCCGAAAGTCCTCCAGGAAGGAGCTCACCTTCACAGGCACGGCCTTTGCCTGGATCTCCCTGTCCCTTCGCTCCTGGACGGCGGCGAGGAGCGCTGCCTTGCGGGGCTCCAGCGCGGCCTGTTCCGCCCGCCGGACCTCTTGCCGTTTCAGGTACTCCGCCTCGGTAAGGATGCCCCGGTCAACCCGATCCAGGTCATTCAGGAAGGCTTGCTCTAGCTCTTTGAGCCGGGCCGTGACTCTCGCAAGCTCCTGCTCCTGCCTGCTGTCCGTCTCGGCGTCCTGGGTCTCCAGCAACTCCCGCACCTTGTCGGGATCGTCGTACTGGCCCAGGAAGGACAGGACAGCCGTCTCCAGGGCCTCCTTGCGGACGGTGTTGCCCACGCACAGGGCTTTTGCCTCTTCATGGTTATGGCACCTGTAGTAGAACCTCTTCCCTTTACCCTCCGAGTGCCCCACCATTGCCCCGCCACATTCGCCACAGCGAAGGATTCCCGAGAGCAAGTAGGAGCTCGCATCAGTCCACCCCCGGTGTCGGCCCTCACGCCGTATGGTTATCCGCTCTTGCAGCCGCTCCCACTCCTCCGGGGTTAGTATTGCGGGGAAGACCCCTTCGACGGCTATCTTCTCCCCGTAGGCCATCTGGCCTTTCAGGGCAGGGTTGGTCAGTATCTCTTTCATCGTCTGCGATGCCAAGAGCCTCCTCCCGGTGCTGGTTTTCCCCCGAAAGCCCTGGCGGTTCAGTTCGTCAGCTATGCCCTTGAACCCCTTGTTCTCCTCGACGGCAAGGCGGTAGGCCAGGCGGATAGCCGCTTCCTCCTCTGGGACCTGTACCCAACGCTCAGCGCTCCCCTCGCGCACCTTGACATATCCGTAGGGTGGTCTTCCCACGTGTGTTCCCTCCCCGGCGGCCCGGTAGAGCGCCGCCTGGACTCTCTCCCCCGTGCGGCGGCTCTCCTGGCCAGCAATACCAGCCCGCAGGAGAAGCATCAGCTCCTCCCGCAGGTCCTCGTTGACAGAGCGGACGGCTATCCCTTGCTCCTCCAGCTCCCAGTACCTGCGCAATATCTCCCGTGGGTTGCGCCCGAAGCGGTCAAGGAAAAGGACCACGACGTTGCCGACGCCCTGGTCCACCACGTGGCGCAGCATGGCCTGGTACTGAGCACGATTGTCCTTGCGCCCAGAGGCAACATCGGTGAAAGTGGCGCCTGGGATCAGGTGATGAGTGCGGCAATACTCCTGGAAGGCGGCCTGCTGGACGTCTAAGGCTAACGTGGCGCTCCCCCACCTGCCCAGGGGTGCTGACTCGGAAGTACGCAATAGCGGTAGAGACTTGAACGGCGGTAGTCATGGCGGCCTCCCCTTCGTCCAGCCATGACTCTACCACAGGCTAGGAGTAGTGTCAAGATACGCTCAGATAAGAAAGGGGGATGTTTTAGCTATGGGGGACACCCCCATACCGCCGGCCCTTCGGCTGCGCTCAGGGCAGGCTCCGGGGACTCCGCCCCCTCTGAACTCCTCCTCTCCGTGATTGCTTGCGCAAAGGCGGCGCCTTTTTGTAACTCGTGAGCAGAGCAAAAGAATAGTAGGAAAGAACCTTGAAGCTGTCAACGTTGTACGCAGACAAGCCTACGCTGCCAATGCGTACGGGGGGCATTGTCGAAGGTCGACGGGAGTGCTAGAATTGGCCTGCAGCGCGGCCAACAGCTTGAAAGGAAATAAGGCAAGAGGAAGGAGGAGGTATGGCAACAGCACCTGAAACCCTGGTGACCCGAGAGATGCACCAGCGGAAGAACAAGTGGAGCGAACCCCGGGTGTCGCCTCCCATATCCCTGAGCGACATTCGGAAGTGGGCCATCGCGGTGTACTGGCCGGAGACGCCGCCCCGACTCTACTGGGACGAGGAGTACGCCAAGACCACCCGATGGGGAGGCATCGTCGCGCCCCCGGAGTTCAACCCCTACGCCTGGCCTGTACATCGAGAGATAGCTCCCGCGCAGGCTACCCCTACCTCGGCCGGCCCAGGGACGCGAGGGATGAACGGCGGCCAGGTGGTTGATTACTTTGCTCCCATGCGGCCCGGCGACGTGATCAGCGCCACCACTGCCCTGGTGGACTGGAACGAGCGGACGACGCGTCTGGGCCTCACTCTCTTCTCCGTCTCCGAGACGCGCTGGACCAACCAGAAGGGAGAGCTGGTGAAGACCAGCCGGAACACCGGCATCCGCTACTAAACGAGATTCAGGAGGACCATCATGGCGTACAACGTGTACTTTGAAGACGTGGAAGTGGGCTACGAGCTTCCGAAGTGGAGCCGCAAGACGGACCTGATGAACTGGAACCGATACGCCGCTGTCAACGACGAGTTCGTCTACATTCACATGGACGACGAAGCGGGCCGAGCGGCCTTGAATGAGCAGGGCGCATTCGGCATGGGCAACATCCGCATGGCCTACCTGCACAACATGCTCCGGGACTGGGCCGGCGATGAGGCGTGGATCAAGCGGGTGGGGTTGCAGTACCGTGCCATCAACAACAAGAACGACATTCTCACCTGCGTGGCGACCGTGAAGGAGAAGAAGGTAGAGAACGGGGAGCACCTGGTGTTCATGGAGGTGGACGTCATCAACCAGAATGGCCTCTCCAGCGCCCCCGGGTCGGCCATTGTGGTCCTCCCCTCGCGGGGGGCCGCAAGGCGGTAGGAAGGGCGTGCCACCTGTGAAACGCATGGAGGGCGAGGCATGCCTCGCCCCTACAAGATTGCGTGGATTGCCGTTTCCAGGTCGTGGGCCGTCTCGTCCCTCCAGGAGGCCCTCCAGCGGATTTCTCGGCGAGCGACGCTAACATGCGGTGTCTTGTCTGCGGGACCGAAGCCCTAACAGAGGCCCAGTTTTGCGGCAACTGTGGGGCTTCCCTGGCAGCGGCTATATCCCTTGCGGTCCCGCTGCCCCTCAGAGACCTGGGGGGCTTGGTTGGTGAAACCTTCCGGGTCTACCGGCAAAACTTCTGGCCCTTTCTCGTCATTGCCCTCCTGGCGGCAATTCCCAGCTTCCTGGGACAGCTGGCCTTTCCATGGACACTCCCACTTGCGCTCTCGTCGGTAGGGCCCCGGTTGCTCCTGGCTCTGCTTGGCTACGCCCTGAGTATCGTCGCCCAAGGCGCTATAGTGTGCACTGTGGCCCAGCAGTATCTCCGGGGCCGTGTTGATGTTATTGAATGCTATCGCCGGGCGTTCCGAAGGGCTATCCCCCTGCTCCTGGCGACGCTAGTGTTTGGGCTGATGCTGGTTGGGTCGGGAATCCTCATACTGTTGCTCGTAGGTATTCCGCTCTTCTTTTATCTCCTGGCCAGCCGTTTCTTCTTTTCCCCTGCAGTTGTGCTGGAGGGAATGGGGCCGATCGCCGCCCTGAAGCGGAGTCGAGATCTGGTCAGGGGGAGCTGGTGGCGAGTGTTTGGCATCGGGGTCGTCTTTGTCCTCATCTTTCTCGGATTGGGCATCGCCGTCCTGGCGCCAGGACTCATCCTGACTATCTTCAATAAGACACTTGGAAGCGCCCTCTTGACAGCGCTCGGCGCCCTTGTCAGCCCCTTAGGCGCTATTGGGACGGCTGTGGTGTATTTTGACCTGCGGGCCAGGAAAGAGGGCTACGGGTTGCAGGCCATGGCCGCAGAATGGGACGCCAGGGGGCGGTAGGGCACCGCATCGCTGCGCGCCTGAACGACAGGTAGGGGTCCCGACTCGGGTCGAGACCCCTACGCTTTTAACAACGGATGGATTCGAGGAAAGGGACTAGCAGGCTGTTGGAAATCGTCGTTGCGAGGCTCCGCGAAGCAACCTGGAGGGGCCAGGGGACCCCCCCCACCAGATCGCCACGCTCGGGGACTCGCTCGCGACGACGAGAAGATGGCCCCTTTCAGCAGCCTGCTAGGCCGATCCGCTACAGCAGCGGTCTCCTCTCGCGGGCGTGGGCCTCCAGGTCGGCCAGGGGCATGGGGTCCGCGTTGCTCGGTCGGGGCGATTGCTGGATGGAGCTCTCTTTCCACAGCGTCGGCTTTCCCGGCTCGTGGGCGAGGACTGTTCGGGTCCAGTCCTTGGGGACGCCGCCACGAAGCAGGTCCTTGTCGGACAGGTAGAGTTGAGGGTTGAGAGCGGCGTTGAGCTGCAGGGGGTTGAAGGCCCACTTGCGTTGAAACCCCATCATGGCGGCCTGGATAGCCCCAAGGGCTGTCTCCTTCCCATCGTCGCCAGGCCGGGTGGTGCCGTCTACAAAATCCACACGGGCGCCCTCGGCGGCCCCGGCGAGGGTCCTGTTGAGCTCTGGGGTAGAGAGGCTACCCGGCAGCGCGTTGATGAGGCCCACCACCCGGGGGCTGGCCTCCACCAGATCCGCCGCTCGCCGCACTGAGTCCCACTGCTGGATCATCACCTCGATCTTCAAGCGCCCCCGCTCCCAGCCGTTCGCTTCCTCCAGGCCCGCCAGCACCCGATCGGCCACCTCCACGTCCCGGGGCGTCCGAGCATCGGGCAGGAGAATGCCGTTCAGCAGGTGTCCCATTCTGCCTACTACGGCCAGGAGATCGCCGGCGGCCCAGGGTGAGCGGAGGGAGTGGGGCCGCAGAAAGAGGTAGCCCCTGGGGGTAGAGGACTGCTGCTGGGCCGTGCTCTCCAGGTGGCGCACAACTGCTTGCTGGGCGGCAGTGACCTCATCGTCTTCCGCCTCGCTCAGGTCAAGGACCGTCAAGAAGGGCGGCGCATGCAGGCGGGAGAGGGCGCCCAGAAGCCGTGGGTCGGCAGGGACCAGGAACTCGACGCCGGGGTATGGCCTGCTTGGCGGCGGGACCTGGCCTATGGGGGCTTCGGACTCCTTGTAGACGGCGCCGGACGCCACCACCTGGCCGGAGGCATCGAGCACCTCCATGTCGATGCGGATGCGGTCCACGGGCCGGTGGACCAGGGTGCCCTGTCGCGTGACGGTGGCCCTGGTGCTGAGGGACTCTCCGACCTCAAAGGGCCTGACCGCCTCCCCCGCCTCTGCCCCCACCAGAATGAAGCCGGGGGAGAGCTCGGCTGAGGCCTGGGCCACGGCCTCCAGAGCGAAAAGCTGCGCCATCCAAGGAGAGTCCTTGGAGAGCACTACGTTGGCCTTCAGCCGCTCCTCCGAGACGGCGGCGACGTAGTGGGCGCTCTGTCCCACCCGAAGCTGAGGGGCCGTGCGCACGGGGAAGGGCTGAACGTCCTGGGACCAGGCTACGGCCTCGGCGTGAAGCTCCTCCAGAGGGCGGTCCAGCATCTGGAGCCAGGAGAAGGGGCCATCCTCTGGGCCCCGGGGCCGGAGCCGCACGGTGCCCTGGAGGATATCCACATTGGCCTGGTTGGTCACCACCAGGGTGAGTAACCACAGTCGCGGGTCTCGCTCGGCGCTCAGCACCACACACCGAACCCGGTCGCCGAAGCGAACGGGGGCGGTAAAGCGGGTGACCTCCATCTCCACGGGGACATAGCTGGGAAGGGCGCGACTGAGCTCCGAGAGGGCGAGGCAGACGGTGAGGATGCCGTGGCCGATGGGCCCCTGGTAGCGGGACTGGCGGGCGTACTCCAGGTCCAGGTGGTAGGGGTTGTGGTCGCCGGACACCTGGGCAAACAGCCTGACCAGCTCCTGGTCCACCTCGACTCCTGGGAGCTCCACGGGCCCCTTGTGGAGACGCTCCACCTCTGCCTCATTGCCTCGACCCCCGGGGCTTCGCCTTGCCGAAGGGTTCCATGGCTGGGGCAACCCCGGTCGGGGGTCCCCTTCGGGGTCAGGGGCAGCGCGGCTCCCATAGGGAGGGATTATGTCGACCATAGCGCATGGACCTCCAGGGGCGACACCAGCGATGCGACGTGGAGCCAGTGGTCGGTGTCGCCAAGGGATTGAAAGACCGCGTGGGTCTGGGTCAGCGCCCTCCCCATCTGCGCTTGCAGACGGTGGCGCGCGGCGCCGAGGGGAAGAACAGCTACGCCGTCGCGGGACATTCCGTTCAGGGCCTCGAAGAGCGCTCTGGTCTCCCAATGGGTCACCTCCAGGGCCGCCAGGGCCCGCTCGGCGCCCAGCGGCTCTTGGCGGGGCGAAGGAATCGGCGAGAGGGGCATCTCCTCAGGTTCGCCTTGGGAGTCCTCTTCTGGAGGGAGGAGGTGGGTCACCGGCTTGCCCTGGTGGGTGTTGGCGGCCTCCCGGTAGGCGGCCTTGGCGAGGGTGAACAACAGGTCGGTCACCTGGGGAGGGTCCTGGGCGCCCACCAACGTCTCCTTGAGCTGCCCTGGCTCCTCCAGGAGGCGGCTGATGGTGGGCCCGCCGTCGGAGCGGAGGGAGCCAGCCAGGTCGCGGGCCAGGATGCGCTCCATGATCTCGCTGGTGCCCTCGGCCAGGGGGATCTGGTTGGCGTCGCGGGAGATGCGGTCGGCGTCCTGGAGCTCCTCGGGGGTTCCCCCAAGGGAGGCGATCAGGTTGTACGCCTCGGAGGTGACGTGGACGGCCGTGTCCCCGGCCACCCACTTCACGATGGCCACCTGATGGTCAAAGGGCTGCCCAGCGTCCCGCAAGCGCGCCACCCAATAGACCAGCATCCGCAGGTTGAAAGCCTCGACCTCAAGGCGGTCCAGGCGCGCCTGGCCCTGGGGGCGCCTGGGGTCATGGGGGTCCCTCTGGCCAAGCTGCTGGAGCACTTCGTGGGTCAGGTCCACCGCTGCCTCCACGATGCCCAGGCCGCGAGCGGAGAAGAAGATGCGGCTGGCCCCCAGCACCTGCATGGCAGATTGGAAGCCCGCTTCGTCTTTCCCCAGGAGTGCGCCCTCGGGGACGAAGACACGGTCGAAGAGGATCTGGGAGGTGCCGGATCCGCGCATCCCGTTGGTGGAGATTCTTTGCACGTCCACCCCAGGAGTATCGAGGGGGACGAGGAAGAAGCGCATGGTGCGGCGGTTGCCCACCTCTCCCGCCTGGCAGAGGACCACTGCCCAGTGAGCGCGGCGGCCAGGCCCCAGCCATGCGTTGCTGATCCACAGCTTGTGGCCGCTGATCTCCCACCCGGAGACGCCATCCTTGACGGCGGGGCGGGCGATGGTCTTGATCCCCGCAACGTCGGAGCCCTGCTCAGGCTCGCTCTGGGCGTAGACCCCAGGGGTCTCACCCTTGATGATGGGCTGCAAGAGCTGCCGCTGCTCAGGCGTGGCTAGGCGCAGGACGGGTAGGCTGGCGGTGCCGCTGACGCCCAGGGCCAGGCCTGCCGTGCCGCTGCCCCGGGCCACCTCGGCGATGATGAGAGACCAGGAGACGGAGTCCACCTCGGCGCCACCCAGGTCCTTGGGGAAGCCGGCCCGCGTGAAGCCGGCCTCGGCCAGCTTTGCCAGGATGTCGCTGGGGTAGGCGCCGGCGTCAATGGCGCGGGCCCGGGGCCGTATAGCCTGGTCCGAGAAACGGGCGACGGCGGCCCGCAGGTCGCGCTGGGCCGGCGTCAGGCTGTAGTCACGATAGGAGGCGGTGGTGGTTACCACTGGTAAGTCCTGGTAGCTAGTGTAGCTCGCAGTAGACCATTGGGGCGGAGGGCTGTCAAGGGGTGAGGGGCGTGGCCTTCCTTCGACAGGTTGATGGTGAGCGAGTGGTCTGCGCTGATGGTGAGCTTGTCGGACGTCGGGGCTGACAATACCTGTGACAACTTCATCTACTACCTCGCTGAGGGAAGTGCAGGCTCGTGCTCTGCTACACTGGTTGATATCCGCGACCCTCAAGGCCACGAAGGAGGCCACATGGATGTCAATGAAGCGATAGTTCAAACATGGTTGGAGACGAAAGGTTTCCTGGTCCGCCGCAGGGTCAGGTACGACCTCTCGAAAGGCAAATGGTCAAGTGTGAGCGATGTAGATCTCCTGGCCTACAACCCGAAGACGGGTAAACGGGTAGCTGTTCTCGTGACGGCATGGATGACGCAAACCATCAGCCTGTCACATGTCAAAGTAGATGGCGCAATAGGGAAAAAACGTAAGAACTTCATGTCTCCAGAAGCAAGCACAAAATTACGCGCGGAATTGAACGTTAGCAGCGACAAGGATTACGAACGGTGGTGGGTGTTAAGCCCGGTATCGCATGAAGCACGGGCACAGATCGAAGGGTCATCCGAGATAAAGGTGGTTGAGTTTGGTGAAGTCATGAGAGAACTCGTCGGCTGGGTAAGGGATGATAACCTATACCTTCCTCACGAGTCAGAGGCTTTGCAGACAATCAGGGCCCTAGAGTGGAGCAAACTTCTCAAGTAAGGAGGATAACCTGGTTGGCCGTTCATGCTGAACGTGAAG
>OBEQ010905597.1_pt1 | contig 12879 bp, 10 predicted proteins | sample 1670901 | NCBI WGS metagenome assembly OBEQ01 (sample SAMEA104232315, study PRJEB22302) | groundwater metagenome | biome: forest; feature: aquifer; material: groundwater | place: USA | collected 2011-08-07 | depth 5.4 m
GGGTTGACCGCAACAGTGATAGGGACAGGGTATGACGCCTTGCATCCGTTAGGAAAACTCTCAATATGAAAGTGATACCAGCCCGGATGATCATACTCATTCTTTGCGTAGCAAATATCACCCTTATTCAACATTTTCTCAAAGATCTTCCACATCTCAATGTACCGCACGTACTGGGGGTCTTCCCGTGAGTGGGCCAGAAAATCCTCACCTTTAAGCCCAAACTTATTCGGGAACGGCGCAAGCGATTTCGGGAGCGTCAAATCAATCGCACAGCCAAACCAGTGACATGGTGAGCCGTGGTGTGCCGTCGTGGGCCACGCCTCACTCACACGCCAACGACCGATATACCGGCCCATAATATGCTTGGCTACTTCAATATTATTCGTGGCAGCAAGTTCATCGTCAAGTGCTTGATCATGCGCCTGAACATTGCCCTCAAGCGCCGCCAATGCCGCGCGCGCACCCGGCGGTGCACGGTTCGTCACAAAACCGCCAGGTTGTCCGTCACCACTCGCATCAAGACCCTTAATGGGAATACTTGATAAAATATGGCGGCAACCCGGGTAATCCTTGAGAAAAACTGTATCAGTCCATTCTTCCTGCGAGGGAGGGGGCAGGTATGACTTCGTCGGCCACTTCTTCGGCCGACCCAAGAGGGCCGAGATTTTATTGAAAAAGGTACTAATGTCATTGAGAAGGGAGTTTTCTTTTGGAATAAGGGTCTTTTTATATGCCTCGTATTGTGGCTTTATTTCATCGATCCTATTTTGATAATCGCGAACGATGTATGGACAAATGGTCTCCTTTTTTAATGTTGGATCGCCGGGCTGCGGTCGAAACTGCGTACTACCAAGTTGCTCTGGGGGATAGGAGGGCGTCGCCACAGCAGTCCCAGCACCAGCAAGGATGAAGACCACAGCAAGGGAAGTAATCAGTATTGAGGAACGATAGCGCATCATAAAACGTCGGCATTACGGTCGCTGGCGCCCAGAGAATTTATCAAGCTTAAAAATGAGAACGGCCTTGTTATCTGGATCATGCTCATCCTTGAGAATAATCACTTCGAGGTTTTTAAAACGGTTCAGTAAATGCTGGCGACATTGCTTCATTTTCCAAAGCATATCCATACTCGGATCTGCACTTTTACATTCGCCCGCCACGGTGGTCCGCGGCAAAGCAAACATCAATTCGGCTCCATTCACACTTGTTGGGAGCACTTTTCTCGGTTGTCCAACGCGGTTCTCCCAATCTTCAGTAAACCATGCCGCATTAATCTGCGACTTTGATTTCACATAGAACCCTTTCTGAAGACTCTCTGCGAGCTCCGGAGTGCTCATGACGACCTTGACCGAGACATTCGGAATTTCCCCTGGGATCTTGTATTTTTTTGCCTGAGCATCACTGCCAATAAAATCGGATACATACAAACCTTTCAGGGCGTCGGCGGCTTGCCCGTCACGAATAATTTGAAAACTCTGAACAAGATTTTGTCCCTGCGTAATGCTTGCACTCCCCGAAACAACCATACACATGAGACCATAGTCCGCCGGCGTCGCGATCGCTGGAGCAGGAACCAGCAGAGCGGCACCCGCAAGCAAAGAGAATACACCGCCCATGAGGCCGTGGAGCATTGTTCGGTATGCGTTGCGCCGTATCGTTTTTATCATAGCATGTTCATCGCACATTGCGCTGTACACCATACAGGGGGTCTCCTTACTCAAGAATCAAGGTATCCTTTGATATAAGCCCCTGTATCTCTGTGATGTCGCTTTCGGTATTTGGAACGCGATCGGCACAGGTTGTGGGGCTATGAGCGCTTGTTCCATTGATAGAGCCCGCGATCAGCTTCGGCAGCAGCTCCCCACCATTGAACGTGACTGGAGTATTCAGACCAGAGATATGAAAACCCTGCAGTTGCAGCAGTTGACCAAAATCCTCATTCCGAATATGTCTCACGAGCGCATCGCTTCCCGTCGTGATATTGAGACGACACGCCTGCCACGGCTCGGAGAGTGCACGGTCAACATCGTCAAAACTCTTCAAATATTCCTCTCTTTGGGCCCAACACCCTTCTTCGAGAAGTTTCGTCATCGTGAGTTTAGCCGTTGCAAACATTGGCACCGTGATCTTTGCATCAAGTGCTTCCGTGAATCGCTTGAGGAATTCGCTAAAAATTCGAGACCGATATCGTGAAAAATTTTCCAAAAACGTTGAGTCATTCAGAAGCGTATCCACGCTCTCATCTTTAAGGCCACGAAGCACATCGACGTAGAGAAACGCATTAAGGCGCAGCCCTTGCGCAAGCATCGCTGCGTTCATGGCGGAGAGAAAGCGAGCGCTCTCGCGGTATTGCAGCTGTTTGGCCGTGAGTTTACCCAACCCGTCGGCAGCGTCAGTAGCGTAACTATCGACGCTTCCGAACGAGGCGTTCTTCATGGCCAAAAAACGGCCGTACACGCTTGGGGTGCTCACGGTGCCAAGATCGCTCCCGAATCCATAGCGGGCTGCAGTCGTATCAAGCTGCTCAATCCCAAGCACCTCCTCCTGCATGAGTGAAATAATCGCACGCCGGCCCTGTAACCCAGAAATAACGGCGTTGACCAGGGGGTCATGCGTGACCCATGCAGCTGGCTTCGTTTTATCAAAGAGATAACTCAGTAAATCCCGCATCAGGCCCACTGATGCAATTTCTTGGTCTTCTGCTGTGACGAATGGGAGTCCGATGAACGGGAGTCCCGGCGTGATCGCATTGTCTTCCGGCGCGATGTAACCCACCTGCAACTCTGTAGCTTCTGGGGTAGTGAAGAGAGAGACCTTCCCACCGTTGGTGAGAAAATCATCAAGTAACGCAAGATACATACTGTCGGCACTGTCGCCACTCGCCACAAGTAATGCGTGAGGATCAGGGGGACCGTCTTCTGGGAGCACGTCGTATGTATTTGGCGTGGTTTTAATCAGCGCACCCGCATAGAGCATGAACTGTTTGGGCGTAAGGGTTCCCGGAAGTGTCACGGCGCTCCCTCCTTCGCTCTTAAAAATCGCATCGAGGTTGAGGCTGCTATCTGTAGGATAAGAATAATCATCAGGTATGTCCTGTGCCGCTGCTGTGGCTGGAGTGAGAGCGGTGATTCGTTCGGTTCTAAGTGACGTCGCGGCCTGTTGAGGAGCCGAACACGTTCCAAACACATCACAATACTCTGCAGCAAAATGGTCCGTGACGGTATACGTCCCGACCGACAACAGCGCAACTCCAGCGATCACTCCCAAAAGACGCGTGAAACCCCCCATACGAGACGTTGAGAATTATACACAGAAGCAATCCTAGGGCTTAGGATACCACGCGAGGTGCCCCGCTGTGTAGATTGAAAGCTACTTCTTCGCTGTGCGCGCTTTACACGTTTCCTTCACCTGGGCAATGATGCTGTCCATAACGCCTTTGGCGCTTGTGCTCGGATGAGCGGGGTCCACTGCCATGGCCGCCACAAATTTCCAAACGAACGATGTCGTCGGATTAGCGGTCTGGCCTGTTGGCGTGCCGCTGATAAAGGCATTGCGGAATTCGGGGAGGTTGAAGGTCGCCTCAAGTCCACGGTTGCTTGTCTTATCAGAACAGACCGCGTTGCACTCGGTCGTCCGCACGCTATCGGCAAGACGGAACGCTCGCTCAAGCATTGCCGCATTTTTTGCATGCTCGGCAACCACGTCTTGAATCTGGATATTCGAGAGTACAGGGCGACCTTCATCAGGATTCTCAATATAGGGTCGCAGTCCATCAAGTGCGGTGGCAAGTTCCGCGTCTGTCAGATACCCGGGTGTGACGAGCATTGTGCTCAATTGTGCCTCGATATTCCCCACGCTCGAAGACGCGATATCCTCCAGACCCGAGAGTGATGTTTGAATGCTGATCCGCGGCAACGCAGCGTCATCACGATGGTCCATCACGTCGGTGCACGATAACCCATCATCGCGATCAAACACTTCGAGCGCAAGCTCGCCGGACGCCGCGAGATCGCCCTCACCCGTGTTCAGGGTGATCTGTTCAAGTTCGTAATTCCCAAGCGCATTTTTCAGCTCTTGTACCACCGATGCGACATTGGCGTCGGGGATATATCCAGGACGCACCAGCGTGTCGCGAATCCGCTGCTCGTCGGTGAAACGCAGGAGATCCGACGTGTGAATTTCAATACTCGGCAACGTATTCGGCCTATTCTGTGCATCGACGGAGGCACGCAAATCTTTGAATGTATCCGGGGCACCGGGCGGCAAATCTTTGACAAAATCAAGCGCAAGGGAGAGTGACGCTCCCCGACTATTCTTATAAACAAATTTCGTGGTCTGGACAATCACTTCGCTGGGAACCTGGCCGGAGAAAATCTTCTCCTCCACGGCCAATGCAAAATCCGACACCAGCGTATCCGAAAGATATTTGGGAACAAGGACTGTCCGAATGTGGCCAGGGTCGGTAAACAAGCTCAAATTTGGAGTGCGAATAATCAGCGCCTCTTTTTCGGGATCATTGCGGCCGTCATCGATCAGGTCTGTGGTGAGCGCGGGGTCCGCATCAAAGCGAATCTCAAACCCTCCCCGGATCGGCACCCTGATCTCTCTGCCCTGTGTATAGCTCGCTTTTTTTTCGTCGACCAGCTGCTGCGCCACCATATCGACAGCGCCCTGAAAAAAACCACCCTGCTTGATCGTATTGAGGAGGCTATCACCGATACCCTCTGCCGACGAATTTTGCAGCGAAAATGCACGGAGTGTTGAGAGTGAAAAAAATGGCGAACTCCCCGCCCAATCGCTCAAATGCACCGCACCATCACGGATGGCGTCAATGAATCGAAATCGATCATCAAGTGGAGCGAGCGCCATATCAATCCCCGCTGCACCGGATGACCCTTGGATGGGAGCGCCGGAACGCTGAAGCATGTAGAGCAGGAGCTGATGAAAAAGTACTCGTTTATAAAGCGCGGTGTTCTCCACGCTGTACTGATCTGGCCCATGCACCACAATACTGACGGGCTCTCCGTAATCCAAACCAGAACCCGCATACTCCGCCCCCGTGGTCGCGTCGCGTCCAAACAATATTTTCCCTTCATCTCTTCCAAAAAACTTTGAGAGGACAAGAAAGAGACTCGGATCTTCTGCCATCTCTTTGATCGCAGTGGTGATGTTTCGGGTGTCTCCCTGGGCGCCTTCGCTCAGCAGAACCTGCTCGCCACGATCTTCAAGCAGCGCGCTTGCATCAGCGCGCGCTTGCTTGGGATCTGCTGCAGAAAACGTCCCGATGGTGCGGACCAACTCGTCAAGTGGTTTTTCAAAACCGTCCTGTCCGTTACTCACGGTGTACATGTCGTCACCAATACTCTCAAGCTTTCCCCACAGCGCACCGGCTCCGGAGGGTGGGTAGCAATCCGGAGCGCTTGGCATTGGTGTATAGCCCAGACATCCCGGCCACTTCCAATCGGATTCAAGAAAATCAATGGTCAGCCGGGCCGGCGAAGTGGTTTCCGCTTTTGCCGAGAAGACGTGCGGTGCGGATGCGGGCGCCACCCGTACTCCACGAGATGCATGTTGCTGAAACACCCACGCGAGAAAAAACGCCACAAGGATCGCGAGCAGCGATAAGAGAATAGGACGTGATTGCTTCGCCCTTTCTTTTTTTCTTTTCTTCACATGCTTACCGGGCCATACTCATGCTCTTTCTCTCATCACTATACCAGCACACGACGCTCGATACAATTACGTTATGCACACTGCCACCATGTCACCGAGCTGTGGTATAGTAAATACGATATGAAAAAGATAGTCACCGGGGGCGTGTTTGCCGTTGTGTTTGCAGTGATGATTGGTCTCCCTACCAACCAGACACGTGCGGAGACCGCACTGGAAGCCTCGATCGATGCAACGCGCCTCGGCGATTTTAACATCCGCCCAAAACCCGATAAGGACAACACCACCTGCCCTGCCTATAAAGGATATTATAAGGGAAGTGGCGGAGGGAACGTAAAGTTCCCAAAGGATCAAGTCCTCACCGATTTCCAACGGCCGTTGTTTGGAATTTCGGTGAGCAATGCAAAAAAAACCAGGGTCGTCCATATCCCCGGTGTCGCGCGGCCTCCCAAAGGCTGCAAACCCCTGCCACAGCCGACCGGGTTCTATATGGGGGTACGAGCCCCATCCAAATATGGGGCTGCAATGGTGGTGGATTCCCTCATGGACCCGGTCAACGGCTTACCGCACTTCGTTGCCGTCGCAAATAAAAATCCGGCCGACCAAGAAAACTACATTGGAAAATGGATCATTTCCGAGGCGTGGCCTCCGGCGATTGCCCACGGCGACCCCTGTCATGATATCGGATGCGCCATCGACATCAAGCTTGTGCCCGACGTGGGAAAAAATGATCCGAGGCGAAAGGCCATGTGGAAGCTCATTGCCTCACTCTTTGAAGATGATGATATTTGTTACGCGCGCGATGAGTATCGCGACCCGAGCGCAGGCTCAAACGGAAAGCACTTCCATATCACGGCGGGATACTGCAAGACCGGTAGCAATGTTCAAAAAACAACGGGCGACGAGGGCAATGTCGTCGTGAAGCCTCCGCCACCCCAACCACACGAAGACACGTGCGGCAATGGAAAACGGGAAGCATACGAGGACTGCGATTTGAGTGCGCCACCGGGAGAGCAATACAAGGCACTCTTCTGTAGATCATTGAACACCCCAGCGACCAAAACAAAATACACATACGGGCTACTCAAATGTACCGCGTGGTGCGCCTTTGATGAAAAATTCTGTCGCCCGGCAAAGGTAAAATAAAAAGAGGGCGCCCAGATGGTGAGGGCGCCCGTGAGGCATCGACATGCAGCGCAACGCTGCTATTTTTTCCGGAGCGCGTGGCGCTCCTGGAGCATTTTCAACATGTCTGCCTCCGACATGCTGAGCTCCTTCCACTCTACCGGAATCTCGAGCCGACGCTCGAGAGAGATCCTTTGGATGATCATCCGGATCTCACTGTCCGGTATGACCGGATTCCGGATGGCCCCCCGGAACTCCTGAATCCAGGTCTCGAGGGCTGCCTTCAGCACCTCGTGTTGTGAGCGGTTGAATTCCCGCTCTTCCTGGGGAGTCGGCGGAGGCGGCTCCCCACAGCAACGCTCTTCATCGCCGTCGGTGACCATGAGCTCAACCTTCGGAGCGGGTGCTGGTGGCTTTGCACCATAAAAGTGCTCATGCCACCAGGCACGCATGTGCCGCTTCCGCTCGTTGACCATCTTGGCCCGCGCGGCCTTGAGCTCAACGAGCTCTTCCTCGGAGATGCCCCGCTCTTTCTCGGTGGCCTCCAGCAGGCGGCATCCGGTCTCGAAGATCTTCAGCCGAGGGTCGAACGTGCGGTCCTGAACCCACCGATCCTCCGAATATTCCTGGAGGTCGAAGGCGATGGCCTTCAGGAGGCCGAACTTGTAGTCCCGAGGGATCCAGGCATTGGCGATCATGGCCTGGATTTCCTTATCGGAGCGGTCCCGGCTGAAGGGGACCGAGTCCATGACCCTACCCGCGGTCATGACCTGAGACAAACTCGAAAGGAGCATTATGTAAAAGAACGGGTGCATTTTTTCCTCCAAATGCCTCCGAACCGTCTCAATCTACTATAAAAATACAATATCATAAATACATAAAAAAGTCAAGTTTTTTAAAAAAACCATACCCTCCAGGGCGTTTCCGTGGTATTGTAAATAGAGTGATAATCTTAGGCCTTTGTGGATATCTCCTCTAAAAAAAATGTGAGCCGTATATTCTTTTCTTTTCTCCTTGTGTTCGCCGTGCTCCTGCCGACCACGGGCCGAGCGGCGCCACTATTCTTCACCATGTGTGTCGCCCCCATTTCTGGCGGCCCCGGAGGCATCAACAGCGACAATCCGGGGGTAACACAATTTACTCTGGTAAAAGGCCAGGACATTCTTGACTCCATTGCGCTGGTGAATCGTGGCACAGGCAAATCATACGATCTTCGTGAAAAACTCTACGTTGATGACCTTTTTGGAGATGAACCAAATAAGACGCCGGATTTGGCAATGCAATTTGTTTTTAAGACTTCAGGGCTTGATACAATCAAAGGCAAACAAGGAAGCCTCGAGGTGCGGGCCTTTGGGCACGGGACTAAAAAACTACCGTTTATCGACACGGTCGAAGGCGATGGCGAGAAAGATCTTGATATCACACCAAGCGGACTCGTGGAGAGCGAGACCCTGGTTACGCCATTTGATGCAGACCGAAATTTACGGAATGGCATCCTAAAAGAGGGCCTAGATGCCATAAAAAAACTCACGGGGATACGCGTGAACAAATCAAACATGAAAGAGATCCGCGTCAAACTCCGATTAAATAACCAGGTTGTGATCGAACTCAAACGCCCAAAATTTGATGGCGCGGAACGCCCATAGGATATATGCGCCTCACAGTGATCCACCTTTCGCTCGTTGTCCTCGTCGGCGTTGCGGCCGTGAATATTGGGCTTCACATTGCTGGCACGGCAACGAACGGGGAGGCGACGAAACCGCTTGTGGTGAGCGCGGCATCAACGCCGTGTCGGGATGGGAATGATAACGACCCAGTAAAACCATGTATCAAAGACGATGACGTAGAGCGAGGACAAGGCGTTGGCATGGGCAAGATCACTGAACTTTCGTTTTTCTCCCAAAACCCAGGAGAGGAGGGGAAACGGGTTGATCTCTTAAACTCGAGAGATTTTGTCCTCAAAGACGTCACAAAAACTCTTTTTACACTCCGAATTTCCGTCAGTGATGGACAAAGAATCAAAGCGCATCTCGATTCCCTGCTGGATGAGGGCCATCCGGACGCCCAAGTGGGATTTCTTGAAATCATCCCCCAGCTAAATGTTGAAATACCCCGCGATACGCTGTTTCATAGCTTTATCCGCATTGGAAAAAAAAGAATCGACCTCTGGGGCGACAGCACACAGATCATCGAGGATAGTAAAAAATTCTACAAAACCATGGACAGTGATCTGCAAAACGTGATCGTATTTTATAAGATTATTTACATCCTCCGAACGAGCGAAACGGTCGACGACGTCATGAATCGATTAAACGCAGTTGAAAACGATCCGGATATTGCAGAATTCATTCACGAAATGACCCCACAACCAATTGTAGAGAAGATTGTCGCGGCGGTGAAGGCAGCGAGTGAGCAAGGAGGTGGGATCGAGCCGTTACGGCAAACGGTTGCTGAACTCTATATCAGTGATCAGATCGCACGAGAGACCCCAGGAAGAGAGCTCACCAGTGAGGAGAAGGAGGAGATACGGCAAAAGGCAGCGGTAGTTCTGGGCGATGCGTCGACAACGGACGGCCTCGCCGAGCTCTTTGATGCCACATCGGCACTGATTACTCTCCGACGAGAATTCCTCGCGGGACTCGAACCCGCAACGAGGATCGGAAAGGTGTTTCACATCCCGATCAAAAAGAATGACTATTTTCTCGATGGCGAATCCCTCGTGATTGAATATAAATCAAATAAGATTAATGATGACTTGCGTACGGCCATTATCCGTCAAATAAAAGAACAGGTTACCGAAGGCTTGACGAAAGAGAAACTCTACGATAAAGGTGGTCGTGTGATCGCCCTCGAGGTCGTTGGACGCAGTGAGATCACCTGTAGCCAGAAGGGCGGAGGGCGTATCTTGTTTAACCTTCAGCGACGCGCTGTCATACCATTTTCTCGGTAGAAAAAAGGAGGCCACGGCAGATAGTTCGCTGCCGCGGCCATTCATCATTCAAGCGTGCGGATGCGACCCCGCCTGCGATCCCAACCGACGATCGCCAGCTGGTCGCACGATATGCCCACGAGGGCCGCCTCTGCAACCAGTGCCCTCGCCTTTCCTCCCCATGTCCATGGGGAGAGGGCCCACTCCATCAAGCCTCTCCTTTGAGGGCCCCATGTTTCCATGCGCCCCCGGAGGTCCATCCACCGGATACCCCCGTCTTCATCAAGAAGAACGGGGTGGAGGGCCGACACTGAACGAGTGCCGGGTACTGCCTGCTGGCAACCCGACGCATCGAGCTCCGAGGCCATGATAGCGGATCCTTTCCCGCCGTCATGATCCTCGGCCCAGTAGAGTCTGGAGACGATCCCCCGGGCACCACGACGCTCCCCGTACAATCCAAGGGAGTGAACGGGACCGGGTCTCGTGAGCCAGGCTCGGAAGTGGCCATCGAGACCGCCAGCCGACATGATCGTGCCACCACGGCTTCCTCCGTTCTGTGCGATCACGAGCTCTCCATCCCCGGCAGTGCAGTCGGTGATGTCGCCCGTCCTGGTGAGCGGACGCTCCTGGACGAACAGCGAAGAAACCAGATGGGCGTCTTGCCTGTTGCCCGTGCAGCGGAGGACCAGCAGGGTCTTCTCATCGCACCATGAGACCTTCAGGTCCTCATGGTTGGCGCGCTCATCACAGAGCGGCTCCCATGCCTGATCGGGCTCTAGCACCCGCTTGTCTTGGTCCGACCTCGGGTTGGTGCACACCCACAGATGGGCTCGGCCGTCGCGACCGAGCCCGACGACGGCGATTTTTCCTCGGTTTGAGATCGCAAGCGATCTCAAACCAATAGAGTCTGGAGGCATTGGCGCCGTTGCGCCCTGCTTCGTGATGCCCCCAAATCCTTCATCCGAACACTCTGCCCGACGGACACTCGTCACCAGGAGGAGTAAGACGAACAACGCGGCAACGAGCCCCATGAAAAGCCTCTTCATGATAGACCTCCTGCCGATGGCAGGTTGTTGACACTATTGGCCACTATGCGGCCGTTCTCGCTGGTGATGATTTTTTCTTCTTCACCAATGAATACGGCCGCATGTTTTCGGTTTTCAAAGTACGTATATATTATAGCACTTCTATATAGAACTGTCAATATTTTCGTGCATTTTGAGCATTTTATTGGCCAAATTCAAAAAACCAGGGCAGTTTGCCCTGGTTCTCTATTTCTTCTGGAATTTTGAGCTATGCGCTATGGACAGCCCGCACCGGCGGCAATGCCCGTGCTTGTCCAACAGTGTGCCCCGGAAGTGATTCCGGACACACCGGTTTCGAGTACAAAATCAATGCCAAACGAATGACAATCTTGGGTGATATTGCTCACACAATCGGTTGGTGTGCCGACAATGGATTCTTGTTGATAGGCGTTATAGAGATAGTGGTCTGCAGTATCGCCCACATAATTTGGCGACAACGGAATCGTGTTGACGATCACCACATCGGTTGCGATGGCGGTACACGACACCTGCATTCCCAACTCTTCGCTCAAGCATCCCCCGCCCATATCAACGCCAACCCCGGCAGGATATTCATTTCTCGTGGTATTATACAGTTCGAGCGCCTTCGCAACCGCAGAGACATCCGAGATGCGTTTTGCGTCGCGCGCCTTTGCGCGGGCGGCATTGAGCGCCACCACCCCGATAGTCGAAATGAGGCCGATAATCGCAATGACGACGAGGAGCTCGACAAGCGTGAAGCCGCGGCGAGCTGGTAGCTGGTAGCTGGTAGCTGGTACGGGTGATGCCGGGAGTAGCCGATCGAGCTCACCGCGAATCTCTCTCTGGTATGCGAGCGGATCAATATCTTTCCCTTTCCACATTCCTTTCACGGCCTCCCACGCTTCGCTACGGGCACGCTCGCGTTCCTTGTCATCCCGTTCACGCCACACGCTCATGGAAATGTCAGACCACTCAAGGCCATACCGAGTAATGACCCGCTTGAGTGCGCGACGAGCCCGTTCTACTTTTAACTCTTTAATGGTGACATCCATACTCTAAAAGCGTAGCAAAATATTTCTACAAAATCAATCTTGAAGACTAGAGCGGCCGTGGATACGGCTCCATGCTGACGATCCGCCGGGCATCGGCTTCGGGGAGGACACCACTGTGCCGTAGTGTGGTCGCGAGTGCGGCAATCTTGTTATTTGTGTCGAGAATCTTTGGATTCTGATTATCAATCACCTCCGTGATCTTTTGGTTGAGATAGTCTTTCGTAACGACCGTATTATTCAGTTCGTGGATACTCGATCGCATGTCTTTGACATCTGATTCCACGGTTGAGAGACGTTGCTCGATCCCACGAAGACGTTCCTCCACGCGATGAGAGGAGGCATTCACGGCCTCGAGAATTTCTTGATTTGTCGCGTCGTGATCAGTCATTTGAGCCATACCCTATCCACTCTAGCACGAAAATAAAAAAACCAAAAGCGCGCCGATGTGGCGCGCTTGGAGATTCTTTTGGTCAACTCATCAGCGTAATTACGTCGGCGGCGGAACTGCTTTCCCAGTCTCCTGCTGCATGAGCGCTTGCACATCTTCGTCTTTTATCGCTTCGCCGTAGACCGAAACCCGCTTGACTCCAAATGCTCCGCCACCATCTCCAAGAATAAGTGCGTCTTTATTTGGCAACCCAATCGTTCCCTTTCCTTGCCCAGCAAGATGCCCATTCGTGTAAATAGAGACATTATTAGCGGCATCAACGGTTGCCAAAACATACTGCGTTGCGTAATCCGTAGTAGCACTACATCCACCAATTGATCCAACTATGCATTTGTATCCCTTGAATTCTCGCCCTGCGTAATCAACACCACCGGGCACATCGTCACCTCCTTTATAGCGCTGTATTTGATCCTGTCGCACATACGGTCCGACGTGCGCTACAACGCCGCCAAACTTAATTACAGGATCGAAATTTAGTTTTGTATGGTCATCAAGATAGTAAAGAGAGTAGTTCTCTCCCTTATCAACAATCCCACCAGCGCCACCGTTATTGTACAAAGCCCAATGAAAATCCAGTACTGCTGATATTGATGTCGGCGTTCCGGA
>OBEQ011941286.1_pt1 | contig 12879 bp, 17 predicted proteins | sample 1670901 | NCBI WGS metagenome assembly OBEQ01 (sample SAMEA104232315, study PRJEB22302) | groundwater metagenome | biome: forest; feature: aquifer; material: groundwater | place: USA | collected 2011-08-07 | depth 5.4 m
AAAATCAGTTACTTTTTTATATTTCTGAACAATTATTTCCATAAACTCACCTCGTCGATAAATGTTGATTTCCTATCAATTTCTCGACGAGGATGAGTTAAAATAACTTTCGATATTAAGAAGAGGGTTTCATATTAGCCTATTATCTTTTTTCTTCTTCTGCTTTTTCTTCTTGTTTATTCTCTTTGATTATCTCTTTTTCTTCTTCTTTGGTTTTTTCTTTATCGATCGTATTTTTTTCTTCTTCCATTAAAATTTTTTCCTCTTCTCTTTTTTTTGTCTTTTCTTTTACTTTTTTTTCTCTGAAGGTTTTTTCTTTTATCTTTTTTTCTTTTGGAACTTTTTCTTGATTTATTTTTTCAGAGTTTGGTTTTTCTTTTCTTTTTCTGCCATCTTGTTCTTGCATCTTTTGTGCAAATGCTCTGCGTAAACTATAATTCACGGGGTTTTTTATTCTATCACAAAGTCCGTCGGGCTTACAAACCCGTAAGTCTTGGTAGAATGATCTGCAGTTTGGAGGGAGCATTTTTTCTTTTCTTTGTCCATGATATCTCACTTGCGTTTGTATAATTGTTTCTCGTAAGGCTTCAGGATTTTTTTTATTCCATTCGTCTACTTTTTCTGCTATCTGGTCTTGTGACCATCCTGCCTTTGATAAAAAATTCATGAGTGCAAAAAGAAATCTTTTTTTCCCGTCAATAATTCCCTGTAAACCTTGTTTCATACAGGGTGGAAAAAGATCCTGTGGAATCGATTCAGTAAGAACAATATCTACATGTTTACTTGCTTTCTCTTGTTTTAAAAATTGCTCATTAAGTTCTGCATGTTCTTTTTTTGTTGATCCCCAGCCGATTGCTGAATCAAATAAATGAAGTGCTTCATTATCTTGTACTTGTGTTCTATCAAGAAAAGGAAATTTTCCGACAATGACATTTTCTATTTTTGCATCTTCTTTATTAAATTCGAGAATTTTTGCAGGATCAACGGGAATACTTACAAGTCCTGATTTTTCATTCAGTGAATAAGGCATTCTATACAAATGTCTGCTTGAAATCAAAACGGAATCAATTTCTAAAAAGGCAAAGGGATTGAAAAGTCCACCATCTTCTACAAGTTCTTCGAATGGTTTTTGTGTTTTTTCAGAAATAATGCTGATATCTTCTTTTGCTAAAATTGCATTTGCAAGTGGCTCTTTTATCATTTCTTTTAAGTATGCTGCAATGATTCTTACTCCGTCAGGAAAATAACATTTTGTTTGTGCAACTTCGTTTGTTCGAATATTTTCAGGAAATGTTTCAAAGGGAACTGCAATGTGAAAACCATGATTGCCTGAAAATTTTGCAGTAACAGAAGTTATTCCTTTACTTTTTATTGCTTTTACAAGTAAGTCTCCTGCAATTTGAGAATATTCTAAAATTTTGCAGTCAATATCTAAAATAAGATCCCAACCTTTTCGAAGAATATCAAGTTCATTCTTTCGCATCCCTGTTTTAATTTGCAAAGGATTATGCCATAATTCTTCAGAACAATGAAACGATGTTGCACCCTGTTTTGCAAATTCTAATACGTCTCCAGAGTACACTAAAATTTCAGGTCTTCTGCCAAATTGATTTTGTGGAAATAAAACTCCTATCTCTTTATCGAGTGCAAAAGACAAAATTGCGTTTTGTACATCTTTACGTTTATAATAAGAGAGAATGCGTTCATCCATACATAAAATAGGACCGTGTTTGATTTATAAGAATTTGCATATAGAAAAAAGAATAAATTAAAGCGTTTTACTTATTTTCTTTCTTGAGTTAATCAAGTGAAATGATATTCGTTTCATCTTCAACTGCATGAACTTTATAGAGTTCCATCATTTCATTCGGAAAGTTTACTGTTCTGCCAAATGTTCTGCCTTCATTATATTCATAATATGTTCTTCCTGAATGATTCTTTACAAGTTGGAGTACCAGCTTCTCTTTTAGTTTATTGAGTTCTTTAGTGTATATTTTTGGTGCTTCAATAAGACTGCTTTTATTTATTCCCCAATCGCAGTGCGAATCATTATATTGCAAAATTGGACCTTCTGCAAAAAATCGTATATCAAAATAAGAAAAAGGAACAATATACAAAGGAATTCGTGGAGTAAAAGAAGTATACAATATTCTTATCTCAACTAAGACAAAACAGAGTAGTCATGAATATTTAACTTTTGGCGGAGGAAAGCAATGTGAAGAACTCATGGGCACAGTTTGGTGGAATAATCTTCATTTGCGTCGCATTGCAAACAAACTTCCTGCAAGACAAGTATTTGATGAAACAGTGAAGCAATTTGGAACAAATTTAGAAAAAAAGCATCTTTCAAAAGTGAGGTATCTTGCAAAAGAGTTTGCGCAATTTCAAGAAACGGTCATTGCTGGAGATAAGGTTGCAATTACTGTTTTTTGTAAACATCCTTATAGTTTTTTGATACAAGATTCTTTTGTTTCTGAAGGTTATAAGAAACACTTTGAAGTGTTGTGGAAGAATGCTAAAAGTTAATTGATTTTTTTTGTTTTGATATTGTTTTGTATTCTGAGTTATCATCCGTCCCTATCTCATTTCGACTTTTTTTGCAAAAAACATTTAAAGAACACTTGCATTTTCAAATGAAATGTACAAAAAGGGCGAGAAAGAATTGTCAACACTTCTGGTTATTTTCATCTTGCTTCTTGCAGGTTTTTATGTAGTACTTTTTATTATTATGCCGCTCCTCAGAGGAGGATTATAAAAAGATGAGTAAAAATACAAGAAAACCAATTATGAGAAATAATAAATCGGGTGAATTACAAGTTCAATTAAAAAATTTGATCGTTCTTCTCGTAGTGCTTCTTCTTTTTTTGACAATTATTTTTACATATGTTCTCCCGTATGCGCAGGATACCTATGCAGTAAGAACTTGTCAAACATCAATAATTGCGGCAGACAAAGATATTTTTGGTGTTGTCGAATTATCTTGCCGCATGTCACGGTTAATAGTTAAGAAATCCGATGTGTTAAAGGAAGGCGAAGTAAGTAAAGATAAACTTCTGCGAAAAGTTGCAGACAAAATGGTTGATTGTTGGAGTATGGTTTCAGATGGAAAATTAAAATTCGTTTCTGAAAGTAAAGGTGGACTTGGACCAGCAGGTCATTGTTTACTTTGCGCAAAAATAAGTTTTGATTATGATCTTAAAGATACAAAGCAAGAAAAAAAATCAATAGTAATTTCAGATAAAGAGTTTAAAGAATGGATTGAAGATGAACACAATAAACCTGCGGCAAGTGGAAAAAAGTATTCAGAACTTTTAGGCGGCTGGTATGATTGGATGCATAGTATTCATCCGAATGATGCGGATTTAATAAATCTTCAGGGAACCTTTATTGATACAAATGAAGAATATTACATTCGATCGGAAAGTGTTTTAAAAGTACAACCTACAAAAGAATTTGATCCTTCGGTATGCAATGGAAAACTATTCAATTAAATCAAAAAAGGGACTCGCGCATGAAGCGATAGCTTATCTTATAATTGGAATTATAGTTCTTCTCCTTCTTCTTTTATTTTTATCACCATTTAAAACCGCTGTAACAAATACGGATCATAAAACACAATGTACAAAAAGCGTTCGTGATGCGATGGAAATTCATGTTCTTGGGGAACCTTTTGGAAAAGAAATTGTGTGTCCTATGCTTTCACAAACAATAAAAGAAGATTCATCTATTCCAAAGCAAGAAGAAAAAATAAAACGAATAATTGCAAATGAAATGGTTGATGCATGGGACGTTTATGGTCGAGGAGAACTTAAATTATTTAATGAAGAAGACACTTTTTGCGCAATTTATGAAACAATTGATTTTGAAAAAACAAAAGAACCCGTAAGAGGTTTTTCAAAATTTTTAGCAGAAGAATATGTTCCTTTACAAAAAGTAACTTATCAAAAATATTTTATGCCCTATGAAAATCCAATAGCGAAAGAAGTTTTCACTACATTTGATGAAAAAACTGCACAACCAAAATCAGATCTTATTGATACAAAGAAAAAATATGCAATCTATGTCTTGTTTTCAGTAAAGAAAGATTGGTTTAATGATCTTCTTCAAGTAGTAGGGTTAGATATTATCGAAAAATTTAAAGCACTTGCATTCGGAGATAAAGATGCATATGTATCATTTATTATCTTTGATGAGTATGGAAATAATGCACTTGATAAGATAGGCTGTAATGAACTTCCTGTTGCACAGTTAAATAAACCAAAAGATACTTAAACGAATTTTCATAAAGATAATAAATAGTTGAACTGTTAATAAAAGAGAGAATTGAATTGTTAACAACATTTGTTAACCAGATTTTAAAAAAGATTTTGTTTTTAAAAAGGGTTGAGAATTATGAGTATATTTTTGAATAGAAAATTATTGAAAAAAAAAGGAGAAATTGCATGGGAAGAACTTGCAAAGTGGATTCTTATTATTCTTGTTATAATTATTGTACTTGTTGCAATTACAAAATTAACTGGCAAAAGTAATAGTATCTGGGAAAAGATGAAAGAAATATTAAGATTTGGAACATAGTGAAAGCAGGACATAAAAAAGATGATAAGTAAAAAACGAAAAATTAATCAGTCTTTGTTATTATTGTTCTCTCTTTTTTTTTCTTCTAAAAAAGGAAGCATAATGGAAATGCTTCCAAAAATTATTATTATTCTAGTTGTTGTCTTAACTCTCTTTTCAGCATCAAAACTTATTGCAAAACCACTCAATACTGCAATAAATGTAACAACTGATTTTGTGAAAGATGATTTTGAAACAGCGCTTGAAAGTGTTCGAGATAAATGTCCTCTGCATTTGTATGTGAAAGACTCAGGAACAGGTTTAGAAGATGTGTGCTTAAAAGACCTTAAAACAGATACAGATATACCTAATTCTTGTTTGAGTATTTATAAAATTGCTCCAAAAAACATTGATGATGCAGTAAAAAAAATCGCAGTTCAATGTAAAGAAAATCTTGCAGCGCTTGCAACATATGGAACAAGTAAACTTACGTCTTCCGAACAAATGAAACTCACAGAAACAATGGCGGAGATAGATGTTGACGCAGAATATACAAAGGGAGTATTCTATTTGAAACGATTAATGCCGACGGAAGCATACGACACCTTTGTATCAGTAAGTCATAATCCTGATTCATTTGAAGCAGTAAAACTTGCAAAAGGATATAAAGCAGATATTGGACATATTGAAAAATGCGAAGTTGTTAATCCTGCTGCGCAATTATTTTCTTCTTCTTTTATTTCTTCTTGTGAAGAATATCGCACCGAGGGATATTGTTTTGATAGTGTGTATGACTATGCATCTGATGGTTCCCCTCAATATGTTTGTTCAAAATGTAATGAATTCAAAAATGATAATCCTAATGATCTTTCATCCTATAATCAACCAGAAAGATATACAAAAGAATCTTGTAAGAAAAATCCCTGCAGAATATTTCAGGATTGTAAAGGAAAGAGTGATGATGAAGTATGTGTGAATACTATGCAGCAACTTTATTTTGACGATGCAGAAAAAAGATGTGTGTATTGCACTATTGAAAACGCTAAACTATCTCAAAACAATCTTCATTGTTGCAAATATGATCCTGGAACGAGTCAGATAAGATATTTTATCGATGAAAAATGTGATGCGGGTCTTGGAAATTCTTATTTTATGTCTTTAGGTATAAATGGAAAGGGAACAATTACGCAAGTAGCAGATACAGAATGTTGTGCGAAAGCAACCATTAATCCATCCTCTTTAGATTTTACAGTGCTTCTCACTTCTTTTTTTGATGACTGCGCTCTTAGAAAAGTTGCGCTTACAAATGATGTGAGTAGTATTCAAAGTGATGGAACTTCAAATGGTTTTGAACAGATGGTAAATACCAAATTAACAAGTTGCGTAGATCAAATAACTACACTTGAGGATGCTCTTAAAAAAAACCCGCCTTCAAGTATGGTTGGAAATGCATTTTTCGATGCTGCTCTTCTTTACAAGAAAGAGCTTTCTCGTGAGAAAGAGTATGCACAAGGTCTTTTTGAAGTGAAACTTCATAATTATGATAATGCAAAATTTTATTTTGATAAAGCAATGTCTGATTCTTATATTTTACCAGACAAAAAAGAAAGTGTTTTAGATAAGGCAAAAAAAGTATCTGCAATCCTGCCAAAAAAATCAGGCTGCGTACTCTTGCCAGATGTTTGTTGTAAAGCAACAATTACGGGAGCACAAGAACAATATTTTGTCGGACAAAAGAATACTAAAACTATTTCTATTGATGGAACAGGTTTGGTAAATTCGCAAGCAACAACTGATCCTTGTTTGAATCCTTCTTCTCAAGGTTATCAAGTAATTAACGCACTTTATAAAAATTCTATGGCCGGAGTTGAAAGTGTTTCTTCTGATAATTGTTGCAGTTAAATAAACATTTTTAAGTTGTAATTGAAATAATTTTGTTTACTTCAATTTTACCTTTGTTAATCTTATTTTTGTAGTTGAAGTTAACAAAACATTTTTATATATCCCTTGATTTAAATGGACTAAGAAGTCTCCAAAGGTTTATAATAAGAGAAATCTATTTCATTTAAAGAGGTGTTAATCATGAATAAAAAAGGTCAAGGTATGAGTTTGAATGTGATTATTATTGCAACATTAGGTTTACTTGTTCTGGTCATTTTAGCAGCAGTCTTTGTTGGTCGAACAGGTGTTTTTACAAAATCAGTTGATAGATGTTCAGGAAATTGTGTTGCTGCAAAAAATGACTGTGCAGGAACATATGATAAAATCGCAAGCGGTAGCTGTGATTTAGATGGCGACGGCAAACCAACAGATAATAGTTTTGTTGCAAAAAATGAAAAGGATGGTTTTTGCTGTATATCTGCAGCGCCTCAATAAGTTTTCATTTTTTTATTTTTTTTATATGTCTGATGGTGGCTAGCGGGCAGTTAACAATAATTTTTTAAAAAGAAAAGGTGAGTAGATGATGCAAAATAAAAAAGGACAGGGTCTTCCATTAAATGTCATTATAATCGCCGTACTTGTTCTTATTGTTCTTGTTGTACTTGTTATAATCTTCTCTGGAAAAATAGGAAAATTTTCAAGTTCAACATCTGACACGCAGAAACAGTTTGATACAGGCGTTTGTGATATTCCTGGAACAGGAAGATACTGTGCAGGCGCATGCGAATCGGGAGATACAAGTATTAGTCTTACTCCAAAATGTATTGACTCGAGTAAAGGAACAGCACAGTGCTGTCAGAAAGGATGATTGATTAGGCAAATAGTAATGATAACAAATTTGTCAGGGTAAAAAGTTATGCAATGGTAAAAAAGTTCACACAACCAAAAAATCGAGTGAATACTCGTTTTCGAAAACACGGCGAATTGAGTATGACAATGATTGTTGTTGCAATCCTTGTCTTAATTGTGTTAATTGTTGTAGCGGCAATATTTAGCGGTAAACTTAAAACATTTTCACTTACAAGTTCATCTTGCGGAGCAAAAGGCGGAACATGTTATGAATCAGCAGGAACATCTATTGGTTCATCTGATAAAGGAAAAGTGTGTCCTCAAGGAACAGCAAATGTTCTCGGCGGTGGAAACTGCGAGAAAAAAACAGAGATTTGCTGTGTGAATTTGGAAAAGAATGATAAGTGAAAGATAAAGAAAGTCATAATAAAAATAAACCAATTAGATAAAAAATAAGAAGTGAAAAAGAAAATAATTTAAGAAAAATGACAATTAATCAATTTTTGAAAAAAGAAGAAAAACGACGACAAATCAATCTGTTGAGCAGAAGGATTCTTGTGCCAGCTGTGCAATTGATGGGCTCAACCCCTTTTCGAGGAGAAAAAGGACGAGCACAACTTGCAAGCACTCGAAAGAAAAATTTGCTTGTGGGACTGGGGAGCAAGAATTCCTCGCATAGAGTGCAAGAAGCAAAGGCTCCCCGAATGGTTGAAACAAAGAGTAAGTCTCATTTAGAAAAGTTTCAGCAAATATCTACCTCTCGTTCTCATTTATTTTTTTCCAAGAAAGCAGATCTTGCACTCAATTTAATTATCGTTGCAATTATCGCACTCCTTGTTTTGGTTGTTGTTATCTATTTATTCACGGGAAAATCACAGATTTTTTCGAAAGGACTTGCAGGATGTTCTGAAAAAGGCGGCAAATGTTCAACAGAATTGAAAACATCTTGTCCAACTGGTACAATTACTATTGCAAAAGAAACAAGTGACTGTGGAAAAGGAATAGCATGTTGCAAATCATTTGACATATGAACAAAAAAGCAGACGTTAATTGGCAACTCGTACTCATGATTATAGGTTTGTTTGCATTAATTGTCATTATCTTTATTTTTTCAAAACAGTCAAGTACGGGATCAAAAACCTTAAGTTTATTTGGACAGTGTGAAAGTCAAGGACAAGGTGGAACTTGTTTTTCAGACGATAAAAGTACGACAGATTCTTCATTTACTTGTCATAAAGGATTCCCTCCTTGCGGAGAAGATAATTCTAAGAAAGATGGTGGAGTGAATAATAAAAATAATCCATACTGTTGCTTTGTTCCAAAATGAAAAAAGATACTATGAAAATTTTCTCTATTTCTCGGATGCGCAGAAATAAAAAAGGTGCAGAACAGGTTGTACATGAGAATTTCGTAAAAATAATCATGGGTTTAGGTCTTACTATTTTTGCAGTCATGGCATTATTTACTCTTGTAAATTTTTTTATAGATAAACCCGATCTTGCATCAAAGTATGGATATGAAAGACTCGCAGATGATGTAAAAAATTTGCGCGATGGTGAAGAAACATGGGTTCCCTTGTATATTTCAAAGGATTATGAAATTGTTGCAAACAAAGATGATTCTGAATGTTTGAAAAGGTGTTTATGTTTTTGTTCAAAAGATGCAAGTGTTGGATGCAGAAAGATGCAGGATAAAATTTGTTTTGATAGAGAACTTGATTTTGATGCACCGCAGGGTGGAACAACACGATGGTTTAGAATAACAAAAGAAGCAAAAAAAATAATTATTAATCAACCTTATGCATGCTGCTTTGCAAGTAATTCACAAGGAGCAACTTATACAAAGATTGCAACAGAAAAAGAGTGTCCGCAAGAAACATTTCCTACAAGTCAATTTGTTGTTGATGTATCTGCCTGTAAGGAACTAAAGAATATTGGCGACTCAAGTTTTGAACCTGCATCAATGGGTAGTGGACCTTAATTTTTTTTACATTTGTCTTCTTTTAGTTTTTTTATCTTATTTTTTTATCTTTTCTTTTTGTTTATTGCTTTCCAGTTCTTTCTTTTTGTTTTGGTTTAAGCTTATTTTGTACAAAACTAATTTAAATCCTTCTCTCTTTTTAAGTAACAATGCATAAAAAAGGGGCGATTCTTGAATTAGTCGGTAGTTTTATCTTTGAACTTGTTCTTTTATTTTTAATTATTGTCGCATTCTTTTCTTATGCAAGTGATGTAAAAAATAGTACAAGGTTTGAGAGATTATTTCATGCACGAGATATTGCACTTCTTATTACAACAATTGAGTCTTCGCCGGGAAACATTGACTATTCTTATGAAACAATGGGAGACAGAGCTGCTGCACTTTTTTCTGGAAAAGTCGAAATGCTTGACACAAATGAAGTTCCTGGAAAAAGTACTATCTACTATCCCTTTGCTGTTGACCGAGAAAAATACATCATTTTCAAAACAAATCCTTTAATCGCAAAAAAAGGAAAGGGAACTGTTCAGTTTTCTTTGCAGAAAAATACTGAAGTTACTTCACAGACTTCTATTCCTTTTGTTCTTGAAGAGTGTTCTCATGTGTCAACGTTTAATGATAAAAAAAATATTATTTTAGAAACTCCTCAAAGTTCTCTTTCTCTTTTTTCAAAAACAATTGAACTTCAAAATAAACTTCCTGAATATTCATTTAATCTTATTCCTCTTGATCAAGTGAGTACTCAAATTGGTTCATCGAAAGGTACACTTGATTTTGCTTTCGAAAAAAGTACTGATGATACTATTCATGTTTTTGCAAAGGCAAATACAAAATCGCAAAAGCTTTCTTGCAATCTTGCAAATACTTTTAGAAAAAAGAGTTTTATTTTTACAACAGGAATTTTTGACGATGATAAAGATACAGACATAACTTTGAATGCCGAAGGAGTCATTATTCTTGCAATTCCTGATAAAAATCAAGAAGAGATTGGAAAAGTAACTTTGCAAGCAATTGCAGATTATTTCGATAAAGAACCATCTGAGAAAGAACAAACTGATAAAGTAAAATGAAGATAAATTAAAAATAAGAAATAAAATCAGAAATAAAATTAAAATGAAATAAAATTCAAATAAACTAAAAATAAACTAAAAATAAACTAAAAATAAACTAAAAATAAACTAAAAATAAACTAAAAATAAGATGGATAAAACATACATGAAAAAGAATCATTTAAGACAATCTAAAAAAGCAGTAGTTGATGATCTTATTCACTACATTCCGCGTATACTGTATCTTCTTATTGTACTTTCTTTTCTTTTGCTTTATGTTGCAAAAGCAACAAAATCACAGTTTGAAACACTATCGCAAACAGAAGCAGATATTTTTTTTAATCATCTCCTCTATTCTCCGTCAATAACCTATTTTGATCCTTACAGTTCCAGATATCTTCCTGCAGTAATTGATTTGCAAAAGTTTACAACAGAAAATGTGGAAACAGGATATGCAAATAAAACGCAGGATAAAATTATTGCTGCAGAAATTTTTATTGCAGATACTGATACGGATAGTCTTGTTAAAAATGTGCAAACAATATATCTTCATAAAGAATTGTATAAAAAATTGGCACCCATCAGCGGTTTTTATAATAAAAATAAAGCAGATAGTGGAAGTGGTGCATCAATGCAATTTTGGAATCAACAATATGTTTTGTATGTAGATAAGGATGGAAAACAAAAAAAGGGGATACTTTATGTCAATAGTGTTATTCCAAGATCATAAAAGAGTGGGCAAGAACGGATTCGGTTTTCTTGTAGATCTCTTTATGTATATCTCTTTTCTTATTATTGTTATTCTCTTTTTTGTTTTATTTAATCCGAAACCAGATGAACAGACAAGTACACTTGGACATCTTGTGAGCGGAACAACTATTGCAACACGGCTTAATACTGTTCTTCGAACACCTGTAATTGTCGATGGAAAATCAATGATATTTGGCGATCTTATTATTCTTGCAGCAGAGGATAAAAATTATGAGCAAAAACTTTTTGAAACCTATTGGAAAAATCCTATTTTTTACAAAGAAGGAAGTTTTGATTATCTTTTAACTTTTGTTTTACATGTTGAAACGGAAAAAGGTCAAACTATTTTTGAACAAGGATATTATTCTCCTCGTCTTTCGCATGTTACAGGGTTTAGTGTTAATTCAGGCAGAACTGGTTTTTTTTTTATTGGTGAATCGATTGCGAGACTTCCGACAAAAACAAAGGGAGATCTTATTATTACGTATCAAGCATTTAAAGCATCTGATGAATTTATTTTGTCGAGTAATTACAAAGATCTAACTCCTCTTGATTTGCAAAAAAGTTCATCAGGTTTAGTTACTCCTTCGGGTTCATCTTCAAAATCGAGTTCATTTCCTTAAACAAGTTTAACAACATAATCAAGTTCAACTACCTTTTCAAGTTCATCAAGTTCCGCAATTTCAAGAAATAAATGAATAGAAAAAGTAGCAGAATCAAAGATAAAAGGTACACAAAGAAACATGGTATTTAATTTATTCAAACAAAAAAAAGGAATGTTGTGGTCGATTGTATTAACGATGAGTTTTCTTATAACGATGACATCGATCTATCTTGTATTACATGCAAAATTTTTACAGAGCGGTGCAATTGGTGAAAAACAATTTTTTCTTTTTTTAACGTATGCAAAAGCAGAAGAAAAACAAATATATGCAGATGAACTTTTAAAAATACGTGCACAGCAATCATTGTATGATCTTGGATTTAATGGTGGGACAGAACAGAGTGCATGCGGGACGTATTATGGTTTTTCTCTCTGGACAACAGATAAAAAAGAATGTTATCCAAATATAAAAAAAGAATATCTTAGATCGCTTGAAAAAAAATATAATGATCCTTCACTTTTTTTTTCACTTAGTCAAATGACTACGGATGTTACAGGAGGAAATAATCCGAGTGGAAACAGTCAGAGTGGAAGTGTTACAGGCACAAGCACTGCAAACGTAAATACCTTTGATCTTGCAACGGTTAAAACATCAGAAAAATCAAAACAATTATTCTTATCCTGTTCAACATTACAAAATACTATTTGTTCTTTAGATGAAAATACTGATTTTTTTCTTAATTCAATTCTCATTTTTAATGCTGATTCTCTTAAAACAGGATTAGTTCCTCCTTCTTTGTCGCATGAAGAAAAAGTAAAAGCCGTTCAAGAAGAACATGTTAAGGTCGGATTTTTTGATTCTCTTACAAAACCAATTGTGCAAATTATTGGGAAAAAAGAAAGACTGCAATATGATTGGAAATATGATTATTATGAAAAAAGTTTCGTATCTTTTCCTTATAATGTAAACATTTATCCTCTTCTTTCAGATCTTACTTCTTTTATTTCACAAGGATATACAATTGGAGAAAAAGAAAAATATGTTATTGATGCATCTCTAAAAGAAATTCCATCTGAATTTTCCGCAAATACTCTTTTGCCTCCTGATGTATATCTAATACCCAACTGAAATGTCATCTTTGGTTCGCCTCACACTTGGTATTCTTGTTGTGAAGAACCTGAGCAAGCACTTTATCAAGATATTTCTGAATTTTA
>OBEQ010553886.1_pt1 | contig 12878 bp, 14 predicted proteins | sample 1670901 | NCBI WGS metagenome assembly OBEQ01 (sample SAMEA104232315, study PRJEB22302) | groundwater metagenome | biome: forest; feature: aquifer; material: groundwater | place: USA | collected 2011-08-07 | depth 5.4 m
TTTCTGGGGTCCGACGGGAAGCGAAGGTCCCTGTGGTCCGACAACGGAGATTTACGTTAAAAATAAGGGCGGTCAGAGCATTGAAATTTGGAACATCGTTTTTAACGAATTTTATTGCAGTTCCGATAAAAAACTTGAAAAGTCCAAAATTCCCGGCGTAGATACCGGAATGGGCTTGGAGCGCTTGGCGATGGTTTCGCAAAATGTGCCGACTATTTTTGAGACGGACTTATTTGTGACACCATTTGGTTTTAATGTCGGTGCGATCAGCGGCGTTGAAATCAGGTATAATCGGATTTTTGCAGATCATTTGCGAGGCAGCGTATTTTTAATTGCTGACGGAATTAGACCGTTAAATAAAGATGCCGGTTACATTCTAAGGAGGTTAATCCGAAGAGCCGTTGTTGGTTTTCACAAAATGGGACTTTCGGGACAAGGTTCTGACGAGAGAATTTCCGCTTCAATTGACAAGATCATAAATTATTATGGAGATTTTTATCGTGATCTTGAAACAATGCATGAATCTATTAAGCAGGTTTGGCTTGAAGAAAAATCGAAACTTGAAAAAACATTGGAGATGGGCTTGCGTGAATTTGATAACAGATACCCGGGACTCCGTGCGCAAACGATTAAACGAAGCGAAACTTATAAGTATCACATCCCTCAAAAAATTTCTGGAAAAGACGCATTTGATCTTCATCAGAGTTATGGATTTACGATTGACATTCTCCGCGATTTAGCTCGCGACGGAATGCACACGATAGACGAAGAAGAATTTGAAAATTTGTTCAAAAAACACCAGGAAATTTCCCGTGCCGGGCAGGAAAAGAAATTCGGTGGTCACGGACTTATTTTGAATACCGGGGAGCTTAAGGCGGGAAACGAAGAAGAATTGAACAAGGTGTTGCGGTTGCACACGGCAACGCATTTGCTCCAGCGCGCCCTGCGCGAGGTTTTGGGCAATGAAGTCCATCAGATGGGTTCGGACATCACGCCGGAGCGCACCCGTTTTGATTTTTCTTTTCCGCGCAAGATGATGGACGAAGAAAAGAAAAAAGTTGAGGAATTGGTGAATCAAAAGATAAAAGAGGATCTGCCGATGCAATTCGTTGAGCTACCGAAAGAAGAAGCCGAAAAAGTTGGCGCGTTGTATTTCTTCAAAGAGAAATATCCCGAAAAAGTGAAGGTTTATTATGTCGGCAAGGACTTAAAATCCGCCTGGAGCAAGGAATTTTGTGGCGGCCCTCATGTAACGCACACTGGAATAATCGGTAAGTTCAGAATTGCTAAAGACGAGGCAGTGGGGGCGGGGACAAGAAGAGTGAGGGGCGTGGTAGAATAAAATTGTGCTCGGCTTAGATTTTTTTAATCGAAAAGAAAAGTTTCTCCTTTTGGAAATCGCTCCGAGGCGGACAAGCGGGCTTCTTTTGAGTGTTGATAAAGATAAAAAAATATCCGCGGAAAAGTTTTGGGACAATTTCTCCTTTAAGGTTTTCAAGGGCGACCCATTGAAGAGCTTGCGCAAAAGGCAGATAATTTTATCTCTTCACCCCGCTTTTATTAATACTTTATTTTGCGGCCTGACCGTTGAGCGGGACAAAGATCTTATCGGCAAAGAGATTACACTGCCCGAAATAGAAAATTTATTTTCCCGGTCGCTGGGAAAATTGTTCAATGAATATAGAAAAGACGCCGCCTCGAGAATGGGATTGCCCGAAATTGACACGATACTCGTCGGCGTAAAAACAAATAATTTTAAAGTAGACGGGCACCTTGTGCTAAACCCGATCGGGTTCAAGGGTAAGACCGTGGAGGCAGGGTTGGAATTAACTTTTACGACACGGGAACTTTTTGACGACCTAAAAGATTTTTTCAAAGCGCAGGACGGTTTCTTTTTAACGGGTATACCGCGTGCCGCCATTTTCACGATTTCCAAGCTTGAGCCGCCGCCATTAGGATTTTTCATGCTTCATCCGGAAAGTTCATTTTACTTTGTTCTGGACAGATCGGCAGGGACTAAAACGGTCCGCGAAGGCAAAATTTCCTGGTCATCGGATTCACTATTTGACGCCATTTCCGGAAATTTGGGTGTTTCGCCCGACGTTACTTTATCCATTTATTTCCGCCATTTGGACGGAAAAACATCCGCTGTTTTTAAGCGGTCCATAGAAAATCTTCTAAAACCGGTGAAACAAGCTTTGTTTTCGGAAATAAAAGACCTGAATATAGGCGGCAATGCCTATCTTTATTCCGCCGCTCCGTTGCCGATAAATTTTCCGTTTCGGGCGTGTGGGGCAACTCTTAAAGACCTACCGCTTGACGAGGCGTTGCAGCGCTTTGGTTTTTCGCTCGACCGGTCCAAGCCATTATTGTCGAACGGAGAAATGTTCATGAAACTCGCCCCATTTTTTGAGTTCTATTTCGGCAAAAACGATTCAGAGATAAACAAGCGCCTAAAAAGGAGGTTACATTGGCTCACGTAGCGAGCGAACCTATGTTACAATTCAAGAATAGGTTATGAATCCCATTAGAAATCGCGGACGCGTTATAAAAAATCAAAAATCAAAAATCTTAATCAATGGTCAGGTTTTATCTAACAAACATTAACGAAGCGTGGAAAATGCCGTCCGCGTCCTATTTCTAACGGGATGAAGAGAATTTCAATTTCTAAGAACGAGGGCATAGGAGAAGTTGTCGAAAAAATCATAAAAGAAGCTGATCCGGACATTGTTTTGGTATTTCCCAAAGGAGCGGTGGTCGCCGGTTCGGTGATAAATTTTAATCTTTTGAAGCGCGAGGCGGATTCCGCCGGCAAAAAGATAGCCATAGAATCCGTGGATGAAGAAATTTTGGCGCTCGCGAAATCGGGCAATATCCGCGCGCTTCACCCGTTTTTTGAAGCCGAAGGGAAGAAAGCCGCTTTTTCAGACATTGTTTTTCCCGCAGATGCGGCCGTGAAGACCGAGCAGAAACTGCCCGCGAAAAGGCGAAAAAAATTAAAAATTGAAAGCGAGGAAAAAGCATATGAAGCTCCGATGCCCGCCGAAGACGGGATCGGAGTCCCGACTTCCGACGTCGGGAAAAAACCGGTAAAAAAGATCGCTCCGGAGGCCGTTCTTAAAGAAATTTCTTCAACCTTTGAAAAAGAAAATCCGCCAGCCGAAGGAGTGCGGGAGAAAATAGGAAGCATTCTGGGAAGATTTAAAATGGGTACGCCGTCAAAAAAGATTCTTTTTGCCGTAGGGTTTGTCGCAATACTAATTATTCTTCTCGCCATTCTTAACGGTCCGCTTGCGCGGGCGACGATAACAATTAGTTTTGAAAAAACACCATGGCAATACGAAGGTGCTTTTTCCGCGGTTACTTCAACTTCGCGGGTATTGGCGGATAAAAACGTTTTGCCGGGAGAGCTTTTCACTACGAGCAAGAATTTGACCTATGTTGCCCATGCTTCCGGAGTAGAAGAAGTCGCCGAAAAAGCTCGCGGGACAATCTTTATTTATAATTCTTTTAGCTCAAAACCGCAGGTGCTTGTGGCCACAACACGCTTTGAAGCTCCTGACGGAAAAACCTTCAGAATTGTTAACCAGGTAACTGTTCCCGGAGCGCAGATCAAGGGCAACCAAATAATTCCGTCAAGCATTGAAGCGGATATTATTGCCGACAAAGGAGGCGAAGCATACAATGTCGGTCCGATTCCGCGGCTCACAATTCCCGGCTTTAAGGGCTCGCCGCGTTACCAGGGTTTTTATGGAGAAATAAAACAGCCGACCAAAGGGGGATTTATCGGCAAAAAGGCGGTTCCGACAGCCGATGATCTTTCCAAAGCAAAAGCGGAAACAGAAAGACAGCTCAGGGCCGGAATTGCAAACGAATTTTTGGCGAGTTATCCTAAAGATTTTAAAATTTTAGAAGGAGCTTCGCGTGTTGATATGGTTCGTATTAACGTTTCCGACAGCGTTGATGATAAGGGTAAATTCGGAGTTTTTGGCGAGGCAAAGATGTCGGCGTTAGGATTCAAAGAAGAAGACTTGCGCGGATTATTGGAATCTATGGCCGCGAAGAATGCCAGTGGAACCGTTTTTAAGGATTTCCAAACGCCGGAATATTCCAACGTCCAGCCCGACTTCAATGGAGGAAATTTGAAATTCTCTGTTTCGGTTAATGAAGTTTTGTGGCCAAAGTTTTCAACGGAAGAATTTGAAAAAACTATTTCCGGTAAGAGCGTAGTGGACGCGCAGCTCCTCATCTCTTCGTTGCCGAGGTTTACGGGCGGCAAGGTTGCAATCTGGCCGATTTGGCTTGGCAGTGTGCCAACCGATCCAAATAAAGTAAAAATTGTTGTTAATTGAGTCGTTGTGGAAGGAGTAATTTTCTCGTCAGCCGGCTTTGGCATGCCAGCCCTTGTTTCATTTGACATAATTGGGCGGTTGGATTAAAATACTATCTAAGTGAGCTTATCAAAGACTTAAAAATGACAGGAACAGACATACCTTAAAAGATGCCGAGCGCAGAGGAGGGGATAGTTCAAGAAGCCCTGCCGGGTCTAACTTTTCGGGTTTCTCTAAAAAGTAAGCCCGACGTTGAAGTTTTGGCACACTTGGCCGGAAAGATGAAGCTCAATCGCATCCGCGTTTTGCCGGGCGATAGGGTTTTGATTGAAATGGGTCCCGATGGTAGGAGAGGAAGAATAGTGCGAAGGCTATAAAAGTTTTCAATTAATATTTTTAGATTTTAAAATGAAAGTTCGGAGTTCAATAAAAAAAATATGCAACAATTGCCAGGTCATCAAACGTGGTGGCCGTCTTTATGTCATCTGCAAAAAAAATCCCAAACATAAACAAAGACAAGGATAATGTTAATGCAAAATGCAAAAATCAAAATGAAAAATGATCGAAGTTCGCTACGCGAACACAATAATTTTAAACTTTACATTTTAAATTTTTAATTATCACCCCATGAGACTTCTTGGAGTCAACATACCAGACAATAAAAGAATAGAAATAGCCCTTCTGTATATTTATGGAATCGGGCCGTCTTTGAGCAAAAAAATTTTGGGTTCGGCAAAAGTTGATCTAAATAAAAAAGCAGGCACCCTTTCAAGCGACGAAATCGCGCGCGTACAGGGCGTAATAGATAAAAATTACACAGTAGAAGGCGAATTGCGCCAGGTTATAAAAAGAAACATACAGCGCTTGAAGGAATTGCAGACCTATCGTGGCACAAGGCACGCCAGGCGTTTGCCGGTTCGTGGTCAAAGGACGAAAACAAACTCGCGAACAGTGCGCGGCAATGTCAGAAAAACGGCCGGCAGCGGAAAGAGAAAAGTTGACCTGAAATAATATGGGCAAGAAAACAATAAAAGAACAATCAAAAGAGGAATTGATAAAAGAACAGGGCGTTCTTGACGCTGCTTTGAGCCGTTCGTCCCAGGAAGGAAAAAAATCCAAAAAAATAGAAAAAGGCAGGGTTTATATCAGCGCCTCCTACAATAACACCATGATCACCGTGACCGACGAATCCGGAAAGGCGCTCGCTTGGGCGTCGGCCGGATCCTTGGGTTTTGCCGGTCCGAAAAAAGCAACGCCGTTCGCTTCTTCAAAAGTTGTCGCGGCCATAGCGGAAAAATTAAAAAATAACGGACCGCAAAGCGTAGAAGTATTCGTCAGGGGAATCGGCGGCGGAAGAGATTCCGCCTTGAGGTCTCTCGTCAATCACGGATTTAATCTACTCAACGTCAAAGACGTAACTCCCGTTCCGCACAATGGTCCGCGGCCGAAAAAGATCCGCCGCGTCTAAAAAATGTAAAATTTAAAAATCAAAATTAAAAATGTAGGTGTTTGCGAAGCAAACTCAATCATTTTACATTTTGATCTTTACACTTTAAACTTACTTTTATGTTCAGGCCTAAAGAAAAAAAAGAAAGAGCATTGGGCGTCCATCTTCACTTGAAGGGCGAGCGTTGTGCCGGTCCAAAATGCGCCATGGTGAGAAAGCCTTATCCGCCCGGCGTGCACGGCCAAACACGACTAAGAAAAAGATCGCCTTCCGAATTCGGACTGCAATTAAGGGAAAAACAGAAATTTAAATTTACCTATGGAGTTAACGATAAGAATTTATTGAATGCGTTCAAGAAGGCGTCTAAAACAAAGGGCTCTTCGTCTGCCGGACTGATGGAACTTCTTGAAAGGAGACTTGACAATGTTATTTTCAGATTGGGTTTTGTTTCGTCCCGGTCTTCGGCAAGGCAGTTCGTTATGCATGGCCACGTTACGGTAAACGGAATAAAAGTCAGATCGCCCGGATATTTGGTCAAAAAGGATAATATTGTCGGACTACGGGTCGGTTCTGAAAAGGGACATCTTATATCGCAAAGAAGGGAAATCATAAAAAAATACGAAATCCCATCGTGGCTGGAACTTGATAGAGAGAAGCTGCAAGGGAAAATAGTTTCTTTGCCGCAAAACGTCGAGTCGCCATTCGAAATAAAATTATTGGTCGAAGCATTCTCTAAATAAAAATTCAATTTAAAACATCATGCAATTTTCCTACTTAAGTTCCGCAATCAACATAAAAACAATTTCAGAAACAGCCGAGAAGGGCGTTTTTGAGATAGAAGGTCTTTTTGCCGGTTATGGCCTTACAATCGGGAACGCCTTAAGGCGCGCTTTGCTTTCTTCTTTGCCGGGAGCGGCGATCACGGAGGTCAAGGTAAAGAACGTTTCGCACGAATTTTCCACATTGCCGGGAGTGAAAGAAGATATCGTGGAATTAGCACTTAATTTGAAGAAATTACGCCTAAAAATGCACGTGGACGAGCCACAGGTTTTGGAATTAAAGGCGAAAGGAGAAAAAACAATAACCGCGCGGGATATTGTTCCGAACTCGCAAGTTGAGATAATAAACCCCGACGAAGTTATTGCCACTCTTACCGCAAAAGACGCCGTGCTTGAGATGGAGCTTAAAGCCGAGCGTGGTTTGGGTTACTCGCCAGTTGAGTCACGAAAAAGCGGAAGGCTTTCTATAGGAACGATAGCCGTGGATGCGTTTTTCACTCCGGTTAAGCGTGTTAACTACGAGATAGAAGATATGCGTGTCGGAGAGAGGACTGATTACAACCGTCTTCGCTTAGAAGTGGAAACAGACGGAACTATCAGCCCGTCCTCAGCGCTCCACAAAGCAGCCAATATTTTGAAAGATCATTTTGATAAAGTTGCCGCTGTGCAAGTCGAGGAAGCGGCGGAAGCAAAATCGGAACAAGGCGAAGCGCCAAAGAAGAAAGGACGGCCGAAGAAAACAGAATAGTTTTTAGGTTCGAGGTTTTAGGTTTTAGAATTTTACTAACACCTAACACCTAACACCTAACACCTAAAATTGTGAGACACAGAAAAAAAGGTAAAAAATTTAATAGAAAGACCGGCCCAAGGAGAGCCTTTCTAAGAAACTTGGTTTCCGCCCTTGTTAGGGTTGAGAAAATAAATACCACCGAGTCCCGGGCGAAAGCTATCAGGCCGATCACGGAAAGGCTTGTTACTCACGCGAAAAAACAAACACTGGCCAGTCGCAGATTTATTTTACGGCAGGTTCACAATAAGGATGTTGCCGAAAAAATATTCAGCAAGCTCGGTCCGAGATATGCCGCGCGCAGCGGTGGTTATTTACGGATAGTGAAATTAGGAAAAAGCCGCAAAAGAGATGGGGCGAGTGTGGCGAGAATAGAATTTGTATAACAATGGATTATAAAATTGACGCAAAAAACAAAATATTAGGCAGGTTGGCTTCTGAAATAGCCCTTATTTTACAAGGCAAAAAAACGGCCAAATACGAGCCGCGTGTTGTGGGCGAAGATCGGGTGCTTTTGTCTAATTCTAAGGATATTGCCACCACAGGAAATAAATTAAAAGCAAAAATATATTATCATCACACGGGTTATGTCGGCCACCTCAAAGAAGCGACACTTGAAGAGCTTATGAAAAAAGACCCCAAAAAAGTTATCAGAGAAGCCGTGCGTAAAATGTTACCGAAGAACTTTTTAAACGCTAAAAGGCTGAAAAATTTGATATTTATAGATTAACCATGGCTCGCCCTAAAAAAACAGAAACCTCAAAACCGGTGCATGCCGCAAAAGCGGAGGAAAAGAAACCAAAAGCCCACATTGCCGTGGAGCGTTTTACCGAAGGTATTGGCAGGAGAAAAACCTCCATTGCGAGAGTCAGAATTTCAGCTGGAAAAGGTGATTTTCTCGTTAACGGCAAGAAACCAAGCGAATACTTTCATACGCCAAGATTTTTCGCTTATGCCGTCTCACCGCTTGAGAAGCTAAAACTTCCCGACAAATACAATGTCAGCGTGAAGGTTTCGGGTGGCGGTTTGCGTGCCCAGGCCGACGCGGTGCGACTTGGTCTTTCTCGCGCGTTCGTAATCAGGACCCCCGATCTTAGGATGCGTCTGAGAAAGTTAGGATTCCTCACCCGCGATTCAAGAAAAGTAGAGCGCAAGAAATATGGCTTGAAGAAAGCGAGACGTGCTCCGCAATGGGCAAAACGTTAAAAAAACTCCGCGAAAGCGGAGTTTTTAGTTTTGCCCATTGCGGAGATGGAGGGGGTCGGGGAGGAACGGGAAATGAGTTCCTCCCCGTGTAGGAATTAGTCCCGCCGCGGCGGGACGAACTCAAAACCGTGGGTTTTGAGGGAGCGAGTCGCTGTATAGCGACTCGCGACGCCACAGTGGGCCAAGAGATAAAAAATCCCCGATTCAATCGGGGATTTTTTTGCGTTTAATCCATTGTGGCAAAGCGTTAAGCAAGTGCTTTGATCCAACCGGTTGTATTTGAATAATATTGCTATCGGTCCCGTTATTTAGCCCCGGAAATCTCCTTGATTGGCAGCAGCTCAGGGGCACTAATTTCTAAAGTTGGTCCCTCATCGGTCTGTAAAACAAAATGAGCCGGAGGATCTTGAGAGGCCCTTCTCAAAGAAAAATGGGTTCCTTTGCGTAGTGTAAACTTTTTTTCCGGACGTAAATAATGAGCAGGTGTGCATCCTTCATTTATTTCATATGTAGTCAGTTCGCTTAATTCATCTGCTTTTTTCCAGACAGTATTACGCTTTTCTCGTTCCTCAAATATTTGGGAAAAATCGGGTTGATTGTCCTTTGTGTCTTGTTTCTCCCAATCCGGTGATTTTATCATGTTTATGGTATAAGTATATTCTATTTTATAAAATTTGTCAAATGGTTCGTGGTCAAGATATGATTTCATAACCATGTCCCAAACAAAATTATCCTATATACTTTTTGCGGTCCTTATCGCCATTTTTACGTTCCATTTCCTCGGGCTAAAGTTCTATTGGTATCAGCGTTTTTTTGGCTACGACCCTCCGATGCATATTGCCGGAGGCGCCTGGGTTGCCCTTGCGGCGATTTATTTTTTCAGGCGCAGGCCGGACCGACTAGTTCATATGTCGCAGGGAATTTTTACCCTTATTGCTCTTGCTTCAGCGATGGCAGTAGGTGCGCTTTGGGAAATATACGAGTATTCAATGGATATATTTAAATTTCAAATTTATACATTTCGAACGATACCCGCCTACATCCGCCTCGATTCATTTCATGACTTAGTCAACGATTTTATCGGAGCATTGGTCGTTCTTATTGTCTGGCTTGCTCTCGCAAAAAAACAGAACGAGCAGAAAATTTAATTCGGAGAGTTTACATTTTCCGTGTTTCGCGAGTATTATAATAGTGCCGAGAGGAGGGTTGGCAGAGTGGTCTAACGCGCCGCACTTGAAATGCGGTTGGGGAGAAATCCCCTCACAGGTTCGAATCCTGTACCCTCCGCAAATGGTTTTTGAGATGCCGCGAGGCATTGCAAACACCATATTATTGAGTGTGGAATTCGAACCTGGAGAATCTGACCTTCCTTAATCTGAATTCGCAAGCGAAGTGAAGCGAATTCAAAGAGGGAATGTCGAAGCGCAGGCTTTGACCTTCCGCCTCCGCGACTAGAATTTCTTAGCGAGGTACGAGCTTAGAAATTCAGGAGTCCCGAGCGAGCCCGCCAACGGGCGGGCGACGAGGGGCTGGCTTGCAAGAAATTTACTCCTCTGATAAAAAATAGGAATGCTGAAATATGTCCGCTTTGTACTCCTTTTGGGCATCATCGTGCTTCTGCCGCAATGCTACGCGAACGCCTCTTATCGTTTTTCCGACTTCAGAGCAAGGCCGCCGATTCATGTTTATAAGTCCGCTCTGCGCGCGCCGGAAGGAATGACACCCGACCGGATAAAAAGCGTTTACAATCTGCCGCTCCACGGCGGACACGGCACAATAGCACTCATCGGCGCCTATGATGATCCGACAATCGAAAAGGATTTGAATATTTTCAGCGCCGCATTCAATTTACCGTCATGCACGGTAAAAAACGGCTGTTTTGAAAAGCACAAAATGGCGCGGACGGTTGCCGCAAACAGTGGCTGGTCTTTGGAAACATCGCTTGATGTAGAGTGGGCGCATGCGATCGCTCCTGACGCAAAAATTTTACTCGTGGAAGCAAGAACTCCTTCGGGAAACAATTTGCTGAATGCCGTAGACTACGCCGTGAGCCGCGCCGACGTCGTTGCGATTTCCATGAGCTGGGGCGGACAGGAATTTCCTGAAGAAGTCAGATTGGATAATCATTTTAGAAGCAAGTCTGGCACAGTATTTTTCGCCTCATCGGGAGATAATGGCACTGGCGCGAGTTGGCCGGCATCCTCACCAAATGTTATCGCGGTCGGCGGCACGCGACTAGATTTCGCAAATGATGGTACGTTACGCTCCGAAACAGCCTGGTCTGGAAGCGGAGGAGGTATCAGCGCGTATGAACCGCAGCCCGATTACCAAAAAACTTATAATATTCCGAGGGCGAAGGGAAGACGCGCAATTCCCGATGTTTCTTACAATGGCGATCCACAATCAGGATTCCCCGTATATAAAACATCTGGATCGTCAAAAAACGGTTGGAATGTTGTCGGCGGCACATCCGCGGGCGCACCGCAATGGGCGGCAATTCAATCGCTGGGAATCGCTGTTTCGCATGAAAAAATTTATACAGATAAAGCCGGCGCTAATCACTCACATTTTTTTCGGGACATTACAAGCGGCAAAAACGGCGACTGCACTTATTACTGCGAAGCGCGCAAACACTATGATTACGTGACGGGTCTCGGCAGTCCGCAGACTGATAAATTTTAGAAACGCGCATTCGAATAGCGAAGCGCCTTCCGCCTCCGCAATCAGAGCACCGGCGTTCCACAAGACAAAGAATTATATGATATGATGAGATATAATAAATTAACCAATAAAACATATGAAAAACAAAGCGTTAGTAATGGTTTCGGTTTTGTCTTTAGTAGTTGGTCTTTTTGCCGGTCGAATATCTCGTCCTGTCGTTGCGTTTGCTCGGGACGGTGAAGGTGGGGAAATCGAAAATGCGACATCCGGTAGTGATTCCAGAGTAAGGACTGGTCAAGGAACTTCAAGTGCCGTGCGCGGAGAAAATGATCAAAAAGATAATGAAGAAAATATCAATGGAACTTCAACCGCCGTACGTGGAGAAAACGAAGAAGATCAAAAGGATAACAACAGTGAAGAGGATATCAATGACGACAACGGGGATAACGGCAACGAGCATATTAACCAAGTAGAAAAAATTACGCATCAATTAAAACAAGTATCAGATGAGCACAAAAATAAAGAAGTTGATGATGACCTGAACGAAGTCATTGGAGAGATGGCTTCCTCGAGCAAGGACGCGGCCGAAGCAATAGACAATTTAGACCACGAAGGTTTTGCCAAAAAATTATTTTTCGGCCCGGACTTCAAGAGCTTGGGAGCGTTGCGCAGTACGATTGTTACCACGCAAAATCATATTGACCGGCTGACAAAAGCACAGGAAAAGGTGACCGACCCTGCGGCCAAGGCAACGCTTGAAGTTCAGATAGCCGCGCTTAAAGACGTTGCAAGCAGCACCCAACAATTTTTAGATTCTCACGAGCGCGTATTCAGCCTTTTCGGTTGGTTTTTAAGGCTGTTCTCAAAAGACTAGAAATCTAATTTTCTCCGCATAACCAAAAAAGACGGCACAAGGCCGTCTTTTTTGGTTTATTACCCGAAGTAGAAACTCCTTAAAACAAAAGCCGATAGATGATTATGACCAGTGCGATAACGATGAGGGCGTGAATCAACTTACCCCCGACTTTAAAACTAAACCCAAGAAGCCAAAGGATCAGCAAAACCGCGATAATTGTCCAAAGCATGATTTTTTGAATATTGTGCGTGAGCTCAACCTTTGTTTACGCGGGCTCATATAATAGTTTTAATTTCTCGAGTCCCCGATGCATCTGCACGGCTATAGTGTTTTTTGACTGGCCCGTGATAAGAGACATCTCTTTGAGCGAAAGGTCTTGCACATAGCGCATGCGTATGACTTTTCGATATTTTTCCGGCAGTTTCATGATCAAAAGAAGCGCCGCTTTTCCGTCCAAGACATTAAAATTATGCGCGGGGTGGCCAATCGGTGGCTCAACTCCTTTTTCCATAAGGATATCAAGCGAAACCGTTTTATGTTTTCGGTATTGCCGAATTTCTAAATCGCTATCCCGCCGCGGCCGAAAAGATCCTTATAGGAACCGATTTTCCAATAAAGTTTGCTTCGGCACAAAGTCAACTCGCGTTTCTAGAAAGAGCTGGCCTAAGAAAAACATTGGTTGAAAAAATTGCCTCAAATAGGCTTACACGATAAGCCTATTTTTTCTTGCCCGTGTTGGTGTGGCTGAAAATTAGACACAACCTTGCTTGATTTGTGACCATTATCTGATACTATTACTGGATATGCAAAA
>OBEQ010677402.1_pt1 | contig 12875 bp, 17 predicted proteins | sample 1670901 | NCBI WGS metagenome assembly OBEQ01 (sample SAMEA104232315, study PRJEB22302) | groundwater metagenome | biome: forest; feature: aquifer; material: groundwater | place: USA | collected 2011-08-07 | depth 5.4 m
GATCAGAAATCAGACGTCAGATGTCAGAAATCAGAAGTCAGAACGTATCTGATCTCTGGCTTCTGACCTCTGACTTCTGAATCGGAAGTTATTCTCCGAGGATCTTCACGACGACGCGCTTCTTGCGCTTGCCGTCGAATTCCGCGTAGAAGACTTGCTCCCAAGGGCCGAGGTCGAGCTTGCCCTTGGTGATCGGCAGCACGGCTTGATGATGGACGAGCGTTCGCTTCAGATGCGCGTCGCCGTTGTCCTCACCGGTCAAGTGGTGCTTGTAGTCCTCGCCTTCCGGCGCCAGCTGCTCCAGCAGTTGCCACAGATCTTGCCACAGGCCTTCCTCGTCGTCGTTGACCCAAATCCCGGCCGTGATGTGCATCGCCGACAGGAAGCAGACATAACGGCGAGACCGAGACCGAGCGGTTCAACTACAAGACGGGAGTCAGCTGTACCCAGAAAGCGTCGACTTGGGTTTGAGGTGCAGTTAGAATAACTCCGTCGCCGACGTGAGACGCGAGATGAGAGATGAACCCAAATCTTTTCACTGTTCGCCTCAATCAGAAATTTTTTGACGGATCGTGCCTATCGTCTAGACACCTTGCCGAAGTCCGAAGACTCTTTTCAAAGTGTCCGACCGAACCCCCATCGCCATTCGGTCCCGAGGTGTGTGTGCTGGTCGGCGAGAACGGCGAGTCAGCGCACCTTGTATGCGTGTGTCCGGATCAATGGCGTCTGGTGGTCGAGCTTCCATTGACGCTGCCAGCGCGTGCCCGCTGTGCTTGGAGTGAGGCGGCTCACAAGTGGTTCGCTTCCAGAACGATTGTCAGGCAACGTGATGGCAGATACGTGTACCCGACGCTCTCTCATCGCGGTGGTAAGCCAAAGCTCACTCAGCGCGACGAACTGATACACCAGTGGAACGACGAATTGAAACGCCAAGGGGTCACCAAGGCGCAGCGAGTTGTAAAAATCAAAACCCTCCTAGAGAATCGTCTGATCGGCGATTTCCTGTGCGATCCGCGGGACCCAGGGAAACATGAACTGAAATACCTCATTGCCAAGGAGGCTGAGAGGCTGCGCGCCGTGCCGCAGCAAGAAAGCCACTTCCCCAACATGCTACCGCGCATTCGAGCGTGGATGCGAACTGCACCTGCAGTGCGCACCCGGCGCCTGGCTAGTCTGATAAAACAGTGGGACGAACGCATCGCGGCGTTCCATCCCGCTGCTGGCCACCAGGTCTCAAAGCACAACCCTTACCAGCCGAGTGTATCGACCATCTGGCGCATGGTCAGCAGCCGGCGGCGTTCCTCCTAGTTTTTCCCCGCCTTACCCGTCTTCCATTGCAGTGACCCAGTGTAAAACTGTGCACATATCTCCACTCTAGGACCATCTCTCGCCGGCCGGTAATCTGACCTCAATCAACACGAGGACAGACGACCGATGAACAATCGCCAACAGTTTCAAACCACCAGTATTCACCTCGCCGCCGCCCTCCTTGTCTGCGTTCCTGGCGCTGCCCTTGACCACGTCACGGCCGACGCGGTCATCGATGGCCGACGCTCTCTGGTCATTGTGTATTCCGAAGAGCAGGAATCGGTCGTCCGCGATGTCGTGAATCAGTTCCATGATCGGCAACTCCGCATCGCGCTCTACGATTTCAACCGCTGCCTAAATGCTGTGCGTGACAAGCTCAGACAAGGTCAGGGGAGCTGTGCTGCACGATGACTTATCAGGAGCAGGAGATTGAGCCTCCAGCCAACATCGCAGCTTGCCTCGACGCAGCCGACGCCCTCTTGGCCCGGTGGCTTATGGACGCGTGGGAACGCGGCGAGTTACGAGGATCGTTCACAGAAGTCTGTGTCGACGTTGATCCTGAACCAGCGAAACAGGAGTGATGAGCGGAGATACTGAATGCGCCGACGCGCTCAGCATTGAGACGGACAGTCAGAGTAGAGAAAACGAATGAAACAACAGGACCAGACATGTCGACCTACCGCACTTCAGACCTCGCGCTTGCGGCTGCGCTAAAAACTACGCTTCGGCGCAGTCCAGCCGTCGAACTCACCAGCCGATTCGCAGAATTTGTCTTCAGCGTCGATCCCAGCGATGCCCAACCCATTGCGGATCGGTTTTACACGGACGAGCTGACAGTTCCGGCCCGCCGCTTCGCGCAGGACATGCGCGATCTCAAGAGCCTGATCTTTCAAGCGAGGGGCAGCAATGACCATTGACAAGACAGCCGTCCTCGCCCGCTTGAATTATCGGGCCTTCTACGAGTCATGCGGCGTCCGGTTCGCCGATGCTCGCGTCGATGCGAATAGCAACGCGCAAGCCTTCTGCCCGTTTCACGATGACCGACGACCGAGTTTTTCGATCCAGCTCACAGCACCCGGCAAGTATCATTGCTTTGGCTGTGCCCATGAGGGTGACGTGTTCCGATTCTGCGAGGTCCTCTACAACGACACTTTCGTAAGCGCCGTAGAGCGACTCGCAACCTTTGCGGGGTTTCACAGCAATGGCGCTGTCGCGCACCCAAATGAACCGGCGACGACGGGGACAAGACCGACATCTGCCAAAGTAGCCGAACTGGAAGCTGATGAAATTATCACGAGCTGGACGCATGCCCTCTTGCAGGGGGCCGAACGACTGCGCGAAGTTCAGGAAATGTATGGCCTGAATGCGCAGACCGTTACAGCGTATCGATTGGGTTGGGATGGGATGCGTTTTACGATCCCGCTGCCGACGACCAAACAGGGCGCTCGTATGGCCGTCAAGCGACACTACCGGCGGGCCGTACCGAAATCGAAGAACCCGGCAAACATCCCCGTGCAGCTTTACGGAGTTGAACGCCTTGCCGCTACGCCGACTGACACACCGGTTCTCGTTGTCGAGGGTGAGTTCAAAGCGCTCCTCGCCTGGCAACTCGGCTTCGCCGCCGTCAGCAGCACCGGCGGAGCCGGGACGTTCCTTGCAGAATGGTCGACACATTTCCAAGACCGCGATGTAGTCGTCTTGTATGACGCCGATGAGGCTGGACAATCGGGAGCCAGGAAGGTTGCGATGGCGCTGCAACCGACAGCTCGGAGCGTCAGAGTCATCCAGTTGCCACTGCCGGGTACAGCCAACGCAAAGGATTTGACCGACTGGGTGAGGGAGGGGCACACCGCAGCTGACTTAAGGCGGTTGATCGAGGCGAGTGAGTCGTTACGGGGACCGCACGGCGAAGAATCGAGTTTGTCTCGGACAGCCGCCCAGCTCATTGAGTTTCCTCCACTCACGCCAGAAGCCTTGTCCCACATCCTAGGCCGCACCATCAAGAAGGACGATGCCAACAAACAGATCACCTTCCTCTGCGAGTTGTCGGCGTACACCGAAGACGCCCAGTTTAACATCATCAACAACGCTCCCTCCTCCAGCGGTAAATCGTACATTCCCACCGAAATCGCCTCACTCTTTCCTGAAGAAGATGTGGTGGCGATCGGGTACTGTTCCCCGACGGCCTTCTTCCACGACATTGGGCAGTACGACAAGGCGCTGCAAGGCTATGTGATCGATCTGTCGCGCAAGGTCCTGATTTTTCTCGATCAGCCCCATACATTGCTGCTCCAGCACCTGCGGCCACTGCTGTCGCACGACAAGAAGGAGCTGCATTTGAAGATCACCGACAAGTCGCAGAAGGCCGGCCTCCGAACCAAGAACATCTTCCTCCGAGGCTTCCCGGCTGTGATTTTCTGCACCAGCAACCTGAAGATCGACGAGCAGGAGGCGACTCGCTCCTTGCTGCTGAGTCCCGAAACTCACCAGGAGAAGCTCAGAGAGGCCATCCATCAGCGGGCGGATAAGGAGGCCGATGCCGAAGCCTACCGAGCAGAGCTAGAACAGGACTCCCACCGGCAGGCATTGAAGGCTCGCGTCGCGGCGATTCGGGCCATGTGCGTCACTTACATCAAGGTCCCGGCGGTGGATGTGGTCAAGGAGCGGTTCTTCCGTGATCGGGCCACCCTGAAACCACGCCATATGCGGGATATCGGACGGCTTATGTCGCTGGTGAAGGCTTGGGCGCTGTTCAACGCCTGGCACCGCCGCCGTACCGGATCGGTCCTCGAAGCCAATGACGCGGATATTGAGGCGGCCTTCCGTCTGTGGGAGCAGGTGGCTAGAAGCCAGGAACTCAACTTACCGCCCTACATCTACGATCTGTTTCAAGAAATCGTGCTGCCCGCCTACCAACGCAAGGGCAGTGGCCTGAGCCGTCAAGAGTTGCTTCAGGAACACCATCGGGTCTATGGCCGGTTCCTGCCAGACTGGCAGCTGCGCCAGCAAGTCATCCCGATGCTGGAGATCGCCGGCCTGATTGTCCAGGAGCCAGACCCTAATGATCGCCGGCGCATGCTTATCGTTCCGGTCTCTGGAAATAGTGAGTGACATGGTGGGGGAAGTCATAATGACCAGCGGCGTTGCACCCCACCAGCTCACTCACTATTTCCTCGATGGAGCCGTAAGCAGACATGGAGCAAAGAGTGACGACTTTAGCAAACGGTGGGTTCGGACTGCTGGTTTGCGTTGATGACCTGCGTCGGCATTGATCCGGGGTTAGATGGTGCGGTCGCAATCCTAGGAGCGGACGTCAGAGTCTATGACACGCCTACATGCCAAGTCGGGAGGCGCGAGTACATAGCGCAGGAGATGTCCGCTCTCCTCGCCCCGCTGCTAGAGGACGGGCCGGTCTACGTCACCCTTGAGCTAGTCCACGCCATGCCAGGCCAAGGCGTGACCTCCATGTGGCGAATGGGCTACGGATCAGGCCTCTGGGAAGGCATTCTGGCCGCGTTGGGTGTGTCGTACGAGCGAGTTGCTCCGCAGACCTGGAAGCGCGCGATGCTACGGGATATGGCGAGAGACAAAGATGCAGCCAGGTTGAAGGCCATGCAGCTGTTTCCGCAACTGGCGGGCCAACTCAGCCGGAAGAAGGATCATGGGCGGGCCGAGGCGTTGCTGTTGGCGGAGTATGGACGGCGGGTACTGGGGAACGCTACGCACCGGGTTTCCTGGTCGCCTTCTTGCCAGCCGGACGACCTGGCCCGCGCTTCAGTGCCTGAAATCGCGTGAGCGCGCTCTCCAGGATCGCCCAGCGGTCCTGAAAGGGGCCGACCCGTTTCCCCAGCCAGGCGTACTGTTGGCAGAGCTTGCGGACCCGGTGCTGCGTCAGCCGCAGCCGTTCCGCCGCGTCCCGGACCGTGAGGAGCTTCTCAGCCATGATGGCTACTAGCATAGTCCAATTCGGCCCGTGTCGAAATAATCCGTTGCGTAACAATTACTATTGACACAGGTTGGAGAGGAGACGTAAACTAGCACGTAACGGACTAGATAATGATCTGGATGACAACGCCGTGAGAGGAGGGGTGACGATGCGGGCGGTGGTGTACGCACGGTGCTCGACGGACGAGAAGCGGCAGGACGTGGAAGTGCAGCTCGCGGAGCTGCGACGCTACTGTCAGGCGTTCGGCTGGGCCTTCGATGAGGTGGCGGAGTACGACTCGGGCTTCACAGGAGAACAGCCCAAGCTCAGGGCGGTGCTGGAGAAGATTCACCGCGGCACATACCAGGCGCTGCTCGTCTACAGCCTCGACCGCTTCTCCCGGCAGGCGCCGAGCAAAACAAACCGGATGCTCGATGCTCTTGTGGAGCAGGACCGCTGCCGCTTCATCAGCCGCCTGGAGGGCATTGATAGCGAGAACGAGTTGATCTGGCACGCCATCCGACCGCTGTTCGCCTACTTCGCCAACCTGTTCAGCCGGAACCTGAGTGAAAAGATTCGGGCGGGCATTCGCATCAAGCGCCAGAACGGCCAGTATCGGGGCGGGAGACCGCCGAAAGGCGTTGATCTTGACCGGCTGAAGACGCTGCTGGTCGGGGAGGGGATTGAAGGCTGGCGGACGCTCGCGCGCGCCTACAACGAGAACCTGCCCAAGCGCCAGCACCTGAGCGCCAGTTCGATCCGCCGGGTGTGCCAAAAGCATGCCCTGCTTCTCAAGCATGAACTCTGTGCCAATTAGACCCGTTCCGTAACCAAGTGGTTTTGGAGCACAGCCGATGGCCCTGAACGGAAGTGAACCAGACGGAACGTCCCAGGCCAGTCCGCCGCTTTCCCATCGGCAGGAACTGGCCGTGGCTGCCATCCTCTCCTGCGCGACGCTCGAAGCCGCTCGGCAGAAGACGCGGGTTGGGAAGACCACGCTCTTCAAGTGGTTGAAGCAACCCTCTTTTCAGACGGCACTGCAGCGCCAGCGCACAGCCCTTGTCGATCAGGCGTTCAACCGGCTGCGCGTCGCGATGACCCAGGCCACGGAGAAGCTCATCGAGCTCCTTGGTGCGCCGGAGCCGGGCATTCAGCTCCGAGCGGCTCAGACCATCCTGGAGCATGGCATCAAGGCTGAGGAGCTGCAGGCATTGGAGCGGCGGCTTGAGGCCATCGAGGACGTGGTGCTGCAACAGAGAGGCGGCGGATGGCGCTCGCGCACCGGATGAAACGACTAGAGCGGGCTGTGGTCTCCAAGAGAACCCTGTTTGCGATCTACTGTGTCCAAGGACATCTCCACCAGCCCATTCCGCCAGATTTCACAGGCCGGGTGATTAAGGTCATCGCGGGGTATCGCCCCTGCAACTGCCCCCCAAGCCGTTTGGCAGCACCGATACATTGAGCGAGTGGGCTAACGACGCGTAGAATGGGTCACAGCCGAGGGGATCAGACGAGACAATGCAGTTTTGGCTGCGCAGCCCGCCCGCTGGGTCGCCCTTCAATTTCCCGGCAAGTGTTCTTTTGCAACTGGCAGGGGAGAAGGACACGCTTCGAGCAACCGGGAGGAGCGATGTGGTACTTACTGTGGAGTGGACTCGGCCTGCTGCTACTGGCCTCGCAGGTCGAGGCGACCGGACGCCGGAGCAGCTATACGGGGCTGCTGGGCACGCCAGCAGAAACGCGTACGGATTGTCACTGGACCACCCTGGGATGGCAGTGCACCGCCCAAGACGTGCCTGCCACACCGGGAGCCATTGAAAGGCTTTTTTTCCAGCAGCCGTCGCAGGTCATCTACGTGGTGCCCGCGCCAACAGCTCTCGTGGCGGTGTCCGCCATCGCCCCCACCACCCCGGAGGAGTTTCTCTTTGCGCTCGACCAAGAGTCGCAACGGCGCGGCGCGGGGCCACTCTCCGATGACCGATTGCGCACCCTGTCAGCGTACCTGAACACGCCGGACATCCGGCAGGCTCTTCAGGCTGGCCGGATGGACCCGGCACGCTTCTTTGAGGCCACGAACCTAGGAAGGCTGAGGGCCACGACCCGTCAGCCTACGACGGCCCCCTCTCAGACGAGCGGGAAGAAATTCTGCCCCGTCGACGGAGAAGTCTATCCCGACACGATCAATTATTGTCCCGAACATGGCGTTGAATTGCGTCCCCTCCACGAATGAGCCTCCACCATGCGTCTGCACCGCGAAGTAGACGCACAGCGCAGATGGCGCCGATGGCCAGGACACGATTTCTGACCCGGAGCGATCATCCAGTTAGTGGATGGAAAATCAGAGCGGTATTTGAATCAACGCTGGGGAGGGTTGGGATGCGACGAACATGCGTGCTGGGTGGGTGCGTGGTGCTAGTGGTCCTGACCGGATGCGCGGGCGCGACGACGAATCTTCGCAGCAGTAATCCCGGCTTGCGTCCGCACGTGTACCCACAATCCTATGACACAGTATGGGACGCGGCAGTCAAATCAGCGACGAGCGTCAACAGTTGGGCCGTGAAGTCCACCGAAAAAGCCAGTGGGATTATTGCGCTCCACAAGGGGTTTAATCTCTGGACGACGGGCACCGACATGGCCGTCTATGTGCATAGGGTCGACGACTCGCACACTCAAGTCGACATGCAGAGCGCGCTCGCCGGATTCAACGGCGTCCTGACGCTTGACTATGGGCAGAACAAGCGCAATATCGCGCGATTCTTCGAAGAGTTGGACCGGAATTTAGCCACAACGAGTCAATGATCGCACGGCCAAGGCCAACCATCGTGCCTCATCGGTCGATCCTCCTAGAAGCGCGTGAGGTCGTTCAGGCTCGCCAACGAGCCTACGGCAGTCCCTGTGAAGACTTTATCTGTACCGCTCGAATCTGTCGGCCATCCTCGGAACTTCTATGACGCCCCGCCAGGTCGCGCTCTGCATGATCGGCGTGAAACTCAGCCGGGAGTGTCACCGGCGCCTGCGGACAATCTGGTCGATATTGCGGGGTATGTCCAAACGCTGGAGCAGATCACTAATGCTTGACTCAGCTCCAGACGACACTCGAAATCACCCATCTTTGGCATGAGATTTCTGGAGATCGACAAAATGGAGGTGAGAGTGAAGCGAATCTACCGTACGGCGATCAGGGTTGGCCAGCTTACAGTGCTCGTGATGGCATTCGTCCCGAGTAGCTTTTCGGGGCAGAGCAGCACGTCAAAAAAAGAGCAGAGCGGCGTACCCTCCGGGTTTTGTCTCCTCGGCAGCTCGCAGTTGGCCCCAGCAGGGTACACTTTTACGAATAACAGTATTGACACTGGGAATGCCTGGACTTTCAGAACGCCCATGCCGACCGGACGCAGTTATCTCGCCGCGGTCTCGGTCAATGACAAGATCTACGCGATTGGCGGGTTCAATGCAAGCAACGTCACCGTTGCCGCCGTTGAAGTCTATGATCCGGCTACCGATGTCTGGGTCGCCAAGAACTCCATGCCCACTATACGGGGAATCTTCGCTGCTGCTGCCGTGAACAGCAAGATCTATGTCATTGGAGGTCGCAGTGGAAATACATTTCTGGATACCGTTCAGGAATACGACACTGTGACCGATAGCTGGACGAGCAAGCTTTCGATGCCCACTCCCCGAGCAAATCTTACCGTTGTAGTTACCGATGGGAAGATCTACGCGATTGGCGGGTTCATCGATACTTTGGGGACCCCTACAGCTATAGTCGAGCAGTACGACCCAGCAACTGACAGCTGGACCTCCAAGGCTTCGATGCCGACCCCGCGGGACGGCCACGCAGCGGCGACGCTGAATAACCGGATTTATGTAATGGGTGGAGCCATCACGGCTGGCGGACATGCCGTCAATGCTGTTGACGAATACGACCCAGCGGCCAATACATGGACATCGAGGGCTCCTCTTTTTGTTCCCCAAAACTATCTTGCTGCGGCGGCTGTGAATGGCAAGATTTACGCTTTTGGTCGAAACAGCGCCATCTTGAATCAAGAGTATGACCCCACCGCGAACAGTTGGACCTTGAAAGCTCCGATAACGATTGGGATTGGTGGGGCCGGGACCTCGGCAGCAGCAGCGAACGGCAAGGTCTATGCACTTGGAGGAAGCGGGTTGATGTCCAGTGTCATGGAATACACGCCGTCAATCGTTTTCTATATTCACCAAAGGAACTGAACGAGAGAATTGGCCATCTAACTGCTGACCAGACCCGAGATGACCGCTGCCGTTGGCTACATCCGTCGTTCGACGGATATGCAGGAGCAATCCCTTGACGACCAGCGTCGAGAGATTGAGCGCTACGCCGCAGCGAAAGGCTATCAACTCCTCCGGTTCTACGAGGATGACGCCATCTCTGGCACCTCGGCGGATCGCCGGGCCGGATTTCAAGAGATGGTACGAGCAGTCCAGGAGCGGAACGGCAAGCACCAGGCCTTTCAGGCGGTCCTTACGTGGGACGTGCGCCGGTTCAGTCGCGGCGATATCGCGGAGACAGGCCACTACCTCTACCTGCTGCGACAAGGAGGCGTGGAAGTGGTGTTCATCTCGGAGGGGTTCCGTGGCGATGAGACGGATGACCTGATCTTCGGCACGAAGCAGTGGCTGGCGCGGCAGGACAGCCGGCGCAAGTCGCAGGATACGATCCGGGGATTCCTCTCGCGCCTGCAAGTCGACCGAGCCAGCGTCGGGCACCATCCCTACGGCTACCATCGGGAACTCGTGGATCGCAGCGGGAACGTCGTTGCCCGCTACCGGCGCCGGGAAGCCGTGCGGCGCAGCGATGGGGATCGCGTTCGGTTGGTGCCGGGTGATCCGATTGAGGTCGAGACCGTGCGCTCGATCTTTGACTGGTACGCTAACCGGGGTATGGGCTTGGCGGCTGTCGCTCGTCGGTTAAACGAGCAGAAGATCCCGCCGCCCTTTGCGCCGAGAACCAAGGCCTGGGACGTGCCCGGCGTGGACTACATCCTCAAGAACCGAGCCTATCTCGGATGGTTGACGTATGGCCGCACGAGTCAGGCGATCTTTCATCGTGTCACGCCGCAAGCCGATGGCCGCTTCGGGGCGACGAGCCGGAGTAAGCTTGAGGAAGGCAAGTACACGCGCAACTACGATGAATCCACCTGGCTGGTCGTCAAAGACTGCCACGAGCCGCTGATCCCGGAGGCGTTGTTCTGGAGGGCGCTGGAGGTTCGCAAGCAGCGGGCGACGTGGCACTATCCTCGGGGTCGAGCCGCCACGTCTCAGTACCTCTGGTCAGGGCTAATCGTTTGCCAGCAGGATGACCGACGCATGGTAGGCAAAGCGGATCGCCATCGAGGACCGGTGGTGCGCTACTACTTCTGTCCGGCCTGTCGCGTGGCAGGCGACCGTCAGAAGCGACTTGTGCCGGCTCACAACCTCGATGCATTCATCTTGGCCCGCATTCAGGAGCGACTGAATCAGCCTCAGCGGGTGGCAGGGATTCTCCAAGCGCTGGAACATGAACTGCACCAGCGATACGGAAGCGCCAGTGGCCAGCTAGAAGCGCTGGAGGCACGACTGAAGGCTATCAGGGAGCAGGAAGACCGAATCTTGGAGGCGGTAGACCCGTCACACCGGGAGGCGATCAATCGCAAGCTCACACAGCTGGAAAAGGAACGGGAGGCCCTTGAGGCCGAGCGAAGTCAACTCCTCAGCCGGCCTAAGTTGATTGATCCGCAACGCCTCGCGCAGGAGCTGGCCCAGCAGGCCAGGCAGTTCGAGCGCGTCTTCAGCAAAGCCCCGATACCTGAGCGGAAGGTCTTCGTGCGGGCGTACGTCGCTCGGATTGTCGTAGAGGCTCCACGCCACGAAGCGACGGTCGCGTTCTACCGCTGGCCGCAGTTGCCAGGCCTGAACGGGTGTGAGCCGGCGTTTATGTCTGCATCCAGGAGACGAGGCAGAAGCCTTCCGACACGCCGCTGCGCGTCACCAACTCCTCGAGCGTGTCGGTGATGTTGACGAGGTCGCGCCGTTTCGGGATGTTAAACCAGAGATATTCAGTAAAGTGCGTCATTGTTTGGAGAGTGAGGTTCAGAAGTCAGAAATCAGAAGACAGAAGTCAGACAAGCTGGTTTTCTGATCTGACTTCTGATTTCTGGTCTCTGACTTCTGATCCTGCGGATTCGGCGGATATCAGTTGCGACAGTTCAGCGGGGAGGCCGAAGTTGACGTCTTCCTTGGCCAGCTCCCACTCTTCGACCTGCGTCGCGCCCAGCCGCTTCAGGCAGGCGACGACTTCCTGAACGAGATGCTCGGGCGCCGAGGCGCCGGACGTCACTCCCACGCACGTCGCGGCCGCAAACCACGCGGGGTCGATCTGCTTGGCCTCGTTGATGAGGTAGGCGGTGCGGCCGGCCTGCTCGGCGACCTCGGTCAAGCGAATAGAGTTGGAGCTGTTCTGGGAGCCGATGACGAGGATGACTTCGGCTTCCTTGCAAATCGCTTTCACGGCGTTCTGGCGGTTCTGTGTCGCGTAGCAGATGTCGTCCTTGGAGGGATTGATCAGCGTGGGGAAGCGGCGCTTGAGCGCCTCGATGATCTCGCGCGTGTCGTCGACGCTGAGCGTCGTCTGCGTGATGACCGCGACTTTGTCGGGGTGGGGCACCTGAATCGTTTCGGCGTCCTGCACGGTCTGCACCAGCTGGATCGCCCACGACGCTTCGCCCATGGTGCCGATCACCTCGTCGTGGCCTTGGTGGCCGACCAGCAAGATCGAGTAGCCTTCGCGCGCGTAGCGCGTCGCCTCGCTGTGGACTTTGGTGACCAGCGGGCAGGTGGCATCGATCGCCCGGAGGTGGCGCTGCTTGGCTTGGTCGCGGACCTCAGGAGCCACGCCGTGCGCGCTGAAGATCGCGGTCGCGCCCTCGGGCACCTCTTCGAGCTCGTCGACAAAGCGCGCGCCCTTGGCGCGCAGCGCGCTGACGACGTGCGAGTTGTGGACGATCTCGCGGCGGACGTAGATCGGGCCGTCGGCGCGTTTGAGGGCCAGCTCCACGACATCAATCGCGCGGTCGACGCCGGCGCAGAAGCCGCGGGGCTTGGCGAGGATCACTTTGTCGAGGCTCATCAGGGCTATTGTATCGGGGTGTTGGGCGGTCGGCAACGGGCGTCACGAAACAGACGCGGACGCGATTAGGGAATGACGCTCAGCGGACCGGACGGCGAATCGTCGTCGTGATCCTTGCGCGGCTTGCGGAAGTAGTGCTTTCCGGGATAGACCACAGGGCCGTCGCCGGTGACCTGCACCCAGCGGCCGCCCATGTAGACTTCGCGCACGCGGTCGCCGCTCTTGGGTTGCTCAGAGGAGCCTTCCGTGTTGAGTTTGAGCTGCGCCCCGGGCTCTTTGCCTGTGACAGCGGGTCCTCGATCTCCGCTCCGGCCGCCGCGATGGTGCCCCCGGAACGGCCGGCCGCTCCTCGGCGGACGCGAGCCCGCGGGGCGAGGCGCCGCCTCCGGCTTTGGGGTCTCGGGTTTGGCAATCGATTCGGCCGGCGCTGCGGTCGCTTGGACAGCGCCCGCTTCCTGAGCCGCCTCCGCCTGGGTCGTCAGTGGGGTATGGGGTTGCGGC
>OBEQ011586761.1_pt1 | contig 12875 bp, 5 predicted proteins | sample 1670901 | NCBI WGS metagenome assembly OBEQ01 (sample SAMEA104232315, study PRJEB22302) | groundwater metagenome | biome: forest; feature: aquifer; material: groundwater | place: USA | collected 2011-08-07 | depth 5.4 m
ACCACCGGTGCCGGAGACAAATCCCTGCACGCCACCGTGCCCGTTCGGCCTGCGATGACGGGATCATCAAGATCCCGCGAGCGTGACGAAACCATTGGGTTTCGTCCTGCGATGACGGGATCATCAAGATCCCGCGAGCGTGACGAAACCATTGGGTTTCGTCCTGCGTGAGCTGCGTCCGTCGGAACTCTTCGCTTCTTGTCAAAAAACTCGCACACGGGGTTAAAGATTAAAGTTTTTTAATAAATTAAGCACTTTTAATGTTATATATAAATACTTTAAAAATAAATTGACAGCCATTACCGTCAGGAGTAACTTATTCGTGGCTCAATTGTTTCGTTCATATTCTTGACATGAAAATCTCACGTAGATAACAGAAGGCGGAGCGGAATGATATGCGCAAAAGCCATGAAGAACTAGTGGATTTAAGGTCGGTTTCAATGGAACGTGCAGAGCAGTTTTTGGACTTTGATTCCGAGAGTGTCACAGCCCAGGAAGCCCACCATGCCATGCACAGCCTCACGTTCTTCCTTTTCATGGGCAATTACCTGGAGCAGGGGCGCTCTGTCCGGCGCGCTTTAGTCGACCGTGTCATTTATCACCTTCTGAATCTACGTGAATTTATCCAGGACGCTAAAATGGGCGACCTGGTGACAGAGTTAAGCGCCAGTCTCAGCCTTGCGTATGAGGATTTTTTTCCCGGGGGCGCTGCCGAGTCGGTCAGTCTTTTCCCCATGACGCATTGGTTTGAGCTCCATGAACACGCGATCCTGGAATTGGCACGTCATTACGGTAAAGAGGCTGTATTTCAAGGATTGATTAAAGCGACCTAAGCCCCAGTTGATTTTGCTTCCGCAATTTGATACACTTATCCTCCTGATGAACCAAGCGGCTTTTTTTTAACGGATTTCCCCATAGAAACTTGATAAAGGAGATTTTTATGAACAAAAAGTTCGTGTTGTTAGGCATAGTTGCTTTTTCGGTTTTATTGATGACCACGGGTTGTTCCCGTAATTCCAAGCAGGTGAAGTCACTGCAGGCCCAGGTTGGCGTTCTCACGGATGAGATGGTCCGTATGGATGAATCCTTGCAAGAGACACGCGCTGCGATCCAGGGTGAAGAAAGCCGCAAAAACCAGTTGAAAGGTGATCTTCAACAGTCTGAAGGGCGGCTGGGATCTTTACACGAAGAGGAGAAGGTGATCGAGGGAATGTACCGCACCCCTTCCGGTTTTACACTTCCTTCCGTTCAAATTCAACAGGCGCTGAAAAATGCCGGCTATTACCAGGGCAAACTGGATGGCAAGATTGGTTCCGGAACCCGCGCGGCTCTCAAAGCTTTCCAGGGTGACAATGGGCTGGGTAAAGATGGCGTTTGCGGCCGCAAAACATGGTCCAAACTGAAGGCCTATCTGGAAAAAACCAAGTAAAGTAACCTGAGTTAAAGGTTGTCCCAAAGAACAAAAGCCGGTATTCCCTTTGTGGAATACCGGCTTTTTTACTTATCCCTTAACGCTTACCCCTTTTTTTTATCTTATGTTAAAATACCCCATGTTTTTCTCGATCCAGCGCATATTTTTTTTTATCGCACTGACGCTGTGGCCCTTAAACGGGAAGAGTCATAATCTCGAGCCGGAGATCAAAAAGTCCCAGCTTGAAATTCCTGCGGGGATTGAGAAGAACCTGAAGGTTCGTGTTTCCCTGACCCAGCCGTCCTCAAGTGTCGCGGTTTCAACGGCGACTCCTTTTCATGTTTTTGATGGAGAGGGTCACCTGCTTTTCAAGGGACCTAAGATTAAAAACTCTCTGGTGTCGGCAGGAGCTGATGGGATTTTGTTGGGACGAAAAAATTTCGGCCGTTTGCCGATCACCATTGATGCAGGGAACTCGGTTCTCCAGATCAACAAACGCACTTACCGGTATCACTTGCAATTTTCAAAAACAGCGGGTGGAAAACTCCTGATCGTCAATGAAATTGGTTTGGAGGATTACCTGCGCGGTGTTGTCCCATGGGAAGCCAATCCCAAATGGACTCAGGAGTCTTTAAAAGCGCAAGCCGTGGTCTCGCGTACGTACGCGTTGTTTAAGATCATTGAAAATCATGACGAGTCTTTTTCGGTTTCTAATGATGTGATCAGCCAGGTCTATGGCGGAGCCGGATTGGAAAAAGAATCAACGAATCGAGCTATTGAAGCCACTCGGGGAGAGGTGCTGGTGTATCAAGGCAAAATTTTCCCCGCTTTTTTTCACTCCACCTGCGGCGGGCAGACAACCCGCGCTGAAAATGTTTGGCCGATTCAGCCGCACGCGGTTTTGCGCGGGGTCAAGTGCGGTTTTTGCGCCGAGTCGCCGCATTACCGCTGGAAAGCTGAATTTTCAGAACTAGAAATTCAGAATGCCTTGAAAAAGCTGGGGTACTCTGTTTCAGGCATTCAGAAAATAATTCTTGGAAATCAGGATGAAAGTGGGCGCGCCCGGTTTTTTATGGTTGAATATCCGACCGGAAAGCTTAAAATTCAGGCGGGTGATTTGCGCATGGCTTTAAGTCCCAAGAAGTTTAAGAGTGTTTTGATTCAAAGGATATCACGGAGCGGGGGAATGTTTGTTTTTACCGGGCATGGTTGGGGACATGGTGTGGGGCTTTGTCAGTATGGAGCCAAGCAACTGGGTGAATTGGGCTATACGTACAAACAAATTTTAGATTTTTATTATCCCGGTGCGGAGATTATTAGAATTGCGCCGGTAGAGGCTGGTGTTAAGAAGTAGTGAATGATTAAGATGCCCATTTGTCATTCTGAGTGGATTAATTTAAAATGAATTCCACGAAGAATCTCAAGCAAATTACCAAAGAAGTGCACATGGTTATTTGTTGAAAGACGCGCCCGCCCCTTGCATTAAGCTGTTTCTTCGCCTTCGGCTTCGAAACAAATGCAAGGGACAGGGCGCAAGCTTTGATTGATGTAAGTTTTGATATTTCGAATGTAGCTTGCGCCCGTAGCTCAACTGGATAGAGCGTCAGCCTCCGGAGCTGAAGGTTACTGGTTCGACCCCAGTCGGGCGCATACTTTTGCTAATGCAAAAGTATAGCTCGGCGAAGCCTTGATGGCTTCGTCCGAGAGGCGCCATCGCGTAGCAGATCATCAAGATCTGCACGCGCAGTACTCACGCATAAGCGCGAGTACAGTCGGGCGCAGTTTTTCTGCCCTCCCCTCCATCCCATTGCAAATATTAACGTAACGTCTTACCGGACAATCAACAGTATAAAATTGGATAGTGCGTATTCTTTTGGATATTTAAGTATCCTCCCCCCTTATCTGAGACTGACTGTAAGTCGCCCTTATTTGGCTAGACCCGACAAAAAAGACAAAGCAACGATATTGCCTCCTGGGTGGAATAAGCAGGTAGGCAAAAACCCCTACAGAAGATTTTGGGAAAAGGCGTATAAAGCTATAGTGGGGTGCAAAACTTTAATTATTGTTGGGTATTCACTACCGGTTACCGATTTCTTAGCGCAAGCTTTGTTCAATGAAGCTGTGCGACAAAAAGAAGTCAGTAGCAGCAAATTAAAACAGCTGCATGTCGCTGGTCTGTGATTCTGGAGAAGACTATGTTGGGTTTTGTCGCAATTAAAGCAGGATGTTATCACGGTGGCAGTCGGTTACGGTATGGAACGCCAGAACAGTTTAAGTCCGGCTTGAAGGAAGCAGATTCAAAAAATTAAAGAAGAAACATTCCTCTTGCCCACACAATGGACTTTTGGCCGATGTGTTTTTCAAGGCCGGATTCTATTGAGGCTTGGGGGTGGGGAACATTGAGGATCCTTGATAAATGCTGGGAACGCAAACTGCCCGAGCCGGAATTTTCGGTGCCACATCTTGCAATTTCGTTGGGAGATGCCATATTCGGATCTTCAGCGGTTTATTCTAAAACCAGAGTTGCCTGTCCTTTTGATACACGATATTCTTATATATAGCCTCTTAAAAGATGCTTAATATGTTAAAAATGCTATTTTAGCATCTTAAAAGATGCAATATTTATTGAAATTAAAACGTCCCTATGCTAAGCTTCTGTCAGCATAAGACAGGGCAAAGATGGGAGGCGATTATGGATTTTTCAGCCATGAATGACAAAGCGATGCTTAAAGAAATGGGCGGCAGGCTCCAGCGCCGGCGTTTGGCCATGAATATATCCCAATCCGAATTGACGGGTAAAGCAGGCGTTGCGCGTAAGGTGATACAAAATATCGAAAGCGGCCGGGGCTCGACGCTGAAAGGATTTGTCCGGATTCTGAGAGCTTTGGGCCTTACAGCGAACCTGGAACTTCTTTTTCCGGAGCCGGGTCCGAGCCCTCTCGAGTTGGCAGCATTGAAAGGACGGGAGCGCTTGAGGGCTTCCGGCCGTCGGATGGATCACGGCACAAAGGGCAGTCAATTATGAAAAAGACGGGTGTCGGGCGCGTGGATGTCGCGAATGTTCAACTTTGGGGGCGGCGTGCGGGGGCCGTGGCCTGGAATGAGAAGCGCGGCTGTGCTGATTTTGAATATGATCCCGCGTTCGTCAAGCAAGGGATTGAAGTTTCCCCGTTGATGATGCCGCTTGGCAATCAGGTCTACTCTTTTCCTGGACTCAAGAAGGAAACTTATCACGGGCTTCCGGGAATGTTGGCGGATGCTCTTCTTGACCGCTTCGGTAACACGCTTATTGATCTTTGGCTTGCAAGACAAGGCCGAGATGCCGGTGATTTTTCTCCGGTAGAACGTTTATGCTACATGGGAACACGGGCCATGGGGGCGCTGGAATTTAAGCCTGCACTGGAACCGCGTTTGAAAGGATCTGTCCGGTTGGAAATAGCCGAACTCGTTGAACTTGCCTCTCACATCCTTGAACACAAGAAAAAGCTGACGGCCAATTTACTCAAGGACAAACACAATGCCTTGGAAACAATTATCCGGGTAGGAACTTCGGCAGGAGGCAACCGTGCAAAGGCGGTCATTGCCTGGAATCCCGGGACGGGTGAGGTCAGATCCGGCCAGCTTGATATTCCTCCGGGGTTTGAGCCATGGATTCTGAAGTTCGATGGCGTGAATGACGACTCACTCTGTGACCCGAAGGGGTTTGGACGGATTGAATACGCCTATTACTTGATGGCCGTTAAGGCCGGCATCCGCATGAGCCAGTCCCGTTTGTTTGAGGAAAACGGGCGGGCGCATTTCATGACCCGGCGGTTTGACCGTGGCGAGAAGGGCGAAAAAATTCATTCGCAGTCGCTCTGCGCTCTGGCGCATTATGATTTTAACGCAGCCGGGGAATACGGCTACGAACAGGTTTTTAATTTGATTTTCCGTCTTAATCTCGGGCATGAAACATTACAGGAAACGTACCGCCGGATGATTTTTAACGTGCTGGCGCGGAATCAGGATGATCATACGCGGAATATCGATTTTTTGATGAACCCGGATGGGGTGTGGCGTCTTTCACCGGCCTTTGATATGGTATGGGCGTTCAATCCGTCGGGTCGCTGGACGGATCGTCACCAAATGAGTGTGAACGGAAAACGAAGTGATTTTAAGCGCAGCGATCTTGAAGCGCCGGCAGAGGAATATGATATCCGCGGTGCGGCAACTATCAGAGAAGAAGTGGCCGATGCTGTGGCCATGTGGCCGGAGTTTGCCCGCCGCGCAGGAGTGGATGGCCGGATGTCTGAGGCTATAAGGGCAACGCATCTTTCAGCAATTGTTTCGGGGAAATAAAATCTGGCCGGCTTCGTCCGAGAGGCGCCATCGCGCAGCAGATCATCAAGATCGGCACGCGCAGTACTCGCGCATAGGCGCAAGTGCAGTCGGGCACCAAATCTTTTTGATTTGGTACTGCTTCAGCGCGGCACAAGGAAGGCCGCGCTGAAGACTGCAATTTAAATAGGGTCGAATAGGAGCCCGCATTGCCCTTTTCTTTGATGAAGAGCCTCTATCCCGCCTACTTCCCTGTTTAATCTCCTAAAACAATAATATAGTTAGCTATTTATAGTTAAAGTTCTTTAAAGGTAGTTTATTTTTGATTAAATGCTTTCTTGCGGGTAATCTTTTAACAGGCGCGGGCTAACACATGCAGATGTTCCTTAACATCTGATGTGTTGTACCGGTGCAACAGGCACCGGTGCTAACTATGCCTGAAAGGGGATTGCTTTTGAAGAAGCACAAAAAAGACTGTAACTTCTTACGGCCTTTGAAGCGTTGGGTGTCTGCCATGCTGGCGGGCTGCATGGTCCTTCAGACAGCACCCGCTTTTCCCATGCCTGTCCAAGCACTGGCACCTCAGTTTCCTGAACGAACAATCAATCTGACTCCTTCTGATATTACGATCCCTGCCGCTTTAGGCAGTATCAAAGAAGCCTATGACGGGAAATCCAAAAAAATCATTTTTTTAATCCAAGATGCTCACGCCATCCCGGATGCTCAAAGAAGTATTCATCAATTGATTGAGCACTTTGAAAAGAAATACCGGGTGCCCTTAGTCGCCTTAGAAGGGGCGGCGGCGCCCCTCGAACCACTCCTTTTTAAAACATTTCCGGACCAAAAACTCCTGCGGAAAGTCTTTGAGGACTATTTTGACCGGGGAGAACTCAGCGGCGGGACCGCCGCCTCGATTTTCTCCGCCTCAGATCATAGCGGATCCGCCTCTGGCGGAAATCAATCGCCCGTCGTTTATCATGGCATTGAAAATTGGGATTTGTATGAAGAGGGATTAAAACATTTTCTGGACGCCATGGAAAATGAGAAAAACATAACGCCGTGGTTAGAGACATTGCTTCAGGAATTAAAAACGGCAAAAAAGAGAACTTATTCCAAAAATCTTCTGGAGCTTGATCAGGCGCTTGAGGCTTTTCATAAAAATGAATCGGATTTAATTGCTATCCTAAAAAAACTGGCCCCCATTAAGCCGCCTGAAAAGGGCTCCGAGCTGGCGGTCCTTCTTGAAGAGGCCGGCCGACCGGGCGAGGTGGACTCCGTCCTTGATTCGGAGGTGACAAAAATCGCGGAACAGGTCTCCTCGTCATTGCGAGGCAGCATACCAAATCAGGCGGAAGCAATCTCGAATCAGGGAATAAAGCGTCAGTCAAGAACCCGCCAGATTGCTTCGCCGCAGAAAACGCTCCTCGCAATGACGAGTGAGGGTTCTCCTTCGGAGTCTTCCCGCAATGACCTAGGGGAATTTAACCGCCAATTTCAAGACTTTCAGACTTCGCGTATCACCGCCCAGGCTTTCGCATTATTTCTTAAAGACCTGTGCGTGAAACGTCATATCCATGTCCGTGTTTCCGGCAAACTCAATGCCTTGGTGGGGCATCAGAAGCGGCTGAAGGACATTGAGGGGACACGGCTGTTCGATGATTTTGAAAAATACCAGCAAGCCGTCAAAGAGACTCTTTTCGGGAATGATGAGGAGAGAAAATTAGATCAGCGCAGTCATCAGTTTCAGCTCCTTGCCGGTCTTGAGAAGCTCGAATTGTCACGTAAAGATTGGGATGAGGTCAAAAATTTTCTTGTCAAAATGGAGTATTGGACAGTGACACAAGACGGCGTTGCCGGAAAGGGAGATATTGCGGATTTGCTTTCACAGATGAAACCTAACCTTGAATTCTACCGGAACTCAGAAAAACGCGATCAAGCGCTTCATGAACAGACCCTGCAGCTGATGCAAAAGAATAAGACTAACGCGGCCGTTTTAGTTGCCGGTGGGTTCCATGCGGAGGGATTGACAAGGCGTTTTCAATCCGAAGGGATTTCTTACGTTCTTGTCATGCCGGAAATTAAAAAAATTCCCGAAGAAACCAATTACCGCAAGCACATGCGCGGAGAAGTATCCTGGGGCGATTATTTTGAGGTCCAGGATGGAAAAGTCAATCTCTACAATGCTTTTGTGCGCGGAACACGCGATAGGTTACTTGGGGTAAGTCACCCGTCGCCCGTCGCCCGTCGCACGTCAGATAGCAGCGAAAACGAGCAACGAGAGACGAACCACGAGAGACGGGAGACTAGCGACGAGCGACAAATGGCAAGAGACCCACAGCTGCTCAAAACCTGGCGCGACAACATCATCCGCGAACTCGCATCCCAAAACCGGATCACCGAAAGCCAGGATTATACGCGATTCATTGATGAATTCACCAAGCCTTCCCGGAAGAACGACGGCATCGCCGTTCAATGGAAAAGGAACGTGGATCAATTCATCGAAGGGCTGCGTAATCTCAAAGCTGGGGGACAACTCACAGAACCGAATATCGCGAAGCTTCTGGCTGGCACGAAACGACAAGTTTTAGCAGCCGTGCCGAAATCATTAGATTTCGACCTGCAGCCTAATCATACTCCCGCCGCGCCAACCGGCCCCCCCGCATTGGCGGCAAGAAATCAGCCCCTCGATGCAAGTCTTATCATGGGATTGGACTGGTCTAAGATCCCAAAAGAGCGTCCCGAAAAAATCAACCGTGGGCAGGCGGTTTTCCAAAATGGAAATCCTTCCTCTCGTGCCAAATCTTCCGGAACTACAGTCACAAAACAGGTGTTTGAAATTGGTCGAGAGGGTACGCGCCGCTCCGAAGTGCGGGTGAAAAAGCTGTCTCTCGGGCAATCTGAGACGTCTGCTGAAAATTATGTCCGTTCGGGTGATCACGTGCGGGCGGAGAAGGATGATATTTTTGGGGTTGAACGCGATGGCTATTTGGAACATGTCCGCATTGGCCGTCTGCCTGACCGGTTAAAAGGTCTTGCTCACAGTTTCCCGTGGCCCGTGGATATGTCTGATCCTTATGCCCATTTGTCTAATTATTATGGCGTTCAGACTATCGTTGAGAAGCAGCACCTTGCAGAGCATGACGCAATTGATTTCCAAGGGACTCCGAAAATGGAGGTCCGATCTGTGGCAGATGGAATTGTAATCTCGGTCAAAAGAGATATTAGGGACACATTGAATGTGCCCGGCACCGAAAGCTTTAGAGACATGGTCAATATTTTTGTTTATTCGCCCGAAACAAAACTATTGTGGCTTTACGCGCATCTGGCAATGGACAGCCTCCCTGAGCGTATCCTCAAAGTCATATCGGGAGATTTCGAGCCTCCCTATTCTGAACATCAGGTTTGGGTCAAAGCGGGAGACTTCATTGGAAAGATAGCAGATTGGCCGTTTTCTCATGCACCGGAAACCTCTCTGGCCGCAGCGGTGGAAAAAAAATATGCAAAATCTTTGCATCATCTCGATTTTTCAGTCAAGGACTTAGGAGGCCTTAAATTTCTTGACGAGTTGAGAGATCGTGGCGATCTTGATTTCCCCTCAATGAATCCGCTTCAGTTGCTGCGCCCGCTTTACCCGCTTAAACCGTACTCCTATGACGCCACTTTGGAAGAAAAACTTGCGGGCAAGGAACGCATTGAAACCGTTATCAGATTCGTTGTCCGGGGTTTGGTGGGATTTGCGTATATGCTTTCTACTGTCCCGGTTAGTCTGTACTTCTACGCAGACACAGCCGTACCTTTCCACTGGTTAATTCCTTTTTTTACAGTGTGGGCCTCTGGGGGCATAATCTTTTTTGCAGTGTTTATTTTGCCTGGTTTTAAAGTTTTCTTTAAATCATGGCAGGCTTCCATGGCTAAAACCGCAATGCTGGTCCAGCTTCGAAGAGCCGTTGAATTGGCGATGCAAGCGGAGGACCCTGTTTCCCTCCAGGCTGCTTTTGTGTTGCACGAATCTTCAAAAATCGTAAAAATTCGATTTCAAGATAATAATCCTTCAAACGTTCAACAATGGATTGAACTTTTCGAAATTGCTGCGTGGAAATCCAATTTTCCTTCGCCGGAGGTGAAGGAAGCGACGATCGAAAGAGCCTGGAGATTTTTTTCTGAAGCTAAAAATTCAAAGGCCGGGAGAACAAAACAAGTGTCAGGCACCGGGAGAGGAAACGCTCGCCGCTCCGAAGTGCGGAGCTCACCGGCAAAAAGAATTTATGCGACGATCGACGATGTTGAGCCCTTTATGGCGAGCATCAGTAAATCCTTACAAAACAGGCCATGGGAATTTTACAACGTGTTCGCTGACGGCAAACGTGCGCGCAAATTTAATGGACAACTTCAGAGTCATTTTGAGCGCGTCAAAAATGTTTTAAATAAAAAAGCCGCAGAAGCGCGTTTGCCCGGCGCCACCGAAGAATCTTTAATCCGCTTGAGGAACGCGGCTCAAGATTTTGCCCTTGTTTTAAGGGCCCTCGAGGCTTTGAAAGGGAATCGAAAGGGGCTAATGCTTGGTCCGCCCGTTGCTTTGGAAGATGGGGAAGGCGTCAGGCGAAAATTCCGGTTTCGGTGGAGCCATAATTACTGGTACTCGGGGCTCCTGGTCATGCGATGGAAAGCTGATCCTAAGAATCAAGCGCGCGTCAATATGATCATCCATCTCCCGGAGCCTGCGCCGGAGCCGGAGACGGAAAATATAAGTTTCCGAATTGACTTTGATGATGTGATGTTTGATCCTCCGGAAGCCTCGCTTGATTTGACGGATGCCCTTCGTGTTTATTACCAGGACGACCGGGACAGCAAACAAGGGCATCTGGTCCTTCGTGGTTTTAATCGGGAACTTTTCGAACGCTATGTGCATTTGTTTGAAGATCGTTTAAAAGGAATTTCAGCCTCCCAACTTAAGATCTACTCAGTGCCGGCGCCGTCGTCTTTGCCTGCCGCGCCATCTGAAGTAGAACAAGTGCCGGGCAGGAATACTCTACGCTCTGAAATAAGAGCGCCAAAACATCCGGAAGCCCCCAAGCCCAAAAACGAGACTGAAGCAAAGCGTTCTGCTGAACGGGAGATTGTTTTGGAGGCCCACCGGAGAAATCTTAAGGAGGGACTTGCCTGGCTTGAGGCCCGCTTTGAAGAGATCCGCGATTATGAAGACTTAGAAAATTTCACAACCGCATTTAAAAGGATCGAAGATATTGCCCCGGATTATGCGCGCCTGCTGCGCCGGGCTAACTTCAATAGCGAAACGGGCGAAAGTCTCCAGACAGTTCAAGCCAAAGTGCGCTATTTCCTTCAGGAAATGAATGCTGAGAGTTTAATGAGAAATCCGTGGATGAATCTCTGGTACCGTCAAACCGGAGACAAAGTCGTGAAGGCACGGGCAGAAATTCCGGATTGGATTCAAAAGCTTCCCGGATTGCCGCCGGATGCGGTCCGGTATGTTTCTAGAAGCGCTTTAAGCGCCAAAGCTCACCGTCTTTCGCCCGGCATGACTGCCGCAGTTATTAAATTTGATCTTCAACTTCCGGATTCACAGCGTTTAATGATCAAGGGAAAATATGACGCAATGCGTGGAGAGCTTTTGGTCATGCGGATGCCAAACGGTCAGTTCCGGTTTGCTCTGGCGGTTCAGTATTTATCCGGGCAAATTTTTTATCTGGAATTATTTAAAACCGACCCGCTTTATGAATATTTTTATAAGCAAATCACACAAAGGAGAGAAGCCATTAACGAAGCGCCTCTCGCGGAAACTCCCGGATTTTTTAGCGTTCCGTGGATCCATGATAGACAGGAACGCAACGACGTTCTCAATCTTTTTCAGAATGACCTAGTTTTAAATCATCTCCGTCAGCACCCGAAGTTTCCGGGCAGGGAGTTTTCTTTAGAAGGCCTTTTTAGGATCCGTCAACCGTTACCCGCCGGTGATAAAGAGAGTCAACCTCAGTGGTCATTTGAATTGGCGTTGATGTCTTTTGATTTCACTGCTTTGTTGAGGGATTTTACGGTTTCCCATTTAACCGGGAATACACTCACCCATGAAATGGCCCATATCCTCCTGGATTCCTTGTATGGCCGCAGCAATCCTGTCTATGGAGAAATCGAAAACTCCATGAAGAAAAATGCTCCGGCGACTTACCGGGCGGTCGAGGATTTGTACAAACCCAGTTTTGAAGCGGACCTGCAAGGCATGACGGCTGAAGGAAATACGGCAAGCCGCCAATATATCATGGCGCATGAGCTCGTCATACGGCTTTTGGAAGCTTTCTATTTGCAGAGGATTAAAATCCCCGTGCGGGGTCTAGACGAAAAAGATCAAGAGTCCATTTCCCGTGAAGATATTCAGCTGCTCATCAACATTGGGCTGCTTCCCAAAGTTGATTTGCCGGCCGGTAACGTGGACCAAGCTTATTATGATCAATTGCGGCAGCAATTCGGGGAAATGGCGTTTCCTGACCGCCGCATGGGCCGGTCTGAAGCCCGTTTTACGGAAGACAGTATCGATGACATCCTTCAATCGTTTCGCGGCCGCTCCGAAGTGCGGGGGTTGAAAGATTTTTTCGCGACGGCGGGTATTTATTGGCGTTCTTATCATATGCGCCTGAGCTGGGATGACGCCGGTACTATGGTCGGCTTGATAAAAAGTTTGGACGAAGCGCTGGAGAAAATAGTCAATCCTTACCGGAAACAGGATGTGCTCGATTATATCCGCCGCTATGGGCTTCCAAAGGATGCTTCCGCTTTTGGCCGCGCGGCCGTAAGCCTTGCAGGGCTCGGGACCGGCCGTGAACCGGAAATGGCAAGCTTGTTTTTTAAAGATTTGATCGAAAAAGTCTTGGGAGACCGGGCTGAGGTTGCGAAGGCGTTTTCTGATTTTATCGAAAGCCTTCAAAATACCAGGATCGTCGAACAAAAAGATCCTGATGATTGGATTGCTTTTTTCAATCGTCTCTTGGAAGCGAAATCTCTTGAAGATCGGCAGAAACTGTTTGAAAAAATAAGACAAGAGCTGCCGGCGCTTGCGAAATTCCCCGCTTTAGAAAAGTTGAAGTCAGATCTGGCCCGCGAATTTCCCACTTTTGAACAGATGAGAACAAGGATG
>OBEQ012545915.1_pt1 | contig 12875 bp, 14 predicted proteins | sample 1670901 | NCBI WGS metagenome assembly OBEQ01 (sample SAMEA104232315, study PRJEB22302) | groundwater metagenome | biome: forest; feature: aquifer; material: groundwater | place: USA | collected 2011-08-07 | depth 5.4 m
CTACCGGCGAGCTGGTGTTTCGAATTCGCTCGCTACAGTACTCGATCGCTCAAGCCGACTGGCGCGATGGGCCGGATCACCTGCTGGAAGATCAGCTCAATGCGATCGTCACCGGTTTTATTGTCGCGGGTGAAGTATTACGCCGGCAGCGCCTGGAGCGTCAGGAGGTGGCACGGCGTTACGCCGAGGCCGAGCGGGAGCGGTGGAAGCAAGAAGAGCTAAGGAAAAAAGAAGCAGAGCGGGTACAGGAACTTCTACGATGCGTGAGCGCCTGGCGGCAGGCGGCCGAGATCCGTGCTTACGTCCAGGCAGTCCGCACGGCGGCTGGAACGGCACGACGCGACATCGACGAAGCCCGTCTGGAAGGATGGGCATCCTGGGCCCTGATACAGGCGGATCGTCTTGATCCTTTGATGTTGAGTAATCCACTTGGACTTTCTTAAATATTAGAAATCGCTTATTTATAGTTACCAGCTTTTATTGTATTTCCCAGAACTATTATTGATGACGCATATATTTTCGGGGACCACAGGATTGACAAGCATTCACAAGGAGCGTCTGATGAGTTTACACACATCACATAAATAATTGGTGCAAGTAATTTATAGCTATAACTATCAAACTTTGTAACAACGCCACAAAAACAAGAAGCAAAAAATTTTTGGGTGACGAGGAGACCCGCTGAGCGGGTTAAGAGGAGATGACCATCAACAATAACAGCGAACGTCGTGGTTGTAATTATCTGTGTTCATCCCAGAAAGAAATAAGACTTGAGTTAATCTCTGTACGCCATGATTCTGGCGAGCAGAAGTTATTCCTGTTTTTTTGTAAATAAATTTCTCCTTGAAGTTATGCCGCAGGACGACAAAATGGCCGCAGAGTTGTACCGCAAGGCCGCTGAGCAGGGGGATGCACGCGCTCAAGTCGACTTGGGCGTTGCATACGCCAAAGGAGAAGGTGTGCCCAAGGACGAGAAGCAGGCGGTGGACTGGTACCGCAAGGCCGCTGAGCAGGGCGATGCCGGTGCCCAATGCAACCTGGGCATTCTGTGCGCCAATGGCATAGGCGTGCCACAGGATGGTGTTCTTGTCTACATGCTTTACAACCTGGCTGCGGCCGGAGGAAACCAAACGGCAGTTAAGATGCGTGCGGAGTTGGCATCGAAACTTTCACACCAGCAGATTGAGGAAGCACAGGCTCTCGGCGCCAACTGGAAACCCGGCGGGCCGCTCCCTGTCAAGTCGAGAACCGGGGCACCGTTGCTAAGATCGACATAAGTAAGATGACGTAATGTTGGAGTAAACCACAAAATCTAATTATGTAAGGAGATATGAAATGGCAAAATGTGGATCGTGCAACGGTACCGGGTTGATTCCTTGCGTACAATGCGATGGCAAAGGAAGAAAAGGTGGTGGGGTTTTCACAAAATCATACGAATGCTCTCACTGTTTAGGATCGGGAAGTAAGCCGTGCCCTACATGTAAAGGAAAAGGTTACACGTGACTGGCAATATGTGCGTGATTTGCGCGCCTTAATATAGTGGGTGCTTTATGACTTTCAGATAAACGATTTTATTTCTACTCGATATGCCAATAAGCTGCCTGTCCATGGCGAATTCCCAATCTCACCGCCACCGGGATATTACAGTCCTGAGCCGCCGCTGTTGATCGCCGTCACAGTGCATCTACCGACTATCACATGTGCGCATATTACCAATCCAGCGTGTGTGTACTTATTGCTTTTATTGCTGTTCTTTCGGGTTGCGCCAATTCTCCCAACGCGTTGTCAAAGATGACGCCCGGTGAATTACAGACCGTCGATGAACATGCGCTTTGCTTCGCCTATGCAAGGTTGAGGACCTCGAATGAATCCGATGAGGTGCAGAGAAGGGGGCTCACATGCAAACGTGAACTTGCGCTTTACGTGAGTGATTGCAGCGAACTGCGACTAACAAGTGTTGCTCCCAATCGCAGGTACGTAAATGTGACAGATTTTATCGTCATCAATTACAGCAACGAGATCAAAAAGTTTAACGTTACATTGCCAGATAACATGTTGTCGTCTGATTTCAAGATTGGCCCGCATTCATCAGGTAGCCTTCATGTCGTCATCGATCCAAATATTAAGCGATTTTCGCAATTCGTGAATCTGCTTTTTAGACGCAGCGCGACAGTTCCATTCATACTGAACACTTGTTATACCTCTGATCGCATGGATTGATACGCACAAAAACGAAAAACTTAACGTGCTGCCAAAGCGCTCACGATAAGGCTATTTTAGTTATGGCATAGTCTGGATATGTTGATAGAGAAAAAAACGTGAACAATTCGCGCCTATTTTTGACAGAATTGATCGGGACAGCCCGTTCCCAAACCGGTCTCGGCTTCATGTACTACTTGGGCCTAAAGATATGTCGCAGGACAACAAGATGGCCGCGGAGTTGTGCAAGGTCGCTGAGTAGGGCGATAGAGTCGCTCGTGCGCATTGCACTGGCGATAGCTCTCATGTTGCCAAGCGTTGTGCCCGCACAGGTCGGCGCAGCGGTCGAACGAGCAGCCCAGCGTGCATCGGCTCAGGCTGTCGAACGTGCCGCTGCCCAACGAGCTTCAAAGACCGCGGCCGAAGCCGCATCGCGGCGCCCGGTTGCCAAGGCTACGGATCGCGTGATCAAACGGTGGAACTCATCCTTGTGCAAATCTACGGCCGCTTGTCCTTTGCCCGCCAAAACCGCGAATACCTTCGTCGGTGGTTCATACGATGAAGTCAGTCTCGGCAGAGACACAGTTCTTTACCGGGCTTACCACGATCCGAAGATCAAGTTTGGCGCACCGGGTGAACGCTTCACCTACTGGAGTCGCACGGACGCCCGAGGCGTCCAGGCAGTCGTTGACCGCTCGATTCCAGTTTCAAACTACGGTAACACTGCGGAGCGGCTCGTTGCCGTTCGTGTTCCGAAAGGAACTCGTGTGTTTGAGGGAAAGGCGCAAAGTATGGAGCGAGGGCCAATTGGCGGAGGTAACCAGGTCGTGGTTGATGGCGTCAAGTCGGACTGGGAAGTTGAGCTGAAGCCGGCGGGCGCGCCGTAGTCGGTGACATTTCAGTACGAAAGGGAACTTACCATTGAGAATCTGGTAAACGACTACAAGTTAGGACCTCAACCTGCTAATCACCAAGGCGATTTGCGGGTAGAGTTGGAGCGATGGGTGGATAAAGATTGAACCGGCTGACCAACCCGATCCTGCTATTGGTTCCCCACGAATTACTGGGCGGGGTTTTGTTGCTGTTCCTAATCTTGGGCGGCCTATGTAGGATTGTTGGCGCCAGGAAGGCGTCCACCGGACTCATCGCAACAGCGATCGCTGTTCCTTTGGTTACGGTCGTGATTGAGGCGCTGTTTAACGAGCTCTTTGCCGTGCTGCCACCATCGCTGGTGCAAGTCGTTGCCTGGCTAGTACTGATCATCGTCTACGTTGTAATCTTCGGAGCACTAATGAGTTTCTTGTTCGGGCAGCGAATTTGGGAACACGCTAAGGGGATTCTGCTAGCCGACGCCATCAAGGGTGCACTGCGCATCGCGTTGACCTGGCCGCTGCTCATAATTGGGGTGATACTGGCAGCCTTCTTCTGGTTGAGATGACGCTGTTCTGATAGAGTGCTTTTGGTGGTGCAAAAGCTAGCTTTCTTGGCGCTAATTTACCTAAATTAATAAATAGTCAATCGGAGCAGAAACATGGCCGACGAAACTTTACGCTGGAAAACTTCCAAGGGTAAGGATGGCAGCCTGCAGTGGGAAGGAGTGCCGCCGTATGAAAAAGATGCAGCTCTAAAAAAATTCATCCCGAAAGAGGCAGGCAAAAAATACGGACACGACAACAGGCGACACAACGATTTGTCGCTAACACTTTTCGAAAAAGACATGCTTGGAGACGTGAATAATCACATAAGCGCCACCTTGCAGGATTGGTATAGCCGTTGTGCCAACCAAATCCAGACTGATCTTAATCAGATAGGGACAATAATCGACTCCTCACATCTGTTCTCAGCGGTTAAAAATAAGTTTGACGCGACAGCAAGAAACTTGCGCCAGAAACTTCTTCATGACCACAATCAGTTGCTCAAAACGGCAGATGACGCAAGACGCGACTTGGCTATGTTCAAGGAAAATAACCCTGGCCGTCCGCATATTGCGTCATATCCTGAAAGCACGTTACTTCACATGGCGATTCTCTTTCTTTGTCTCATCGGAGAAGGTATCGCTAACGCCTACTTTTTTTCGGACAATCCTCTTGGCCTGATAGGGGGATTTCTCGAAGCGTTTTTGATTTCCTTTGCCAATGTTGCCGCTTCCTTTCTAGCTGGGTGGCTTTGCCTGAGGCAGCTCAATCACAATAGTTGGGCACGCAAATCAATGGGACTCATTGGATTTCTGGCTATCGTCGTGTTCGTGGTTTTGCTCCATCTGGCGGCGGCCCATTACCGTGAAATCCTGCAGCGTAGCACCGGTGTTGAATTTTTTACCTCGCTCGCTTTCGATCCTCGCACGCTGCAGGATATGCAGTCGTTTCTTCTAATGGGCATCGGGGCTGCAATTAGTTTGGTCGCGGGGTACGAGGGTTATAACTTCGATGACCCTTACCCCGGCTACGGTAAGATTTACAGAAAGTGGAAAGCTTTTGACGACCAAGTTTCTAAAGAACAGATGAACTACAAGCTCGAACTCAATGCTGCCTACAATGGTGCCGTGCAGGAAGTTGACGCTATTTCCGCAATTCTCGATGCCAAAGAGAAGGCGCTCAAGGACTTTGGATCCGAAATGTCGACTTACTTCGCCTGTGTCAATGGCTATTATGGTCAGGCGCAGGATGGTGCAAGCGCACTCATCACGGCATTCCGTGGAGGTGTCGAAGCCATATGGGAGACTGCTGGAAGCTTCCCGGTAACGACGGAGCTCGTTAATTCACAGCTCCACCCTATTGACCCATCGCAATTGAAGAATGACGTTACAGCCAACCTTCAACAACATTTGGACGCGCTAAAAAAATCTCGGCAAAACTACGCGAAAAATCGTGAAAACATGATTAAGCAACTTGATGCCGAACGGGATAAGTGGATAGCCAGTGTGGATAGCGATCTGCGAGGGTTAACAGACATTATCAATTCTGGACGAAGAGAAAATGGAGACTCTAAAGCGAAATCATAATCGACTACAGATGAGGGGGAGAGAAGGTGATGCGCGATCGCAAGCTGAGTGAGAAAGACATCCGTGGCTTGAAGATAATCGGCGGTTCCGTCGCTGCGTTAGTTGTGTTTGGGGTGGTGGCTTATTTCCTGAGTTCGGGAAAACCCGTGCTGGACGAACTTACCCTTTGCCCGACGAGCGGGGAGAAGGTGCGGTTCGCCGTACTTGTTGACAAGAGCGACAAGTGGGGGCGTGGGGATGTCGCTCGCGTTAAGGACATCCTGCAGTCGATTTATCGTGACGTTCCGACTCAAGGGCGACTGACGATTTATTCAATAATGGGCGATGGCAGAAAATCGACAGACGTGAATCTGGTCTTTGACGCATGCAATCCAGGTAGTGAGGCAGAATGCCACGCTCTCTATTCGAATTGCCGGAAAGTTAAGCGGGACTATAAACGTGCTTTTGAGGCCCCCCTCCAACAGTTAGAGGCTTCTTTGATGCTTCCCGGTGAGTCATCGAATTCGCCCATTCTGGAGACGATCGGCGCAATGGTAAAGGACAACAAGGGTGAAGTGCTGAAGCTGCATGTCATCAGTGATTTCATGGAGAACCACATTACTTTCAGATTCTATGATGTCGTGCCTTTGGACGACGAGATGATTGCAGCATATCCACTGCCAAAAAAAGCTAAGATCACGGTGGAGGGCTACTTCATTCAAAGACGAATGCATTCGATGCCGCTGCAAAATGCGGTTCAGGCAGCTTGGACCGGATATTTTCAGAAGCAAGGTATTCCCGTGACCTTCAGGCCTGTCTTCACTACCGATTGACGAGACGGGTGGCAAATTCCTATCTTGGCCGTGAGGAATGGCACAAGGGCGCGGTGGTCATAACTTGAGGTCCGCAGATATGTTTAATACAACAAGCAAAACATGTATCGCGCTCGGCGTTGCGCTCTGCTTGAGCGCTTGCTCGACGACGGATCAAAATAAATCTCAGATCGGAGCGGTGATTGGAGGGGTGCTTGGTGCTGTAGCCGGCGCAGTTGTCGCTAAAAACAATAAGGCAGCTGGCGCCGCGATTGGGGCGGCAATCGGCGCTGGTGCCGGATACATGATTGGCCAAAGCCTCGACGAAAGAGATCAGGCAGCGCTGAAGGCAAAGATAGAGGAAGCAGCAGCAAGAGACGCCACGCGCGGACAGACCGTTTGGCAAAGTGATCACTCTGGCGCATCAGCGACGATTACGCCAGTCGAAGCGCCAAGACGGCTCGTAGTAACAAAGAGCATCGCAACGGACCCTGACGTTGTCATCGAAAAGTCGCCGCTAGTGTTTGCGACCGGACAGAGGCAGGCGACAGCCGATGTCAACGTCAGACTTGGGCCGGGTACGCAATACCCGGTAAAGGTCGCGCTTCATCAGGGACAGATCATTCAGGTGATTGGAATGGCAAATGAAGGCTGGTATGTCATGGCCGAAGGGAATACCGCAGTCGGTTATGTAAGTGGGCGCTATTTGCAGAGACCCGGGGGGCGCAGAGAATCGAGTATCCGACAGGCTACCGGTCCGATCGAAACAACACCGCAGGCGCCAAGGCGTGAGGTTGAAGCAGCACCTCATCAAGCAAAGAGGACACATGAAGTGGACGTTCGGATTGCCCGTACGTGTCGCCCAGTGCATGTACGGGTAAGAACCGCCGATGGCAAGGTGACAGAGGAGACGGTGACGACATGTCAGAACCCGGAAGGATCGTGGGGTGCATAACTACGGTCACCCGTTATGGGATGCGAGCCTTGGAGAAAGAGATTCAGAGAAAGGGATAGGACGCCCATGAGAATGAATTTTGAGGAGAGAATACCTTGAAAACGAAATTCCCCGCGGTGAAAAAAAAGAATGACAGGGAAGAAGTCAGGCGTATCCTCCGGGATGCGATTCTCCCACCCACAGCTATGCGAAAACACTTACGGAAACTGGTAGAACAATTGAAAAAAGGTGCTCAATCAGAGAGTGCACCTAAGAAAGATGATAAACCCCGCTAATTTCGTTGACAAAGGTTTTCTGCACACGAGATACAGCACGCATCCAGGTATCATGGCCATCCCGAAGGAAGAAGGCAGAATGGACAACGCAGAGGCGAAAAGGCACAGGCTCGTTCTGATATTTCAGTACGGGCAGAAGGCTATGCAGTGGACGCAGGCCCGTGATGCCCAGGTCCGCGATGAACTTCGCAAGATCGAGAAGGAGCTCGGAATGACCGCTGAGGAAATCATGGACGAGGCGTTGCGGAATACGGATATCTTTCGGCAACACCATCGGCCTGTTGGTCATGGGTCCGGTAGACCCGAAGAAACGCCGGACACCTCCGGCCAGTGAGCAGGACGAACTCATGAGAGGATTCCGTCCGGTGTGATGCTTTTATAGTTTGTGTACATATTTCTGTGGGGAAAACAACGTGGAGGCACCATGGCTAAGCAGCGCAATGGGCTGCGCATGCCCCGTTCTCAGCGCGCCGCTTGCACCATCACGAAAGATGTAGCAGCCGAAATGGAAGAGATCGCGTCACGGATTCTCCACATTAAGCTTTCCTGGAAGAAGCCAGTAACCACCACGAGCGCTAGGAAATATCTTCGAGAGTTTCTCTACCCATATAGCCAGGAAGTATTTGGTTGCATGTTCCTGGACAAGAAACGCTGGCCGATCTGCGTACACAACATCTTTTATGGTAGAAAAAACTCGGTAATCATTGACCCGGAGGTGGCGGCCGAGAAAGCGTTGGCAGCGAATGCCGCTGCCGCGATCATGTCCCATTCCTATCCGAGCGACACGACCAAGCCCTCGCGTGCCGAGAAAACCATCGTTCAATTGCTTATTGACCTTCTCGCCGCCGTGAACATGTCGGTAATCGACCACCTCATTGTTTGCGAAGCGGGCTGCCTTTCGTTCGCGGAAGAGGGGGTGTTGGCAATTCCCTGATCAAGGTGAGAGAAATTAGTCTTGTTGCGCAACCTACTTACCACCCGCGGCAAGGTCGCGTATCCTCATCGGATGTCCATGGTGTGCGGGATGATCTATTTCCGGGTTTCCCGGGATCACTTGCCTGGGCCGAAGCCCGAGGCATAACAAGCCGTTCGTGCCGACGCCTGGAACAACGCGCCGTTTTCTGAAAGTCCGGTGGCGGCGCGGCAAAACTATTGTTAGGCGTTTTGAACGGAGGTGAGACAAATGACCACAATTGTTGGTGTCGAAACCTTAATTGCTAGATTCGTCGTGGCATGACCCCGTTGCTCATATGCTGCATTTGGCCATAGATCATCGAACGAACCGCAAGGGCATGATTGCTGAGTCAGTCATCTTTCCGTCGACGGACCAACTTCTTGCTACCGCCGGTCGCCGGGCTGTCACCTCGACAGCCTTGTTGAAGCTCAGAGACGGTACTATTTGGATGCTGAAGGCGGTCGGTCACGCCTGGACTGATCGGCGGATAGACATGGCCGCCACGATTGCATTGGCGAACGAGAATGAAGGGATTAGCCGTGTCTGGCCGCAAATATTTGCCAGCAGTCTCGCGATGCCTTCGCTAATTATCGTGGATGCGGCGCCGGCACACGTGATGCCGGAACAATGGGGAGTCCACGAGTTTGCATCTTCGGTATGTGGCAACCAAGATGGATGTCTCGAAAAAGTGGAGAGTTCCATTGAGGCAACGCTCACCGGCGTTCTCAAGAGCTTCTTCTCAGATCTGCATCCTCATGCCAAGTTGCATGCCATCAGCGGTTCAGAGATCGATATCTGGATATACAATTACCTGATACACCGGAAACACGGACGCTATCGAATGCAATTTGCAGCGACTTTTCCACTGTTGCTTCCAGAAATTGCAAAAGCAATGCAGAAGGGCGAAGAGGAGATTATCTTGCGCCGGGCGATCGATTCTGGGGTTCCGTTCGTGCGGGAGCTTGCTAATGTATGGGAAGTATCACCACGTGTTATACGCCATATTATCGGCAAAACTCCATCGGTCGTTGGCGAGTGTTGGGCGGGGAACGCAAAAGGCTTGGCACGCATTCTCGACGCCCTTCCACAGGAATTCCTGCCTGGCGACGATTCTTGGCAATGGTTGCAATTTAACCGGGCCGTTTCGCGTGCGCATAAACTGTCACACGTACCACTTTGGAAATTCCCGGCTGCTCTTGCATGGCTAAGGGAAAGTGCATCCTGTTGGTTATGTCCTGAGGCAGATGGCTCAGCACCCGAGATACAAGGAACCGGATTGATAACTTCGGGTGAGCGTTTGCAAGAATTATTGGGGCACATACTCAATCTTGAGGTAGAGGAACGGTATGCGGGTCTTCCATTGAACATGGGTCCGCGGGTGACGCAGGCGGTAGATGATTTGATGCTGTCGATTCTAAGAAAAGGCAGGCTACCACAAGTGGTTGCACGCTTTGACCGGGAAATCGGACAGTCAGTGGCGGCACAACCTATGGAATTCAGTTTGCTTCTCGGAGAAGCTTACTGGCCACTTTTTCCTGGAGAATTTATTTCCTCGGATGGCTTGCGGAAGGTGGTTACGCTTACCGAAGCCAAAGGCTTTCGCGTTCACGCTCAACTGCTAAATATATGCCTCTGGTCTAAGACAGACTATATAGCGCGTTGTCGCCAAGGCAAATCTTTCGTGCTTGTTTTTTCCGATATGGTGTCAGGTGTGCCGAAATCCACCGCAGAAATCAGCTTGGTTCACCATGGTTCCGGGCGCCGTTGGAGCTTGCAGGTTAACCAACACACCGGCCCAGGCAACAAGCCGGTCACCGATCAGTGTGCGCGGGCACTCACTGAAGTGCTGCGCTATTGCAACACTATGGAAGTGCGTAGGCACATTGAACATGGACAACAACGCATTGCAGACATCGAGCGCGAAGGGAAGGTTTGGGCGCGGCGGCAGGCGGATATTGCTCAGTTCGCACCGGTCTTGCGTGCCGCGCTTGGCACTGCAGTTTACGAGGCTGCCATTCATCGGACATATGCCGCTGTAAATACTGATATCTGATCTGCCATAATAAATTCTCAAAAAGAATACGTGTCCATGGCGAATTCCCAATCACGCCGCCACTGGCGTCTGAGGACAGGGCGAGCGCGACGTGGCAAGACTGTGAAGTTGTTAACAGTTATGATAGGAATAATAATTCATCAGGGACAGGAGATTGTAAGTCATGCTTTGGTTTCTTATTCACGGGTATGACCTACGTAGCGATGGCGCCCTCGTTAATAACGAGGGGTTATCCAAGGGTATATTAGGAGGGACGGAGTAATAACTAACTCAGACGGAGTGTTTCAGGGGCATATAACAACAGATGGTGATATCTTTTCCAACGATGGAACCCTCCAAGTAATTGTTTCAGACAGTGGTGAAGTTACAAGCAACGGTGTATTGCAAGGCACCATAGGATGCTGGAAAAATCCAGTGAGCTAGGCTCGCAAAAGTGGACGCCTTCAATCTGATATTATTTGAAATATGGAGATGTCCTTGGCGAATTGTTATTCCCTGTTAATTCCCTGTTCCTGGTATCGCGCCTAACACGGGTCAGTGTGAAAAGCGGCACAGGGCAGGCGTTTACTGGAGAAGGGCACCCACAGAAGATGTAATTAATGTAAATATTCCCTGTATTTTTCCCTGTTGCAGGGAATTTCCGGCAGAGAAGGGTTCGCTCTGGACTGGCTCCTCCGCCAGTCAGTCAGCAGCAAATGGCCCTTTCTCCACCAATCGGAGAAAGGGCCGCTTTTCCCTGCCGTGTTACGTGATTCTCACTCGGGCGTGTCCGACACTTGACCACTATGAGCCTGAAATCAGTGTAGAAGGTGTATTTTTCTCTGCTTCGCGATTTCGAGGTTCGGTTTGCCTTTTCCTGGAAAATTACTATTTCCCCGTTTTTCCGAGTTGTCGAAACAATATAAACGAATAATAATTCGCCATGGACAGGTCAGTCGTCAAGCAACGTGCCGGTGTACGCGCCGCTCTACTTCGGGACCGATTGTCCGTTGCGCAATGCGAAGATCGTAATCCGCCTGCAGTCCCACCCATACCTCGGGCGATACGCCGAAGTACTTGCCCAAACGAAGTGCCGTGTCCGCGGAAATCGCGCGCTCACCGTTGACGATGGCGCTGATACGGCCCGGAGGGACAGCGATATCGCGGGCAAGCCGGTTGATGCTGATGCCCAACGGCTTCATGAAATCTTCGAGCAAAATTTCGCCCGGGTGAATCGGCTCAAGAAGTTTTTGTTTGGTGGCCATGGTACACCTCAGTGATAGTCCACAATCTCAACGTCAAAGACCTCTCCTTCCTTCCAGCGAAAACAGATCCGCCACTGGTCGTTGATGCGAATGCTGTGCTGTCCCCGGCGGTCGCCCTTTAAGGCCTCCAGCCGATTGCCGGGAGGAACCCTTAAGTCGTCAAGGCGCTGCGCCTGGTGCAGGTACAACAGCTTTCGTCGGGCAACCCGCTCGATGGCCCGAAACCGCGGCACATCTTGATCGTTGAATAGCGCCTCGGTTCTGGGGTCTCGGAAGGAGCGGATCATTGTTGATAACACTATTACGTATCGCGTAATATGTCAAACAGCATAGGCTGAGCATCGGATGTCCCCGGCGAATTTTTATTCCCTGTTAATTCCCTGTTCTTGGCAACACGTTTAACATGGAGCATGTGTGAAAAGCTGCACAGGACAGGCATTTCCTGGAGAATGACACCCACACAGGACGTGGCTAATGCAATTATTCCCTGTATTTTTCCCTGTTGCAGGGAATTTTCCGCAGAGAAGGGTTCGCTCGAGACTGGCTCCTCCGCCAGTCAAATGAAAATGGGGCCGTATGCCCCCATTTCTATTACATCACATGACAGGCAAGGCAGAGTTCCTTGTCGCCCTGGCCCGTGGTTACCTCATGCGTGGCGGTACACTGCGGATTCGCCGGCTGGGCGGATGACCACGTCTCGTTGAACGCCACCACCTCGTTCTTGACTTTGTGACAGGTGATGCAGGTCACCCGGCCGTCGACCAGGCGGATGTTCGGGTTCAGTGTGGTGGCCGGCCTGTAGTCCCGTGGGTTCTTGCGTACGGATTCTTCGTAGACCACCCCGACGGGATGATCATCATTCGCGCGGAAGTCGTGAATGGGCGCGACGCTCCTGGCGGCGCGCACGTTGACGCTTCTGGGCATGGATCCGTTGTGGCATCCGAGGCATCCGCTCGCGACCTCGTCCACCGGGTTTTCCGGCGCGGGTTGCGCCTGTGCTTCCGGGCCCGCAACGAAGTTGCGGAGACTGTCCAGGAAGCCGCCGGCGGCGACGATTTCGGCGCTGCCCACGAGCCAAAGCGTAAACAAGATCCTTGCGTATCTCATGATTCCCTCCTTTCGTCCGCGAAAGGAAGGCTCAGGGAGTGAGATGCTGCCGCCTGATCACACACGTCCAGCATCAAGTCAGTGTGCGTTTCTGCGGCAGTCCCTCTACCATGACCTTCCAGTCACAGGCAGGTGACTTTGCGTCCCAGCCTTTCGGCTGGTTTGCCTCTGTCACGAAACGGTTCTCTTGACTCCCGTGCCGATACCGCAGAAGCGCGGAAGCCATCCCATATCTTGCAAAAGTCCTGCCAGCGCCTGGTGGCCCGAGCGGGGGGGGGTGGGGGGGGGGAAAACC
>OBEQ013039864.1_pt1 | contig 12871 bp, 9 predicted proteins | sample 1670901 | NCBI WGS metagenome assembly OBEQ01 (sample SAMEA104232315, study PRJEB22302) | groundwater metagenome | biome: forest; feature: aquifer; material: groundwater | place: USA | collected 2011-08-07 | depth 5.4 m
TACCCTGCTAAAGCGTGATGAGTTTAGATTAAGTCACCGACACAGCTTTTGTCGCCCCCACCCCAAACCCCTCCCAACAAGGGGGAGGGGCTTTACTACCACGCTCTGATCTTCCCCCTCCCCCTTGCGGGGAGGGCCGGGGTGGGGGGCTTAAAAATGAGCTGACAAAAATAAACGAACCTAAAATCATCAATCTGCTAACGCGGCTGCCGACGGTGGGTGTCAACGATCTCCACCACCCTCATGGCGTTTCGCGACCATGTAAGGCCTTGCGCATCTATCGTGGCTTTGGCGCCGCTGGCGATCTGTTTGCGCAGGGCCGCATCATCACACAGGCGTAAAATGGCGCTGGCAAAAGCATCATTTTTCCCGCTGTCCGTAGCAAACAGCACGGCGTTTTCCCCATCCGTCAGTATTTCCCGGATATTAGGCATGTCCGGCGCGACGATGGCCCGGCCCAGAGCCAGATATTCGAACAGCTTCAACGGCGAGGCATATTCGGTAACGCCGGGTATCAGGGCGATATCAAATGCATTTACATAGTTGGCCACATCATCCCGGCCCACGACCCCGGTTATCGTCAGCCGGTCTCCAACACCGCGCGCCTGTGCCAACTGGGTAATCTCCTGCCGGGCAGGGCCATCACCGACAACCAGCAGGTGCAGATTATGCAGTGCATTATCTCGTGCAATAAGTTCGATCACGCGGTCCAGCGCATTCCAGCTTCGGATAAATCCCGTGAAGCCAAGGACCAGTTTCCCCTGCAATCCATATTCTGCTTTTATGTCTTTGCCTGCCAGCCCGCCGGCGAAACGGACTGGATTGATGCCATTGGGAATCACAAGGATGCGATTGTCCGGCACCTTATAGCGCCGTACATATCCAGCCAGAACTTCGGTTACCGGCAATACATAGTCAACGCCGCGCCATGCCACGCCCTGGGCCCAGGCGGCAAAACCTTGCAGCGACAAGCCATCATGAAGGGATCGTTCCTCGAAAATCGGCCCGTTCACTTCAAGCACTAAAGGCACGCCGGTCAGGCGTTTAAGCCAAAGCCCGGCGAACATGAAAAGATTATATCTTTCATACACAAAATCAGGCCGGTGCCTGTTATAGGCCTGATAGAGGCGAAAAAAAGCGGGAACGCTGTAGGCCGCCTCAAGCATTTCGTATATTGCGCGTGGCAATAAACGCTTTAGTGTGGCGATCAATCCCGCATCCGCGCCAAATTCGGTTTCCTGCCCGCCACGTGCAGGGCCCACCAGGATCACCTCGTGACCAAGTGCGCGCAATGCATCGATCATTTCATCCATATGCACCGCCTGGCCGTCGCGGCTGGCAATGCGGTGGTGGAACAGGATTTTCACAGAGAATCACTCATCAAATGGGCTTTGCGCCACTCTTGGTACCGCTTAAACAGGGGGCGGTCCAGCTTGGCAATAGACCGGTTTGGTTGAATTAAGCTCTCATCTGGCCTACACTGCCAGCCTTAAGCGGCGCTGCTGAAGGAACCCCGATGGACCTGAGATTTACCCCCGAAGAAATCGCCTTTCAAACCGAAGTGCGCAGTTTCATAGTGGAAAATTATCCCGCAGCACTGCGCGGCCGCCGCAAAATTGAGCGTGAGCTGAGTAAGGAAGAGCATCTGTCCTGGCACAGGGTGCTGGCGAAAAAGGGTTGGGTTGCGCCCTCCTGGCCATTGGAATATGGCGGTTTGAGCTGGACGCCCACGCAGAAATATATTTTCAGCCAGGAACTGGCGCGCGCGGAGACCGTTCCCCTGATGCCGTTCGGGTTGATGATGGTGGCGCCGGTAATCTGGACCCATGGCGCGCAAGCGCAGAAAGACTATTATCTGCCGCGTATTTATCAGGGTACGGACTGGTGGTGTCAGGGATATTCCGAGCCGGGGGCCGGGTCTGATCTGGCCAGCCTGCGCACCCGCGCGGTCAAAGACGGCGATCATTATGTGATCAATGGCGCCAAGACCTGGACTACGCTGGCGCAACATGCGGATATGATGTTTTGCCTGGTGCGCACGGACGTGGACGCCAGGCCGCAATCGGGCATTACGTTTCTTCTGATCGATATGAAAACGCCGGGCATCACGGTGCGCCCGATCATCACCATGGATGGCGGGCATGAGGTCAATGAAATTTTCCTTGAAGATGTGCGAGTGCCCGTGGCCAACCGGATCGGCGCGGAAAATGAAGGCTGGACCTATGCCAAGATGCTGCTAGGCCATGAGCGCAGCGGCATGGCCGGTGTGGCGCGTTCAAAGCATCAATTGGAGCGGCTGAAACAGGTGGCGCGTACGACGGTGGCGTATGGCTGTCCATTGATGGAGGATGCGGATTTCGCGCACAAACTTGCATCGGTTGAAATTGAACTGCTGGCGCTTGAATTTACCGATCTGCGGATGCTGGCGGCGGAAAGTGCCGGTAAATCGCCGGGACCGGAAAGTTCTATCCTGAAAATCAAGGGTACCGAGGTGCAGCAACGCATCAGCGAACTGATGCTTGAAGCCGCTGGTATGTATGGAACGCCGTATTTGCGCGGCATGTTTTTTGATGGGGATAATTTTCCGAATGTGCCGCCGGATTTGGCAAGCATCGCACCGGAATATTTCAACCTGCGCAAAACCTCCATCTATGGCGGTTCGAACGAAATTCAGCATAATATCATCGCCAAAGCGGTGCTGGGCCTTTAATGCGGCGGCAATAACTGGGAAACGTCATGGATTTTTCATTCACCGAAGAACAGGTTTTGCTGCGTAACAGCGTGCAGCGTTTCGTGCAGGACCGTTATAGTTTCGAGGCGCGCAAGGCTATCCTTGCGTCGGACAGCGGGTGGAGCCATGAAAACTGGCGCGCCTTTGCGGAGCTTGGCCTGCTGGCGGCGCCCTTTGCCGAGGAGCATGGCGGTTTTGGCGGCGGCGCGATTGAAACCATGATCATCATGGAAGAATTCGGCAAAGGCCTGGTCGTGGAACCCTATCTGCAAACTGTTGTGCTGTGCGGCGGGCTGATCAATCTGGCGGGAAGCGGTGCGCAAAAAGCGGCATTGTTGCCGAAAATCGCCAGTGGTGACTTGATCCTCGCCATGGCCTATGCGGAACCGCAGGGGCGCTTTAATCTTGGCGATCTTGTCACCAAAGCGGAAAAAAGCGGCGCTGGATTTATTCTGAATGGCAACAAGGCCGTGGTGGCCGGTGCTCCGTGGGCGGATAAATTACTTGTAACCGCGCGCACATCCGGCGCGCAACGCGACAAGGACGGCGTAACGGTATTTATTGCCGATAAAAACGCACCGGGCATTTCAAGCCGCGACTATCCAACCATTGATGGGCAGCGCGCATCGGAAATCAGTTTCGAGAATGTCAAACTTGGCAGTGATGCGGTGCTTGGGCAGGCCGGCAAGGGGCTGGCGCTGCTGGAAGAGACCTTTGACCGGACGATTGCTGCACAATGCGCCGAAGCAGTAGGCTGCATGCGGGTGCTGACTGACACGACTGTTGAATATTGCAAGACCCGCAAACAATTCGGACAACCCATCGGCAAATTCCAGGTGCTGCAGCACCGCATGGTGGACATGTTCATGGAGTGTGAACAGTCACTTTCCATGACCTATATGGTCAACCTGAAGCTGGACGAAAGCGAGGCCGGGCGCATGAAGGCGGCAAGCGCCGCCAAGGTGCAGATAGGCAAGGCCGGACGCTTTGTCGGCCAGCAGGCGATCCAGTTACATGGCGGCATGGGCATGACGGACGAATTGAATGTCGGGCATTATTTCAAACGCCTGACCATGATCGACGCGCAATTCGGCAATGTGGATTATCACCTGAAGCGTTTTTCTGCGGCGGGATAAGAACCGGGTTTAAGAATAAAGGAAACAGAATGACGGCGAAGACGCCCATCGATAAAGAAAAAGCCAAAGCCTTTCTGTCGCGTTTTCAGGGAGATTTAGCGGCGGCAATGTCGACGCGCCTGTGTGCGATCGGCGACCGGTTGGGCTTGTTCAAGTCGTTGTATGAACAAGGCTCCGCGACCAGTACCGAGCTGGCCGAACGCACGGGCATTAATGAACGCTATGCCCGCGAATGGTTGCAGGGGCTGACCGCAGCAGGCTATCTGGAAGTGGACGCAGCGCGTATGTCATATACGTTGCCACCCGAACATGCCAAGCCGCTGGCGGATGAAGACAGCCCGCTGTTTCAGGGCGGCATTCTGGAATTGCTGGCCCATGCCCAGACACCGTTTGAGCAATTGGTGGACGCGTTCAAGAATGGCGGCGGCGTGGCGCAGGCGCATTTTCACCCCAATCTCTATCATGGCATGAGCCGCTCCAGCGGGGTGCGCTACAAAAATCTTCTGTTGCAGCAATGGCTGCCGTCGATGCCGGATGTTCAGGCGATGCTGGAACGCGGGGTCAGTGTGGTGGATATTGGCTGTGGCAAAGGTTCGGCGTTGATGCGCATGGCCGGGGCATTCCCCAAATCGGCATTTCTTGGTATCGACGCCTTCGCGCCGCAGGTTGAAGGGGCGAATGCCCGCGCCCGGGAGGCGGGACTGGCGGACCGGCTGAAATTTGCCGTGGGCGACGGGGCGGAAAAACTGCCATCCAACTATGACGTAATTTTTACTTTTGATGTGATCCATGACAGCCCGCGCCCCCGCGAGGCCATGCGCAATATTCGCGCGCATCTGAACCCCGGTGGCGTGTATGTGATGCAGGAAATTACGTCCGAGGATGAATTGCACGCCAATGTCGGGCCGATGGCGGCCATGAAATACGGCATGAGCCTGCATTACTGCATGACAACATCCCTGGCCCAGGGCGGGGCCGGGCTGGGCACCTGCGGTATGCCCGAGAAAATGGTCCGTGAGCTGAGCAAAGAGACGGGATTTTCAAGGGTCGTGAAATCCCCGGCATGCAATGACTTCATCTCGCTGTATGAGATCTGGCCGTAGGGGAGAAACACCGCGCACTTACAATATTCGGAACTGTTCCTGTTTGGTCCTCTCCCGGTTTGCCAGGCAAAAGTTAAGGTCTAGAATGAAACCGGATACTGCTTCTTATTCATGTCCTCATGCGGCCCGGCCCGCAGACCAGCGTCCCGGTATTGCCGTTTCCAGCGCGTCAGCGTCGCATGAAGATGCATGTAGCAATAAAAGGCCGAGCCCGGAATCTTCGGCTTTTCCCGGGCAAGTCCATTCATATGATCCCCAGGAAAATTCCAGTCTTTGTCTTGCATCGCATCTCCAAAAAACATATTGTCAATGACAGGCATGCTGATATTAAGCGGCTAAGCTGTTATGGATTGGCCGTATCCGCGGCCGGAAGAACGAGAATGCTTGTGTAGATAAGACCGAAGTAACTACGCCCTTTCCCGAAACCCCCCTTTTTTATTCACCACCACCCGGATCTGATCCGTGAGTTACGCTGGTTTAAGCTAACATGTTGCAGGACGAAATACCGGCATCCAGTAGTGAGCGTCTTTTATCCATTTTCCAGGCAAGCAGGCCCTGGCTGCTGGCCGGCCTCATTGCAGTCATTGGCGGGGTTTCCTATGAAGCCCTGCAAGACATTCTTGCTGAATTGAATTATGGGGCCACAGTGGATGCGGTGCGCGCCACCAGCCTCAGCACCCTGTTGCTGGCAGTACTTGCCACGGCCATCAGTTACGCCGCCCTCACAGGCTATGACTATTCGTCGTTGCGTTTTGTTAACGCCGTAGTGCCGTACTGGCTGACTGCCCAGACGGCCTTCATTGCTTACGCGGTTTCCAACACGATCGGCCTGGGCGTGCTTACCGGAGGCACGGTCAGGATGCGCCTTTATGGCGCTGCGGGCGTCGAGATTGGCAAAATTTCGCGCGCGATAGCTTTTAACGCCGCAGGGTTTGGCCTTGGCATTCACGCTGTTGGCGCCGCGGCGCTGCTTTGGCGCGCGGACGCCATAGCCCCTGTCGCTCATCTCCCTGCATGGGTGATACAGGGGGTTGCCGTACTGATTCTGGCCGGAACCGCCGCCTTGCTGATAGTGTGCCGGGATGGCCGCGAGCGCCGCTTGTTCGGGCGTATAACCGTTCGTCTTCCATCTGCGCCGATTGTGATGCAGCAGTTGCTGTTCTCAGCGGTAGACATTGCCGCATCCGCCGCCGTGCTTTGGCTGCTATTGCCATCCGGGAGCGTTGATTTTACGGCCTTTGTCGGCTTTTACGCCATTGCCACCGTTCTCGGCCTGCTAAGTCATTTGCCAGGCGGAATTGGGGTGTTTGAAGCCGTCATGCTGGTGGCGTTGAACGGACATTTGTCCACCGACGCCCTGGCTGGCGCCCTGGTCCTGTACCGGCTGATCTATTATGTGCTGCCGCTGGTCCTGGCGCTGGTTTTTTTGCTGGCGCACGAAGTCCGGCGCGGCACGGTTGCGCCAGTGACGCGGGCGGTGACGAGCCTGGCCCCGGTATTGCTCACGGCTCTCACGCTAGTCACCGGTGTAATACTGCTGGTATCCGGTATCACCCCTGCCACTAACGAAGCCACTGAGCTGCTCGCTTTGTACTTCCCATTACCACTGGTAGAAGCTTCACATTTTCTCGGCAGTGTAAGTGGGCTTGGACTGCTGTTTGTGGCGCGCGGCATGCTTCAGCGTCTTGATGCAGCCTGGTGGGCGGGCTTGCTGCTTACCTCCGTTAGTCTGATTCTGGCCTTTCCGAAAGGCTTCGCCGTTTCTGAGGCAGCCCTGCTTGCCTTTCTCGCCCTTGCCTTTGCGCTATCTCACAAGCAGTTTACGCGCAAAGCCTCATTACTGGCCCAGCCCTTTACAAGCGGCTGGCTTCTGGGGGTATCAGGTGTTCTTGCTGCAATCTCCTGCCTGCTTTTCATCGTCTACCGCGACGTCGATTATGCGCACGAACTATGGTGGCAGTTTGAATTTGACGGCCATGCTTCCCGTGCGCTTCGCGCAACGGTTGTTGTGGCGCTGATAACTTTCATGCTGTCGCTGCGGCAACTTTTACGCCCGGCAGGTACAGTCCTCAAAACTGGCGCAGCCGAACTGGAGCAAGCCGCAGCCATTATCCGTCAGCAGGATTCCGCCGATGCATGCCTTGCATTAATGGGTGACAAAAATTTTCTGTTTTCTGAGTCCGGCAAGGCGTTTGTAATGTTTGGCCGCCATGGCCGTTCCTGGGTCAGTCTGTTTGACCCGGTGGGGCCGCCAGACGAATGGCCGGAACTTGTCTGGCGCTTTATCGAAATGGCGCGCGAAGCCGGGTGCAGGGCGTCATTCTATCAGGTGCGGCCTCAAGCCCTGTCCCTGTATCTCGACGCCGGTTTGCAACTGTATAAACTTGGTGAGCACGCCTATGTGTCACTGCCGGACTTTTCGCTGAAAGGGAAGAAACGCAGCAGCCTTCGTCACGCCGTCAACCGGGCGGAGCGCGATGGCTTGACCTTCGAAATCATTCCGGCAAAAAATGTCCCGGCGATTCTGGATGAGATCAAGTCCATTTCCGATTCCTGGCTGGCGGAGCACCGCACGGGCGAAAAGGGCTTTTCGCTGGGAGGTTTCGATCCGGCCTATGTGCTGCGTCAACCGGTGGCGCTTGTGAGCAAAAGCGGTCAGGCCATCGCCTTCGCCACCACCGAGACCACGGAATGCCGGATCGAAGCAAGCGTGGATCTCATGCGGCATCTTCCTGACACACCGCCAGGGACAATGGATTTCCTGTTCGCCAAGCTGCTGTTTCATTTCCAGGAGCAGGGCTATCAGCGTTTTGGCCTGGGTATGGCGCCGTTGTCCGGCATGACCGAACATGTGCTGGCCCCTATGTGGCACCGGATGGGCCGGTTGCTGTTCGCGCATGGTGAGTATTTTTATAATTTCAAAGGTCTTCGCGCATTCAAGGAGAAGTTCGATCCGCAATGGGAGCCGCGCTATCTCGCTTCGCCCGGAGGTCTTGGACCGCTGTTTGTTCTCACCGATATTACCGCCCTTATCAGTGGCAGCTTTAAAAGAGTGATCACCAAATGAAAATTGCAGCCCTTACCGGCGCGCTTATTAGCCTTATTCTTGCCTCGCCGTTATACGCCCAGGAATTCGTCTCCCATGGACGATTTCAGGATGTGGCGCTTTACCGGCCCAGGGGAGAGGTAAAAGAATTCGTGCTGCTGCTTTCGGGTGACCGCGGCTGGGATCAGGATGCCGTTGCCATGGCTCAGCCCCTGGTGGAACTGGGCGCCATGGTCGCAGGCATCTCCTTGCCCCAATTCCTTGCCGATTTCGAAAAGGATTCTGACAACTGCGTGTTCCCGGACGGAGATCTTGAAAATCTTTCCCATTACCTCCAGGGCTATGCCAAGCTGCCGGTCTATTTCACACCGTTGCTGGTCGGCCATTCCTCTGGCGCCGCGTTGGCATATGCAGTGATTGCACAGGCGCCGGCAGACACCTTTAGCGGTGCAATTTCTCTGGGCTTTTGCCCTAAAATTCCATTGAAGAAGCCCATGTGCAGGGGGGAGGGTTTTCGTTTTATCCCAGCCAAAGACGGCAGTGGCATGGACCTGTTACCCGCGAAAAAGATGCGCGTACCCTGGGTGGTGATTCAGGGGGAAGAAGATCAGCTATGCGACGCCAAGGTTGCCCAGACCTTTGCCTCCAGGGTGCCCAATAGTGAACTAGTGTCATTGCCCAAGACGGGACATAACATTTCCGGGACGAAGGACTGGATACCGGAATATATCGCCGCCTTCAATAAACTGTCTGCGCGGCGCATTGCTGCAACACCTCCTATGCCCGCCAGCCTTGCTGATTTGCCCGTGGTGGAGGTGCCCTCCGAAGGACACGGCGACACGTTCGCCGTTCTCCTCTCGGGCGACGGCGGATGGGCGGGAATAGATAAAGATGTCTCAGCAGCCCTTGCGGAGAAGGGCATCCCGGTGGCAGGTCTCGACACATTGCGCTATTTCTGGAGCGCGCGCACGCCAGAGGGCCTGGCGGCTGATCTGGATCGCATATTACGGTATTATGCCGCGCACTGGAAAAAATCGCGGATTATTCTGATTGGCTATTCGCAGGGCGCCAATGTATTGCCATTCGCCATCAACCGCCTGCCTCCGGACTCCAGGGCGCTGGTTGCGCACACCGTTTTGATGGGGCTGGGCGGGCTTGCCTCCTTCAAATTCCATCTCGGCAACTGGTTTGGCGGCGAAGCTGGCGGCGTCCCGATCCTTCCGGAAGTGCTAAAACTTGGCAGCGAAGCCACGCTCTGCATATACGGAGAGGATGAAGAAGATTCCTTGTGTCCGCAGATCCCGGCAGGGCATGTGCAGGCGCTCGCCCTGCCTGGCGGACATCATTTTGATAAAGACTATGACAAGCTAGCGGAAATCATCCTGGATCGAGCTAAAAAGCCATGAACAAAACTTGCCCCTGTGTCGAGACTGACCAGGTTGCAAACGCGCCGTTCTGGCCTTCAAGCTTCACCAGAGGCGTTATAGGATTTCAATGAGCAACAATGACCTTAGTCCCGATCGCGCCGGGGTGGGCGGCGATCTCTGCCACCGCCGCCACCGCCACCGGCCGGGCGTTCGCGGGGTTCGACGCCGGGAATTTCTTCGCCGGTTTCCTGATTGACATAGCGCATGGAAAGCCGGGTTTTGCCGCGATCATCGGATCCCAGATATTTCACCCAGACGCTGTCGCCTTCCTTGATCATGCCGGCAACATTTTCGACACGGCCTTCGGATATTTCCGACACATGCACCAGCCCATCTTTTTTGCCGATGAAGTTGACGAAGGCGCCAAAGTCCAGAACCTTGACGACCTTGCCCTGATAGATGCCGCCGGGTTCGGCTTCCGCCACGATGTCCTGGATCATGGCCAGCGCCTTTTTGACGCTTTCTTCATCGGGCGAGGCGATCTTGATGACGCCTTCGTCATTGATGTCCACCTTGGCGCCGGATTCCGCGACGATACCCTGAATGACTTTGCCGCCTGATCCGATCACTTCACGGATTTTTTCAACCGGTATGGTGATGGTGGTGATGCGCGGCGCATTGGCGTTCAGGTTGCCGCGTGAAACGGTCATGGCTTTCGCCATTTCACCCAGAATATGCAGGCGTCCGCCTTTGGCCTGACCCAGTGCGATCTGCATGATTTCTTCGGTGATGCCGGTGATCTTGATGTCCATCTGCAACGAGGTCACGCCCACTTCCGTCCCCGCGACCTTGAAATCCATGTCGCCGAGATGATCTTCATCGCCCAGAATGTCCGACAGCACGGCGAAGCGTTCGCCTTCCTTGATCAGGCCCATGGCGATGCCCGCAACCGGGCGCGTAATCGGCACGCCTGCGTCCATCAGGGAAAGCGAGGCGCCGCATACGCTGGCCATCGAGGACGAACCGTTGGATTCGGTAATTTCCGACACCACGCGAATGGTGTAGGGGAAGTTTTCATATAGCGGCAGCACTGCGCGCACCGCCCGCCAGGCCAGTTTGCCGTGGCCGACTTCGCGCCGTCCGGTAAATCCGAAGCGGCCGGTTTCACCCACCGAATAAGGAGGGAAATTATAGTGCAGCAGGAAACGTTCCTTGTACGAACCATGCAGAGCGTCGACCCATTGTTCATCTTCGCCGGTGCCCAGCGTGGTGATAACCAATGCCTGGGTTTCGCCGCGTGTGAACAGCGCCGCGCCATGGGTGCGTGGCAGCACGCCAACCTCGGCCAGGATCGGGCGCACATCGGCCAGTCCGCGGCCATCAATGCGTTTTTTGGTGTCGAGAATATTGCCCCGCACCACATCCTTTTCCAGCTTCTTGAACTGTTCGCCGACGCCGGGTTCCAGATGCAGGCCAATTTCTTCGAGGCCAGACAGAACCGCTTTCTTCACCGACGCCACCTTGTCCTGACGCATCAGTTTGCTGACTTCGGTATAGGCGCTGCGCAGCAGATTCTCGCCGATCTCGCGCACCTTATGACCCAGACTATCGTCATGCGACGCCTTGGCCAGATCCCAGGGTTCCTTGGCGGCTTTTTCCGCCAGATCAATGATCGCGCCGATTACCGCCTGCATTTCGCGGTGACCAAACATCACGGCGCCCAGCATGACTTCTTCGGAAAGTTCCTTGGCTTCGGATTCCACCATCAGCACGGCGTCATTTGTGCCAGCAACGACCAGATCAAGCTGGCCTTCCTTGATGTCATCAATCAGCGGATTCAGAATATATTCGCCGTTCTTGTAGCCCACGCGGCAGCCGCCAATGGGGCCCATGAAGGGAATGCCGGAAATGGTCAACGCCGCCGACGCCGCAATCAAGGCGACGATATCGGGATCATTTTCCATATCGTGGCTCAGCACGGTGCAGATAACCTGCGTCTCATTGCGGAAACCATCAACGAACAACGGACGGATCGGACGGTCGATCAGACGTGACGTAAGGGTTTCCTTTTCGGTCGGACGCCCTTCGCGTTTGAAAAAGCCGCCGGGAATTTTACCCGCTGCATACGTTCTCTCTACATAATCACAGGTCAGCGGAAAGAAATCGATGCCGGCGCGCGGTGCGCGCGCGGCGACAACGGTGGCCAGCACGCTACTTTCGCCATATTGCACGAGAACCGCGCCATCGGCCTGGCGGGCGATCCGGCCAGTTTCAAAACTCAACTTACGTCCGCCCCACATGATTTCTTTGCGGTGGATTTCAAACATTATTCTTCTTCCTTATCATCTATATGACGTCCCGGCCCCTTGGCCGGAACGTAGCCGCTAAATCGGATTAGCGGCGCAGGCCAAGCCGTTGAATCAGCGACGCATAGCGCGGCTGATCTTCGCGTTTGACATAGTCCAGCAGTTTACGGCGCAGATTGACCATCTTGATCAAACCACGGCGTGAATGGTTATCATGGGTATGTTCTTTGAAATGCCCGGTCAGATTGTTGATCCGTTCGGTCAACAGCGCGACTTGCACATCGGATGAACCGGTATCACCGGCTTTAAGGCCATACTCAGCCATCAGCGCTTGCTTGCGCTCAGGTGTAATCGACATCGGATTTCATGACTCCTATTGGAACGTTGAAAATACGCACCGGCCTGAACTCCCCTGCCTCAATAAACCCAAGGGCCACGGCTTTGCCGCGAATCTTGGCGCATATGAGGGTGTCAGAGGGATTAAACTGGCCGTTACGCGCCAGAATCGGTTGCCCGCGTTTTAAACGGGTTGCATCACTTCCGGTAATGGCCATCGCCGGGATGTCGTCCAGCGGGGTCTCAACCGGCAGCAAATGCTCCGACAGGGACGGGTTATGAACCAATTGTTCCAGCTTTTCCAGTGAAATCGCATTGGCCTCGCTGAACGGTCCCACCCGCAACCGGCGTATGTCGCGGGCATGCGCGGCGCTGCCCAAACGCAACCCCAGGTCGCGGGCCAGCGAGCGTACATAGGTGCCTTTGCCGCAAATCAGCTCAAAAATGGCGTTATCTGCGTCGCGTACCTCCAGCAGGCGAAATTCGATCACATTTACCGGCCTTGGGGCAAGCTCGAATTCCTCGCCACTACGCGCCAGATCATAGGCCCGGGCCCCCGCCAGCTTGATAGCCGAAAAGCGCGGCGGCAATTGCATGATTTCCCCGGTAAATTCGGGCAGGGCCGCGCGGATCGCCGCCTCGTCCGGGCGCACGTCGCTGGTGGCGATGGCATGTCCTTCGGCGTCATCCGTGCTGGTTTGTTCGCCCCAACGCACAGTAAAGCGATAGGTTTTCTGGGTATCCACCGCATAGGGAATGGTTTTGGTGGCCTCGCCCAGGGCAATCGCCAGAATGCCGCTGGCTAACGGATCCAGCGTTCCGGCATGCCCGGCCTTTTGCGCATCA
>OBEQ011573519.1_pt1 | contig 12870 bp, 7 predicted proteins | sample 1670901 | NCBI WGS metagenome assembly OBEQ01 (sample SAMEA104232315, study PRJEB22302) | groundwater metagenome | biome: forest; feature: aquifer; material: groundwater | place: USA | collected 2011-08-07 | depth 5.4 m
TTAGAAATTAAATTTTCACGTTATAAAAAAGATAATCTTCTCTATCAGGTGAATTGCGCCGCACAAGTGGCCGGAAGCTGCGAAGTGGATGAAGAGTTTATCTCTATGCTCAATTACGCGCATACCTGTTATGAACAGAGTGATGGCTTATTTGATATCACCTCCGGCGTGTTGAGAAAAATATGGGACTTTAAGGCGAATAAAATTCCGACTGCACAGGAGATTGAAAACACATTACAATCGATAGGCTGGCAATTTGTGAGTTGGCGCGAGAATACTATTGATTTTGCTAAACCTGGCATGGAGATCGATTTTGGTGGCCTAGTCAAAGAATACGCGGTGGATTGTGCGGCCAACGTTTTGCGTAAACAGGGCATTCATTATGGCATTGTCGATCTCGGCGGCGATCTTCACATCATTGGTCCACATCCGTCGGGTGAGCCTTGGGTTATCAACATACGTCATCCACGCACTGCTAATGCGATACTGGCAACCTTTGAATTGCGCCAAGGCGCATTGGCCAGCAGTGGAGACTATGAACGCTTTATTGATATCGACGGCAAACGTTATTGTCATATTCTATCGCCAAAAACCGGCTGGCCGGTTGCAGGTTTGGCGGCGGTGACGGTGGTAGCAAATCAATGCATTGTTGCCGGCAGCATGTGTACAATCGCGATATTGAAGGAGCAGGCTGGCCCGAGCTGGTTGGCTGAGATAAATTTACCCCACGTATGGATGGATATTGAGGGAGAGCAGGGTGGTTGGATTGATGAAAATAGTTAAAATCATTGGGGTGCTGGTATTCTGTTACTCTTCCGTTGCATTTGGTGTTTACTTGGGTCAGCGGAGTTTACTCTATTCTCCTCAGCCCATCGTCGAGCCAGTGACTGAAAAGGAAATAGAGCTCCAGTCTGCGGGTGTTAATCTGCGCGGCTGGGTGCTGAATGAGGGTCAAGAGAAGGCAATTATCTATTTTGGCGGTACCGCAGAAGAGGTTTCACTTAATGTCGATCTCTTTAAACGAATCTTTAGCGACCACACAGTTTACCTGATCAATTATCGCGGTTTTGGCAAGAGTGAAGGCAGTCCGACTGAAAGCGATCTCTATCAGGATGCTCTTACTATTTATGACCATGTGCTATCGAAGCATGCTAGTGCTGTGGTGATGGGAAGAAGTCTCGGCAGTGGTGTAGCAACTTATTTGGCTGTTAATCGGAAGGTTGAAAAACTTATCTTGGTCACTCCCTATGACAGCGTTGAGCATGTTGCGCAAGCGCAATATCCGTTTTTGCCAGTATCGCTGATGTTGAGAGATAAATATGAATCTTGGAAGCGAGCGAAAGATATAAAAATTCCTACTCTGATTGTAATGGCTGAAAACGATGAAACGGTAAGTAGAGAAAGAACCGAATATTTGATTGCCAATTTTGTTCGTGACAATCTTCGTATTGTTGAAGTTCCCGGTTCAAGTCATAGGGTCATGAACCGCTTTCCTACTTATCATGACGCGTTGGTGAAATTTCTTGCGGGTAATTTGTAGGGACGTCGCGAAGCACCCTACACAAATCAGTCCACTTCTACCGAAGAATCCGCAGTATTAGACAGCGTTTGTCCATTGGCACCTTCTATATCACTGCCAAATTGCAGACTGTAAGTCTCACCAGAGGTGAGCGGTGTAGAACCATCCATATCACTTAATGCATCGCCTGAAACGTTCACATCAAGATCTGGGATCAGATGCAACGAATTTCCCTGCCACACCTTCATACAACGAACATCATCATCACCGGAATCGACAAGACTTACTCCATTGTTGACACTATCTTGATCCATCATTTGATCGAAGTTAATAGCGATAGTGTAAGGGTTATTGCTCGCATGATTTAGGCTAGCAACGCTAGGCGCAGTAGTCGAATCGACAGCGGGGTTGGGCATACCCAGGAATTCAATATCCTGCAGTTGCGCTGTACTGCCGATGTCTGCTGCAGTATTCACAATCGATACAGCGTTATCTAACGCATTGCTATTAACCGCATTAGCTATTGCATTCGTGTCAATTTGTCCTGTGACGATAACATCATTGGTGTTGTCGGCAGCGGTAAAAAGCAGTGTGTCGTTTGACAGACGCCAGCTGTATATCTCGTAGTGCCTATCAGCTGCGCTGGCGGGACTGAGTAGAATTGAATCCTCACCATCGCTCAACTTCACCGCATGAATAACATCGGCATCAAGATCCTCACTCGTAGTAGCAGCCACATAGTAGAGAATACCATTCACTATTTGAAAGGGAGTGTTGTTCATCAAATCCCACCAATCGCCGTCTTCTTCCATGTCGATGGAAACAATTGGCGAACTGCTATAGGGCAGCATCTGGTAAACATCAAGAGTAGGCAGCCAACCATCGCTGGCAGTTACTTCAGCTCTTCCACCTTCAACCACGAGATAGACCTTGCCATCGTCACCCTGAATAATCCTTCGCGGTTTGGGATCGCCCCAATCCCCAGCATCTCCAAACAAACTGGTGGGGAGCGATGCAGAATCTATCCCGCTACCATTCGAGCGACCGAAACGCACACCGTTAGTGGCTGCACTGAGTTCGGCCTGGCCAAACAGCGCGGTATTGCCAGTATCCGTCGTGAAAAACTCAACGCTCCAATCGCTATTGCTTAAACTCGAAATTGTTCCGCTTTGCAGCAGGTTCAAGCTAGAAGCTGTTTCAGTGGTAGATTGGAAGATGACATCACCGTTAGATTGCACAACAAAATAATCGATATCGGTGCTGCTCTCAGTTAATGCGACAGCTGAGCCGCCAGGGGTATATTTATAGAGTCGTGGGCTCCATACAGTATTTTCTTCGTCGAGATAACTAATGATTTGACAATTTTCAGCGTGCGGAACTTCGTCGTCAACGGCGCTGGTGTCATCGGTTGTCGGTGTGTCATCCGAACTGTCATCATTGAATCCACCGGAAATATCGCAGAAGGTATCGCTTTCAATGGTGAAGCTGGTTGCCAGGAAATAGGCATTGCCCTCTGCATCAAACTGAATTGGTTTTTGATTACCGCTTAACATTTTTAGATAATCTTCATTCATGCCCTGCACAAATAGCCCTTCACTGGCACATTCAAAACTATTGTCCATGATATTCACGACAAACAGCGCGCAGTTTTGTTCGATTAAATATTCCGTGTAATCACAGTCGGAGCAACCGGCTGATCCTTGTGACCACCATTCCAAACCATTATCCAACGCCACATATAAATCTTCGCCGTTCGGTGCGGCAACCGTGTACATCACCTGCAGGTCATAATCGGTGGCGATTGCCAGAGAGAGATTACCCAGATTATCCAGGGCAAGAAGATTGGTTGAGCCGCTGGTGGCGGTACTACTCGTTGCAAGTGCAGTTTTGTTGTTAGCTGTTACAAGGCTTTTGGTCGATGAAGAATTTAAGTTTGCAGCAGTAACTTCATCAAGCACCTTAGAATTAATGACTATTGCAGCGGCGTTCGCCACATTAAAAGAAACTACAGGATCAGTAGTTTCTTCGGCAGTATCTTCTTCTTCACTGTCGTCGACACTATTATCGGCAATCTCATCGTCCAAATCGGCAATTTCGTCATCAACGTCTTGATCATCATCGGAGTCGTTTATCACGAGATTGGTGTCGGTACTGTCGTCGCCACTGCCGCCACCACCACCACAGCCTGCGGCAATCATCAGTAAAAACGATAGTGTAATAAGAGTCTTAAAAAATTGAAAAATCATGACGTTGATACTCCCGCGTATACTATTAATTTAAGAGCAGGGATTAACAGTCTGCAACCAAAAGTAGATGATTCGGAACACCTGACGATTGACCTAGGATGGTTTGCTGTTATAGGTAAATTTTTAATAGCTAGCTTTTATAGAAGTTTTAGTCGTGATGATTTGCTGCTGTATTTATGCAAATAAAAAAGCCCCGCTTTGGGGCCTTAAGCTGCTCTTGCAGGAAGGTGAACTAGGCTACTGGATTCTATGCAAAATCAACGGCAAATTATCTTTTGGTTTTGGCATTGGAACCCACATAAAATTAGAATTATCTGTCGGCATGGGATACCCATCTGGCAAACTGAATTGATATTTTTGAATGACGTGAAAAATAATACATTTGTAGAGCATGGAAGCGAAGTGCATGCCGATACACTTATGAGCACCTCCGCCAAAAGGAAACCAGCTAAAAGGATGACGTTTGTGTTCCTCGCGTGGCGCTGCAAAGCGATCGGGATCAAATTTTAATGGATCAGTCCACCATTCTTCCATGCGTTGGGTGAAGACCGGTGACAGCGTTATAACGGTGTTTGCTGGTATCTCATAGCCACCCAATTCACATTCTCTGACTGTTCTGCGCATAAAATTAATAGCCGGAGGAAAGAGGCGCGTAGTCTCTTTAAAAATGTTCTCCAGAATATCCAGTTCATCCAGTTCTTCGTAGTTTAAAAATCCTTTATGCAACGATTTTACTTCCTCTCGAACACGCGTTTGCCACTCTGGATAGGCGGCGAGAAAATAGAAGGTGTTGATCAATGCACTGGTTGTTGTATCGTGGGCCGCAAGCATTAAAAAGATAAGGTGCTCGGCAATGGCTTCATCGGAAAAAAACTCGCCGTTTTCATCGTGCTCTTTACACAAATAACTCATGATATCTGAATCGTCATTGTGGCGTTTATCCGGCGTCAGATCTTTAAAATACTGGGCGAGAAAACGACGTGCGTTCATTCCTTTGTGATACAACAGTCCCGGAAAATCAACACGCACAACTGACATAACACTATCAAGTAATTCTACAAAGGCGGTAATGAGTTGATTGGTGTCACGACCGACGTCAGTACTGATAAAAACCCTGGCCGCGATATTCAGTGTCATTGCCTTGAGTGCTGGATACATATAAAACTTATTGCTGGTGCTCCAGCGTCCTGAATGCTGCTGCAACACGGAATTGATTGTGTAGATGTAACCCTGCAATGCATGATTTTTAAAAGCGGTTTGCATGATGCGGCGATGAAACCGATGTTCATCGAAATCACGCATTAATAGTCCACCGGCAAACAAGTCGCCGAGAGCAAATTTATAGCCCATATAGGTTGAGTAGTTGCGATTATTGTCGAGCAGAATCTCTTTGGTGATCTCAGGACCTAGGGCCAAAAGACCTTTGCTTAAGGTCAAGGAAATACGGCTAACTGGGCCATATTTTTCATAGTACTCTTTGAAGAGTCCGTAGGGATCAGTGACGATTCCTGCGGTTTTACCTATGATGGGAATCCCGTATTCACCGGGAATATGACTTAATTTGGTACTGTTTCGATGGCTGTAACTTTCACGCGCCGACTGCATGACATCCATAACTACTACCTACAAGGACAATCTATAAGTACTACCTTACAACACTTACACCTTTTATTAAGTTGTAGAGTAGTCAGCGTAGTGCTGCAACCCTAAATGACTCGTCGCTAGTACAATTGCGTAATTAAATTTCACCGTATACCTGTTTAGTATTTTACTTTCTAAAAATTCAGCCAAACCCTCAAGTCGGTATATAGTTTATTTGAAAAATCTGCTTCGGCTTATTATAAAAATTTTAATCCATGAGCGTAATTGAAGTGAAAGCAGTTGTTACCAATTTTCTACTCGCATATTCCATTTCATCCATTTTAGTTAAGGCGAATTAACGAGTTAGCGGAAAATAACTAGTCGCTTTGTCGTATTTAAATAATATGGAACTAGACCTAGTCTTAGGAAAAGCTGCCTTGTGAAGCAATGTATCTCTAAAAGGACTGTTTATCACACTGCTGCTGGTAGATCGACGCACTGCTAAATGAAGTGCTTAAAATTGCAGTTAACGCCCACCCACCAAACTCCTGTGTTGTAGAAAGGGACTAATGAGAAAGGATTAGCGATGAGTCAAGCGCAAATAATCGATTATAATTATAAGTTTGCTGATGATAATCATGAACTTAGCCATATACCGGGGAACGATGGCATCCCATATTTTGGCCGTAGTCTACATTTCATTTTTCGTTTCTATGAATTAGCTAAAGAGCATTACGAGAAATACGGCGAGATTTCTCGCATCAAAGTTTTGCACCAACGCGGTTTAATAGTACTGGGCGCTGATAACTATCAGCAGGTTTTTTTGGATAAAGAAAGAAATTTCTCCACTGAGACTGGCTACGAATCATCGCTAGGCCAGTTCTATAAAGGTGGTCTTTTGCTGAGAGATTTTGGCGAGCACAAAGTTCAACGGCGTATTATGCAGTCCGCATTTAAAACTGCTGCGATGAAGGGTTATGTGACGCAAATGCTGCCGGTGATGAACAGGCACATCCAGCAGTACGATCAGAACAAAAAGTTTTTATTCGGTCCTCATATAAAACGCACCTTGCTGGATGTCGGCGCAAAAATATTTATTGGCGTTGATGGACCGGAACAGCTGACACATAAACTTAATCAGGCGTTTTGCGACATCAATAATGGTTTGCTGGCGCAGGTTAAAAAAGAGATACCAGGTACAGCTTTTTGGCGCGGCAAACGCGGGATGCGCTTTTTGCATGAATATTTCCAAAGTATTATCGCTGCAAGACGTGCTGGCGATTCTCAAGATATGTTCTCTTTTATGTGTCGCGAGCAAATGGAAGATGGACGATTTTTCCCGGATGAAGATATATTACCGCATATTTCATTTCTGTTATTCGCAGCCCATGACACGACCACCAGTGTTTTAAATCACATGGTCATGTATAGCGCGATGCAACCGGCCTGGCAGGAAAAAATGCGTGCCGAGGTAGATGCGCTGGGTAAAGATCAGTTGGAATACGAGGATCTCGATAAGCTACAGATTATTGATCGAGTATTTCAAGAGTGTCTGCGCTTACATCCTGCAGCAGGACTGCTTACGCGAAGGACGGTGCGAGAATGTGAAATGGGCGGCTATACCATTCCGGCTAATACCATGTTATTTATCCCTGTAGTATTCAATCATCGCGATCCGCGTTATTGGACTAATCCTGAAACATTTGATCCAGATCGCTTTTCGCCTGAACGAGCGGAATTTAAAAACCATTCGTTCTGTTATCATCCGTTTGGTGGTGGTGCGCATAAATGTATAGGAATGCATTTTGGGAGTATGCTTGCCAAGGTCTTCATGTTTAACTTTTTAAAAACCTATCGTTATTCAACTCCGCAAAACTATAAACCGCGTTTGTTGTGGGTACCCTTACCTAAACCAGCTCGGTTGCCACTCTCGTTGGAGCGTATTCGCTAATAAATCGCGTTTGCTCGTAGGGGCACCCCCCCGTGGTTGCCCTGATATGCGTTGGTAACAGGTGCTGTTGGAATAGGGCAGGCACAGGGGCCTTGCCCCTACGGCATTTAACGATATCATTTTCCAGGTAGTCCATACCGATTCGCGCTAAATTCCCCAATCATTTATTCACGAAGGCAATTAACAGAATGCTGAGCGTTGAGAAATAACTTCTTAGCCAGTAGCAAGCGCTATACTAAAGGGAGTTCACACTGCCTGTAGAAATTATGCGTGATTAAATTCAGAACACTAAATCCCTTCCTTATTTGTCTGCTTTCACTCTGTTTTTGGGTTGATGGCGTATTGGCAGAGAAAAATGTCGCCAGTGAGGAAAACATTCCGTTGATCGATATCAGCCACGGACCTGTAAGCCTCGGGCCCTATGTGCAATTTATTGAAGATCGAAATCGAGAGATTTCGTTCAGCGACGTGAAGAGTCAAAACCTAGAGCGCTTTTGGCAACATTCCTCCACGGAACATTTGATAGCGTCAGATCCGACTATGCGCTATTGGTTTCGTATAAGATTTAAATTGGATAAAGAAAATTCCCCTCGCGATATCAAACTCTATATTGATAGCCACGTATTTTTAATCTCCGAACTCACCTTATGGATCTCGAACAGCAAGGGCGGTTTTAACGGCCACAAGCTTGGGTTAATGAATTTCGCTAAGGTATGGAAATATCCCAATCATCGTTACACCTTCGACCTGCCAACGGATACTGAGACCGTCACCCTGCTGGGGTGGGTGGATCAAAAAATGATGGCGTCGGTCTTGGTCTTACCGTTCTATGTTATGAGCCGAGATAATCAAATCGAAGCAGAAAAAAATACTGTCATCATTATGACGGTGTTTTATTCTGTTATGTTTGCGTTGTTTATATATAACGGCGTGTTGTTTTTCTCATTGCGAGAACACGTCTATGGCTATTACCTGCTGTTTTTATCTCAAGCTATCTTAACTTGCGCCTTTGTTGATAACTCTACCAATCGCTATCTCTGGCCTAATTATCCCGTATTCAATAGCGATCTAGCCAATATTAATTTAATTTTATCTACCATGTTCTATCTGCTGTTCTTGCGCGCAGCGTTGGATAAATTTTCCTATTCCAAACTAGTCAATTTATTCGCTAAGATAATTTTCTTTATCGGTGTCGTTATTACGTTCTTTATGGCGGTGGCGCCGTTACTGGATCTGCAACGAATGGCGGCCATTTTAGTCCAGGCATATCCGATTGGTGCCTTTGTATTTTTCTTCTGGGCCATAATTTTCGCGGTGGTTAAGCGTACTCCAACCGCCAAAATGATGTTATTCGCCGAGACGTTTGTTGTCGGTGGTGTCATGACATTTTTCTTTATGTTCCAGGGCATCTTACCGATGAACACTTTTACTCAGTGGTCGATGCATTGGGGTTTTCTGGGTGAAGCATTGTTATTGTCATTAGCGCTTGCAGATCGCACGAATCGTGCAGTTGTCGCAAAATTTGACGCCCAAGAGCTTGCCCTAGACAATGAACGTAAGGGGCATGAAGCTGCAACTGTTGCAACTAAAGCGAAGAATGAGTTTCTCGCTAATGTTTCACACGAATTGCGGACACCGCTGAATTCAATCATTGGTTTTTCTGAACATATACTTGATCAGCAGTGGATAACCAATCCAGGCCGCGAACATATGCGCACAATATTGCGATCAGGAAAATATTTATTGCGGACTGTGAACGATGTTATCAATTTGTCTCTCATTGAGAATGGTCAATTAAGTTTTTCCTTAAGGCATATTGATATCGACGGCGTTATGCAGGAGTTGCAGGAAGAATACGCTGAGCAGGCGTTGAAGAAGGGGATCATTTTTGAGATAAAAGCTGAGAATCAACTGCCTAAAGTAATTTTAACCGATCATGACCATTTGCGCGAAATTCTTTATCAATTGGTCAACAACGCTTTTGAAAATACCGATAAGGGTTATGTATGTGTTGGCATTGCAGCTGAATTTAGTAAACGGCAATTAATAATCCAAGTTGCTGACAGTGGTCGAGGTATAACTTCAGATGAGTGTAATAAACTTTTTCAACCATTCACGCATAGTGGCAGTAGTGACCTTCGACGGGCTTCGGGTACAGGTGTTGGGCTTTATATTACAAAGTCATTGGTTGAAGCTCTCGGTGGGCTGATCGTCGTGAATAGCGAGCCAGCAGGGGGGAACAATTTCAAAGTGATATTGCCTTACGAAGTTGGCATGCTGGAAGAGGCACAAAAACCGGTGATACTGCAAAGATCGGCGGATGGTAATGAAATCAAATTTCTGGTGCCACAATTTAGCGGCCGCGTACTCTATGCTGAAGACAATGAAGATAATCGTAATCTGTTAAAACTTCTGATCGAAGCAACGGGTGTGACTTTAGAGCTGGCGCGTAATGGCGAAGAGGCTATCGAGAAGATACTCGCAGCCGAGCAGAGCCAACCCTATGATCTGGTCTTAATGGATATTCAAATGCCCGTGCTTGATGGCGTAATGGCGACGCATGTATTGAAGACTGAAAAGGTGTCTACTCCGATCATTGCCTGTAGCGCGAGTTCAATAAAGAACAATATGTACGAAAATATTGGTTTTGATGGCATGCTGGCAAAACCCATCAAAAAATCTGCTCTCTATAGTGTGTTAGAACGGTATCTGGATAGGCTTTAGCATTTGTCTTAAGTCGGGTTTTCGCGGTTAAAATAGTGTTGTTAAATTTCCCCGACCTTTTGTTATATTAGCTGCGAAATGCGCGGGTAAATGCCGTGAAAAAATACTACGATAAAAGAGATAATTTATGATTCCAGCAGAAGCTGATTTTTTGTTAGACTCAGAGGTTACCTATCTCAATCACGGTAGCTTTGGCGCAACACCAGAAACAGTGTTTAAGGTATATCAAGATTGGCAAAGGCAATTGGAGTTTAATCCACATAAATTTGTTAACAATGAATTGTCCTCGCAATTGTTTATTGCCAGAAAACATCTGGCGGATTTTCTTGGCACCACCACTGACAAACTCGCGATGGTGATGAATACCACTGAAGGTATCAACACAATAGCGCGCAGTCTAGATTTGCAACCGGGTGATGAAATCCTCGGGACCAATCTGATGTACGGCGCGATGGATCGGGTTTGGACATTTATTGCTGCAACGAAAGGTTGTCATTATAGAAAAATTTCCCTTGAACTACCCTTACCAGACAACCAGCAGTTAATCGAGCAAATATGGCGAGAGGTATCGCCGAACACTCGGGTAATTCTATTGGATCACATAACTTCCTCGACGGCATTCCGCATGCCTCTCGAAGAGATCTGCACGCAAGCCCAAGCTCGCGGCATTATCACAATTGTAGACGGCGCGCATGCTCCCGGACAAATCGAGTTAAATCTCGATGCACTACCAGTAGATTATTATGTTGGTAATTTACATAAATGGCTTTGTAACCCGAAGAGCGCCGGTTTTATCTATAGTCGTGATGGAATAGACAAGGTCACACCCCTGACTATTAGTTGGGGGTGGCAAAGTAATAAATTTTTTGGTTTTAAAAGTGCCCATGAATGGATGGGTACTAGAGATTACGCGGCTTGGCTAACTATCTCGAAAACTATTGAGATTTTTAAACAGCACAACACTGAAGACAATAGACAGACGTATCACCGTCTTCTAACCAGGGCGCAGTTAGAAATCACTAATCTTAGTGGGTTAGTTTCTATTTATGCATCGCCAGTGCAGATGGCGAACCAGATGGTGTCTCTGTTACTCCCACCGTCAATTGTAGCCAAACAACTGCAGAAACGATTATTGGATGAGTTTAATGTTGTAGTTCTAGCCGATAATCTGGAAAATATTCCGCTTTTAAGAATTTCCATACACAGATACAACACGGATGAAGATATAGATAAGCTGATTAATGCTTTGAAAATATGTTTTTAAGCAAAAAAAAGCCATCTCAATCGAGATGGCTCTTTCTAGAAATCGATTCGAACATCAAACCATTCGAATCAACAGTATTACGCCGTGCGACGAGCGCGTACTAAACCCAAAAGGCCGGTAACAAAAAGAATAAAAGCAGCTGGTGCTGGGACTGATGGCTGTATAGCAGATTGTGCTCCGCTAACCAGTATATCAAAGCCAGTGCCGCCGCCGTGATCTTCCATCAATACGGCCAAGTAGTGGTGTCCATTTGCAACACTGCTTAGGTCAAGATCGTATTCATTGATGCTTGAACCGCCGCCGCGCAACGCGCCGTATTTATAGTCACCATCTAACCAAATATAAATGCCGTTATCGACGCCGAAATCTAAATGAAGATCGGTGTAAGCAGCAAGATCGAACTGATAAACTGCCGCGACTTCAGTGTTCACCGCCCAGCTATTTGGAATGTTGCTGCTTGCAACCCAATTGCCTGCTGTAGCACCGGTAAAATTTGCTACTTGCCAATCTGCACCAAAGGTGGCGATGGGGAATGTGGTCGGTTCTACGGCTGGGTTGATAGTTGGGTCGCCTTCACTTGAGTTTGCACCGGGGAATTGAGTAGGGCCGTAGTAGCTAGCCATATCGCCGATATGGTTGTTGTACAAGCCGCCGGTGTTGTTATCAATAATGGTATAGGCATTAGCGGTAGCAGAAAAAATTGCTCCTGAAACCATAGCGCTGAGAGCTAATTTTTTGAATGAACTGTACATAGAGTTGATCCTAGTTAAAAGTCATTGTCTCATTAATTTGTACGCAGATTAAGCGTGACCATAACTGTAGGCAAGTTTTATACCTTTAATTTCTTTGTAGTAACTTCAGGGGTTTACCTGATTTTAGTGACAGGCAGCTGTGAAATTTGTAAAGAATGCCGACGAACAAATAATGAACTGTTTGAGGTTGAACAATAATTTATTGCCGTAGTGGCATTCGTGTCGGTTTACTTGCGATCAAACCTAAAGCCGGAATTAAGTCCGTTTTAAAATGGGTTGTCTTCGCAGAAAAAGAGTTTCAGTAGTTGTTCTATGACCGAACAGTACGATAATTTCGTCATTAATTCTCTGTAATAGTGTTCGCTATATCCCAAGTAATGCATCGACCTGAGAATGCGATTTTTATGCAATTGGCCGAAAAAGCAAATGCAAATAGTCAACCAGAAGCATAGAATGCAAAAAAGGGACTCTAGTACCAGATAGAAGATTAGTTGAACTGATCGCTCTAGAAGAATAAAAATAAAAGCTAAAAAAATAAAAATAATAAAACAAGGATAAGTTTATGCCACGCATGTTCACTCGCCTGTTCGCATTGGTTCTACTTTGGATCGGTGTGACCTCCTGTTTAAGCAGTTATAAAATTGTAACCCCGGTGGCCAACTCCGTTCACACCTCACCGCCGCCCGAATTCAAGATAAGTTATGCGTCGCAACCATCAGCGTTACCGCCGATGACGTTGAACGGCGTCAATGTAGAATCTTTTTTCACGGCAGGTGCCAAAGAGGCAACCGCGAGTGGAACTGATTTGGCGCAGTATCTCAAAGAGGGACAAA
>OBEQ012734497.1_pt1 | contig 12869 bp, 10 predicted proteins | sample 1670901 | NCBI WGS metagenome assembly OBEQ01 (sample SAMEA104232315, study PRJEB22302) | groundwater metagenome | biome: forest; feature: aquifer; material: groundwater | place: USA | collected 2011-08-07 | depth 5.4 m
CTTTTTTATGAACTGAATGACCTTGTTTTTTAGCTCTTTCTCTGACGAGGGCATAAACTGCCTCCTGTAAAGTGCGTTTTTTCTGAAGAACCAAAAGAAGTTCCTCGTCGATTGAGTTTTTGGCGACGATGTAAATATAAAGACAGCTTTTGTTTTGACCGATGCGATGGATGCGGTCTCTTGCTTGGGTATGCGTCTCGTAGGAATAATCGAGACTTAAGAAAACCATGACGCTGGCGTTCACGAATGTGAGGCCGTGACCTGCGGACTTTGGATGCGCGATCAAATACTGCGCTTGGCCGGATTGAAACTGCCTAATCGAATCATCTCTGTCCTTCGTCTCGGAATAAAGCGTCACGGCTTTTGACGCGGTGAATTTCTCCGCGATGAGCTTCTGGACAGCCCTTACCTCATGATGAAACTGAACCCAGATGATGACCGGCTGATGACCCAGTTCCTCCAAGATTTCCTCAAGTTCTTTGAGCTTCGAGGAACGCCCGATCTCGACAGCTTCGTGCGTCTCCGAATACAAAAAGCCTGAAGTGACCTGACGCAATTTCATAATCTTGGCCAAGGCCGCCTGCACCGCGATCTCGGTTCCATCGATCTCCGTGACGAGATACGCCTCCATCTCGTCGTATGCATCCCGTTCCTTCGGGCTTAAGGTCACCTCTCGGATTTCGTCGATCTTCTCCGGCAGGTCGAGCGCTTCTTCTTTTTTCACCCAATTTGTAAAAGGTTTTATTTCCTCCATGAGCCGGTATCGCTTCTCGGACGAGATCGCGTACCGCCAGCCGGATGAGAGAATCTCACGCATCTCGTTCCGCGTGACAAAGCGACCCCTGAGATGCATCTCCTCGCCGTTTCGCTCAAGATGAAAATAAGTGTTCCGAAAACCATAAAAGGACTTGTGAAGAACGGACGGTTTAATGAAATTTATCTGACCCCACAACTCCGATTCGCTATTCGGCATGGGCGTTCCTGAAGCGACGATCCGTTGTTCAAAAGACTCCGCGAGACCAAGAAGCGTTTTAGTCGTAACGCTTTTATGATTTTTAAGGCGCGAGCTTTCGTCGAGCACACACATGAAATCGTGCTTTAAAATCAGACTTTCAATCTTGGGAAGATTTCGCTTTGAGATGAGGGCTTCGTAGTTCACCACCACGATGTCTGGCACCGATTGCCCGAGATCCTTAAACGGTGAATAACTGAAATTTGTGAAGCGCTTGATGTCCTCGCCCCATGCTGAGTTCACGAGCGAAAGCGGACAAACCACCAAAAGCCTTAAATCGGAATTTGTAGAACGGAAGTGCTTGAAAATCTCAAGGCAGGTTCTTGTCTTACCGAGACCCGGATCATGAAACAGCGCACAGCATCCCTTGTTTTCGTCCGCAAACTTGATCGCGTCTTTTTGGTGCTTATAAAGAGAGGGGCTAGACATTTCGCCGCCCCCGCTTACAGTTGGCTTCTAAAAGCTTCCGGCGGTTGTACCAGCTCAAACCCTTATAAAGAGCCTTGAGGCCTCTCATGACCTTCACAGATCCCCCCTCGTCCGGATCCGCTCGACAGAAAACGAGTCCTCCCCGTACTTTTTGGTCATGAGCCTTATGAGGGATTCGGCGATGTGCTGACCGATGCGGCTTGAGACATCAACCACCGCGCGGTCTTCGGATGCCGCATATCTGGCGTAGAGCCTTACTTTCGCTTCGCCAAACGCGCTCTCGGCCGCGAGAATGGCGATGCCGACCTGCTCCTCGATTTCGTCTTTCCCAAACCGCTTTCTGAATTTGAACCTGCAAACTTGAATCATCTGCCCCTCCGTCTTGTGCCCTACGGAAAAACGGGCAAAATTTCGCAGGCGATTTTCAATTACCGGAGAGATGCTCTTTAAGACCTTTGCTTTCAAAGAGTTGGCGTATTCGTTCAATTTCCCGATAGACATAACTGTGGTGCTTCTTCAGACGTTTGCTGACTTGCAAAGGCGAGGTTTCATCCAAAAGCAAAGCGCAGATTTTTTTCTGCTCCGGCGTGAGTTCTTTTAAAACCGGCTCGATATCGGTTTTAAGAGCGGGGTTTTCTGCGATGCGGGATCGAAACGCGCTTCCGAGGGGCTTTGCGGAATCATCGTCTTCCAGAAACTCGTCAATGGACTCGCTTTGGTAGACCGGCTTGTTTTTTTCGGAGCGAATATGGCACAGAATGTGCGAAAGATGATTTTTCAGAACTCTCGCCATGTAAACTTCGGGTTTCCCCTTGTCGGCGAGATTGCAATCTGATCTTTTCTTTAGCCAGTAAATAAGACATTCTTGAACCAGATCATCGAATCCCTCTCGCCTTAGAGTCGGCCACTTTAGCAATCGTTCGCTTACAACTTTTTTAGTTACCGTTATTTCCCATTTCTCAACCGACGCACCAGACAGCTCGTTCATCAGACACCTCCCCTTTGTTTTTTTGAGGTGTCTTGATCACCACGAACGAATGGCTTTAATTTAGGCTAGGTTTTAAGACATTGATATTGGCGAGATCTCGGCGAGGTTTGTAACTACTTCATTTAATTAAAGATAGGATAAAAAATTCTTCGGATGCGAAATTTAAGTCAAAACTCCGTAGGGCATAAGACGGAGGCCTTATGCCATGGAAAAAAAAGTCACCGTCAGCTTTACGGAAGCCAGCGACGAAGCGTCTAGGAATCAAAGAATCGCAGAGATTGTGTCGGGCGGGTTTTATGAATTTCTGAAAACCGAGGGTTATCTCAGAAAATCATCGGCTCGCGAGAAGCGGATCGAAAAAGTTTTGGGGGATGCTAAGCGGATTCATGACGCGTCCTCCGAGGTTTAATTTGTTTGTATAGATTGACTCTCTGCCGACTCTGTTATAGGGGTGTGTACTGATATGGAAAAACAAACTAAACGATGCGGATTTATAATTCGGGTGAGCACCGACATGCAGGCTCGGAACCCCGAGGGTTCGCTGACAAATCAGCTCCAGCGCCTTGAAGCTCACATCGAATATAAGAACAACGCCTGCGGCGAAAAGTGGGTCGAGACCGGACGCTACATCTTAAAAGGCGTCTCCGGAAAAGATTCTTTCAGAAGCGCCGAATTCGCTCAATTATTTAAAGACATGGAATCCGGCCGCGTGAATACGGTGATCTGCACGGCACTCGACCGCGTCAGCCGATCCGTAAAAGACTTCCTGAATTTCTTTGAAATTTTAACGAAGTACAATGTCGAATTCGTCTGCCTCAAACAAAACTATGACACCACGTCATCCCAGGGAAAACTTTTTATCACGATAATGATGGCCTTGGCAGAGTTTGAACGAGAGCAAACTTCGGAGCGCAATAAAGATGCAACCCTCGCCAGAGCCGAGCGCGGATTGTGGAATGGCGGGCGTGTGGTGGGATATGACCTCGAGCCGGGACGGAAAGGTTATTTAATCGTCAACGAAAAAGAAAAAGCGATTGTAACGTTTGCGTTTAACACCTACCTCCAATGCGGTTCAATTTTTGAAACCGTGAAGCGAATGAATCAAAACGGCTTCCGAACCAAGGAATATTCTTCAAGACGAAACAAGTTTGTCTCAGCCAAGAAGTTCGCTTACACATCCATTCATCGGATGCTGATCAATTGTTGCTACATCGGCCAAAAAGAAGTTTATAAGATTAATAAGGGCAAGGAAAAATGCCCCGAAAAAGAACGGTACCGCACTGTCCCCGCTGTCTGGGAGCCGATCATTGATGAGAAAACGTTTCACAGCGTTCAGCTACTTATTAAGAAAAACCACGGTTCCGGGCACAACGCCACAAGGGCTATCTGGCATACCTACATTCTGAACAACGGACTGCTCTGGTGCGATCACTGCGGTCATGAAATGGAAGGCCGATCCGGCACCGGCAAAAAAGGTATAAAGTATTACTACTACACCTGCAAGAACGACAACTGCATGTTCAAGGTCCCCGCCGACGAAGTCGAGAGCTTGATTGTCACTCGAATTAAGCAACTCGCAACGCAAAAAGATACGCTCGAAAACATCATCAAAGCCACCAACTCAAAACTTCAAACCGAGCTCCCCCAGCTCGTCGCCCAGCGATGCGCTCTCAAAAAAGACCTCGAGGAAGTAAAAAACTTTGCCAACGGCATTATGGACAAGTGGTCATCTATGGCTAATGACGAAAGCGCGATGTTCATAAAGGACAAGTTGGATCAGTTGGGAAAACGCCGGAAAGAAATTGAGGTGGGTCTTATTTCTCTTGAGGAAATGATTGGCGAGATTGAACGTGAGTCGGTTGATCAGGAGCTGGTGAAACTTGTGCTCGATAGATTCAGCGATATCTTTGAAAAGATCCAGCCCTACCAGAAAAAAGAGGCCGTGCGCCTCGTTCTTCATAAAGCTGTCTTAAGCCGCACAAGTATAAAAATAGCCCTATACGGGCGGCAACCCGATATAGGGCTATTTGACTTGCAGGGTGCCCAAAGCAATTTGCGCTTTGGGGCATCCGAATGGCGACCCCATTTGGTTAAAACAAAGAACCTTCCAAATCAGGGCCGTATTACCGTTCTAGCAAGGCGAGCAAAAGCCCGGCTCTTTACCGGCCATTTCGGGGCGGGTAAAACACCCCAAGCACCATGAACGTCTGGCGAAACCGCTTGAGGTTCCCAACGTAGAAATATACGTCCTTTTTCGCGGTGTCGGCTATCTCGACCCACCTTTGCTTGATTTTTTCGATCAATACCTTTTCGTCTTTATACTTCGCCCGCCACTCCCGGTAGGCCTGTCCAACTTCCCAATCAATGATCGATAGCTTATGACCAGGACAATTCGCTTCTCCTGCACAATGAAACTTGTAATAAAAACTGTATGGGATATCCTCAATGGTTTTCTTTTTATGATCAAAGAAGGTCAGTTGAGCATAGCATGATTCTCTGGCCTTCTGTTCCGATTCGGATTGTGATTGCTTTGCCGATTCAAACGAGATTCTTTCCGGCTTGATTAGCCCGAGCGATAAGTCTTTTTCGGCGGCGTCTTTAAGCACCTGACACATGGATTTGATCGGCACCTTCAAAACGATGTCCTTTCTTCGACTCCATTTCTTGTCTGTCTTGGTATCAAACCATTCTCTGACTTGAATCGTATCGATATTGACGTGAAAACTCTCTGGACGCTTGTCATCTTTTGGAGGGGTGCAATCTACTTCGATGATATTGTATTTTTTGAACTGCTTTTCGTATTTAAGATCACGGTAAGGTATCGGGTAGAGGCGAACCAACTGGTTATTGCTTAGATCGACACCGGCGCAACAAACTGTCTCGCCGTATTTGTTGCTTGGATTCGGGTAGGCCTTAACGGTGATCAGGATTTTCTTTTTGTGAAATTGCAAGGCAAGGTCTCAAATATGTTCGATTTTCATACCATTTCCGTCGTATTCCTTGATCTTTTTCGCCACAACTTGACGATGACATTCATGCGGGTGCCGTTCAAAACACATGATACAATTCACGCCTTCGGAAAGAAATTGATACGCTTCCTTAACGGCTTCCAAATGCTTCGATAAATATTTTCCGTAGGCCTCGAAAAAGTGTTTGTAATCCTTGTTTTCCTTTAACTCATTTCTCAAGGCCGTCGGAGTGCCTAAAGACTGTAAATGGACGTATTCGATATTCTCGGATTCGAGAATTTCCTGCAATGCGGATTTTGAGAACCCCTTTTTTCGTGAAAAGGGCACTTGTCTTATGTCGAGTAGGCGGGTGACATTATGATTTTTGAGACGATCCACAAACTCCCGGATGTCTCTGCCTTCATACCCAATAGTGAAAAGTTGATAGGTTTTCATAATTTTTGATTAACTTCTTATATAAATGATACCACAATATATAAAAGTAATAAAGTAAATGAGGCGGGACGGGACAATTATATAGAACTTTTAAATCTAAATAAATCCCCTAATTTTAAAACGCTTCGATTCTCCATCCAGCTTATGTCCTTTTTATTACTTTGGGGGTTTTCCTCGACGAATAAATACCGCCATTCTTCTTTCTGCGGGTCCGCTTCGGTCAACATGGAAACGTATTTTTCCGCCCGTTCTTTTTTTGCTTTATCGCGGTCATCCATCCGACCTTTTACTTCAACTATGTAATTAACAATACGGCCTGCCTCATTAGTGCGGGCAATATAATCTGGAAAATAATTAACATAAAACCCCTGCCACAAATATTCAAAACTATACCCGACTCCGCGTTGGTGATTATAAATCCAGCCGGTAACGTCCTCACAGCCGTCAATCAGCTGGGCTACACGCAATTCATCATTATTAGCCATGCATTGCTTATCAAAACCCGATTTTTCTGGATGTTCCAATGCGTTCTCGAAAATCGCCTGATACGCCTCGGCGCTTCTGCTTTCTTTGATTTCAAACTGATCTGTTGTTGGTTTTTCTTGTGAACGCAAACCGTTAATGTATTTAATAAGTTCCTGCTTCACCAAAGCCATAACATCATCATTAAATATGTTTTTTTTCACGATTCGATCTGTTTTCTCATTCACCGAATTTAGATGAAGCGTTGTGCCACTCGGTAAATCGAATACTTTTTTCTCCAAAAAAGTCCTTACGACATCCAAAACCCGCAACTTATCGGAAAAAGATAATCGCAGGTCCGTCAAAATTGGCTTTGCATACCCCATAATAAGAAGCCGGTCCAATTCGTAATAATTTGCGGACATCTCAAATTCAAATTCCAAACCCTTTTCAATTTCCTTTTCAAACTGCGTTTTAATTTTCAGTTTGTCCGCGGTATCGACCCATTTAAAACGCTTTGGAAGATCGGGCAAGTCCTGTTCTTTGAAGTTATCGTGCCAAGTTTTGACGTTTTCGATAAGCCCCAAAAACTTTATCATTCGGACGTTTCTATTCTTCCTGTCCTCTGAATCGGGTAACGGATTTACTATCGTATAAACCGGCGGTTCTTTTTCGCCCGAATCGACTTCGTCAACGATGTCATCAATTTCGTCGATAATGGCCTTGAACGAGGGGTGTTGGATGATATAGAGACTTTCCGGTTTGGAATAAACCGCACCTTCATCGTCCATCTCGGGCTGGTGCATTTTTCTAAGGCCGCGCCCTAGGGTTTGTTCGGCCAAAGTTCGGGAATCGCACGGGCGCAAAGGCACAATCGTCTTAACATTGCGCACGTCCCAGCCTTCCTTGAGCATCAACACGGCCACAATCACATTGTAGGGGTTTTCTAGCTGTTCGCCTTTGAGTTGTGGGTCTTCGATGTAATCCCTATCTATTAAATGAACGGTTTTTCGTATCTTTTCCCAGTCTTTGTCATTGTTGAGTTCCTTTTGCCCGATGTGGATTTGCGTGACGGTAGATTTCCCGTCTTTAATAAAAAGTGTTTCCTTGGTCTCATCGTCGTAAAAACCCTTGACCGACAGTCCGTCCTTACTTAAATCTTTGCCCTCATCGTCGATTTCCCGATACACAAGAAAGTTGTATATTTGCTCGGCTTCTTTGCGATCATTGCAGATGATGAACAGGATTTGTTTTCGTTTATCCCCCTCTTGCTCCAATAGTTTCTGGTTCTCCTGCCAGCGTTTGATGCCTGTTCGGAGCAAGTTTTCGTATTTTTCCCACGCGCAAAGTTTTTCGTGGTTAATAATGCCCCGCGCTTCGTCGCCCTCGTAAACCTTCACCTTTTCCAATTTCGGCAGTTTGATGATGCCGTCCTTTTTCGCTTCTCCGAGGGAATATAAATCAATCGCGTGTCTGAACAAATCCATCCATCGAAAACGGATTTCTTCCTTATTCTTGCTCTTTGTCTTGTGCGAGCCCTTTTCCTCAAACAGCGTGGCTGATAAATCAACCTGCAATCCGACCTTACACAGCGCATCAAGATTACGGATGGATCGTATCCATCCCAATTCTTCCGAGGCCTCTTTGTCTTTTGCGCCGCTTTCTTTCTGGTTTTTTATTTTCTTCTCATATTCTTTGTGCTTGTCCTCATCATGGACATGGTGCGCCTCATCGTTAATGACAAGCACGTTGGAAGAACTCTTAAAACTCTCGATAAGTGCCCGTTTCTGATTCTCCAATTTTTTGGGCATTGCTGTCTCAAAGAGAGAAAATTCTTTAGGTAGGTCGACCAGTTCCGCCGCCTCACTTCTTTCCGCGTCCTTATAAAGTTTGTGAATGTTAGCGACTACCAAGGCGCCATCTTCCGGTTTCAATTCCGTCGAAGCCGTGGCCGGGGAATAAACTTTTAAGGCCCAATATCTTTCGAGTTCTTTTGGAATGATGGGATCGCCATGAAAAATGTCCGGCCGGTAGTCCGATGGAGCAAAATCTTCGAGCAGTCGATCCAGCACAAACAAGTTCGGAGCGATAAGCAAGCTATGCCTGCCAATGCCCAAATGTTTTTCGCCTTCAATAACGGCATTCAAATAGCTCCAAGCCAACACCAAGCTCATTATTTTTGTCTTGCCCGAGCCCGTCGCCAATTGCGCCCCCAGCTTCGTCCATGAATCACGTTGGGGGAGGACATCGAAATCGATGATCTTGGAAATGTCTTCCCGGCGGCGGACGCCGCATACCTCATAAAGATAAATAAACGTCTCAACTGTCCGGCGTTGATGGGGCCAGTATTTGAAACGGACGCTCTTGCCGTCTTTTCCTTTTAATTCGTGCGGGAAGGGACGAAACCAATGCCGGAGCAACAAATCAGTGGTATCTGATATTTCCTTCTCAAAAGGCAGGACTGGTTTATATTTTGCCGGTTCTTTTGGATAGGGAATCTTGGCGTTCTGCAATGAGAAACCACGCCAAGCGTCAACCCGCTCGCGGATTTTTTGAATGATTATTTTTTGAGGCGGTAACTTCTTTTCCTGATCGGCCATAGTTATTTGATGACAACCGTTGTGGTCACGATCCCGTCATTGCCGAAAACGTCCGTGACTTTGACGGCTATCGTGTATTCGCCCAGCTTTTCGTAAGAATGAAATGCCTTGAAGACCAAGTCTTCGACTATCTTTTTACCTTTCTTTTTTCTAAACGACTGCCATTCGTTTTCAAAAACCGGCTCGTTCAGTCCGTCTTTTAAGCTATGGTAGTTCCAGTCAATCGCCCAGAAATCAACGAAACTCTGCCAGCTTTTTTCTTTTTCAAGCCACTTTTTCAATTCGGCCCTTCGCTCGGCCTTCTGACTATCCAAAAAGCTCTCTGTATCTACTTCAAGCCCAGAAAGCTCAATCATTACTTCTTTCGCATCTTTGACCTTATGAATTTTGACCGCCAAAGGAGCGAAAAAAGCAATATTAGGCATCTCATCAGTTTTTTGAGAATGTTTAATACCTTGCCTCATAAGCTCTAGTCGTTTTTTTACCTCATCGACTGCGCTGGCCGGAATAATCCGGGCGGTAACTTGAACCCCGAATTTTTCTTTGGCTTTTTCGATTGCGTTGTTCAAATGCGCAGTAAAGTCAGCAGAAAGAACGTAACACTTCTTAAACTCGGTATCCCTGACTTCTTCGGCAATAGCAAATACTTGATCGGCTACGAGCGGCTTGGATAGCGGACCTACGTGTATCCAGCTTCCGCGCTTCTTGCCATGTAGTAATTTAGAATATGGTGCATACTCGCCACCAAAAAGCTCAATGATTGCTTGCCTATATGCGTCGGCCTGCGCGCCAATCTGCACAGCATCCCATTTAACACCGCGCTGGTAATAGCCCATATTTTCAACCGTAAAGGGACGGACTTTATATACACCGTCTCCTTTTTTTTCTTTCAGTTTACCATTGAGAGCTATCAATCGCTTGCGCGCGGTATGAACCCCAAACTTGGAATTATCAATACCAATCCACGTACAATTTAATTCTTCCGCTAATCGTTCGGCCGCGTCGCAAGTTGTGCCAGAACCCATAAATGCATCCAGAATTAGCCCATTCTCTGGACAGGATGTGTTTATTATCCTTGTCAAGAGATCCAATGGTTTTTGAGTGGGGTAATTATAATTTTCGTCCGCACCACCTTGAATAGGGGGAATATCAGCCCAAAAATCGTTGATCTTCACGCCTAAATTCTCATCAAGATATTGTTTTTTTACTGGTATTGTATTTTCTCCCGTCTGGATGATTAACCCCTTTTCCAAATCTTCTTCTAATTTTTTCTTAGATTTTGCCCATACCTTAACATGACCTAAAAATTCAAATCTTAAATTTGGACGATCTTGATTCATATTAGTAATTGGTATTGTTCTGAATCTTCTCCCTTTCGGAATAGGTAATTGACCTTTTAATTGCTTATTGTTCAACCTTATATAGCTTTTGTCTGGTAGTTCAAGATAGACATAATTCTTTTGAATCTGATCATCGGCTAAGTCCCGAAATGTTTGGTTAAAAAAAACCAATTCATCATTCAGAGCATAATATAAAATCGTGTCATGTTCTGAGCCGTAGTTATTAAAGCTAGTTGTCTTTGTTGCCTTTTTCCAAACTATAGATGCGCGGAAATTGGCTCCATCAAAAATCTCATCCATTAAAATTTTTACGTAATGAACCGCATGCCAATCTAAGTGTACGTAAATTGACCCGGAATTGGAGAGAAGGTCTTTCAGTAATTCGAGTCTCTCGCGCATCATTTGCAAAAATGAATCGAGGCCGTTTTGCCAAGTGTCTTTGTAGGCAATGGTTTCGATAATTGTTGGTTCTTTAACCGAAACAACACCTTCTTCCTCATCAACTTCAATATCGATAGAGTTTTGTGCGACAAAATCGTCCTGCACCATAAAGGGCGGATCAATGTAAATAAGGTCTATCTTGTTGCGATACTTATATTGGCCGCTGACCGGGTCCTTTTCTTCTAATAACGTTTTAAGCGCGACAAGATTATCGTTAGTCCAAATAAGGCGATTTTTTGGAAAATCCGAAAACTTAGTAATTTTGGTCTGTAATTCGCCTTTAGTAAAAAGCGTGGCCTCGTCTTTTTTCTCGGCCTTCGAGGGATAGACGACTTCGACAACCTGCGTCGGCACCGCCTCAACCAATGTCTTTTTATCCATTCCGACATAAGCCAAGCGTGGCTTCTTGACTTGCAATTCGATCTCTTTTTTCACTCCCTAGGCCTCTGCTTGGACTTTAAAAACTTCTCGATGTGATACTGCTGAATCTTGTGCGGCTTGGTCTTCCCGCTAAGCCACCGGCTGACCGACGAAAAGTTTACGCCCAAGTCCTTGGCCAAGGCCTCTTGAGTGATCCGATTTTCCAAGCGGTAAAGCTCAAGCTGTTTCACAATATCCATGGGGGCATCGCTCCGGCTGGTGGGTTTCTTCGATTTAGTTTGCATATCTTGCATTTTATGGACAAATGGATAGATGGGCAAGAATTATTTTTTGCCCGTAGGAAGCGGAAATGCCAATTTCCTATTTTTGTGCAGTGACGGAGTGCGCTTCGCCCGACCCGCGACCGCCACCCCCTTGGAAGGACCCGCGATTTTTACCAAAACAAAGCCATTTACCGCATGGATTGAAGGCGTTTTAGTAGGGCAAGGTTCTGATAGATGAAACGCTGGATGGCTTTTTCGTATTTGATGATCTTCTCGGCGTTGTCTCCGGCAGGGAGACTGCCCGTCTTGATACTCACTTCCTCGGCGTAGCGGTTCTTCTGCTTTGCCTTTTCTAGCTCTGTGATCCCTTTTTGATAGCCCTGATTCTGCTTTTTAAGGCACTCAATCAACTCTTTGGCAAGCTGGGCATCCGTGTAACCGGCTTTCGTAAAGATCGCCCGTAGCCCGTCAAAACCAAGCTCGCCATCCTCGTATTGGGCGCGTTCGTCTTCGCTCATGGCTTTTTCCTTGATGGTCTCCGCCACCATCGAAAGATCGTCCTCGATGTCGGTCTCCAATCCTTCGCCTTCCCATTTCGACTTGTCGAAGCTAACCGCGCCTTTCTTCAAGGCTTTGATGTAGCGGTTGTTCCAGCTAAGAAACTCTTTCTGCTCTGTGATCTCCGTATCAAGCTCGGCATCGGTTTTATGCTCTTTCTTGTTTTCCCAGTCGGTTTTCTTGTAGTAGTCGTCAATCACCGTGTCCAGATACCGGCGGATGCTTCCGGTCTCGAAGCGTAGCACTCGCTTGAGACGCCAGAAGTCCACGGCGATCTTTTCGACTAATAGGCACTCCATCTGGCCTACGGGATTCAAGCTCTGGATCAGGCCTTCCGATAGTTCCCGGTATTCCTTTTCGTCTTCCTTGCCGTCCCCAGCCGTGATGATCAAGTCCTTGGCGAAGATGCCGTGCTTAACGGCGTTTTGGGCGACAATGGCCTTGCCCTCGGGCGTTACCGGCCCCGTTGAGACAAGCGCGTTTTCCTTGTTTGCTTCTGTCTGTTTCTCTGTCGTCATTTCACATCCCCCTTTTGAATAGGTTACGTCCGATCTTTGGATCAACTCCCATCTTCCAAAAAATACTGTCGAATTTGTGGCTTTCTTTCGAGCTTTCGTAAGTCAGGTTATGGCAATGCCTACACCCAAAATACTTACCGCTTCCAAGATACAGCACCCCTACCCGGCGATTGCAGACGTTCCCGTTGACCACCAAGGGGCAGATGAACCACCACCGCCTACCCCCGAAATGGCAAGGTGTCCACTCAAGACGCGCCTTGTAGTCAAATGAGGTCTTTTCATCGGTATGCCTGTCCGTCTGCGAATACTGAAAGCGTATGTATTCATCGCCCTCAATTATTGAAATAACAAAGCCAATACTGCCTGTTTCCTCACCGTTACGGCTCCACTTCATCCCGCCCGACCGGACATACCCGTCGAAGTAGTGATATTCGTTCAGGAACTTCACGGAAATAGACTTGCACTCATTCGGC
>OBEQ012459645.1_pt1 | contig 12867 bp, 9 predicted proteins | sample 1670901 | NCBI WGS metagenome assembly OBEQ01 (sample SAMEA104232315, study PRJEB22302) | groundwater metagenome | biome: forest; feature: aquifer; material: groundwater | place: USA | collected 2011-08-07 | depth 5.4 m
ATTTAGATAAGGGGGAATTGGTGTTTGGTATTAAATATAAAGCACCCATCTGATGTGGATTTTCTCCATGTCTTAAAACTTTTGTTTTTCTAAGAGGGATCGTCATTTCTTCCGGAAATTTCTCATCAGAGAAAAAATTACCTATTTGAGAATCATAAAAAGATAAATGGTAAAATGCTTTAGATGCAAATTGTTTTCTCCTAAACTCATCATTCAAAGCTTTTTCTACTAGACCATAATCTTTTGGGTCAACAACCACTACACAATTTTGATAATTTTTAGCAGCTGCTCTAATCATTGTAGGCCCACCAACATCTATATTTTCCACCCCTGGTTTTTCTTCAAAAGGATAAAGATTACAAACAACAATATCAATTTGAGGAATTCCTAGTTTTTCTGCTTCACTAACATGTTTTGGGTTTTTCCTGTCATACAAAATTCCAGATTCTATCTGGAAACTAATGGTTTTTATTCTTCCATCAAAACTGTCACGAGGATTACCTGTTACTTCCTCAATGGGTATAGCTTCTACTCCATTTTTCTTTAGCTCTTCATAAGTCCCATTTGTGGAAATTATTTTGTAACCAAGTTTGATTAAAACTTTTGCAAGATCAGTAATGCCTTCCTTATTATATACAGATAAGAGGGCGTATTTGCTTTTCATAAAACAAACCTTTCAATCACATCTGCCACTCCATCTTTCTCAACAGGTGGAGCAATATAATCAGCAATTGCTTTTATATCTTCTACCGCGTTCCCCATTGCAACTTTTAGTCCGCAAGCCATGAGAAGCGGAAAATCATTATATCCGTCACCAATACCAATAATCTCATGTGTACTAATTCCCAATATTTTTGCAACTTTTAAAATACCATGCTGCTTGGTTGCCAAAGCATGGGTTACAATAATATCTGTTTTCTCATTTTGCCACGAAGGAACTTTGTGTATTGCGGTGTTTGTGGAAATGGTAGTTAGTTTATTCACTATGTTATCTGCTTCCTTCATGGTAAAGCCAGCTATATAAATTTGCATGAGCTTATCGGGAATATTCTTATCGTCATAGGGAACATCTTGATTTCCATTGTTAAGATAAATCTGCTTTCCTTTAAAATTCTTGAGCTCCTTGCTCAGCTTTTGGACATCTTTGAGCTCTAAATGCTTCTCCCAAAGAATTTCTTTTGAGGGAAAATCAATAATTTGTGCACCGCCGTTAATAATAGAGGGTCCTGAAAATGCAATGGAGGGGAGTATCGCAGATAAGAAAAACAGTGGTCGTGAAGTTGCAAGTCCAACATGAATATACTGGGTAGCTTTTTCAATAGCATCTACGACTTTCTGTGAAGGAATACCCTCACGTCTTTTTGGAATAAGCGTACCGTCAACATCAAGAATAAGTGCTTTGTATTTCATTATGTCAAAATTGTTTTCAACTTATTTTGTTTGATTGCTTCCTTAATTTCCATTGCCACTCTTTTTCCCATGCTAATATTTTGTCCATATAAATAACCACTATATGGAGTTGCTGATATCCCAGGAGATCCGGGCATTCTTAGAGAAACGTCAAAAACAATAATTTCTTTCTTAGGCGGGCCAGGAGTAACAACTGTTTGAAGTGCAAATGGTCCAATTACTCCAGGTGGCATCATTTTTTTAGATGCTTCAACAAACCTTTCACCGATTTCAAATGCGTCTTCAAGTAATGATTCTAAAACTGTAACTGCAATATGTCCTGCTTCCTCATATTTAACAGTAATTCCTCCCTCTATTTGTTTTTGATGACCAGCAGTAAGTCTTAAAAAGCCGTCTAGATTTGTCTGTCTTCTGGTATCTGTACCAATCAGTTCTAATCTATCACTTATTGGAGAATAGAAAAAGTTAAAATTAACTTGTACTCCAATTATAAATTCTTCTATTACTGCAGCTTTTAATTGTTCTTCTGTAAACAAACCTTCTTTGAGATTATGATCAGTATATTGTTTATATTCTCTAAAATCTTTAACCAAGAAAAATGCCCTCTCATATCCTCTTTCCTTTTCTAAAACTTTGACAATACAAAGTCTATCTATATTTTTTGGATTTTTAAATTGTTTTGGATATCTAATATTTGCTTTAGTGAGTAGATCATATTGATTAGGTTTTACTCCCCGTTCTTCAACTTTTAATAAAAATCTGTTTCCGAAAATTGGGACTTTGAATTTTTTTTCAATAGCATTGTAATCATTTATATATACTTCAAAAGACCTATGCGGAACAAAGATGCAGTTTTTGGCCAGTAATTGTTTTTGCACTTTTTCACTTAAGATATCAGAAAATTTATCTAGTTCTATTACCTCATCAATACATCCTACCCCATCTTTAGAAGCATAATATTTTTTGTAAGTCTTATCTCTTCCTTTTTGTACAACCACTAGAGTCTTAAATCCTAAATCTTTTGCTCCCCTGCAAACATCAAGAGCGGAATGTGATCCAAGTACTGAAATTGTATAGTTTTTCAATCCAGCACCTCCTTTAACTTATTTTTAGAAATTGCATTTTTAATTTCTCGTGCTATTCTTCTTCCCGTACTCATTGGTTCATCGTAAAGTAGATATGTATATGGAGATCCATTAATAAAACAATTTGTTCCAGCTACTATTCTTGCAGAAATCTCAATAATATAAATTTCTTCAGTTGAAGTAATAATTGTTTCCAAACAAAATGGTCCAAATAATCCTTTTGGAGGGATCAATTTTTTAGAGGTACTAATTACTCTTTCTGCCATATCCAATGCTACTGCTACCATGGACTCTCTAACAGCTAAAGGAATGTTGGCAACTACCTCAAAAGATGGTTCAATATTTAAACCCCTCTGATTTTTTGCAGGAATTCTACCCAAAGAATCAACATTTGTTTCATAACGTTTATCAACACTCATCAGTTCTACCTTTTTGGTTATTGGTGAGTAGAAAAAATGAAAATAAACTGGAACCCCAATCACATATTCTTGAACAATAAATCTTTCTTCACTATAATTTTTTAATTTCTCATCAAACGCTTTTTGATTTGTGGCAGTAAAATAACCTTTACCTCCTGCAGCTCCGTATGATTTAACAATAACTGATCTGTCTATCTTATCCCCTTTTCTAAACCTGTGAGGAACCTTAATTCCTGATTTTTCCATCCACTGTCTTTGCATTTTCCTATTATCTTCCCAATCTAAAACGGCTTTATTTCCAAAATACGGAACTTTCATTTTTTTATTCTCTTCCATTCCAAGATATGCAACAAAAGATCCGTGCGGAATAATAATGCAATTTCTTTTTAAAAGTTCTTTTTCTAACTTTGGAAAATCTTTCCAAGAATTGATTTTAATGATTTCATCTATAAAGTTTTGGTAAGAAGAATATAGTGCGATTCGATCAGGAGTAGCAACGACTGCAGTTTTAAACCCCTCATCTTTTGCCCCTTTGAGGATTTGCAGGGCACTGTGAGAACCCAAAGTAATAATACTAATATTTTTGACGTCCGCCATATGGCGGAGGAAAGATTTTCTTATTCCCATAGCCTATTATATTAAATAGACTACCAAATGTCAAAAACTTATGCTACACTTGTCACTTAAGATTCATGAATAATGTATCTGTTGTAGTTGGAACACAATGGGGTGATGAAGGTAAAGGAAGAATTGTAGATCTTCTTTCTGAAAATGCGGATTTTGCAGTAAGATTCAACGGCGGAAATAATGCAGGTCACACCATAATTGTTAATGGTAAGACATACCCATTCCACTTAATCCCTTCCGGAATTTTACATCAAAAAACTACAGCAGTTATAGGTAACGGAGTTGTTCTAGATTTAGAAGTTTTAGCCCAAGAAATAAAAATGCTTGAGGAAGATAAGATAAATCTTAAGGGTAGATTTTTTATCTCAGACAGATGCCATTTAATTCTTCCTTATCATAAAGCTTTGGACCTTACTTATGAACATGCCAGAGGTAAAGAAAAACTTGGCACAACAGGAAGAGGTATCGGACCAGTTTATTCTGACAAGGTAAGTTATAACGGAATAAGAATTTATGAATTAGTTCGCTGGGATTTATTTGTAGAAAAATTCACCTTTCAGGCAGAAATCAAAAATAAAATTCTAAAAACTTTCGGGGTTGAAGAAATTAATATCAAAAAAGAATTAGAGAAATTATCAGAACTTAGAAAAATAATTCTGCCATTTGTTACAGACACTTACTTGGTTTTACAAAGAGCGATTTTGGAAAACAAAAAAATCCTTATGGAAGGGGCGCAAGCCATACTTTTAGATTTAGATTTTTCTGCCTATCCTTATGCAACTGCCTCAAATACTGTGATAGGAGCTGTTAATACAGGGGCAGGAATTCCAATAAAAAATATTGGGACAGTATACGGGGTGGTTAAAGCATATACCTCAAAAGTTGGCAGCGGACCATTTCCAACAGAGCTAACTGATAAATTAGGTATGCAGTTAAGAGAAAAGGGCGGGGAGTTTGGGACAACTACCGGAAGACCAAGAAGAGTTGGATGGCTGGATTTAGAATCAGTCAAGTTTGCCTGTGAACTTTCTGGGATAACAGATATTGTAATAACAAAAATAGATATTTTATCAGGGCTTAAAGAACTTAAAGTTTGCACAGAATATAAGTTAAATGGCAAAACTATTCACTATTCCAGTTGTGGTTATCAAGAGTTAGCAAGACTCATCCCAATTTATAAAGAATTTCCAGGATGGAAAGAAGATATAAACAAGGTTAGAAAATTTAATGATCTCCCAAAAAATTGCCAGCAGTATTTAAAATTTATAGAAAAATTCCTAGGATTAAAAATAGGAATTGTCTCAGTAGGCCCTCAAAGAGAAGAATATATAAAATTATAGGGGTGTCTTTTTTATTTCCTAGTTCTCAACCAAATATAGAATATAATAATAACTATCGGGGCGAAGGGATGAATTAAAAAGGTATAACTAGTTAGCATTATTACTAAAACAACTGAAAAGATAAATGTATATTTTGTAGCATACATTTTTATTGATTTAGAATAGTTACTATTTCTAAACATCATATACACAAAAAAATTAAGAACAAATCCAATTAAGAAAAAGAATTTAAACGACGTTGAGCTTGAATAGTTTGCAAAAATAAAAGCAAATAAATTTACGAATCCAAAAAATAATGAAAGATTCTTTATTATGCCAATTGCCTTATCAGAAATACGAGATTCCATCATTTAGTTAATATATCATAAATCCAAAAAGTAAACTTATTCCCACTCCATAGTTGCAGGGGGTTTGTTGGTGATGTCGTAAACTACCCTGTTTACCTCAGGAATTTCATTAACAATTCTTGTTGAAATTTTATCTAAAAGTTCATATGGAAGTTTAGCAAAATTAGCTGACATGGCATCTTTTGCTTCAATTGCCCGAATTGCTATAGTTTCCCCATAAGCTCTATTATCTCCCCTAATTCCTGTTGTTTTTATCCCAGTAAAAACTGCAAATGCTTGCCATAGATTGATATTTTTTAATTCTTGCTGAACAATTGCATCTGCTTTTCTAAGTATTTCTAGCTTTTCCTCAGTCACTTCTCCTATAATTCTTACAGCAAGCCCTGGCCCTGGAAAGGGCTGCCTTTTTAAAATATTTTCCGGAAGCCCCAAGATTTCTCCAATTTTTCTAACCTCATCCTTATAGAAATTTCTTAAAGGCTCAACTAAAATTAAATTCATCTTTTCTGGTAAGCCACCAACATTGTGGTGAGATTTAATGACTTTTGCATGTTTTGAACCAGCTGATTCAATAACATCTGGATAAATTGTTCCCTGTACTAAAAATTTTGCCCCTGATTTTTTTGCCTCTTTCTCAAAGATTTCAATAAAAACTTTTCCAATAATTTTTCTTTTTTGTTCGGGATCTATAACTCCTTTTAGGGCTTTTAAAAACTTATTTTTAGCATTTACAATTTTAACATCCTCAATTTCTGTATCTCCATCTCTCATCAAACCTGAGTCAATATAAATAGACTGGAGATTTTTACCAATTGCTTGATGGACCAAAACTGCAGCAACTGATGAATCAACTCCCCCTGATAATGCACATATGGCTTTCTCACTACCTATTGAATCTTTGATATCCATAACCAAATTATTAACAAATTCTTTATCAATCTCTTTTTTATTTACCCTTAATCCACAAATTTCTAAAAAGTTAGATAAAATATGAGACCCAAATTGGGTATGAACAACTTCAGGATGAAACTGTATTCCATAGAATTTTTTATTTTCATTTGAAATTGCAGCATTATGGTGGGTAGAAGTTTTTGCATTTTCCACAAAACCTTCCGGAAGAGTGTTCACTTCATCTCCATGGGATAACCACACAGTGGAAGTCTCTGGAATTCCCTTCAGTAATCTTGATTGTTTAGTTATAAAAAGAGTTGCAGGTCCGAATTCTTTCTTAACTCCAGCTTTAACTTCTCCCCCTAAAAGGTAACCCATTAATTGATGTCCATAACAAATTCCCAAAACAGGAATTCGCAGTTCCAATATTCTTTTATCTACAGTTGGTGCATCTTTTTCAAAAACAGCATCAGGTCCACCGGAAAAAATTATTCCGTCTGCGTTTTTAACTTTCTCTAACGCATCTTCAGGATTTACTACTTCACATTCCACTCCAAGCTCTTTAATTCTTCTTGATATAAGATGTGCTGTTTGCCCTCCAAAATCAATTAAAATTATCATAAATTCTCCCTAACATAATTTACCATATCTTCAAATATAAAAGCTCCGTGAGGTTTAGTAATTTTTTCTCTTCTCCAATTTGGATACTGAGTAACATCTACAAATTTTTCCGGATGTGGCATTAATCCCAAAATTCTTCCTGTTGGATCGCAAACTCCTGCAATTGCACTTAAAGATCCGTTTGGATTTTCAGGGTATTTTTGTGTGTGACCTCCTTTTTCATCAACATATCTAAAAACTATTAAGTTTTGGTTCTCCACTCTTTTTATAACATCTGGATTACTAAAAAATTTCCCTTCCCCATGATTTACTGAAAACCAACCAATATCTTTTTTTTCTTTTAAGAATAAGCATTTACTTTTTTGTGCTTTTAACCAAACCCATCTGCATTCAAAATGCCCGCTGTCATTTGGTGCAAGTGTTGCATCCATTTTACCCAAATTTCCAAAAGGTAATAATCCTGTCCTTACTAAAACCTGAAAACCATTACAAATTCCAATAATAAGTCCTCCCTTTTTTCTAAATTTCTCTAACTCCTCTTTTAGAAAACTTATCAGCTCAATTGCCAAAATTTTGCCTGATGCTACATCATCCCCATAAGAAAATCCTCCGGGTAATGCCAAAATATGAAAGTTTTTCAAACTCTTGGATTTATCTCGAAGTTCATTAACATGAACATACTCCGGATTTCCCCCAAACTTTTTGAAAGCATAAAAAAGTTCATTATCACAATTAGTCCCATCAGATTGTAGGATGCATACATTTACCTCTCGCCCTGAGCGAAGTCGAAGGGTCATCCAAATATCTCCTTCATTGGTTTTTGCCAAGCTTCTTGCAGATCCTTCATGTCTGCTGTAAATAATCCATCAACTACAAGTTTCTCGTCCCTTTGGGTTTTACCTAAAACTTTATAAGGAATTCCATCAAACAATTTCTTAACAGTTGCCTCATTGTCAACCTCAACAATAAAACAACCCGCTGTCTCTTTGAATAATTCATTTTTATCCACTTTAATAAAAGCTCCACAATTTCCTCCCACACACATTTCAAAAATAGAAGTTATTAACCCTCCTTCAGAAATATCATGGCAAGCTAAAACTTTTCCGCTGACAATTGCTTTGTGAACTTTGTCTAAAATTTTTGGTAGAACTTTTAAATCAACTTTCAAATCCTGTCTACCGACTAAAACAATTGTTGACCCCACCTTTTTCAAATCCGATGATACTGTTCTTGTAACATCAGGAATTTTCCCAAATACTGACATAACCAGTGTCGGAGGACTGTGTAGTATAAATCCATTTGACCCACGATAAGTTGCAGACAGACTATCTTTTCCTGAAATCACAGGAATTTTTAGAGCTTTCATAAAATCGCAAACTGCATCTACTGCTGCGTCCAATTTTCCTAACCACTGCTCTTCTGGAAAAGGCCAAATGTAGTTATTTATTAAACATGCATTTTTATAATCTCCCCCAACGGCAACATAATTGGAAATAGCTTCAGTAGCACTCCAAATACTTCCCCAATATGGATCCTCTTTAGTGAATTTTGGATTTAATCCATGAGAAACTATCATTCCATAATCTTTATCCAAAAGAGGTTTTATTACTACAGCATCTGTTGGTCCATCCATTCCAACACCAACAAAAGGAGAAAGAGCGTTGGTTCCCTGGACATTATGATCATACAATCTTAAAATTGGTTCTTTAGAATTAATATTTCCATGGGCTAGAACTTTCTCCAATAGCTTTATCCATTCCTGTCCTCTTCTAGGTCCACCTCGGAGGAGTCCTACGGCCACCTCCGAGGTGACTCTGGCTCCTCGGAGGTGAGGCTTTGTTGCCTTCATCACGCGCTGTGGGAATCCTCCATATAGAAACCTCATATCCAAATCCCCTACTTTTTCCTTACCAAAATATACCTGTAATTTTTTACTTCCGTCAAACTTTGCAATTTCTGAAGCCTGCACATTATATTTTTTACAAATTTCTAAAAATTTCTTAATATTCTTTTTTGGCAAAATTATCAACATTCTTTCCTGTGATTCTGAAACCCAAATTTCCCAAGGAGAAAGTCCTTGATATTTAAGTGGCGCTTTTTCTAAATGAACTGTAACACCAGTTTCAACTCCCATTTCTCCAATTGCAGAAGAAAACCCTCCTGCCCCTAAGTCTTGTACTGCTCTAATAAGATCTTTATCCCGTGCTTCCAGAATTGCATCAAATGTTCTTTTTTCCTCAATTGCATTTCCTATTTGTACTGCTTGAGCATTAACAGTAATTGTTCGCTCACTCATTTCACCTGATGAAAATGTGGCCCCATGAATACCATCTCTTCCTGTTCTCCCACCTATTACAACTGCAATATCACCTATTTTTGGCCAACCTTTTTTTGCTTTTGCTTTTGGTAAAATTCCATATGCTCCTACCAAGACTATTGGTTTTGCTATAAAATCGCCGTGGAAATGAAACGACCCATTATTTGTAGGTATTCCAACTCTATTCCCATAATCCCTAACAGCTGAAACAACTCGCTTTAATATATAAGCAGGTGGAAGACAGCCTAGCGGGAGTTTACTCTTTTCTATATCCGGCGGAGCCAGACAAAATATGTCTGTTGAGGTAACTACCTTTGCTCCTTGACCTGTTGCTACAACATCCCTAAAAACTCCACCACTTCCTGTCATTGCTCCACCATACGGTTCAATTGCAGATGGAGCATTGTGTGTTTCAGCTTTTCCGTTGATTGCGAAGCCGTCATAAAAATCCATAGCTCCTGCATTATCAATAAATGCAGAAACAATATTTTTATTGTGTTTAAGAGCTTCTTTTTTAAGTCGAGTGAACAAAGGTTCTTTTGCTTTTCCATCAACTATTAGTTTTGCCTTAAAAATTTTGTGTGCGCAATGCTCACTCCAAGTTTGGGCAAGAGTTTCAAGTTCTAAGTCAGTTGGATCTCTTTCTATCTTTTGGAAATAATTTTGAATAACTTTCAATTCTTCTAAATTTAGGAATAGTTTGTCTTTTGATAACTCCAGCAACTGATCATTACTCATGTTTCTTATAAAAATAGTGTTTGTTTTTCCGGGAGTTCCTTTAATTAAAAGGGTTTTTGGTTCTTCAGTAACAATATGTTCAATAATGGGATTATAAAGGTCTCTTAAATCTTCTTTACTTGAGGTTTTATAAAATCCATATTCATGAGAAGCATCTGCTGCAACAGGTTTAATTCCTAAATCAGAAGCAGCTTTCATTATAGAACCAACCTCAGGATTCATTACACCTGGTTTGTATGCTATCTCAATAACTTCTTTGGCATCCTTAATTATTGGTTCATTCAAAGTATATGTTTGATAAATTTTTTCACAAAAAACTTTTTCAGCTAATTCTTTTGTTTGTTTTTCAGAAACTCCTTCTAATTTATAAACCTTTGCTTGCTTAATGTCTCCTTTATCCTCAATATTTTTAACCCTCACTACTTGTATCATCTTTGTAAATCCCTCCATCCAATATCAGTTCTATAGTGCAGGTTATCTCCTTCAATATTTATCAAAGCCATAGCTTTATATGCTTTTTCTCTTGCATCCTTTATATCTTTTCCTTCACCTACAAGATGAAAAACGCGACCTCCGTTTGCAAAAAACTTATCTCCTTCTCTTTTTATCCCTGCTCCAAAAATATTGATACCTGGAAGCATCATTGCTTTCGTAAGGCCCAGGACTTCTTTTCCTTTTACAGATGGATAATCGCCGGGGTAGCCTTTTGAGCAACCTGCAATAGACAATCTTACTTTTTTATCAAAAATAATTTTACTAATCTTTAGTTTTTGATTTCTTACCGACATCACCAAATCAATATAGTCTGTTGTAATACTTGGCAAAATTACTTCTGCTTCAGGATCTCCCCACCTGCAGTTAAATTCAATAATCTTTACACCATTTTTTGTTAACATCCCTCCAAGATACAGAATACCCTTATAAGGCTTACCTTCCTTTTTCATTCCAGAAAGAGCAGGTTTTAGAATTTTTTGTTCAATTATCTTAATTGTGACATCACTAATAGCTCCTGTTGGAGCAACACTTCCTACTCCACCAGTATTTGGACCTTTATCCCCATCGTAAATTCTTTTATGATCTTGAGCAGATTTAGCAACTACAAAATCTTCACCATCACAAATTGCAAATAGTGAGAATTCTTCTCCAATTAAAGCTTCTTCTATTAAAAAAGTTTCTCCTGCTTTTCCAAATTTAGTCATATCCTCAACTGCCTGAATCGCCTCTTTTTTGTTTTCTGCTCGAATAACACCTTTCCCAAGTGCAAGACCAGATGCTTTTATAAATAAAAGTTGTTCCGGTTGAGAATTTATATAATCAATTGCATTTTTCTTGTTATTAAAAGATTTAAAATTTGGTATAGGCAATTTATATTTGACCATAAAATTTCTTGCCCACTTTTTATCCCACTCTAGTTGCGAGGCTTTTTGTGTAGGACCAAATGATGCTATTCCTAATTTCTCAAATTTATCTACATAACCTGCTGCAATAACATCATCTTGTGCAACATCAACAAGATCTATGTTTTCTTTTTTACAAACATCTACAATCTTTTCAAAATCCATCATTCCAATATCTGGATAATTTTTAATCTTAGGGTTTCCAAAATCTGTTAATCCATTTCCCGGTGTCATAATGATTTTTTTGACTAGCTTAGATTTTGCATAAGTTGCAGCTAAAGCATGTTCCCTACCATTTTGTCCAATCACCAAAATGTTCATTTGCTTACAAAGCTTGGCTAAAACATCAACATATAGTTTGTTTTCTTTCTTTTTTAATCTGCTGTACAAAGACTCAACTGTATCTCCCTTTTTAATTTTTTCAAAACAGCGGCCAAGTACTGGACCAAAATCAAATTCATCAGATAAAAAGTGAACCGTTGAACCAGCATATGTTGCGCTAGAGTCCAAAAAATTCTGGATGGCTTTATCAGTAAATTTCCCTTTATTCCATAACCCTGAAGTCCCATCTGGATTTTTTACTACTCCATCCATGGTATCTGGTATCAGTCCTGGGTGAACATTAATAATTCTATCCCTGAATACCTCAAGCACATTATCTGGAATAATTTGTTTCCATCCACCTAGACATATGCAGTCAACCTGATACTTTGTAAGAATTGCTAATAAATCTTCTTTTCGTGGGCAAATTTCTATTTGAAGACTATTCTTTTTTGCTCTTTCTAAACCCAGTGCATCTTTAGTGTCGCTAACAACAACAGCTATTTGAGCGTTTATTTTCCCGCTTTCTACCCCATCAATTAAAGCTTTTAGATTTGTTCCTATTCCTTTATTAGAAACTAGTACCGCAATTTTTTTCATATGACATTATAATTTATCTCCTTTTTTCTCTCTCCAATATCTATGGGATACTCACCGGTAAAACAAGCTGTACAAAGCTCTTTTTCGGGAATACCTACTGCTTTAATTAACCCTTTATATGATAGATAGTATATAGAGTCAACCCCAAGCTCTTCTGCTATTTGTTTAGTGTTTTTTGTGGCAGCAATCAGTTCTTTTTGAGTGGGAGTATTAATGCCATAAAAATCGGGAAATTTAACAGGAGGTGAGGAAACCAATAGATGGACTTCTTTTGCTCCAGCATTTCTTATCATTTTAATAATCTGTTTTGATGTTGTGCCTCTAACAATAGAGTCATCAATAACTATTACCCTTTTACCTTCTAGTATATGTTTCATTGGATTAAGTTTTAATTGAATACTTCTGTGACGAGTATGTTCTTCTGGAGAAATGAAGGTTCTATGAATATAGCGGTTTTTGATAAGTCCCATATTAAAAGGAATTTTTGACTGCCTGGAATATCCGATGGCAGCAGGGATTCCGGAATCAGGAACAGGAATAACTACATCTGCTTTAATTTCATTTTCCCGAGCAAGTTCTTCTCCTAAATTCTGTCTTATTTGATCAACGCTTTTTCCTAAGATATAGCTGTCCGGTCTTGCAAAATATACAAACTCAAAAACATCTAATTTTTGTTTACCTTTCTCAATTTGAATACTTTTTAACCCGTTCTCACCAACTACTACCATCTCTCCCGGTTTAACCTCTCTTAAAA
>OBEQ011496688.1_pt1 | contig 12865 bp, 12 predicted proteins | sample 1670901 | NCBI WGS metagenome assembly OBEQ01 (sample SAMEA104232315, study PRJEB22302) | groundwater metagenome | biome: forest; feature: aquifer; material: groundwater | place: USA | collected 2011-08-07 | depth 5.4 m
GGCCATCTGCCGCGTTGCTCCTTCCTAGACGTACCACAGGGGGTACGCCTTCGTCGGAGCGCCTTGCATCTGGCCCAACCTCGGCTTCCCAAATGTTCAAATTACTTCGTTACGGTCTCCCAGCTTCTGTTTGGCGGCAAATTGGTGATTTTTTCGGACGCGGCGCTAACTAAACTATGAACCTTCTGGAGTATCAAGCAAAGATTTTTTTGGAAGAATTTGGCGTTCCAACGCCAAGAGCCGTTTTAATCCAAACCGCCGGCGATTTAGAGAAAATTAATAACGGCTTGTTTGCTTCGGGATACGTGGTTAAAGCCCAGGTTTTAGCCGGCGCTCGCGGCAAAGCGGGCGGCGTGCAAATTGTCGCTAGCTCAACAGAAGCTAAGGCGAAAGCGAAATCCATGCTGGGCAGTCGGCTCGCGACTCACCAAACTCAGGGCGCCGCTCTTACCATTGATGCTGTTTTGGTTGCCGAAAAACTGGATTTTGAAAGGGAATTTTATCTAGCCATTGTTTTGGACCGTAAAAGCGGCCGGCCAATGATGCTGGCTTCCAAATTTGGGGGTATAGAAATTGAAGAGGTTTCCAAAGAACATCCCGATGCCTTAATTCGGTTTTCTTTAAACGGAGACGGTTCCTTTGATGGCGAGAAACTTCAAAGAGTGGCCATCGAGCAGTTAGAGTTAACGCCCAATTTGGCGGAAGCATTCGTGGGTTTAGTCGCAAAGCTGGGCAAACTTTATTTTAGCCGCGATCTGATGCTACTAGAAATTAACCCATTAGTTTTAAACGCGCAAGGATTCATCGCGTTAGATGCCAAAATGAATGTGGATGAGAACGCGCTCTTCCGGCAAGAAAAAGCCAAGGAATTCGCCCAGGTTTTGCAGGCAAAAGCGGATCCCTTAGAGCGAAAGGCAAGGGAATTGGGCATTGCCTATATTCCCATCGGAGGCACAATTGGCTGTTTAGTCAACGGCGCCGGTTTGGCGATGGCCACCATGGATTTAATTGCTCAACATAACCACACACCCGCTAATTTTTTGGATGTGGGCGGTGGCGCGGATATCGCCCAGGTGCGGGGCGCTTTTGAACTTTTATTTTCTAACACGAAGCTGAAAGCTATTTTTGTCAATATTTTTGGCGGCATTATGCGCTGTGATGTTATCGCGCAGGCTTTAGTCGGCGCCGCTTCTCGTGTGCCATTGCGGGTGCCATTAGTGGCTAGATTGCAGGGCACCAGCATGGAGGAAGCGCACAAAATTTTAAAAGAAGCTAACTTTTCCGATGTGCAGTTATTCAGCAATTTGGATGAAGCCATTAAGGCTGTTTGTGAAGTTCTCGAAAAGGTAGAGGCTAAGATATAAGATGGCAATTTTGGTTGATAAAAATACCAGGGTCCTTGTTCAGGGTATTACCGGCAAGACGGGGCGCCTGCATAGCGAGTTTTGCCAGAAATACGGAACGAAAATCGTGGCGGGTGTCACTCCAGGCAAGGGTGGCCAGGATGTTTTAGGCGTTCCCGTCTTTAATACGGTCAAAGAGGCTTTGGGGCGCACGCCGGCAGATGCTAGTCTTATTTTTGTCCCAGCCGTGTTTGCTTTGGGCGCCATTACTGAAGCCATTGATGCCAATATTCCCTTGATTGTTGTTATTACGGAAGGCATTCCTGTTTTAGACATGGTGCGAGTCAAAGAAAAATTAAAAAGCAAGAAAATACGACTCATTGGGCCGAATTGTCCGGGTCTTCTCGTACCCAATCAAACCAAACTCGGCATCCTTCCCGGCGCTATTGCTAAAGCGGGAGGAGTTGGAATCGTTTCTCGATCCGGCACCTTAACTTATGAGGCAATGGATCAGATTGCCAAAGCCGGACTGGGAGCTTCGGCCGTGGTTGGAATTGGTGGGGATCCGGTGATTGGTTCGAGTTTCATTGACATATTAAGTGATTTTGAAGGCGATCCTCAAACCCAAGCGATCTTGATGATTGGTGAGATCGGGGGAACCATGGAGCAAGACGCCGCTACTTATTGGAAAGAAAAATTGAAATCCAAAAAGCCGCTTTTTAGTTTTATAGCCGGCAAGACAGCCCCTCCGGGTAAAAGAATGGGTCACGCGGGAGCCATTATGGAGGGAGCCAATGATTCCGCCCAAGCCAAGGGTGATTTTTTAAGAAGCCAGAGCGTTGTTGTCGTAGATGAGTTAAGCTCTATTGGCAAAACTATCCGCCAGCATCTAAGTTGACCTATTAGTTCCCACGCCAAAATCTAAAAAAACACTGGCTAATTGGTATTTTTTAGATTAAACTTTTGGTGAGATCGTTAATTCTTTATGGCTGCCCGAAAGACGAAAAAGGTTTATTTGCGGTTTGCTTTTGTTATTGTTAGTGTTTTTGTCTTGCTTCAGGCTAGCCATTCCTTCTTAACCTTGGAGAATAAATATGTTGATTTCTTGTTTAAGGCGCGTTTAGCTTTCTTTGGTCCCCAGCCCGTCGATCCCCGATTGGTTGTTGTTGCTATTGATGAGGCGTCGCTGACTAAGTTTGGAAAAATGCCTTGGCCAAGGAAAATATGGGTTGAGGTGTTAAATAAGCTGATGCCGATGGATCCCGCCGTCGTCGCTTTTGATATTTTGTTCGTGGAGCGCGATCTCAGAGAGCCCGAGCAAGATCAAGCTTTGGTGGCTATCACCAAAAAATATCAGGACAAAATTATTCACGCCTTTTTCGAATTGGTAGAAACGATTGCTTCCGGAGAGCGGTTTATGCCTAAAGTTAGTGTGAGTAAGCCTTTTGGCGATCTTTTGGCGGCTACGCGTTATCTGGGTTTTGTTGATGAGGGGAGATCGGAAGGTGGTCAGCCTTTTCCCGAGACCGATTCTGATGGAGCCGTACGCCGCGCGTTTACTTATAAAACAACAGTGGAAAGTGAAACGGCTCTCAGTTTAGGGACCCAAATTTTCGCGCGCTTTAAAGGCCTAAGCGTTCAAGATTTTGCCAAACGCTATCCCGATGAAATTTATATTAACTTTCCGGGATTCGATATCCGCAAAACGTCTTCCGGTTCTGAAAGCTACGATAAACCTTATTTAAGAATTGGGGTCGCTGATTTATTGGCAGGCAAGGTAAAAAAAGAAGAACTGGCCAAATTAAAAGGAAGTTTTGTCGTTATTGCTTCTTTGGCGACGGGCGCCTTCGACCACTTCCCAACGGCTTACGAGGCAAGCACCCCGGGGGTTGAAATTCACCTTTACACCTTGAATAGCCTTATTAGGGGAAATTATTTGCGTCAGGCTCCGGGTTTGGTCGGTGTGCTTGTGATTATTCTTTGCGGGCTTGTTCTTGCTTTAGCTTTGGAGCGATTTTCGGCGGGCGTTAACTCTATTTTGTTTTTTTCCATGATGGCCGTTTTGTTTGGAGTGTCGCTTTATTTTTTCACATTTAAAAACACGATCTTCAACGTCTTGATTCCGATGGTTTCTTGCTTAAGTGTTTTTACTTCCGTTACCATGTACCGTTTTGCCGTTGAAGAAAAAGAAAAGCGTTGGATTAGGGCCACTTTCAGCCAGTATCTTTCCCCGAAAGTAGTTTCCTTGCTTGTGGAGAATCCCGAAGCTTTACGACTGGGCGGGCAAAAGCGCGATATGTCCGTTCTGTTTTTAGATATTGCCCATTTCACGACCATCAGCGAAAAACTGCCTCCCGAGGAGCTGACTAAAATGCTCAACTACTACCTTACGCTTTTTACCGAGATTATTTTGAAATATGACGGAGTGGTGGATAAATTTATCGGAGACGCGATTATGGCTTTCTGGAACGCCCCCCTAGATCAGCAAGATCACGCCAAAAACGCGTGTCTAGCGGCTTTGGAAATCGCGCGGGTTGTCCAGGAGAAACGGCATCCCTCTTTCCCCGCGATTACCGTTCGCGTGGGACTCAATTCCGGGGAGATGATTGTTGGCAATATGGGTTCCTCCGCGCGGCTTAATTACACGGTGATTGGTGATAACGTAAACTTAGCCAGCCGCTTAGAGGGGGCAAATAAGTTTTTTGGGACCGCTATCTTGGCTACTGAAGCGATTTACGAGCAGGCGAAAGAAAGCCTTAGCGCTCGTTGTCTGGGACGCGTTCGCGTTTTGGGCAAAGCAACTCCCGTCAGCGTGTATGAGATTGCCGGCAGAGCCGAAAATACCCAGGCAAATGGTTATCATTTATGGGAGGATGCTCTAAGCGCTTTACAAACGGGGTCCGGGAAAGAAGCTAGGAAAAAGTTCGAGGCGTGGCTCCTGGCGCATCCCAATGACCAAGTGGCAATGATGTATTTAAAAATGATCGATGAAAAATCATCGCAAGATTTTGTGATTAATTTAGAGGGAAAGTAATGCTTATTTTTTGGCGGTTACTATGCGCTCATTTTATAGCTGATTTCACGCTACAGTCGAATAAGATTAACGAAATCAAGCGCAAGTCCACCCTGGGCATGCTGGCTCATGTTTTCCTGCATCCGGTTGTTTCTTTCGCTCTGACCGTTCCCTATTGGAATACGGTGTGGTGTCGTTTGGGACCCGTTTCGCTTTACGGTTGGTTTATTATTCTTGTAATCGCCGCCACGCACTTTGTCGAAGACCAAATGCGCGTACTTAGTATTCGGCGTAGCGAAACGACCGATAACACCCTCTACTTTATTGTTGATCAAATTATTCACATAGCCGTAATATTTGTTGCATCCGGTTTGATGGGTCCTGATGGAAAGTGGATTCCTGAGCGCTGGCCGGTACTAGGGTGTTTGGCCGTAGGCGCGACGCATTTTTCCGTTGTTTTTATTTATTTTTTGGAGAAAGATTTGAGTTGTGGCGCGTTCCCGGCGGCGCGAGATAAATATATAGCCCTCGTGGAGCGCGCGCTCGCGTTTTTAGCCTTGGTCTTTATTCCTTCTTATGGGGCCGCCTTAACCGCGGCGATGCTGGCCTTAATCATTCCTAGGCTGATATTTTTTAAATCACCCGTGAGTATGGCTAAATTTTCTTGGATTTTAGGAAGCGCGCTCAGCGTCGGTTTTGGTTTACTGGGCCGCGTCGCCCTTTAGGTAGGTTTGAATCCGCCCTTTCTGGCTCAGTTGGAAAAGAATTTGATTTAAGAATCCCATCGATTTCGCGGATTGCGCTTGGGCAACTAGAGTTTGCTTTTCTTTCTCAGGGTCTTTAACGTGAGTCCAGGTAGAGCGCTCGATGGAATAAATCCAATCCGCTTCTTGCGGGGTCGTGACAACGGTGCTCATTAAAAAGGTCTTAAATTTGATGCCGGAGATATCTTTCGCGGTTTCGCCTTCAAATTCTTTCGGCGCGACGCCCAAATTGCGCGCCAGGTATTGGTAATACAGTTGAGGGATAAATTTTCCCTCTCTGCGAAAAGCCTCTTGGCTGGATATAAATAGACTGACCTCTTGGGGGGAAACTTTCATTCCCCAGTTTTTAGCTTCTTGGTTAATTAATTCTCGGATGATCAAATCTCGCAAAACACTGCTTTTAATTTGGTTTTCTACCTCCGGCGTTATTTCTAAGTTGGGCTGTTGAGCCTTGATACTGCCTACGGTTTGGTTCAAATAGCGCTGGAAGACACTATTTTTAATTTTGGACGCGCCAACTTTGGCCGCGAGGTCTCTGGTATCAGAGTTAACGAAGAAGTAGCTCCCGAATCCAACAAAAATACTTAAAAAGAACATTATCAAAATTCCGATAAGAAGGGGTTCTTTGTAGTTTCTAATCCAGCGCATAATTCCCCCAGCGCTCTGGATCCGGGTTTGCTGATATTTAAACAAGGGTTTTATTTCAAAAGCGGCGTGAGAACTTTGTTGGAATCGAAAAGTTCTGTCGCGGTATGCTGGCCGCTCAAGCGCGGCGAATGATCGGAGCCATCCCGCATGGTGCACGTTCCGTCGAAACGAGCGCCTTCTTCAATGTGTAGGCTCGCGGTTTTCAAATCGCCTTCGAGGTGTCCATGCGTAAGGAGCCGAACAAATTTTTGGGTTTTAACATGGCCGAAAACCTTGCCCCCAACCACCAGACTTTCCGCTTCAATGGAACCTTTAATTTCTCCGTTTTCGCCGATGACAACTTGTTTGGCGCCGGTTATATTGCCTTCTAATTTGCCGTCTATACGCACGGATCCGCGCGTGCGGATATCGCCGGAGAATAACGTTTCAGAAGCTATGATTGACAGGTGCTCGCCGGTCGCTTTCGGGGAGGAGTTTTTTCCAAACATAGGTGTTCTATTCTCCTACGCCGCCAACGCCCGAGATATTTTGCCTGGCGTAGCTCTCGCGCAAATCGATTAATTTATCCACGCTAACAAATTGGAGCGGATTGACCGGTTTTCCATCCTGCCAAACCTCAAAATGCAAATGGCTGCCGGTGGAACGTCCCGTAGAACCCATGTAAGCGATCACATCTCCGCGGTGGACAAAACTGCCGGCCGATACCGCTAGCGCGGACGCGTGACCATAAAGCGTGGTATAGCCAAAGCCGTGATCCAGGATAATTCCGTTACCATACCCACCCATCCAGCCCGCAGATCGCACAATGCCGTCGGCGGCGGCTCGGATGGGGGTTCCCTCTATGTTGGCTAAGTCAACACCGCGATGATATTCTCCAGCGCGTTCAAAGTTAAATGGGTTGGTTCGGATGCCATAAGTCGAGGTTAAGGCTCCCAGTGTCGGCCATTCGGAGGGTAAGGAAAGTTCTCTGTGTTCTTGGTTCTGTTGATAAGCCAGGTAACTGCCGGCTAGAGTCATTAGCCCCTTGGATTGGTCGATGAAATCTTGTTTCTCATTTTCCATTTTATTTAACGCCGTGTCGGAGAGTTTGCCGATCAAGAGATCGCCCAGGGTATCGCTATCTAAGTTCTCTGTGCGGTTCTTAGCGGTTAAAACGCTATCGTGGCTATTTTGGGCCAGAAGATACCTTAAATCTTTTTCTAGCAGGGTCGCTCCTTGGGCAATTTGCCGCATCGCGACAACTTGGTTTGCTAGTGTTTTTACCTTGCTTTCTAAAAGCTCTTGATTGGCTAAGCGCTTTAAGATGCTAGATCCTTCTAGGAAGGTGAATAAGCCAAATGCGGAGAATCCCAAAAGGCACAGGCTAGTCATGACCAGGAACGGAGTTCCTATGTTGAAGGTCATGGACCGGGATGCTTGGTGGGGCGCGACTACAACGGTGTAACGGTTATGTAGGAATTGTTTTATATTTTTCAAATCTATCCCCCTGGTGGACGCGGCGACAAATTGGCACAGGGTTTGCTGAGGCGATTTTGGCCCGGATTGAAGCGGCCCGCAACGAACGTAGTTATAACTACGTTCGTGAGGACACGCAATAAGCTGGGCCAAAATCGTCCAGCCTTTGAGGGAAGCCGACCTTGGGCCATATGCGTCGTTGCTCGTCGGTCACATAGTATCAACTATTCTTCCTCCTCGCGCCTAGCATCTGGTCCAATCTCGGCTTCCAAACCCTATGCGAATTTGTCGCCGCGTCCACTGCACTTATAGCAATAGATCGTAAACCAGGTCAATACCTTTAGAGCCGTTCAAACTGTTAGAATTATCCACATGGAAATCCGGTATTCTTACCACACCTCCGAAATACACTGGCTTGATGTCTGGAAAGCACAACATATAGTGTCCCCCGACCAGCAAATCACAAATCACAAATCACAAATCACAAATTCTTCTCCATTTGTGATGGTTATCCCGCCACCCAATATTACTGGTAGTCTTCATATTGGGCACGCTTTAAATAACATTCTCCAGGATTTCTTCTTTAGATTCAATCTCATGAGGGGAAAAACCGCGCTATGGGTTCCCGGAACGGATCATGGAGGCATAGCCACACAATATGTAGTAGAGCGTAATCTTAAGGCCCAAGGCATAGATAGGACTAAAGTCCCAAGAAATGAGTTTGAGGCGATATTTAAGGAATGGGCGCAAAAAACCAAAACGGGAATATTGGATCAGCTGGTAGCCATGGGATGCTTGCTCGATTTTAGCCGAAGTCGCTTTACCATGGATGAGGTTTGCTCGAAATCCGTATTCCATGCTTTTCGTGAACTCTACGGAGCGGGCTTGATATATAAAGGAGACAGATTGATCAGTTGGTGTATTCGCTGCCGTTCGGCGCTGAGTGATCTGGAACTGGAATGGAAACAAGAAACTTCTAAACTTTGGCAGCTCCGGTACCCTATTATTGGCGGAGGATCTATTGTTGTCGCCACTACCAGGCCTGAGACCATGTTGGGGGATGCCGCCGTGGCCGTGCACCCGGAGGATGATCGTTATAAAAGTGTTGTTGGCAAAAAGATCGTTTTGCCTTTAATGAATCGAGAAATTTCTATTATTGCCGACCATCGCGTGGATATGACTTTTGGAACGGGCGCTGTCAAGGTTACCCCGGGACACGATCCTTTGGACTGGGCGATCGGCCAGGATCATGGTTTACCGGTTTTGAATGTTATAGGGGAAAACGGGCTTATGACAACTGAAGCGGGTTCCTATAGCGGCTTAGCTATTGTTAAGGCCAGGGAGAAGGTTTTAGAAGATTTGCAGGCCCAGGGTATTGTTATTAAGGAAGAAGCTTATCCTCACAATGTAGGTATCTGTTATCGTTGTAGCAGTGTCGTAGAACCTTTGGTTTCTAAACAGTGGTTTTTGAAGATGGAGTCGCTTCGGGATTTGGCTCTGGAAGCCCATCAAAAGCGAGCAGAGCCCAAATTTTATCCCGGACATTGGGGGGAAATTTATTCTAAATGGTTATCCGGACTCAAGGATTGGTGTCTATCGCGGCAAATCATTTGGGGGCACCGAATACCGGTGTGGTACTGCAAAGAAGGCGGTGAGCTTAAAAGTACCTGTCTTCCCATAGTTAGCCAGACTAAGCCTGAAAGATGTTTGACTTGTAATAATCGCGATTTCGAGCAAGATCCTGACGTATTGGACACGTGGTTTTCATCGGCATTGTGGCCAATGAGCGTTCTTGGTTGGCCGGAAGAAACCGCAGACTTCAAGCGATTTTATCCCACCAGTTTACTTGTTACCGGTTATGACATCACTTATATTTGGGTTGCCCGTATGGTGATGATGGGGCTCTATTTTACGGGCAAGGTTCCCTTTGAAAGAGTGTATTTGCATGGGTTGGTACGAGATACCCAAGGCCGCAAAATGTCTAAGACTTTGGGCAACGGGATTGACCCAGAAGAAATACAAAAAGAGCACTCTACCGATGCTTTGCGTTTTACCTTGTTGCACGCCGCTCAGCCCGGCAAAGATATCCCTTTAGCTAAAGATGCTTTCATTGGCGCTAAGAATTTCACCACCAAGCTCTGGAATGCCGCGCGCTTTATTAAGCTAGAAATGGAAAAAGTTGGAGGAAACGAAAAAGAACAGACCGGAGCACTCGACGTTGCCCCGGAGCATCCTAGCGATTATTGGATTTTGGGCAAACTCAATGAAACAATTGAGGTAGCGACCAAAGCTATTGAGAATTACGATAGCGCGCAAGCTCTTCGAAAGATTTATGAAACCTTTTGGGGTGATTTTTGTGATTGGTATATCGAAATCGCCAAACTTAGGCTCAATCAGGACCAAAATGAGCGGTCCCTGCGAATCGCGCTCTTTGCGCTAAAGCAGTATCTGAAGCTTTTGCAGCCCGCTATTCCTTTCGTGACGCATGAGATTTATCAAGAAATAACAGGCGATCCAAATGAACTTTTAGCGCGGCAAAATTGGCCTGTTGTTTTGGGTAACGAGAGGCTTTCCCAAGGAAATCTAGTCGTGGCTAGCCGGTGGTGGCAGGTATTTTCCGGGATAGTGACCGAAATTCGTATCTTGCGCGCCGATTTAGGGGTATCCATCAAAGATATTCTTGATGTTAGTATTCGTGAGATGAAGCCTGAGGTTCTTGCAATATTAAAGAAGGACGCCTTATTGATCGAACATTTGGCGAAATGCAAGATTGTGGATGTCGCATCCAACCCCGGGCCTGAGGCCCAGGGCCCACCGAGTCCCGGAGGGACGAGGGGTATTTTTTCTGTTAAACGCCCGTTGCTGGCCGGTCAGGCGGAGATTGTCGCGTATTTGAGTCAGGATATAAAGCTTGAAGATGAAATTAAAAAACTAACCAAAGAATTAGAGGAAGCCAAAAAATCGAAAGCGCGTCTTGAAGCCACGCTTTCCCGAGAAGATTTTTTATCCAAAGCCTCCCCGGAAGCTCAGGCAAAAGAAAAAGAGCGCCTCTCTCAAACCCAACAAAAAATAGAAAAGCTATCCGATTACCTCAAACAACTGGTATCTCTTTAGTGGATCGAAGTTCCTCCGTACCCGATCGCCCCGTGTCTGACGCACAGGACTGCCTACTGGACTGTCATTCCCGCGGAAGCGGGAATCCAGACTCCATTGGAAACTGGACCCCCGCCTCCGCGGGGGTGACAATCCTAATGCAAAATTCGGGTTAATAAAAAACATTATCCCGCCGTTTCTAAAAAAATCCCCTAAAATAGAGGTTTATAGAAATACATAGTTTATCTTCCGCGCACACAATTGCTGTATGAGATTTCTCTCTCACTACTTTTCCTACTTAAAAAGTTTGCGGAAGGAGGCCATCTCTATAAAATGCTTCTCAACGTCCCCCTCACGTCTCAGGGTAAGATATACCGCCCTTCCCTGAGTAACACTTAATGCCGCAAACTGAGCCTCGAGAGGGCTTAGCAACAACTGAACAGCCCCTGTATCGTCCAATTTAGTTGGCTTAACTACCCCGGTAACCAGGATGTTTTGCAGAATGGTGGCAGAGGTCAACTCGCTTCCCCCTTTAGAAGTCACAACATCCATTGTAACCACCATATCCACAAAGCTACCCTCTTTGACAAAGAGCAGTTGGTGGCCGGTTATCGGAAGCGTTATCCTTCTGAAGTCGGGCAAAGCCAAGAGCCTTGCCGCCTCATTCCCATTACTAGAACGAACCTGGGGACTTTCTTGCTGCAGTTTGGGTTTTCCTGCAGCTGCCGCCCTATCCTCGCTTTGCCCGACATAGGCCATCAGCGAAATCACCGCCAGAACTGCCATGCCCACCATGGTTTTATTCATTGCCTTCATAACACACCTCCTTTTAGTTTACGTGTTTCGAGAATATACAACGCGTTATCAGTCTCCCAGACAATTCTGCTGCCATTTGGTCCAAGCGTCTTTCTGCCTTGGATGGTTAGCATCAAGCTCTTGGGATCGCCAGCAGAAATCATTTCGAAGCCAATACCACCCGTGTTCCTTTTGACGATTTCCTCTAGACTTGAACCGATTCTCATAGTCCTAAAATATCCTTCCAGTCTTGTTTGACCAGTGTTCACTTTTTGAGCCTTTCTTATAGGAACAACAATAACTAGGGCGATGGCCGCGACACCCAAAAGAGCAAAAACAGGAATCGGAAACGAAGAAATTTTCCTCACTTTTTGGCGTTCAGAAAGTTTGGTAATCAGTTTCGCTTTAAGTTTTTCTTTTATCTTGCTCTCCAAACTAAAATCCACCTTAGAAAATGTTTTTACCGCTTCCGAAACATCGTGATCTATAGAGTTTTTCTCCTTCATACTTCGCCCTCCACTTTTTTCAACTCAAACCGGAGCCGCTTGATTAGCCTGTACAAAAGCACTCCGATGTTACTTTCGGTCAAGCCCGTAAGTTTAGCTATCTCCCGATTTGTACAATCCGAACTAAACTTCAAGGCCAAAATCTCCCGCTCACGTTCCCTTAAGCGTTGCATAGCCTCAAGCAGATTTCGCTTGGCATCATTTTTATATAAATGGACTTCTGGATTGGAATCAATTTCCTCCCTCAGTGTGTCCGGATGAAACAGGTCCAAAGAAAACAGCGCGCGCCATTTCCTACGTTTAAAATGGTTAGCGACTTCGTTCCTGGAAATCGCAAGAAGCCATACCTTGATTGAACCCTTCGCGGCCTGATAGCTATCAAGCTTGCCCAAAACCTTTTCAAAGACCTGACTGGTAATATCATCTGTCAGATCCGGGTTCCGCACAAGGTAACGAACGAAATTATATACCACAAAAAAGTACTCCTCGTAAATTTGGATGAAATTATCCGACTCAATCATAAACTCGTCTTGATCCGCCACCTATTACTATATACACCAATAAGTCAAAAGTATTACACGATAAAACAAGTGTACCCGAATTACTGAACCGCAGGCCGTTCTATTTTTTGCTGATGGCCAATGATTAGTTGTTATTGACTTGTGTGTTAAGCTCGAGTAAAAACTAAAAACTCATCCGCAAAAGCCGGATTAAGACGGAAAAAGTTACAGAATGTGAGGCAGTTTTTTCAGGCACTCTGAGAAGGGAAGCACTTGCGTTTTTCCCTCTCTCATCGTTCGAGTTCCTCCGTACACCATGTGGGTTTCAGAAAACCCGCCTGGGCCTAATCGGACTCAATGGTTATTTAACAGCGCGTCTTTTATCAAGAGTTCTTCCTAAAAGCTTACCAAGGGTGGAAGAAAGGATTATTATGATAAATAGAGCAACACGGAAGTAAAGTTTTGAATGCACCGTTTGTGTTGACATATCATAAATAATCAGGGCAAAACTTCCGATTGGCATGCCTGCTAATTTCCAGAGGGTTTCTGAGCTAATTTGCGAAACAATCCCCATAAGGTTTCACCTCCTTGTCCTCAAATTTCCATTATAGAATTGTCCAATGCAAGATGAGCCTGAAAATCATGCTGTTTCTAACACAAGATGAGCCTGAAATGAACTTGTTGAAACAGCGGCGGCGTGTCATGGTAGCCTTGAGCCATGACAATAACAATGGACGATTCTCAAATA
>OBEQ013064850.1_pt1 | contig 12865 bp, 12 predicted proteins | sample 1670901 | NCBI WGS metagenome assembly OBEQ01 (sample SAMEA104232315, study PRJEB22302) | groundwater metagenome | biome: forest; feature: aquifer; material: groundwater | place: USA | collected 2011-08-07 | depth 5.4 m
CTGGCGGAGCGGCTGCAGCGCATCGAGCCGCTAGCGGAAGCCGCCGATTGAATCAGCACGGTCGATCGCGAAGTGCGCATGCTGCGCGCGACGCTCGCGCTGGACATTGCGCACCGCCACAACGGTGTCGATGACGCGGCGGCCCTTGATCCGGATCACGTCGGCGCGCAGGTGCGGCGCGCGGTCGCTTCGGCGCGCACGGACACTGATCCCTCCGTGCACGTCGTCATCAATGACTTGATGCCGGAAGACACCTACCGGGCGCTGATCGACGGCATCCCTCCGCGCATATTCTTCTCGCAGAGGGACGACGCCAAGCAGAACCTGAAGCTGTCGCAACTCGACGTGGCGCCAGAGCGGACGCTGGAGACGCTTGCGTTCATCGAGCAGCAGCTCATTCCGGAGATGATGGTACCGGCGCTGCTGAAGAAGTTCGAGCCGCACATTCGCGATTTCTACCTCCGCGAATACGGCTCCGAACGGGGCCCGCAGCTGTCCGAGATCCCGCACGAAGCGACCGGCGGCCGTCTGATGCTCCGACGTCCCGGGTATCACCTCGATCCGCACCTCGACCCGAAGCGCGTGGTCTTCACGTGCCTGATTTACTTCGCGCGCCCCGGCGACAGCGACGCGTACGGCACGAGCTTCTACCGGATCAACGGCACGCCCAACATCGACCGCGCGAGCACGTTTTATCCGGAGAGCCAGGGTTTGAAGTGTGACGTCGTGAAGATGGTGCCGTTCAAGGCGAACAGCGCGGTGGCGTTCCTGAACTACGGCGGCGCGCACGGCGCTGACATTCCGAGGACAGCGCCCAGGGACACCGAGCGCTACGCGTACCAGTTCTACGTCAGCCCCGAGCCTGGCGCCCTTGCGGCGATCGTCGGCGAGACGGAAGCGGCAGTCGCGGAATAGCGGCCGGCTTGAGCCGGCCCTTCACCGACGCACAATCTCACACACGCGAGTGCACCAGACGTTCTGGAAACTGCGGACTCGCGGCAGCTATCACCTGAGATTCAAGGAACTCCATCGCGGCACCCATCCTTCTTCGACGATGTAGAATCCGGGTCATGCCGACCTGGTGGGAACGGGGCGGAGAGATGCCGAGTATCGAGGAGCGCGTTGCCTTTCTGGAAGGCAGGTTCGCGGACGATGTCGCAGCAACTGCGGATCTGCGGACCAGTGTGAATGAATCACGCCACGATACCAACAGCCGGTTCACAGAACTGCGTCATGACATGAACGCGCGATTCACGAAGGTCGAGGCGAGCCTGAACGGCTTGCGCAGCGAAATGCATGTAGGATTCGCTCGAGTGGATGCAAATGCGAACGAGTTGCGTGGCGACATGAACGCACGATTCACCCAGGTCGACGCGCGGTTTGCGGCCCTCGACGAGAAACTCGATCGTCAGTTCTCTCGCCTCTTGGGAATGCAGGTTGCGGTTCTGCTTGCGGTGGTCTCTGCCCTCGTCGGCGCGTACTTCCGCTAGCGACGGCCGTACGCGGAGACCGGCTTCCCTGGGGCGCCGAAGCCTCGTGGCGAAGGCGACAGCCGGCCTTTCGACTCACACAACTCCACGACGAGACGCTCGAGCAGGATCTTCGGATCACCCGCGGAAGACTTGAGCGCCAGGTCAGTCCGGAAAACAGCCTCAATCGCCGCGTTCAGCCGCGCCGACGGCATCTTCTCCGCCACCCACCGCAACTGGCCCATCAGGAAGAACGGCGCGGCGCCCCCCTCGATGGCGGCCGCCAGCTCACGCAGCGCCTCGGCGGCGTCATTGCGCTCGATGGCGTTCGCGATCCCGAAGTTCGTCGCATCAGCGGTCGCCTGCACAATCTGCCGCACATCGTCCGCGGTGATCTTCGGCTGGCCCATCGCATACAGCGCCACGCGTTCGATGCCCGAGCGCAGGCGGACGACGTCGATGCCGGCCCGCTCGACGAGCGCCGCGATGGCTGAGCCGTCGAGCGGCACCTTGTCGCGCTCGGCGCGTGCCTTCACCCACCGTAGCGCGCCTGTGGCGTCGACGATCGTGCCGCAATCCACGACGTGCGCCTCCTTCAGCAGCAGCTTGACGAGCCGCCGGCGCTGATCGAGCGGGGCGCAGACGAAGACCACAGTGGCGTGGCGAGGCGGATTCTTGACGAACGCTTCGAGCCGCTCCTGCTCCTCGTCGGCCGCCTTGCCTTCGCGCTTCGGAATCAGCAGTCGCTCCGCATCGTGCACGATCACGATCCGGCGTGGGGCCATCATCGGCAGCGTCGCGGAGGCGTCGAACAGGTCGTCCGACGTGACGTCCCTCGCCCCTCCGTACACGCGATCCACGTTGAAGGCGCGGAGCCCTTCGTCCACCATCTCGGTAAACTCGATCGCGACGGCAGACTTCTCGATGTCGTCGGCGCCGACGAGCACGTAGAGAGGAGCGGTCTCGCCCGCTGCAATCTGTTTCCGAAGCGCCGTTGGGCTGAGCGGTGGCATTGTCGAATCTACGAATTCACGAATCTACGAATTTCAACTGGCAATCCCAATCCGCCAATTCGTCGATTCGTACATTCGTCAATCTCAGAATGCTTCAAGGATGGCCGTCACGACGGTCCGGGCCACGTCGCCCGAAATGCGGTCAAACGAGCCGCGCTGCTGGTCGACGAACGACTCGCCGACAATCGTGCCGGTCCCCTGCGAATTGAGCTCGTACTCGCCGGTGAACGACAGCGCGTCATTGGCCCAGAGCGACCGGCTGACGCGCGCGTCGGTGAAATCGATCTTCATCGTCAGCACGAACTGATAGCGTGACGCGAGCTGCGAGTTGGTGAACCCGACAGGCGACAGCGTGATGGACGTGATCTCGGCGTTGAGCACCGCGTCGGCGCCCGCCGTATCGGGGACGACCCGATACTTGCCGCGGCCGATGAACTCGTTGCGGATTTTCTCCGTCAGGATCTGTTCCACGTCGAAGAACGTCGTGCGGTTCACGAGTGGAGGAATTCCGACAACGCGGATGTCTGCCGGAAGAAACGCGCCACGGCCCGCCAGGGCATAGCCGCACCCTGACGAACTTACCGTCAGAAGCAGCGCCAGCCCGAACAGGACCTTCTGAACCTTCTGTACGTTCTGCACCTTCTGAACCTACTGCACCACGAGCGACACCAGCCGCCCCTTCGCTACCACGACTCTCTTCACGGTCTTGCCGGTCGTATGCACGAGGATCGCGGGATCCGACAGCGCCATCCGTCCCAGTTCCTGCTCCGAGGTTTCCGCTGGTACGGTCAGTCGGCTTCTCACCTTGCCGTTGACCTGCACTGGAACGACGATTTCCTCGGCCTTCGCGACATCCGCGCTGAACTCGGGCCAGCGGGCGGCGCTCAGCCCGTCGCGGCGCCCGAGCATCTCCCACAGTTCCTCGGCCATATGCGGCGCAAACGGCGACAGCATCAGCACCAGCGCTTCGATCGCCTCGCGGACGACGGCCAGCGTTTCGGGCCGCTCGGCGCGCTCGCCGAACGCGTACAGATCGTTCACGAGCTCCATCATCGCGGAGATCGCGGTATTGAGTTGCTGCCGCTGCTCGATGTCGCCGGTCACGCGGCGGATCGTGTCGTGCGTCTTCCTCCGGATCGCGCGCTCGGACGGGTTGAGCGCGGCGGCCGGGATCCGGGATCCGGGATCCGGGATTCGAGAGATCGCATCGCGCCACTGATCGACGAGCCGCCACACGCGCGTCAGGAACTTGAAGCTTCCCACGAGGCCGGTATCGCTCCACTCGACCTCTTTCTCAGGCGGTGCGACGAACATCACGTAGAGACGCAGCGCATCGGCGCCGAACTTCTGGAGCATCGTGTCGGGGTCAACGACGTTGCCCTTCCGTTTCGACATCACCTCGCCGTCCTTCAGCACCATTCCCTGCGTGAGCAGCTGCTTGAACGGCTCGCTGTGCTCGACCAGGCCGAGATCGCGGAAGACGCGCGCGAAGAAGCGCGAGTAGATCAGGTGCAGGATCGCGTGCTCGATGCCGCCGCTATAGAAATCGACCGGTAGCCAGTACTTAGCCTTTGCGGGATCGAAGGGCTGGGTGTCGTTCCGCGGATCGGCAAATCGGTAGAAATACCAGGACGAGTCGACGAACGTGTCCATGGTGTCGGTCTCGCGGCGCGCGGGGCCGCCGCATTTCGGACACGTCACGTTGACGAACTCCGGGACCTGCGCGAGCGGCGAGTCGCCGCGGCCGGTGAATTGCGCGATCGTCGGCAGTTCCACCGGCAGCTGATCGTCGGGCACCGGGACGATGCCATCCTTCTCGCAAAAGATCATCGGGATCGGGGTGCCCCAGTACCGCTGGCGGGAGATACCCCAGTCCTTCAGCCGGTACTGCACTGTGCCCTCGCCGATGCCGCGTTGCTTCGCAGCGGCAATCATGCGCGTCTGCGCCTCCTCGGATGCGAGACCGCTGAACTCACCGGACTCGACGGTGCGTCCGTACGCAGCCCCAGCGGCAGGCATCGTGCCGGCGTCGGGCGGCGTCTCCCCCTCCGGCACGATCACGACCTTGATCGGCAGATTGAACTTGCGGGCAAACTCGAAGTCACGTTGATCATGCGCGGGCACTGCCATGACCGCGCCCGTGCCGTAGTCACCCAGCACGAAATTCGCGATCCAGATCGGCACTGGTTGCTGCGTGAACGGGTTGATCGCACGGAAGCCAGTATCGAAGCCCTGCTTCTCGATCTCGCCGCTCATGCGCGCCGCGCGATCCTGCGTTCGAAACGTCTGCACCTGCTTGCGGAACGCGGCAGGATCGGGCGCCTTGTCGGCGAGCTGCATGACGAGTGGATGCTCGGGACCGAGCAGCACGAACGTGGCGCCATAGATCGTGTCGATACGTGTGGTGAACACCTCGATCTGCGTCGAGCCGCCTTCGCCAGGCTTCGGCGAGCCAAAGGCGTCTTCGAGCTGGAATTTGACGCGCGCGCCCTCGGACCGCCCAATCCAGTTCTGCTGCATCGTCAGAACTTTGTCAGGCCACATCTTCAGCTCGACGGTCGCGTCGAGAAGCTCGTCGGCGTACGCGGTGATGCGAAAGTACCACTGCTCCAGGTCGCGCGTTTCGACCGGCGTGGCGCAGCGCCAGCAGCGGCCGCCATCGACCACCTGCTCGTTTGCGAGGACCGTCTGGTCCTTCGGGCACCAGTTGACCGACGATCGTCGCCGGTAGGCCAGGCCGCGCTCGAACATGCGGATGAACAGCCACTGGTTCCACTTGTAGTACTCGGGGTCGCAGGTGGCGAATTCACGCTCCCAGGCGTAGCTGATGCCGAGGCGCTGGAGCTGCCCCTTCATGTGGGCGATGTTTGCGCGCGTCGACTCCTCGGGGTGAATGCCGCTCTTGATCGCGGCGTTCTCAGCGGGGAGGCCAAACGCGTCCCAGCCAAACGGATGCAGCACGTTGTAGCCGCGCATCCGCTTGGTGCGCGCCATCACGTCGCCGATGATGTAGTTGCGGACGTGGCCGACGTGCGCATGGCCAGAGGGATACGCGAACATCTCGAGGCAGTAGTATTTCGGCTTCGACGGATCTTCGACGACTTCAAAGGCGCGCGACGACGCCCAGCGCTGCTGCCACTTCTTGTCGAGTTCCTGGGGACGGTAGTCTGCCATTTTAAGGGATCAGGGATCCGGGATCAGGGATCAAGGGATCCGGAATCAAGAGACCTGACTCGATTATATCGTCCAGAACTGGCCCACATGAGGCGTGACCGCCTCGATCGCCGCGCGGCCGCGCGGTGCGGGGCCGCCAGGCGCTTCGCACTGTTCCAGCGTCCTCTCTCCGGCGAGCACGGCGGTCACCGCGCGAAGCGACGCGGCCAGGCCGGCGAGATCGTATCCACCCTCCGTGACGGCGACGATGCGGCCGCCGCAGCAGTCGTCGGCGATCTCCGCGATCAGCGCGGTCAGGCGCGCGAATCCGTCCACCGTCGCGCGCATCCCGCCGAGCGGGTCGTCCACAAATGCGTCGAAGCCCGCCGAAATGAAAATCAGCTCGGGACGGAACTGCCGGAGCACCGGAAGCGCGATGCTCGTATAGACGAGGTCGTAATCCGCATCGGTTGCACCCGCTTCGAGCGGAAGGTTGATCGTGAAGCCGATCCCCCTGCCGGTCCCGATGTCACCCGCCGCCCCGGTCCCAGGGTAGTACGGGTATTGATGCGACGAGACGAACAGGACCGATGGATCGTCATAGAAGGCCCACTGGGTTCCGTTGCCGTGATGGACGTCGAAGTCGACAACGGCGACGCGCTCGAGCCCACTGGCGCGCGCGTGTGCTGCGGCGATCGCGATGTTGTTGAACAGGCAGAAGCCCATCGCCCGGTTCCGCTCGGCGTGATGTCCGGGAGGCCGCACCATCGCGAGCGCGTGCGTTCCGCTGCCTCCCAGGACATGATCCACTGATGCGAGCGCCGCGCCTGCCGCGAGCAGCGCGACCTCATAGGAGTCGGGCGACGTGAACGTATCGACGTCGAGGGCGGTCGCGCGCCCTGCCGTTTCCCCGATCAGCGCGATGTACTCGCGATCGTGGACACGGGCGAGCTCGTGTTCCGTGGCAAGACGCGGCTCGCGCACGTCGCCACCGCGCTGGCGGAACTCGGAGGCGACGACCTGCATGACCTCCGCGCGCTCCAGACGCTCGGGATGCCCGGGCGGCGTGAGGTGATCGGCGAATCGATCGGACGTGAGAATTGTCAGACTCATAATCAGTGTAGGGGCGTGTCTTGAGACCCGCCCTTGAGCAACAGAGCGAGCGCCCGGTTCTCGAGCTCCGTGAGACGCCGTTCCAGCTCCCGCCTGGCCGGCTCGAGCTGGTCGTCCGGCGCGTGCTTCGACACTTCGAGCGGCTCGCCAACCACCAGCGCCACCGTGCTGAACGGCTTTGGAATCTGCGTCCTGTCCCAGCTCCTTGCCGTCCAGTGCGACGACGCCTCGAGGTGAAACGGCAGCACTGGATTCCCGGTCGCTCGCGCAAGCCAGATCGCGCCCGGCTGCGCGACGCGCGCGGGGCCACGAGGCCCATCCAGCGTGAACCCGGCCGGCCTCCCCTGCTCCATGTCTCGCACGAGCTGCAGCATCGCCTTCCACCCGCCGCGCGTCGTCGATCCGCGCGCCGTGCCGTAGCCGAAGCGCTCGATAATCTGTGCAATCCATTCGCCGTCGAAGTTCTCGCTCGTGATGACGACGATGCCGCGGCGGCGGAAATAGAAGGTGGCGGGAAGGATCCGGCCGTGCCAGAAAGCCATCACCGGCTGGCGGCCGGACGCGAGGATCGTGTCGAGGTGGTCCAGCCCTTCGACGCGCCAACGCAGCGTATGGCCGAGCGCGTTGATCAATGGATAGCCGAGGCCAGAAATCGCCGCAACCTGTGCGCGTTTCCAGCCTGAGGAGCGCCAGTGATCAGCCATTAACCACGAAGGTCACGAAAAGAGGCGAAGAACACGAAAAACAATCATCACATCCCGTTGTACTGCGGTCCGCCCCCGCTTTCGGGCGGCACCCAGGTGATGACCTGGTACGGATCCATGATGTCGCACGTCTTGCAATGCACGCAGTTCGACGCGTTGATCTGCAGACGCGGGGTGCCGTCAGGGTCGTGGGCGATCTCGTAGACATTCGCGGGGCAGAATCGAACGCACGGGTGACCGTATTCCGGTCCGCAAATCGAGCTGCAGACGTCGGTGTGCACGAGGAGGTGCGGCGGCTGATCCTCGTCGTGCGACGTGCCCGAATAGTGCACGTTGGTCACCTTGTCGAACGTCAAACGGCGATCGATCGTCGTGGCGTTGCTCGCGACCTTTGATGCGAACTGCGTGGAACCGTAGTACCACGCGAGGGTCTTCATCCGCTCGTGCCCCGGATGACCGTGCAGGTCCTCCGGCAGCCAGCCTTTGGTCACGACGGACAGTCCGGCAAACGCAAGTCCGGGGAGGAGTCCGTGGCCAAACGCCTGGTGGACGTTGCGAACCGGATAGAGCTCCGCTTTGACGGCACTGTTGTCGATGCGATCCTGATACGTCTTCATCGTCGCGAGCGACGTGTCGCCCTTGCGCACCGCCTCGAACGCGGTTTCGGCCGCCAGCATGCCGGTGTGCATGGCCAGGTGAATCCCCTTGAGGCGCATTGAATTCACGTAGCCGCCTGCATCACCCGCGATCAGTCCGCCGTTCATGAAGACCTGCGGAATCGTGTTCCATCCCCCTTCCGGCAGCGCCTTGGCGCCGTACCGGATCATGTGACCGCCGTCGAGGAGCTTGGCCACGAACGGATGCTGCTTGAAGCGGTTGAAGGCCATGTGTGGATCGAACAGCGGATCCTTGTAATCGAGCCCGACGACGAAGCCCAGCGACAGTTGCCCTTCGGGCATCGCGTAGATGAAACCGCCGCCAAACTCCTCGTGCCGCAGGGGGTAACCCAGCGTGTGGATCACGCTGCCCGACCCGAGGCGATCCTTTGGAATCTCCCAGAGCTCCTTGAGGCCAAGCGCGAACTGCGGTGGCTCCGCGTGGTGGCCGAGCGGAAGTCGACGCATCAGCTCCTTGGTCAGGTTGCCGCGCACGCCGTCGCAGAAGATCGTCACCTTCGCCAGGATGTCGACGCCCGGCTCGAAGGTGGGCTTCTGCTCTCCGTGCTTTCCGATGCCGCGATCGCCGGTGCGCACGCCGATGACGCGCGTGCCGTCCATGAGGATGTCCTGCCCGGAGAAGCCGGTGAAGAAATCGATGCCTGCCGCCTCGACCTGCGTCGTCAGCCAGCGCACGAACAAGTTGAGCGAGATGATGTAATTGCCGTGGTTCTTCAGCGGCGGAGGGATGATCGGCAACGGCAGCTTGCCCGACTGCGTGAGGAAGTAGACATCCTCGTCGTGGACGTCGGCGGCCAGCGGTGCGCCCTTTTCGCGAAAATCTGGAATCAGATCGCGAAGCGCAGATGGATCGAGAATCGCACCGGAGAGGATGTGCGCCCCCGCCTCGCGTGCTTTCTCCAGGACCGCAATCGACAGCGGTTCGCCGCCGTGCTGCTGCTGGAGCTGCGAGAGGCGAAGCGCGGCGGAGAGTCCGGCTGGACCGCCGCCGACGATCAGGACATCGACTTCAAGAGTTTCGCGGGCCATCAGTTTTAACCACGAAGATCACGAAATACGACGAAGGTCACGAGAACAAGGCATATATTTTCGTGCTCTTCGTAGGCTTTCGTGAACTTCGTGGTTAGTTTTTATCGAGTTCCGCGATCAGCGCTGGCGCAATCTCGAACAGATCGCCCACGATGCCGTAATCGGCGACCTCGAAGATCGGGGCTTCGGCGTCCTTGTTAATCGCGACGATCGTTCGCGCGCCCTTCATGCCGACCAGGTGCTGAATGGCTCCGGAGATCCCGAGTGCCACGTAGAGCTTCGGCGCAACCGTCTGGCCGGAGCTGCCGATCTGCCGCTCCATCGGGAGCCAGCCGTTGTCACAGATCGGGCGCGACGCCGCGACCTCGGCATCCATCGCCTTGGCGAGCCTCTCGGCGAGCGGAATGTTGTCCTTCGACTTGATGCCGCGACCCACGGCGACGATGCGCTCGGCCTGCGCGAGATCGACCGCCTGCTTGGCCTCGCGAAATGGCGCCTCAGGCTTTTGGCGAATCGTGGCAGCATCGATCTGCACGTCCACTTTCGTCACCGCCGCCGAACCACCCTTCTGTGCCGCATCAGCCCTCAGCGCCCCGATCTGCATCGTCACCAGCGCGGGCGGCCCCCCCTGTGGCTTCACTTGCGCCGCGAGCTTTCCCTGGAACATCGGGCGCGTGAAGGTGGCGTCCGGGCCGGTGCCCGAAATACCTGTTACGTCGGTAATGAGCGGCTTGCGAAGGCGCGCGGCCAGCAACGGCGCGAAATCGCGCGTCTGGTAGGTATGCGGCAGCAGAACGAAGGTCGGCGAGGCTGACTCGATCAATGCGCGACAGGCGGCAGCATAGGCATCTGGCGTGTACGGATCGAGCGCGGCGTGCTCTACGACAAGCACCTCGGACACGGCGGCGGACGCCAGCTCCTGGGCTACTCCTGCAGTTGCGGCGCCAAGCACGGCGATCTTGATCGGCATGCCGCCAGCCAGCTGCTGCGCGGCAGCGATCGTCTCCCACGTCGCACGGTTGAGCTTGCCCTCGCGGTGTTCGGCGATTACGAGAATCACAGGGCCCTCGCCTCCTCGCGGAGCCGGCGCACCAACTCTTTCGCCGCGTCGGCCGGTGAGCCCGTGATCATCTGGGTTTGCTTGCTTCTCGTCGGGACCGCGAGGCTGACGATCTGCTGCGACGGCTGAAGACCGTCGGGGAGCAACGCTTTCCGGATCTCTTTTTTCTTGGCCGCCATGATGCCCTTGAGCGTGGCATAGCGGAGCTGGTTGATCCCGCTCTGGATCGTGAGCAGCGCGGGCAGCGGCATCGCAATCCACTGGAACCAGCCGCCCTCGAGCTCGCGCTTGACGCGCAGGGCGTTGTTCTCGATCTGCACGTCCATAATGATCGTGGACGAGGGAATGCCGAGCCGCTCGGCCAGGATCACGCCCGTCTGGCCGTGTCCCTGGTCATCGGACTGCAGCCCGGTCAGCACCAGGTCGAACTTCTCGTCCTTCATCGCGGCCGCCAGCGCGTCGGCGAGCACGAACGCGTCGGCGGCGCCCAGACTATCGTGCTCGACATGAATCGCCCGGTCCGCGCCTCGCGCGAGCGCTTCGCGAATGACGGTCTGCACGCGCGCCGGACCCGCGGAGCAGACGACCACTTCGCCGCTGTGCTTCTCACGCAGCCGGAGCGCCTCCTCCAGCGCGTACGCGTCGGGCTCGTTCATCTCGTAGCTGACGTCCTGCTCGCGAATCCACGTCTTCTGATCATTGAGACGCGGCTGCCACTCCCGGGTCGGGACCTGTTTGATGCAAACGGCGATCTTCAACGGGAGCGCCTTTCACGGAGACGAAACACAGGAATCTTCATCTGCCTTTAATCACGAAGGCCACGAACGTCACGAAGACCACGAATATAAAGGGATTTCGTGACCCTCGCGTCCTTCGTGTTTTCGGGGTTGCTTCTTTTCACCCTTCGAATTTTTTGAACATCAGAGCCGCGTTCGTGCCGCCGAAGCCGAAGGAGTTCGACAGCGCGTAGCGGATCGGCATCCGCCGGCTCGTGTGGGGCACGTAGTCGAGGTCGCAGTCGGGATCCGGCTCGTCGAGGTTGATGGTGGGCGGCACGATCTGATCACGGATGGCGAGGGCGGTGATCCCCGCCTCGAGGCCGCCGGCGGCCCCGAGCAGGTGGCCGGTCATCGACTTGGTCGAGGAGATGGCCAGCTTGTACGCGTGATCGCCGAAGCAATTCTTGATGGCGAGCGTCTCGAGCCTGTCGTTGTACGGGGTTGACGTGCCGTGGGCGTTGATGTAGTCCACGTCTTCTGGCGCGATACCCGCCTTCCGGATCGTGTTGGCCATCACGCGCCGGCCGCCATCGCCGTCTTCCGACGGCGCGGTCATGTGATATGCGTCGGCCGACATCCCGTAACCGACGATTTCGGCGTAAATCGACGCTCCGCGGCGCCGCGCGTGCTCGAGCTCTTCGAGGATGATGACGCCCGCGCCTTCGCCGATGATGAAGCCGTCACGGTCCTTGTCGAAGGGACGGCACGCGCGCTCGGGCTCGTCGTTGCGCGTCGACAGCGCGCGCATCGCGCCGAATCCTCCGACGCCCATCGGCGTGATGGCCGCCTCGCTGCCGCCGGCGATCATCGCGTCGGCGTCACAGCGCCTGATGATCTCGTAGGCGTCGCCAATCGCGTGCGCCGAGGCGGAGCAGGCAGTGCATGTGGCTGAATTCGGCCCTTTGGCGCCGAAACGAATCGACACCTGGCCGGCTGCAAGGTTGATGATGGCAGAGGGAATGAAGAACGGTGAAATCTTCCGCGGACCGCCGTCGAGCAGATTTTTGTGCTCGCGCTCGATGGTCGTGAACCCGCCGATGCCGGACGCGATGTAGACCCCGATCGCGTCCGCGTTCTCGGGCGTCACCTCCAGCTTCGAATCATCCATCGCGAACTGCGCGGCGGCGACAGCGTACTGGATGAAGACGTCCATCTTCTTGACGTCTTTCTTGTCGATGAACTGCAGCGGGTCGAATCCCTTGACCTCGCCCGCGATCTGCGCGGCAAAACCGCTCGCATCGAATTTGGTGATCCGGTGGACCCCGCTCGTGCCCGCCACCAGTGCGTCCCAGTTCGCCTTGGTGCCGATGCCGAGCGATGACACCATGCCAATGCCGGTGACGACGACTCGCCTGTTCAAAATCCCTCCGTGCGCCTTACTTCTTGGTCTTCGCGTGCGCCTCGATGTAGTCGACGGCTTCCTTGACGCGGGTGATCTTTTCGGCGTCCTCGTCAGGGATCTCGATCCCGAACTCCTCTTCGAACGCCATCACGAGCTCCACGGTGTCGAGCGAGTCGGCACCGAGGTCGTCGACGAACGAGGCATCCGGCGTGACTTCCTCCTCATCCACCCCGAGCTGCTCGACGATGATGCTCTTCACCTTGTCTGCGACTGCCATTCTGCCTCCTACATGTACATCCCGCCGTTGACGGCAAGGACCTGGCCTGTAATATACGACGCCTCATCGGAGGCGAGAAAACAAACTGCCGCTGCGACGTCGGACGTCGTGCCAAGTCGTCCGAGCGGAATCTGCGCCGCCCAGTCCCCCTGGGCCTTGTCGGTGATCGCCTTCGTCATGTCGGTCTCGATGAGACCGGGCGCGACCACGTTGACGGTGATGTTCCGCGACGCCACCTCGCGCGCCAGC
>OBEQ011373630.1_pt1 | contig 12864 bp, 17 predicted proteins | sample 1670901 | NCBI WGS metagenome assembly OBEQ01 (sample SAMEA104232315, study PRJEB22302) | groundwater metagenome | biome: forest; feature: aquifer; material: groundwater | place: USA | collected 2011-08-07 | depth 5.4 m
AAGAGTGAATTCGTCAAACCAAACTATCAGCTTAGTTTGCCTTGTGAAGAAATAGAACAGTTAGGACCGGAAATATTTGCTTATCATCAAAAAATGTTGGAAAGAAGCAGAATAATGGGCAGAATTTTAGCGGACATTGAATAATTTGGTCTTGATTTTTTAAAAACTTTGAGATAATCTACATAAAATGGAGATAGAATCATCAGCTGAATCAGGATTGCATATCAAACAAACTAACAGAGTTACCTTTATAACTTATGGGGGAGGATCCAAACCACGCAGACTTGAAGCTTTGGGTTTAAATGAAACAGGCTGGCCCGGAGTGGCTGCAAGAGCATTAGAGGTTGTAAATGCATTCCCCCCTGATGAAATAGCGAGAATGAGGGTAGAGGTAAGAGAAGATTCTCTGAGAGAGGCTTTGCGGGTTCCAATAGCTGCTGCCAGGGGGGTGCCAATGGATCAGGTTCAAATAGACCCTCCTCCGGTCTTTACCCCCAGGGGAAAAGTATACACCAGGCCTTAAATTTGGAGCAGGAGTTGGTGTTAGAGCATCAGCCTTCAAAAACTTTAATGTTGACTTAAAGAGGCTAAATTGCTAGCCTATCAATTAGAGTTGCTTAAGAACCATGATGGTATATTCATTTCATCTAGATTATAAAAGTGAAATCCAGAACCTATAGCGGTATAATACTTCCATGCCAAATCAAGAAAAAAGTTTAGTTTCGAGAGATAATAGCGAATTAGTAACCGGTGCAAGCCAGGACGTTAAAGATGGCGAGCAAAGGGTAGAAGATCGTGAGGCTTCTTTAGAAAGCGTTCTAGAAAATATTTTTACTCATTTACAATCAGAATTATCTTTAATTGGTACTCCTGAATTTGATGTTTTATTAAATGAACATAGTGAACGATTAGTAACTTGGTGGGAGAGAAAGGTTGCAATATTTGAAGCTGCAGAAGCAGCAGGTCATTTAATAGAAAAAGATAGGAAACCTTGGGCTGAAGTAGGTACAAGCGAAATATCACTTAGACGCGTTCCTTCTGAGATAGGATCAGCCGAAATTTTAGTCATTAACCATAAAACCCCAAATGAGGAAAATCTTATTGTTGGAGATAGGCCACCTTCACCCAGGCTTAATTCTAGACACTATGGACAGGATATTAGAAGTAAATCTCGTAGTCCCGAGCTTCCAGAACATCTTTGGGATAGTAGTTGGGATATCCACTTAAATGGAGGAATAATTGAGCGAATGAGTAGGTGCAGAACCTATTTTGACCAAGGAGTAAGAAGAATGTATCATATAGAAACGATTGCGCCGGCTTTTTCTGGGAGTGGAATTACAATGGATATCAATGGAAATTTAGGTGGCCCACTAAAACATTCTTATTGAGAAGAGCCGGAGACGGAAATAAGATAGGGTCGCCATGAACAGGTTCAATGGCGCTCCTCTGACCTTTTGTCAAAAAGGCAAGCTCTGCTTATATTTTCTCGCTACGCTCAAAAATTGTACCCATGACCCTGGAGCCGACAGCGAGAATCGAACTCGCGTCGCGTCATTACCAATGACGTGCTTTACCACTAAGCTATGTCGGCCTTCGGCCTCCATAGCTTGCGATATAAATATCTAAAGCTATGTCGGCGTTCCCCAGATTTTACCACAAATTTAAACTACAGTGAAATAGCCCTATAGACTTGACAAATAGGTCTAAGTATGCTATAGTTTTCCTCTTGTATGGTAAAAAAGTACCTGGATTCAATTAATTTTATTGCTGCCGGAGCAGTGTTTTCATTAGGCCTTTTGGCAGTTATTTTATCCCCTTCATATTTAAAAACAGCTGGAGCTATTTCCGGTCCAATTAGTGGTCCAATAGCTACACCAACTCCTTCTTCCGGTAATTCTGGCAATAGTTCATTTTCCGGCGCTGATGCTCCAAAATGTGACAGCCAAAAACCAGGCGGAGCCCCAAGATTGTTAAAAGCTGAAGCCACTGGTTCAAATCAAGTCACTTTAACCTGGTCTAGGGCGGCTGACCCGGTAACATATTATACGGTTGTTTATGGATATTCTGCCAATCAAATCAATTTTGGAAACCCAAATGTGGGAGGTAAAAATACCTTAAGCTACGTTGTTAAAGGTTTGGGCGGCAATGTGACTTATTTCTTTAAAGTTCGCGCCGGAAATGATTGTATGCCCGGAGATTATTCCAATGCAATTCCTGTCAGAGTCAGCGGAAAAACCATTGCCTCTCCGGCAGTTGGTTTTAAACAAGATGTGCTTTCAGCTAAGGCGTCTTCCGAAAGCGCCAAAAAAACTGTTAAAGTTGAAGCGGTGAAGAGTGCTCCGATCAACTTTAACTTTGGAAGTTTTATAGCCAGAATACTGAATCTTTTCCACCTAGCCTCCTAAATTCTTACAATAATTCGATTTGACAACTGTCTCAGCTTCTGTCATTGTAATAATGAGGAGGTGATTTTATAAATGGATGCAATGATGAAAGAGTGTATGAAACCACACGCTTTAGTTCATTCCCTGGCTGGTTTAGGAGTCGGTCTTATTTTGGTTAGTTTAGTTCCCAGCTTAGGAACACTAATGTATGGCGTAGTCGTAATAGTTGTGGCTATAGTTTTGGACATGATGGTTCAAAAAAAGAAAGCTTAACTCTAAACTGAAGGAAGGAGGTGGTAAAGTTGGATTTATTCCTTTTCCAGACAGATTACATGCGCTGGGTTGTTATCCTAATCCTTATTGATTGGGTTTTAGGTGTAGTAGGTGCATTAACAAAGGGAACTTTTAGACTGCACATGCTGGCCAATTACCTGCATGATGCAGTTTTGCCGTTTGTTTTTGTTTTTGCAGTGGTCGAGATGGTTGGTCATGCCCAGCCGGACTTATCTTTTGTAATTCCTGTCACATTTGTGGTAATAGTGGCCACTTTGATAGGCAATATTGCTGCTAATTTAGGTAAATTGGGAGTGCCTGTTCCTAAAGTCTTCACTAAAGAGAAGTAAGGAAAAATTGAGCTAAAGTTGTGGTACAATTTAGTTGTGCCGACTTTAGATGATTTAACATCGCAAGGAGGCTAAAAGCCGACTTAGCTCAGTGGTAGAGCAACACTTTTGTAAAGTGAAGGTCGTCGGTTCAAATCCGACAGTCGGCTCCACCTTCTAAATTAAATAATTCCACCCTACTCTAGACGCTAAATTAAAGTTTTTCCCCCGAAGTGATCAGGTGGTAACCCTAGTCCACGTCGCCAAGGCTTCGCGGACACTCCGGATCAACCATGAGGTTGAAATTTCAGCGGAGGAAAAAATTCTTTAATTTTCAAACGTACCAGGTAGGGTTGTTTTACAACCCTTTCGGGCAGCCCTCAGGCCATCTACTAAAAGTAACCTTAGGGTAAATTTAGATTAGTATAAAAATCACAATGTGTCAAGTGAGGTAGCTTACAGACTGAGTGTGGTAGAGTGGCTAAAATCCCAACAGATTGGCAAATAAATTGACAAAAAAGCCCAAGAATGTTTGAAGCAAGCTCGAATTTCCCAATGGAACCAACAAAAGTATCATTAAAATAATAAATCCGTATGGCTCCAGTTTTTGATATTCTTTGGCCAAATTATATGGCAGTCTCGAAAGCAGCACTTTTGACCCGTCCAGTGGCGGAATGGGAAACAAGTTAAATGTGCCTAAAACCAAATTTATTATAACGGTAAACCTAAGAAGAGCTCCTAAAAGGGCCGGAAATGTTTGGGGCAGAGCTACCAGTATATGGTAGATTACGGCCGCCGCAATGGCCAGGCCAAAATTGGCCAAAATGCCGGCTGCGGAGACGAAAAGTTCACCTTTTCTAAGATTGGAAAAATTTAAGGGGTTAACTGGAACAGGTTTTGCCCAGCCAAAAAGGATGGGGGAGCCGGTTAACATCAATATGGCCGGTAAAAGGATGGTGCCAAAAGGGTCAATATGGGGAATTGGGTTAAGAGTTAATCGGCCTGCGGCCTCAGCGGTATGATCACCAAATTTTAGGGCCATCAGTCCATGGCTGACTTCGTGAACTATGACAGAAAAAAGCAGGATGATTATAGATAATGCTAAGAATTCTGGATTCATGGATTAATTTGAAATTTTTAATTCTTAATTTTTAATCAAATATTAATGTTTTAAAATTAAATATTCAAAAATTTTGGTTTGATTTTAAATTTCGAATTTTAAATTGAAATTTTCTCAAACTCATGTTATAGTGTAGCACATATGTTAGTTTGTACAAGGTGTGGAAAAGGGAAAAATCTAATTGCCTTCTCAAGGCATAAAAAGGGTTCCTCCGGTGCCGGAGGAACCTGGGCCCTGCGTGCCCCGATTCACAAACGGCTCCAAAAGGCTAATTTGCATGTCTATTTGGGCAAAAAATACTGTACTAAGTGTTTAAGGGTTGTTAAACCGAAATATGTGGCATCTAAAGTTGAGGAACGACTTCCAGCACAGACTTGAGTTGACGCACCTGGTGAAAATAATCACTTGGGTTTGGTTTTGAAGGTAAAACCCCAACTGCTAACTTTAAGGCAAAAAATGCCACTCTCTCGTAACTAGGGATATCCATAAGCTTTACATTTGATATATATGCATTTTCAGTGTTAGTTAAATCTACTTCTCCAGGTCCGGCAACACGGGAAGCAACTACTTTAAATTTGACAGGCTCTCCCTCTGGAATCAGCTTAATTTGTTGGGGATCAGTCTCTGTTAAAAGACTAATCGCACACAAAACTGCTGAGGCTGTGTCAGGACGAGTTAAAGTTGATTTAACTCCTATTGCCCTGACAGAGAAGTCAAAGTCGTTAGCTTTTAGCCTATAAAGATAGAAATCATCTATAGTTAGTGTCCCATCAGATAATCTTAAAAGAGCCATCCCATCAGGAAATATACACACATTCCTTTTTCGGCCAACGTTCAGAGTTCGTCCATCAATTTCCAGCATTTTGAAACGTCTTTGACCTGCCATTTCCCCAATAGTTGAGTTGAGCTGATCTCTGGATAATAACAGCCTCGGTCCTAGGCCATTTTCTCTTAAAAAGGCTTCTGATATTACATTATTGACGATTACGCACCATTTAAACCAATCTGATCTTTCAGCATCACTTAAGTTTCTCAGGTCAGTGGGTTTGTCAAGAAAATTTAGGGAGCCCACTTTAGCCTCAAGAGTATGGTCTAATATTTCAAGGCTGAAGTTTGGTCTCATTAGTGCTCTTGGGTTGTACTCATAAGCTAAAACAGCCTGTTGGATTCCATTTGATGCAAGAAACCGACAAACCAGTCTTTGAGTTTGTTCTTCTAAAACCCCGGCATATTGTGCAGTATATAGTGGCGGTGATTCTACTGTCATAGCTACAGATTATACCAGATTTAAGGTCGATTTACCGCTTTGAAGAGTTGAATGGGAGGAACTTGGGGAAGACGGCCAAGCTGGTATTGCAGATCCATATAAGAAAAGGGGGTTAAATCTACTCCCATAGCCAGTCTGTTATCAAAATAAACCTCTAGACCTGCCATAGTCATTAACCTTTCCGGGAATTCCTGAGGACGGGGACTCCGATAAGCTGATACTAAAGTTAAATCCGTATCCTCTGGTCTAGGTAATCTTACTTCATTGACATTAAACGAAGCCCTGACAACGTCTTCCAGCAGGGTTCTGGTATCCTGATTGGCTAATGTAGAAGCAACCCCGTAAACATGACGCAGATACTCCTGATAAGACTCAGTGAATTTCATGCTGGGGATAGTGGCTCTAAAATCATACATGCTCGAGAGTGCAGCTATCCCTGAATCAATGGTAAAGCTAAGGCTACCTGCAAATACCGGGGAAACTAGCTCATCTCCGACACGGAGAGTTTCAGGATCAACAAAAACCGAGGTTAACTTCTGTTCTGCTAATTGTCTAACTAATGGAATAATTTCACTTTGAAATAATAAACTTCTACCGTCAACCTCGTTTGTATAATGTAAAAACTTTTCTCCCAGGGAATGAAGGTTGTCCATTCTCCATCTTCGCCACCGTCTCCAGTTTGGTTTTTCTAGGGAACCCAGTGAATAGGGAAAATCTGTTATCATTAGGTTTAGTTCTTCTAAACTGATTGCTTTGGACGGGTCCTGAACATTTTCAAAAAGTTTGACTGCCCTTTCAGGACCACCATGAGATAGGAAATAAACGTAAATATCGCGGGTTGGTTGGCTGATGAGATCCCTGTGAAATGGAGCAGAAAATTGTTGTCCTGTTTCAATTGCCACGAAAGGATTATAGCATAGTTTTTAGAGGAAAATCGGGGTAGCCGTTTAGGAAATCTTTTAATGTTTGAGGTTTTTTGCCTTCCATTTGGATTAGGAACGTATTGTCATTCCGGACTTGATCCGGAATCCATGTTTTTCCTATTGTATGGATTCCCGCTTTCGCGGGAATGACAGTGGGAGGTAGGAATTTGACGATTTTTCCGTTCCACTTAGTCCAAACTCCTGGCCAAGGGTGGTAAGCCCTTATCATTCTGTTAAGCTGGTCAGCCGATGGAGGAGTATTGATGTCAAAATAACCATCCTCCTTTTTGAAGATTTTGGTATAAGTAGCTTTTTGGTGGTTTTGTTCTTTCAATTTAATCTTTCCATTGATGAAATCCGAGATAATTTCTACTAAAAGCTCTGCCCCAGCCCGGAATAATTTTGTGATCAATTCCGATAATTCTTCTTTTCCGGACATGCTAATCTTCTTTGTAGAAACAACCGGTCCATGATCCATTGTTTGATCCATTTTTATAATGGTTACTCCGGTCTCTTTATCGCCGTTTAGTATGGCTGCTGGCACCGGAGATGGCCCCCGATACTTAGGCAAAAGTGAAGGGTGAATATTTAAGGCCCCGCATTTTGGAATGTCCAATAATTCCTGAGGTAAAATTTTACCATAGGAGGCTACCACAAAAAGATCAGAAGTGAGAAATGAGAGATGAGAGTTAATAAATTGGGAATCAAGCTTATCAGGAGTTAAAATTGGACCATTAAAATAGTCGGCAACAGCTGAATCTGATGCAGTCACCACTGCCTGAACATCAAAATTATCTTCCAGGGTTTTTAAAACCAGAATAGACCATGGATCAGAACCAAAAAAGACAATCCTAACGGTTTGTCTGGGTGCTTTAACTAAATATTTTTTAATATCTAATTCCGGATTTGGAAATATCCCCTGATATGCGGGGAGTATCATGGGCTGCGGCATAACTTTTTTCATGGTTGTAGTTTATCATACATATGATATAATATAAATATGCAAAGAATTAGTGTTTTTATACCTGATGATACTCGGAGGCGAATTAATATGGTAGCCAGAGCTAAAAGTAAGCCGGAATCTGAAGTGGTCAGGGATGCACTGGAAGAAGGGTTGGAAAGACTTCATCCTAAATCCAGTTCTGCCCGGGCTTTATTGGACTTGGCTAAAATGGCTGAAAAGATTCCATCTCAAGCAGGAGACCCAACAGATCTTTCTATAAATCATGACTATTATGCCTGGGGAGGGGAAAAAAGGAAAAAGTGAGTAAGATAGTAGTGGGCGATGCAGATTCACTAATTGCCCTGGTACACCAAGCTGATTCTAATCATCAAAGAGCCCAAAAAATAAGCGATCAATTATTTTCCGGCGGATATGAAGTCATTTATCCCAATACAACCATAGTTGAAGCTGTAACTACTCTTAAGAGGGCACTAAATTTACCGGATAAGGCCCAACTTATTAATAAGCAATATCAGCAGGGCGCTTTTCATGTTGAATATATAAATGAAGAAATTATGGCCAGGGCCAGCCGGATTTTTGATAAAGCTGTCTCCAAGAAAAATACTTTTTTTGATGCGATTGTAGCTGCAACGGCTGAAAATTTAGAGGCAGAAGCCATATTTTCTTTTGATGACTGGTATCCCAAATTAGGACTTAAGCTGGTAGAAACTTAAAAATTTAGCTTTATACCTTCGTTGTAGTCTATTTGATTTCTTGATATTTCACCGATCCTTATTGACTTATAATATTCTAGTAAGTATAATTTCTCCCAATGAATGCCAGTGAATATGAACAACGTTTAATACAAAAGGATGGGCTTTTACAATATACCCAAACTTCTTTAAGGCAAGCAACAGATGAAGACATGGCTTGGATTTTATATTCTCTCGATTCAAATCGGAATAGAGCAGAAGATAGATCAAGAGCACTAAGAGTGGTAGAAGTCAATTATTACAAAATGCTGTGGCGTTGGGCTTGGAGCGGACGTTTGCCTAAATCCCTGGACGATCCTGCTAGAGTTAATGGATTAGTTTCTCAGGAGTTTGGTGAATGGAGATCTCCAATGTCTGGAAATATATGTAATGCGTTGGTTACTCATTATAATCAAGCTGTTGTAATTGAAACCGGCAGACGAAACGTTCTTGATGCCAGAAGGTTAGCTATAGTTTTGGTTAACCCAGTAATGAATGAAGCCGGTATACAGTCAGTTCTGCCGTGGTATCGAAAGCACGCCAAAGAAACTGTTATGAGAGCTTACGAGTTGGCTGACGAGAGAGGAGTATCCTTGATACCATTTTATACTTCTGCCAACGCACCTACTCTTTCCTGTCCTGTACCAAGAGAAGGATAATCTTTATATGGTCACCTCTTCAAAAATATCAGTGCCGGTTTTGTCTTTGCCGACATTTTTGTAAAACTTCCCCTTTTGTTCTAAAACCCTATCCACAAATAATTTGCCGTTTAGGTGATCAATCTCGTGCTGAAAAATCCAGGCCATGACCCCTTTTAAGGAGGTCTTAATAACTTTGCCGGTCTCGTCCATGTAGGTAACTTTTATACTTAAATATCTATTGACATCGCCCCAATAAAGAGGAATAGACAAACACCCCTCGAAATAAATTTTAGTTTTTTTAGAGGTCCAAGTGATTTTGGGGTTGATGACTGTGATGAACTTTTCTTCGCGATTTGAGCTCGCTCGATCGGATCCCTTGATCCTCAAAATCGCTTCGCTCTGAGAATCTGCGGAATCTCGATCTTCGCTCGCTTGCCTTCTTGTACGTTCAGATCCGTCCACTTTGGCCACAAAATACTGGCCGTCCAGGCCAATTTGGGTAGAGGCCAAACCAACCCCTTCCGGATCCTTAAAGGTTTTGGTCAGTTTGACCATATCCTTAAAGGTTTGTAAAAGGCTCAGTGTTAATTTTTTAACCGGTTTGGTCTGGACTCTAAGTAACGGATTTGGCGCTCTCAAAACTTGCATAGGGGAAATTGTAACACAAAAACTTGACTTTAGCTTCAAATACTGTATCATTTTAAAATGATTGATATGGTAGAAAGCAGAAGATATTCCCCATTTCCTAATCTTCCTCCTGCTGAAAATGAAGATATCAGGTTTATGGTCGATTTTTTGAAGGGTAAGCAATTACCAGGAAATAGGCAACCTTGGTTTTTTAGTAACATGGGTATGTTTGAGGTTGAAAACATAGGGCAAAGGGAAGGCTTTACAGAATTATGGTCATTGGGTCTTTTAAGTCTTAGCCCCGAGCAACACAGATTGATGGTAAACAACAATAGCTTGATTGAGGTTAAAGCTTTAAGACGGCCATTCCGCGACTCTCCTACTGAATTTTTTATTTCTCCGGCCAGCACCTTTTTCGCTATGAGAGGAGATATTAAAAATGGAGAATTAGTTGATGAATCCCGGTTTGTTATCTCTGACAGTAACTTGTTTAAATCGCTGCAAGAATTTAAGGCTTCCAATCCGGAGATAAAAGAAAGCCCGCAAGCTATTTTAACGAACAGTTTGAGAAAAGTTGTTTTAGGCGAGAGACCTGATTTTATAACCCCGGCTCCATTTGCCAGAGTGCCAAAGGAGTTTGTAGGTCACAGACTAACAACTATAATTATTGCCAGATTTCCAATAAGAGGTCCGGGAAACCCAGCCCTTCAGGATGTACTGGTGATTAATCCGGAAAACAGAACTTTAGTACCAAGAATGGTTGATCATCCCCTTCATCCTGACAGGTGGCAGGATTAACCCTGCCCTTGACAAACCCTAACTAAAGATACTACAGTAGTATAAGTAGATGAATTCCGAAAAGGGAATTGCCCACATCGTTGCCTTAATAGTGTTAGTTTTAGGATTGGGAGCAGGTTTATACCTGGTTTCGCATCCGACAATTCTAAAACCCAGGGCACAGGAAGTTTCAATCAGCCCTTATGGTTCGTATCCCCAAACACCACCCAACTTTTGCAAAGCCAGAATTGGCAATTTTAGCCTGGGACAGCCTTGTGATGAGGTAGAAAACGGTTTTAGAACAGCCAGGTATTCATGTTTAGGTGAAATAACCATTTCTAAGGATGAAGTTCAGGCAGAAGGGGATTCATCCAGCTGCAAATCAGCTGAGGAATGGGTTAAAATAGCCTCAAATAAGTGCCAAAGTTTCTGTCCGATAGCACCTTCGGGCCCACCTCCTTTCCCAAGCTCGTATCCTCTTCAACCATGTGGAGGATTTATTAGAAATGCCCCGACTTGTCCTAATGGATATATCTGTAAAGGCGGAAATAATCCTGATGGCCCGGGTGTTTGTGTGCCTAATATTACTCCTCCACCAAATGTTTCACCGGTGCCTTCTGGCCCGCCCATTGTTGTTAATATTCCAACACCCTCTCCGTCGCCAACGCCGCCATCCATTCAGCCTCCACTGTCATCATATTGTTCCACAACCAACAGCTGGAATTATCCCTGGCAGCAATGTCCGGAAAAGCTCTCAAATGATTCCTGCACAATGAATTTATCCGATGGTCAATCAGTGGTGGGAGATAATTTTAAGATAGATGTCAAAGGCCAAAGATCCAAGCCCGAATATTATCTTTCTTTTTGGGCCAGGAATTCAAAACTGGGCAGCAACTACAAAATAGCTTCATTTCAGACAGACAATTTTGGGACTACTCTAAATACCCCGGCCCTTTTTGATAATGGTCCTGTCACTTTGGAGTGCCGAATTGAATCGGGAATTAATGGCCCGGCAGTCTATTCAAGCACCGTTACCGTCCTGGTTAGAAACTAAACTTCGTAGCTCTTTTAATTTCCACATAAATATTTTGGCCTTACTTTTGGCGCTGTAGTATTCTTTGGTATAAGTTAAGGCTTCATCCAGAATTTTTCTATCCACCTCTTTGGCCAGTTTTATATAAAGCGAATAATGTTTGGTATCCTCCAGAGATTCTGCCAGGTAGACACCGTAAACTTGAAATTCCCGGGATAAGTTTTTAGGCCGGTCTTTGAATTTAACTTCTGCAATGACTGTTCCAATTGATTTCATATGCATATTTGACAAAGTGCGTATAATTTTTAACGCACTTTGTCATCCTGAGGGAGCGTAGCGACCGAAGGATCTCGGTCGGGATTCTCGAGCAGATCGTAATTAGATTCTTCGCTTCGCTCAGAATGACAGTTATGGTTGTTTTCCTGACTTTGTGGCTATTCCAGTTTTCCCCCATTCATTTAACTTGCCCAGAGCTTCCGGGTCTCCTGGAATAAGCTGAAGAACCTTATTCATAGTCTCCACAGCCCTGGCATTATCTTTTGTATCAAACTGGAAAAGAGCCAGGGCAAAATAGGCATCCCGGTAATTTGGTTTTAGTTCAATTGCTTTCTCTAATGCCTTAATAGCCTCACCATTTTGATTGTCCTCTCCCAATATGACTGCTTTATTGTAATAAAGCTTGGCATCAGTTGGGGCCAGGGAAATGGTTTGATCAACTGTGTCAAGAGTTTTTTTGATAAAGGACTTATCAGTTCCATAAAGCTCAAAATAGGTTCTGATGGCAGTTCTCCAAAAAGAAGTATTATTTGGATTTTGGCGCAACACATTTTCGGTTAATTGAATAGCTTCATTTTTTAGAACCGCAGAGGTTGAAGCATCATCACCTTGAAGAGCCAGACTTGATGCAGCGGCGGCATATCCCAGTTCACTCAAATAGTAAGGTTCACCTCTATTTATGGATACCGCGTCTGTCAATTCGTTGTAGGCTCGACCGGGATTTCCCGATTCATTTGCATGCTCGCCTTTGGCAAAATGGGTGTCAGCCAGCCACAAACGATAAGTAACAAGTAACAAGTAACAAGTAATAAGTAAGATGATAACTTGCACAGCTTTAGTGTAGAAGGGGCGACGATATATAAAAGTGAAAAGTGAAAAGTGAAAAGTGAAAAGTCTGGTGGAATCTGTGGCCACGAATGCAATGGCCGGGAAAAGGAAGAAAAATATGGCAATAATAACCACCGAAAAACCAAAAAAGTTTTGGACAAGATAGCTGACATAAGAGGCAAGAAGAGTTAAAATGAGTAACACGTCATTGCGAGCCACGCCAGAGGCGGGCGAAGCAATCTTGTCCAGGTCTAGAGATTGCTTCGTCGCTTTGCTCCTCGCAATGACGATCTTTTTAATGGCCCATACTATAAATGTAATAATCATAGCCATGTATGTGGAAAACCCCACTATCCCGGTAGTTGCCAAATAATTTAAAAACTCATTGTGGGCCTTATTGTAAAGAAAATCCCATTCTGTGGTTAAGTTGTGCGAGGCCGGCCGAAACTGGTAATAAGAATAGGCAAATGTTTCCACACCTGAACCAAAAAGCGGGTAGTGTTTAAAAATTTCAATTGCTCCCTGCCAAACAATTAACCTGATTTGTCCGGATTCGGTGCCTCCGTTTTCAAGCTGAGTGACGGAACTGGAGGTTGGATGTTGGAGGTTGGAGGTTGGGGCAGATGGATGTAAGAACTGGGAAATATGGAAACGGGTTAGAGCTGAACCAAAAAGGAGATTTATAAGAAGA